>ERZ773049.518-NODE-518-length-23836-cov-9.839283_pt1 | contig 23836 bp, 21 predicted proteins | sample MGYA00580633_ERZ773049 | MGnify/ENA primary metagenome ERZ773049 (study PRJEB29015, sample SAMEA2737991) | human oral metagenome | biome: human oral; feature: human-associated habitat; material: dental | place: China | collected 2066 ...
CATAGCGTCCCAAATACAGGCTTTCATGTACTGCATAGGATTTCTTATGTCCTGATCGAGTGCAGCCCTTTTATAGTTTTCTTGTGCCGGATCGGCAAACTCGGAAATATCAACATAGTAATCCTCAAACTTGGCAAGCTGGTTAATCTTATCAATAACCTTTGCATAAGTAGTGATACTGCCTTTCAGCGTCATGGGCTTGTCAGTACAGCACATTTCAATCAAGGCTTCAACGAACAAGTTGTAAATCCGTTGCTCGAAATCGTCTTTATAGCCATTTGGAAAGAATGTGTCCCACTCCACCATGAAATGAATAGCAGCGGTCATTTTTTCAGGATCGGACTTGAAGTAATACGGCAATTTTTTCTGTTTTAGCAGCTCCGTTTCTACTTCATAAGAAATATCATGTGTAACATCACTCGCTCCCTCTATCTGTTCCGGCTGCGCCGGTTGTTGATTGAGGGAGTGATTATATAAAACGCTGTTTTTAGTAAAATTGGTTTTAATACCTTTGTTTATATTAGTGTCCTGTTTTTCGGTGTCCTGTTTTTTGGTGTCCTGTTTTTCGGTGTCCTGTAATTTGGTACACTGTAATTGAGCTTCCATTATTTCCGTGTCCTGTTTTTTGGTACACAGAGTAGAAACGCCCACAATCGCTTTAGGAACGGACTTTACTTCATCAGGGGTATCATTTAGGTAATAGTCGTTTACGCTCAATCTGCCGTCTATATGGCGCTGTACGGCGGTAATATAATTAAGCTCTGTCAAGAGCTTATAAAACTTCTGATAGGTATTATGAGTAATCCCTAAATGAAAAAGTATCTTTTCCTTTTTGGGGAAAGCGTTGTTGCCGGAGCCGGTGAAGCTGCAAAAGTAAGCGTAAACTCCCTTTGCTTTAACAGGAAGCCGAGGATCAATCATAACAGCTTTCGGGATCATGCCAAAGCCCGCAGCTTTCAAGCCGGAAAACCTGATTCGGCTGTAAGCAAGGCCGTGTTTGGGATCTTCGGGTTTTTCTGAAAACTTTTTAGGGTTTGATACCAGCGTATAGATATTCTTTCCATAAACAGCACCGGAGTTGCCGCCTTGCTGCTCCACAGAAATATAGTCTTGATCCGTGAGTTGCCGGAAGTGTTTATAATAAGCGTCCTTTGACATAGGCAGATCGGAGAGGATTTTATCTCTCCCCGGAAAAGTTGTGCTTCCGTTTCCGGCAAAGCTGCAAAAATAGGCATAGATAGTTTTTGCTTCGATCGACAAATCGGGATCGAGCATGACATACTTCGGTAAAATACCAAAGCCCTTGAAATTGATACCCTCTACTTTAAGCTGATCTCCAAAACTGATAACATTATCCATTTACCTACCTCCTCCATTTACCTACCCCCGCCTATTTGGTGCTGGTAGCCGTCCAACATATCATTGATAAGGCGCACTCTTTTCTTACCGATAATCTTTGATATGGTTGGATTGAGTTCCGCTCCATAAAACAGCTTGTTTGGCATGGCGTTTGCATACCAAAAAATAATCTCTCTGATCCGGTCATTATCAATCTGCCGGGAAGTGTAAGCGGTGCAAGCTCTTTTTATTTCATCGGCCAACATTTTAACGGTGGTCGGATATTGCATAAAATCGTTTCCCATAAATTGACTTTCTCCAATCTTTTACTTTTACAATTCGTTTTATACCAAAATTACACCACCGTCAAGAAGAAAAGCCGCCCCGCGAGGGCGGCTCTCTTTTTACCACTCCGAAAAAGTAAGTTTGCAACTATCCTCTACTTCTTGCGGGCTTATTTCTTCGGGGACGGAGAAGCGCCCCAGCATAGCAGCCGTTTTCTTTAACAAGAGAAAGAACATTGTTCATCAAATCCGTGCTGGTGTCGCGCTTAATTTTTTCCATAAAAGAACCGCCTTTCAAATTGTGGCGTTTTGGTATTAAAGTACTTTGGTACTATAATCATTATAGCAGAACACAATTAAGGTGTCAAGCATTTATAGTACTAAAAATGTAAAAAAATAAAAAGCAGCCCCAGCCGATCGGCCAGAGCTGCCGGAGCCGCGATCGGGCGCAGCCCTTTGATTGTTTTTTTTAGCAGAGCCGCCCGCTCTTGCGTCTTTGGGGGCTAAACTTGCCGAAAGGCGAGGGGTAAGAAGTTATCTTTGATTGCTTCTTTCCCTTCGCCGCAAGGCGGGTGCAGCCCCCAAAGCACCGGAAGTCAAGGGGACTGTGGAATACCGGAGCGCAGCGAGGATATGCCGCAAAAGCCCCTTGACTTCCGGTGAGCCGTTCCCCGCGTCCTTAAAGCCCCTTTTGGGGGGAGAAAGGGGGTTTGGGGGATTGGGTGGGAAGCTGATAGAACAGATGGTAACATAATCGGTTATAAATTGGTTTTTTCTTTCACCAAAAAAGTCTTTTTAGAAAAAATGTTGACACATAGAAGAACATACAGTAAAATAAGTATGAAAAAAGGTGTATGAAATAAGAAAGGGGTTGACAAAGAATGAGCAAACAATACAATCTTTTGAGCAGAGCAGAGCAGAGCAGAGCAGAGCAGAGCAGAGCAGAATAACTCCTCCTTTTTTTTCCATGCGCTTAATACAGGATAGGTATGCCGTTTTATGCCCGGTTGGGGTGTAGAGCGGCATTTTTGTATATAAAAAACGAAAGGTGGTGGCCTTATGGCGGCAGATTTACAAGAACAGGCCGTACAAGTTGAATGGAAAGCGGCAAAAATCACCGCAGCAGCACTTAAAGGGCTGATTGAACAGCTCCTTGCGAACCGGAAAAAAATCACCCATGGGGAGCAGAGCCTTAAAAAGCTCAATTTGCAAGGGAAAAAGCTGGAAAGCGTTGAACTCAGCGGGGAAGATATGCAAGCCTTTAAGCGAGAACTTAACAAGTACGCCGTGGACTTTTCGATAAAAAAAGACACGGAAACACAAAACTACACCGTTTTTTTCAAAGGGCAAGATGTGGATCGTGTTTATAAAGGACTGCAAAAATGCGTTGAGAACTTCCAAAAGGGAAGCAAGAAGCCTATCAAGGAAGTTATGCAAGCAGCAGAAGAAAAGGCAGCACAGCGGAACGCAGAAAGAACGCCCCCGGAACATGAGCATAGCGCAGACAGGGGGAAAGAAGCTCGATGAAAAAAGATATTAAACCTTACCTTTTCTTTTCAATCATTGCATCATTGCTGGTTGGGTATCTCGCAAACCGTACAGCCCTTATCTTTGATGGGCTGACCGGAAACCTTGTAGAAAATATCAACGCAGCCATAGACGCAATACTTCCAGCCTTGCAAACGCACCACTTTATGATCGGAACTTCAAAAACAGCCTTGATTGCCGGTGCGATCGGAGCAGCCTGTGTTTGGCTGATCTTTTTATACAATGTGTTTGGCGCAAAGAACTTTATGCGAGGATCAGAACACGGCTCCGCACGATGGGGAACGAGAAAAGATATAAAATCCCTCACCGATCCCGAACCGGATATGAATATTCCGCTTTCGGCCACAGAGCAAATAAGCGCCCGAAAGGTTAAAGACTTTGAAGCCGATCGCAACAAAAACATTGTGGTAGTTGGCGGCTCAGGTTCCGGCAAGACATATTCAGAAATTAAGCCGTCCCTTATGCAGCTTCACAGTAGCTATGTAATCACTGATCCCAAAGGAACCATTCTCCCAGAAACAGGCTATTTGTTTACAAACAACGGATATATCGTCCGCTCCTTTAATACCATAGATTTTTCAAAATCACTCCATTATAACCCGCTGGCTTATATCCACAAGGAAAAGGACATTCTAAAAGTAGTAACTGTCCTTATGGAGAATACCAACGGAGAGGGAGCCGGTTCCGGCGATAAGTTTTGGAAAGACTGCGAAAAGCTGCTATACACCGCATTTATCGCTTATCTTTGGTATGAAGCCCCACCGGAAGATCAAAACATTCCCATGATGATTGAAATGCTGGAAATGTGCAAAGTGAAAGAAGACGATGAAGATTACCAAAGCCCAATTGACATTATGTTTGAAGATTTGGAAAAGGAAAAGCCAAATTGCCTTGCGGTGAAGCAGTACAAAAAGTTCAAACAGGCGGCAGGGAAAACGCTTAAAAGTATTTTAATTTCCTGTGCTGCCCGGTTGGCTCCGTTTGATATTGACGAGCTGCGGGAAGTTATGCTGTATGATGAATTGCAGCTTGACGAGCTGGGAGATCGTAAAACAGCCTTTTTCGTGATTATGAGCGATACGGATAGTACCTATGCCTTTTTGATCGCTATGATTATGTACCAAATGTTCAATTTGCTTTGCGAAAAAGCAGACAACGAATACGGCGGTAAATTGCCTTTCCATGTTCGATGTTTATTTGACGAGTTCGCCAACATAGGCAAGATTCCAGATTTTCACCGGTTGATCTCTACGATCCGAAGCCGAAACATAAGCTGCATGATAATTTTACAGAGTTTAACGCAGATTTCGTCCATCTACAAGGACGATAGCGAAACAATCATAGATTGTTGCGACACATTTGTTTTTCTTGGTGGTAAGTCTACAAAGACAACGAAACAAATTTCTGAAATGATCGGAAAAACCACGATTGATACTCAAAATGTCAATGAAAGTCGTGGGCAAACCGGAAGTTACAGCCTAAATAACAGCATACTTGGCCGTGATTTGATTGATGCTGCCGAAATTGGCCGCTTGAAAAGAACACAATGCCTTGTACTGATAACCGGACTGCCCCCATTTAAGTCGCTTAAATACCCAACGGCAAAGCATAAGCGATATAAGCAGATCAATGACGGCGGCGCTCCACTATTTGATATTCGGAAAGCGCAAGCTGATATTGATGAACACTTCTTAGACGATGTAAGAGAAGTTCAAGTAGTCAACCTATCGGAGTTGAACGCACTCGTATAAAAGCGTTTTTATTTAATAACACAAAAAAGAAAGCAGAGGTAAATAATTATGGATTTGCTCAATCAGGTACTTACTATTGTTACGAAGTTTGCAACTATCGGCGGCGGTCTGTGGCTGGTGTGGGGCGTTGTCGTTCTCGCTGGAGGCTTGAAAGATAAAAATGGACCGGCGCTTCAATCGGGCATTTGGCAGATTGTTGGTGGTGGTTTAATTATCGCCGCAGCCGCCTTGTTCAGTTCGGTTGCATCGTGATCTTGCTGCAAAGCAGTAGCAAATAGCCTTGCAATAAGGGCGGCTGCCCATAACAGCAGCCGCCCTTATTCTATAAAAAAAACGAAAGGAGCGTGTAACCTTGTTCAAAGACCTTTTGATAAAATGGGTAACAGATTTGATTGATAAGTTTGAAGCAGTAGGCCAAAATGGCTATTTATCAATCGGTCTTTCTGCCTTTAATAATACCCTTTATGAGTGGGTTCAAACAATTATGACAAGCGTTGTCATGCCGATTGCCTATGTGATTTTATCTCTGTTTTTAGTGTTGGAGCTTTACAAGGCAAGTATCAAAGTTGATGGCGCTGGCGGTGGTTCTTCATTTGGCGCTGAAATTGTGTTTCGTGTAATGTTCAAAATGGTGCTTTGTAAAGTGGCCGTAGATAGTTCTTTGCTTTTCATGCAAGCAATTTATAGCGTATCACAAGCAGTTGTTACCGGCATTTCCGGTGTCGTTGCTAACGGATCGGTTTCCGGGGCGGTTGATCTCGCAGCTATGACAGCTGAAATCAACGCTATGAGTTTGGGAGATCAAATAGGTATGCTCTTGGAACTTGTCATAGTTAAGTTTGGTGTTTGGATACTGCTGGGCTTGGTTCAGATCATTTGCATAGCGCGATTTATTGAGATTTATGTTTATATTGCAATTTCACCTATCCCAATAGCTACTTTCCCCTCGGACGATCTAAATCAGATTGCAAAAGGCTTTTTGAAAAGTTTTGCTGCGGTCTGCTTACAAGGAGCTTTTATTTACTTAATCCTATCGTTCTTCCCGATTTTGGTTAATTCCAATATCCTTGGTGATACAAGTGCATGGGGATTATTGTTGTATTCTCTGATCTTGGCGCTAGGTGTATTCAGTTCCAGCCGCTTGGCAAAGAGCGTATGTAATGCTATGTAAGAAAGGAGCAAAACACATGGCAATAAGTGTTCCAATTCCAAAAGAAATAACTGAATATGAAGAAAAGATCATGTTCGGTTTATCACTCCGAAAATTAGTATGCTTTTCGTCTGCTGTTGTATTAGGCGTAGGTACTTATTTTCTTTGTACAAAGGTGCTTGGTTTAACAATGGATACAGCAAGCTACATCATAATTGCTGAAGCTTTGCCGCTTATGGCCTTTGGGTTCATCAAAAAAGACGGCATGACATTTGAAAAATATGCAGCCTTGCTTATCCGGCACAAAATCGGAATGAAAAAGCTATCTTATGAAAACGAACTCGTTATTGACGCTCTGCCTGATCCGGCAGACGAAACCACAGAAAGGAAATCAAAATATGCTTGGATTTTTGAAAAAGAAACCGGCCGCGCCGGAACAAGGAAACAGCTCACCCGCAAAGAACGAAAAGAAGCCCGGCAAATCAGAGAAGCTATTGTCTTTGCGGTTACAGAAAAAGACCGCAAGAGAAAGCGCAAGGAAGCACTCCGCGAGATTAAAGCAGCTCGACAAGAATACCGAACAATTAAACGCCAAGCGAAAAAAGCAGCTCAAGAAAGCCGCCGCGCCGAAAAACACCATCCAGCAGATAAAATATGATTTGATGTTTGAGGACGGTATTTGCCAAATTGAGCAAGGGCTTTATAGCCGTTCTTTCAAGTTCTCTGATATTAACTATCAGACTGCCCGGCGTGATGAACAAGTGGATCTCTTTACTCGTTATTGTGAAGCCCTGAATTATTGTGATCCTACCATGCATTTGCAAATCAATATTGTAAATCGGCGTATTGATAAGGAAGCCTTTAAGGAAACCATGTTTATGCCGATGATTGATGGACAAGGGAAACTCAATCATTACCGCAAGGAAATGAACAGTATGCTTGCCGCAAAAGCTCTCGAGGGGCAAAACAGCATTTTAAGAGAAAAGTATATTACTTTTTCGACCGCTGCCACTTCCTATGATACGGCCATTCCCGCACTGGCGCGGCTGGAAACTGACCTTATGGGGCATTATAAGGCTCTAGGGTGTGAAGTGGCAGTTATGAGTGGAATTGACCGCTTGCAGCAGCTCCATGAAATCTTTCGTCCAGGGGAGAGATTTACTTTTGCATACGATCAGCTTCTGGAAAGCAGCCTTACTACAAAAGCCTGTATTGCACCGGATAGCTTTGATTTTACCGATAAAGATATGTTTTCCTTTGGTTCTCACACCGGCGAACATTATGGGCAGGTGCTATTTCTGCGCGATCTGCCGGCAGAGCTTTCAGATAAGATTATTTCTGAATTGTCTGATCTACCCATTGATATGAACATCACGTTGCACATTACCAATGTGGAACAGGGAAAGGCTCTTGAACTTGTGCGCCGGCAGATTGCTTTTATGGAAATGGAAGCTACCGGCAAACAGGATCAGGCCGTGCAAAAAGGGCGTAATGCCGATATTGCTATTCCTATGGAAACACGCCGAAGCTACGATGAGGCAATAAAGCTTCTTGATTTACTAGAAAACAAAAATCAGCGTATGTTTAAGGTTACTATGCTGGTTTATACCTTTGCTGACGATATAGACACCTTGCAGGATAACGCTTTTCAGATCATGGCAACTGCCCGAAAAAACAATGTCAAAATTGATCGTCTTGATCTCCGGCAGCGAGAGGGAATTATGAGCGTTGCTCCAATTGGAAAAAATCTTGTGAATGTGTCCCGTACATTGACAACCGCTTCCACAGCGATTTTTGTTCCTTTCACTACCATGGAACTTTACCAAAAGGGAGGTATGTACTACGGTCTTAATGCACTTTCAAGAAACCTTATCTTCTTCAATCGTTACAGCTTAAAGGCTCCAAACGGTGTTATTCTCAGAACCCCTGGGTCCGGTAAAAGCTTTGCAGCAAAGCGCGAAATGATAAATGTTTTGCTTAATGATCCAAATGCAGAAGTACTTATTATTGATCCAGAGAGAGAATATACCCCGCTGGCACAAGGTTTTGACGGAGAAATTGTGCATATCTCAGCTGGCTCCAAAAACTACATAAATCCAATGGATTGTAGCATGGACTATGCAGATGATGAAGAACCGTTGCAGCTCAAAGCAGAGTTTATTCTGACAATCTGTGAACTGCTGGTAGGCGGTAAACAGGGATTAACAGGTGGGCAGCGTTCTATTGTGAGCCGTGCTTGTAAAATCTGCTACGCGCCCTATTTTGCTAATCCGAAAAAGAATCCTGTTCCTACGCTGCGTGATTTTTATGAGGTTATCAAGGCGCAGCCGGAACCGGAAGCACAAGGACTGGCTCTTGATCTTGAACTTTACATCGAGGGCACACTTTCTGTTTTTGCAAACCGCACAAATGTTGACACGCAGAAAAGACTTGTTGTTTTCGATGTGCGCGATCTTGGTAAGCAGCTCCGTACTTTCGGTATGATCGTTGTTCTCGATCAGATTTGGAACCGCATTACTCAAAACCGCGCAATCGGCAAACGAACATGGATTTATATTGATGAAATCCAGCTCCTTTTCTCCAACGAATACAGCGCAAACTATTTCTTTGAACTTTGGAGTCGTAGCCGCAAGTGGGGTGCTGTTCCTACCGGAATCACACAAAATGTAGAAACACTGCTGTTGTCTGATCTTGCCCGACGTATGCTTTCCAATAGCGACTTTATCATGATGCTAAATCAGTCCACAAGCGATCGAGTGGAGCTTGCCGGGTTGCTTAATATCAGCAACAAGCAGCTTTCCTTTGTTACAAACTCGGAACCCGGACACGGCTTGCTGTTTGCCGGTAAATCTATTGTGCCTTTTATTGATCGGTTCCCGACCGACACCGACTTATACCGTATGATGACAACGAAGATTGAGGAAGTCGAGGACATTAAAAAGGAGTCTTTACAAGAGAAACCCGCAGAGCAAGAAACCGCTGTGGATACCGTATAAGTTGCGAAAGGGGGACGGTTTATGAATGATAGATATGGCAAATATCTTTCTACCGAAGATAAAGAAGATACTGTGTTTTCATCGGACAAGAGCCAACTGCACCGTGATACCGTCCGTGATGATCTCGAAACCAGTACTCAGCGTGATGTGATCCGGCAGCAAAGCTATCTTGATACCTCGCAAAACCCGGTATATCATCAAGACGTAGGAAGCGCAGAGCCGCAGCAAAGCGGCGGTTATACTTCTTATCATAGACAAGAGGAACGCCGCCGCCATGAAGAAACGCTTGATACAGTCCGGTTTGATGGTGACATTGACCTTGATAAAGAGAAAAAGAGAGATCAACTCAGCTTTCGAGATTACCATTATGGAACAGGAGAAGAAACGGCGGCTCCACCGACTCTGGTCGTTTCATCAGCGCCAATGCACAGCACAGCGGAACGGTTTAGCCATATAAACGATGTAGAGCAACCGCAAAAAGAAGCGCGGTATGGATCAGTTGAGAAAGAGCCGGTAGAAACCCACGTTTTTGGTGGAGCTGCCGGAGCCGCTGCTATTGCCGGTTCAACGAGTGTATTTAAGACTGACGATAGAGGAGCTTTTGTAAGCTCTGTTAGCAGATCAGTTGCCGACACCATAAAGAGCGGATTAAAAGCGTCCGAAGCCGCCGCCTTTGCTGATAAAACAGAGCCGCAGCAAAGCGGCGGTTATACTTCTTATCATAGACAAGAGGAACGCCGCCGCCATGAAGAAACGCTTGATACAGTCCGGTTTGATGGTGACATTGACCTTGATAAAGAGAAAAAGAGAGATCAACTCAGCTTTCGAGATTACCATTATGGAACAGGAGAAGAAACGGCGGCTCCACCGACTCTGGTCGTTTCATCAGCGCCAATGCACAGCACAGCGGAACGGTTTAGCCATATAAACGATGTAGAGCAACCGCAAAAAGAAGCGCGGTATGGATCAGTTGAGAAAGAGCCGGTAGAAACCCACGTTTTTGGTGGAGCTGCCGGAGCCGCTGCTATTGCCGGTTCAACGAGTGTATTTAAGACTGACGATAGAGGAGCTTTTGTAAGCTCTGTTAGCAGATCAGTTGCCGACACCATAAAGAGCGGATTAAAAGCGTCCGAAGCCGCCGCCTTTGCTGATAAAAAATGGGGAGCGCCGGAACCGGGAGGGAAAAAAGGTGTCTTAAAAACGGCTGCGAGCATTATTGGCAGAGAAGTTGAAGCCACCGTAGGACAAGGCGACAAAGACGGAGATATTACCGACCGTGCAAAGGGACAAGCCACAAAGTATGGCTATAAATCTGGGAAATATGCTGTGAAAGGCGGCTTCTCTGTTGGCCGTGGTGCTATTCGGTTTGCAAAGTATGGACGGAAACTTTCTAATGATGTGGCTGGTGGGGCTCTGACCAGTTCCACCGCAAAAAAATTACTTACCGACCGTGCAAAACAAAGCCTTACCGGATCGGCTGGATTTGTAGGCGGCATTATAAAAACTGAATCTGTTAAAGCCGTTGAGGATTTCCATGGCTCTGACGATCTCGGTATGCAGGCGATCACAAAGCCAAAAGATTTAATCGTTGGAACAAAACGCACTTTGAAAATGGCACAGTCCACAGGGCACGGCATAAAGAGGACAGTAAAGACGACAAAAAGCGCCGCAGAGAAAATAAAGGCCGGGGGTAAAGCGGTAGTTACTGTTGGGAAAAAAGTTTTTGCAAATCCGGTTGTTTTGAAAGCGGCGGGTATTGCTGCCGTGGTTGCTGTTGTAGTGGCCGGTATAATTGCGGTGGTTTCCTCTGTTGTTGGTGTGATACCGTCCATTTCGCTAAAAAGTGAAGATTACGAAGTTTCACAGAGTTATCTTTATATTACAGAGTTGGACGCTCGTATGGAAGATGATATTGTCAACGAAGATACTCGGTTTCATATACCGCAGATTGATAAATACCGATATTACATGAACGGAATGGAAGTATCAAAAAACAATATTTCGGTTTATACCAACGCCGATCTTATTCTTGCTTATTTAGACAGCCGCTATGGAGATTATGCTTTCAGTGGGATCATAGCCGGTCTTTTTGGCACAACGGTAAAAGGTGAGCTTGAAACAATCCATGCACAACTTCATCAAGTTGAAAAAATTAGATGGACAGAAGAAATAGAGCATAAAAGCACCTCAACTGATCCAGTAACTGGCGAAACAACAACGGACACTTGGACAGAATATGTATATCACATGGATATTTACCTTACAACAAAGACTTGGGAAGATTATTACGAAACAAACAAAGACACTCTATTGGAGCCGGATCAGCAACAGCAATATGAAGCGCTGCAAAAAGTTGGCGTTTACGCATTCCGTCAGGAGCTTCAAAGTCCTTTCGTAGGTAAGGATTGGCAAATGAGCGTTACTTCCCGTTGGGGCTGGCGTATACACCCTATTAGCGGAGAATTGAAGCAGAATTTAGGGCTGGATATTGCTATGGCTGGTGGAACACCCATAAATGCTTGTAATAGTGGAATAATTGAGATGGGATATGACGCTGACGGCTGGGGAAATTATGTAAAAGTAGTAAAAAGTAATGGAGATTATACCTTATATTGTCATATGAGCAGCATTTCCGTATCCCCAGGCCAACAAGTAAAGTCTGGTGATATTATAGGCAATGTTGGTACAACCGGTGCAAGCACCGATAATCATTTACACCTTGAATATTACAAGAACGGAAAGAACCTTAACCCTTTGATTTTCCTTGGTGTATCAGCTTCAACAGGTGCAGGATCAACAGGTGCAGGATTAAGTGACGGAAGTTTTTTAGCGTTGATATCAGAAGCAGAAAAATATATTGGTTATCCTTATGTATGGGGCGGTTCAACTCCTAGTACGTCCTTTGACTGTTCAGGCTATATTTGCTGGATATTTACTCAATCTGGTACTTACAATCTACCACGAACAACAGCACAAGGTATCTACAATCGATGTACACCTATAAACCAAAGTGAAGCGCAACCAGGGGATTTGATATTCTTTACAGGAACTTATAGTAGTTCTTCACCAGTTACACATATTGGATTGTATGTAGGTAATGGACGAATGATTCATTGTGGAAATCCAATAGGGTATACATCAATAAATACAAGTTATTGGCAACTTCATTTTTACGGATATGGCAGATTAAAATAAAAAGGAGAATTAAGCTATGGCAAGAAAAAAGAAAAGTATTAAAGATTTAAAAGCAGAGTTGGTCGCATTGGATCAACGGATCGAGGACAGTACAAAGAAGTTGGAAAAGCTCCGACGAAACAGACAGAACCTAGAAAGTGAAATTGATTCGGCAGAACTTTTTGAAATTAAAGGATTGCTGACTGAACGACAACTTACTTACGACCAAGCAAAAGATATTCTTAACAAAGTAAATCCTGTTTTAAATAGGCCGGATCAGAATGTTTAATTTTGAAAATTAATATTCAAAAGAAAGGAGAGATAAAATTGATACTTGTAATTGCTGAAAAACCATCTGTAGCGAAAGAAATTGCAAAGGTAGTCGATGCAACCAAAAGAGAAAAGGGCTTTTTTTCCGGTAGAAATTACCTTGTATCGTGGTGTGTTGGTCACTTAATTGAGCTGGCCAAACCGGGCGCATACGGTGAGGGCTTGGATAAGTGGAGCTTGGACACGTTACCTATCATTCCCGAAAACTATATTACCGAAGTATCAAGTGCTACTGCGAATCAATACGCAGTTCTTAAAGAACTTATGAGTCGCGCCGATGTGTCAGAGCTGGTAGAAGCTACCGATGCTGGGCGAGAGGGTGAATTGATTTTTCGGCTTGTATATAATCAAGCTGGGTGTAAAAAACCATTCAAGCGGTTATGGATCAGCAGCATGGAAGAAAAAAGTATCAAAGACGGCTTAGCAGGTATGAAGCCCGGTAGCGCATACGATAATCTCTATAAAGCTGCTTTGTGCCGCCAGCGGGCAGATTGGCTTGTTGGGATCAATCTTACCCGGCTCTACTCAAAGATGTATAACAAAACGCTTACTTGTGGCCGTGTGCAGACGCCGACAATCAATCTTATTGTGAAGCGGCAGCGCAGTATGGAAAACTTTGTCCCGCAAACTTATTTTACGCTCACCGCAAATTGTGGTTCTTTCAAGGCGTATAGCAGAGCAGACGATCAGGCAAAAGCGCAACAGATTGTAGAAAAATGCTCCGGAAAAGAAGCCTATATTTCTAAAGTTGAAAAAGAGGAAAAGAGAGAGAAGCCAGCTGCGCTATATGATTTGACAACTTTACAGCGGGACGCTAACCGTCTGCTTGGATATTCAGCACAGCAAACCCTTGATTATCTGCAAAAGCTCTATGATAACAAGTTGGCTACTTATCCTCGCACTGATAGCCGTTACATTACAGCGGATCAAGAACAGTCTACCCGAAGCCTGATTGATACAATCCTTGCCACCGGCATTTTCAGTACGGAAGTTGTAAACAATTATAGTACTGAAAATGTAACTATGGCACAAATCATCAATGATAAAAAAGCGAGCGATCATCATGCCGTATTGCCCACTTCTGGCATTACGAAAGAAAAACTGGACAACCTGCCGACCGGAGAGAGAAATATTCTGCTTTTGGTGTCCTACCGTCTTTTGTCCGCTGTTTACGCTCCGCACATCTACACCGTTACTAAAGTAGTCTTGGATATTGAGGGAGAACCTTTCACGGCCACCGGAAGAGAAGAAATTGACATTGGATTTAAGCAGATTGACGATCAAGCTAAAAAAGCTGTGAAAGCACAGGAAGAAAAAAAAGACGCACCGGACAATCCGGAAAATGCCGTGCTGCCGCCCATGAGCGAGGAGAACACCTTTACTGCGTCCGAAGTAAAAGCTGAACCAAAGAAAACAAAGCCGCAGCCGTCCTATACCGAAGATACTTTGCTCAAAGCTATGGAAACTGCTGGGAAAAACATAGTTGATGAAGAATTGAAAGACGCTATGAAAGATATCGGGCTTGGAACCCCGGCAACGAGAGCTGGTATAATTGAGAACATTGTTAAAACTGGATATATCGTGAGAAATGGCAAAAAACTGCTGCCGACTGAAACAGCTTATACTTTCATCGATCTTGTCACAGACAAAATCAAGGAGCCGGAACTAACTGCAAAATGGGAAAAGCAGCTTGCCGCTATCCAGCAAGGGGAAGAAAACCCGGCTGATTTCATGCGAGAAATCAGCGGCTTTATCCGTTCCTTTGTGATGGACACAAAGGCTTTGTATTCGCCGGAGCAAAGCACCGGCGTTTTTCAGAGTGAGAGAGAGAGTATAGGCATTTGCCCAAAATGCGGTAAAAAGGTTGTAGAGTACCCAAAGAGCTTTTCTTGTGAAAGTGGAAAGGATGGCTGCGGCTTTGTGATTTGGAAAACCATGGCCAGCAAAGCTATTTCAAAGGTACAAGCTGTAAAATTGTTAGAAAAGGGAAAAACTGATCTTATCAAAGGATTTACAAGCAAGGCCGGAAAGCCTTTTGACGCATATCTTGTTCTGAAAGAAGATAAAACTGTGGGATTTGACTTCCCGCCGAGAAAGTGAGGTCATTTCTGATGAAACCTATTTCAAAGAAGTTTATTGTTATCGTTGCTCTTGTCGGTATTCTTGTGTTAGCTGCTGCGATAGTGGCCGCTGTATTGCATAAGAACAGTAATCCGACCAACACGCCCGCCGGGGGGATAAGCATTGTTGGCACATGGTACAGCGATAAGCCGGATAGCGTCACCTTTGACAAAGAGGGTAATTACTCTTTTGCAGAGTGGAACGGCGGCAATCCGTGGCTTTCTTTTGCTGGCACATATAGCGTTTCCGGAAATACTGTAACGCTACAAAGCGCACAGGACGGAACAACCACGCTTACGATCAATCAGGCCGAGGACGGCAGTTATACCTTGACCGGGAAATATACCTATTATCAGACCGAGGAAGCCGCAAAAACCGCCCTAACCGCAGCGGCAGATCAGGCCGCAGAAGATGAAGCAAATATCATTCCAAATACCGTTAATAAGCTGTTGGGCGAATGGACAAGCCTTGACGGAACAACAACTTGTACATTTACTGACAAGAGCTTTACAGTACATTTTCTAGGTAGTGACACTACACCAGAAGAAACCCTTGAATATAAGTACGAGGTTTTAAACGACACTCAGATGATGATTACAGAAAATGGAAATCAAGCCACCTATTCTTATAAACTGTACGAAGAAAATGGCGTGTGGTACTTTGTTTCTCCTGTAAAAGCCTATGCGTCTACCTATCAAAAAGTTAATAAACAATCTGCTAACGACAACAATTCTGCTGCCGATGGTACGCCTGTGAGTCCTCAAATTACCGATCGCGTTATAAGCTCTGAAAAAAATCCCGATGTTTCCGAATATGCCGGAGAGCTGGACGCTTATGTAAAAGATATGATTGTAGGCACATGGAAAGGAACCTTTGACGAATGGCCGACCGCAGATAGCCTTTATTGGAGCTATACCTTTTCCGCAGACGGCACATATTCCTTTACAAACGGCACTACAAACGAAGCCGGAACTTATGTTATTACGAGTGATCCGAATAACAATTATTATCACAGCTCCATGCAACTCACCTTTGACGGTGGAGAAAGAACCATGCAATTTTACTTCACCACCACCAATCCGGTAAAAATGATTACTGACGATCAGACTGATCCAACCTATCTTAAAAGTTAAGTCTGAAAACTTGTTTTGTGAAAGGTTTTCCAAGCTTTGTTTTTCAGACAGGAAAATAGACTAATTTTGCCCGAAAAAACCGTGCTTCTGCGTATCAAAAAAATTGTCTGATTAACGATCGTTTATCAGACAAGATAATTTATTTGCATTTTGCCTTTTTCGTGTTGCCAGGCGCTCCCTTTATGGATTATAATTTTCCTTGATTAGTGCGAAAGGGGCTTAAATATATGAGATTTGGGTATGCAAGAGTAAGTACAGAGGATCAGAAAACGGACAGACAGCTTGACGCGCTCCGGGAATATGGCGTAGATGAAATCTTTTCAGAGAAAATATCGGGGACAAAAAGGAGCCGTCCTGAACTCAACCGACTATTAGATAAACTCCGCTCCGGAGATACGCTTGTGGTATATGAATTAAAAAGGCTTGGTCGAAACACAAAGCAGCTTTTGGCATTAGTCGAGGAGTTTCAGGCAAATCAGATTGAGTTTGTAAGCCTAACGGAAAAAATTGATACTACAACGCCGATGGGGCGGTTTGTATTCACTACATGGTGTGCGCTGGCGCAGCTTGACCGAGATATTATATCCGAAAATACAAAATCCGGCCTTGCTGCTGCCAAAGCGCGTGGTCGTGTAGGCGGCAGAAAGCCGCACGATAAAAAAAAGGTAAATACTGCTCTGAAAATGTACTTCTCAAATGAGTATTCGATTAAAGAAATTACTGCGGCAACCGGTATTTCTAAACCGAGCCTTTATGAGTATGTACGAAAGGAGAAGTAAGAAATGGAGCCTGAAAATGCCAAAGAATAATGATAAGCTCAAAGAGCTTTTGAAACAAGCAGAACAAGGGACAAAAGCAGTTTTTGAAAGTGACAATTATCGCAATTACCTTGCCACTATGTCAAAGTTTCATTCATATAGCTTTAGAAACAGCCTACTAATCCTTATGCAAAAGCCGGAAGCAACCCATGTAGCTGGTTATGCTGCGTGGAAGAAAAAGTTCAACCGACAAGTACAGCGCGGAGAAAGTAGTATTCAAATTGTAGGTTATTCTCCTCGCAAAGTTAATGTGGAACAGGAGAAAAAGGATAGTTCCGGCCATACCATTATCGGAGCAGACGGAAAGCCGGTTATGGAAAGAGTTACCCAACAAATTCCGTCTTATGTTCCAGTTTCCGTGTTCGATGTAAGCCAAACCGAGGGTGAACCACTCCCGCAGCTCGTCAACGAGCTAAACGGCAGCGTGGAAGCATATCAAGACCTTATGCAAGCAATCCGTGATGTTTCCCCATTTCCGGTATCTTTTGAAGAAATACATGGTGGCGCAAAAGGCTTTTGCGATCCTGTCACCCAGCGCATTGTAATTCAACAGGGAATGAGTGAAGCGCAGAGTGTAAAAACTGCCATACACGAGGTTACTCACGCAGATTTACACGCGCCGGAGCAAAACCTTGTTCTTGCCGATCGGACAGATCGGCACACAAGAGAAATTGAAGCCGAAAGCACCGCTTTTGTCGTGTGTGAGCATTACGGAATTGATACTTCCGATTACACTTTTCCTTACTTGGCTTCATGGAGTAGCAGTAAAGAGTTGGCCGAGTTGCAAAGCTCTCTTGAAACAATCCAAAAGCAAGCCGGAGATCTGATTGATAAAATCGACACCCGGCTTACAGAGCTTCAAAAGGATAGGGAAAAGGATCTCTTTACAGAGATTACGCCGGATCAGGTAAAAGCCCTCGTTTCCTCTTTTGAAAATAAAGAAGATCGCCCCTTTGGGTGTTATCTTGCTCCTGAAAATGGAAAGTGGACAGCCGTTGACGATAGAACACATGATTGCTGGGTAGAAACCTTTCCGGATCGGAAAACCGCTATTGATTGGCTTTCCGGAAAGTTTGAAATGAGCGAATATCACGATTTAAGCAATAATGCTCCCACGCTGAAACAGGACAACTCGCCAGCTCCCGCCGATCGCACCTTTATCATATACCAGCTTAAAGAAAACGCAGACAATCGGAATATCCGTTTTGAGGGATTAGATCAGCTCCGGCAAGCGAATATAGCTCCTGCGCTTCCCATGTATGATAAAGTTTATACTGGTAAAATGCCAGCGGGAAAAAACCTTGATGATATATTTACGGAGTTCAACATAAATCGCCCGGCTGATTTTACCGGGCATAGCCTTTCTGTTTCTGATATTATCGCAATCAAAGATGATTTCGGTATTACCGCCCATTATGTAGATAGTTTTGGCTTTGAAAATCTGCCGGAGTTCGCACAAGCCATAGAAGATCAGCAGCAAGAAGCTGATATAGTAAGTTTTGAAAAGTATCAAGGCATTTCATCAGAGGAAGCCCGCCGCCATGAGGAAACGCTTGATACAGTCCGGTTTGACGGTGATATTGACCTTGACCGGGAAAAAACGAGGGAACAGCTTGGATTTCGAGATCAGGACAAAGAGCAGCCAAAGGCGGCACCGGAACCGCAAAAGAAAATAAGCATGAAAGAACGCATGGCCGCAGCACAGGCCGAAGCTGACCGGCGCAACAGCTCCCACGCTCCCGATCAGCCCCAGCACGACAAGGCAGCAGAGAGGGGGGAATAATCATGTTTACCATTGACGAATTAAGCATTGTCAAAATGTATTGCGGTTTCTCTCAAAACCGCGATAGTGTTATAGCAGCTCTCAATGACAGCTTGCCTTTAATTGAGGATCAAGAGATTAAGAAAACCGTTGAAGTAACGATCCGGAAAGTCAACGCTATGACACAAGAAGCCTTTTCGGCTCTCGATCTCTCCGACACCTTGAATATCGTTGAAGAATAAAATACCATAGTACTAAAAATGTAGAAAATAACTCTTGACATATTTTTAGCCTTTGCGTATAATACTATTAGAGGGTAGAAATACCCGATATGAGAAGTGCCCTGCCACTTTAAGAGCAGATCATGTATGAAAAGCGCCCTGCCGCTTTAAGTGCATATCATCTATGAAAGGTGCGCCACTACCTTAAATGTGGCTGTAATGACAAAAGGGGCGGTAAAACCGCCCCTTTTGTCATTCAGGAAAGGACTTTATGGACAAGCTAAATTTTTATACCGTCGATTTAGATTACGTTAATTTTTTGAAGCAAGCAGAGCATGACAAAAGAGGATTAAGCCGTATTCCAAATATGGAGTATAGCGACAAACATAAACCTAAATTTCTTTGTGGTATTGTCCTACAGGTACATAATAATGATTATTATGTACCTGTAACTTCTTATAAACAGCAGAAACCGGACAACTTTTTGATTAAAGCCGATAATGGACAGGTGGTAAGCTCCCTGCGCTTCAACTATATGTTTCCGATCCCCCAAGGGCTAGTCTCTGTTCGCAGCATTGCCGGTGAGCCTGACCGTGCCTATCGTGCCTTATTATCACAAGAATTAAGATACTGCATTAAAAATCAAGAAGTGATCCAGCATTTAGCGGAACGTACATATAAACGTGTTCTCTTAGGGAAAGATCAAGGACTTGTTGTAAATAGCTGTGACTTCTCTTTGCTGGAAACCAAATGTGCTGAATACACGGCCATGCAGGAAAAAAAAACTGAATTAACAGCAAAGCCCCCTGCACCAGAGCAGCCAGCCAAACTTTCTATGAAAGACAGGTTCGCCGCAGCACAAGCTGAAGCTGATCGGAGAGCTGCTGCACATTCTGACCCCCCCCAGCAAAAGGGCAAAACCGATCTTGAACATTGAAAAGCTGCCATAGGCGGCTTTTCTCTTTTTTGTCATTGGTTTGAACGGCGATAACCGGCTTTCGTAGCTGCCCACCGTAATACTCTGAATTAAACAGATCAAAGAGCCGGTTCAGCTCGTCATTCTCTCTCTCCCTTTACAGTACTTTAATAGTTCTTGAAAATTAACTTTCAAAAATGCAAAAAAATAAAAAGCAGCCCCAGCCGATCGGCCAGAGCTGCCGGAGCCGCGTCCTTAAAGTTCCTGTTCTTCGCGTCTTTTCCTCTGTTCTTTTTCCGGTTGTTGTGGCTGCTGGTGCTGCTGGTAGATTTCTTTTACCACCCGCTGCGCTTGCCGGAGCGCGTCAATTTTAGCAGCGGCTTCTTTAAGAGCCGCCGACAGCTCCGACACCTTGCCGTCTTGTTCTTTTACCAAAGTCAAAACTTTTTCCGGATCAACATTTGTGTTTACACCCAGCCTTTCAAGCTGTGCCGCTGCATGATCGAAAGCGGCCAGCTCACCCTCGTGCAGCCCGGCATATTTAGCCTTTCTAAAAGGAAGTTGCTTTTCAAGTTCTTGCTTTATAGGAAGATACTGATTAAACGCCAGTAAGTACTTTGCCGCATTTTTATATTGCTGGTTCTTTCCGGAAAGTTCTGTCATTGTTGACCGGACACCCGCCGCTTTTTCAGACAAGCCGCTGATCCTAACTTCAAAATCATTTTCTTGCTGTATGTTCTCCTGTCGGATTGTCATTAAGGCTGCGGCCAGTTCTTTTGTGGCGGCAAGTGTTGTTCTCTGCGCTTCCCACTCTACCTTTTTATCATAAGAGGAAAATACTGGCTGCGGTGCAGCAGCGGCAGCTTGCTCTCCCCTGCGTTTGGTTTCTTCCTCTTTTTGAAGCACTCTTACTTTTGGCGTTGCCAATCTCGCAATAATCTTTTCCCTTGTATATTCTTCTCCGATCCTATCGCCACGGCAATATCTTTCTTGCCCCGAACCGGCAATTTTGAAAGATATTCTTTTCCCCTCTTTTATCTCAACATTTGCTTTCCGCAGCTCTTCTTTGAAGCTGTCATAATCGGTTGCCGCTTCAATGGCCTTATCAATAATTTCTTTGATCTGTGCTTTCCATGATGTGCCAGCGCGGCGCTGTTCCCATTCGTAATGTGTCGGGCTTTTTTGCTTTAGGTTTGGATTTTGAATAATAGAAAGTCCCTGTTCTTCACAAAGACGATCGCTTACTTTTCGCAAAAGTGCAGCCGTTTTATAAGGCTTGGTTTCATATTTTTTATAGTCATAGAAAGAAACAGAATTGAAAATTATGTGATTGTGAATATGCCCCTTATCAACATGAGTGCTGATTACATACTCGTGCTTCCCTTGCAATATTTCATCAGCCCATTTTTTACCGATTTCATGCGCCTGTTCCGGTGTGATTTTATCATAAGGAGAAAAACTCTGTATCATGTGAAAAGCTAAAATATCTGCTCCACCGGTCTTTGCATAATCCCCTTTCATTTCTCTCGCCAATGCCGCCGTCATACGATACTCAACTGACGCAGAAAGAGGATCAACATTATAACCGGACACAAGAAGTTGCTCCTGTGTTTTCGCAGGATTTTCTATATAATCCAACGCCTTATTTAAGGTTGTTTTTATAGCGTGTATTCTTGTGTAAGCCATAGCTTTATTCCTCTATCATTTTTACAAGACGCTCTGTGCAAGCCCTTTTCACATTTCCATAATACTGTTTCAAATCGTCAATGTCTTGCTGGTATATGCTGCGAGTTTCATTTGCTCTCAATGCAATTTGGTTGATGTTTCGAGCAAGGTTAGACAGTTCTTTTGTTAGAGCTTTTAACTCTGAAAAATCACGCTTTATTACATATCCATCTATCAGCATTTTCCGCGCATACATGGAAAAGTTAGTAGTTCCAACTTGAAGCATTTTCTGTCTTATCATATCAGCTTCTTCTTCTGTAACCATAAGCCGCAGCATGACCGTTCTTTCTCTTTTTGCCATTTGGAAAACACCGTCCTTTCGTTCTTTAACTCCGGCGTAGCCGATGGGGTTTGGGGCAACGCACCAACAAGCAGAAACGAGAAAGCAGCCGGTGGGCTGATTTCTCATTTCTTCAGAAGTGTGGCAACACTTCCAATGCTTGTTATTCTTCGCTCCGCTCTTTCTTATAGTATAGGCTACCTTTCACTTTTATGCAAGAGTTTGTTTCGTATAAGAAAAGCCGCCCCGAAAGGCGGCTTTCAAATATTAGCTTTTTCGTTCAGGATAATAGGCTTCCTCTTGCCGTCCTCTCCGTCTGCGTTCTTCCTCTATATCTGCTCTACGCTGAATGTCCAATGCCGCCGCTCTTGCCCGGCTTCGTTCCTCTGCCTGTTTCATTTGCTCTTGAATTGGCATTTTAGGTGCGCTCTCGTCAATCGTCCGTTTCGCTTCTTCCTCGTTTTTGCACATACGCCATTCTTCTCCCAGCTTTGGATTGATTTCGGCTGGTTCAAAAATTAAAACGCTATTCCGGATATATCTACTTCCACTTGAAGTGTTAATATCTCTGCCGTCTTGTTCCTCAACTTCGTAAAGCAAATAGGAACGATATTCACCTAATCGTTTCATGTTTCACCGCCTTTCATTTGCGGCAACTTATAAATATTGTTCAAGTGCTTCTTGCACAATTAGGCCGGGTGTCTTTCCGGCTTTATCCGCAGCGACTTTCATAGCTGCATAGGTTTCTTTGTTCAAGGAAAGAGCAATCTCAATGCCGGTTCTTGCAATAGCGGATTTGTCCGTTTCCTTTTCTTTCAAAGCGTCTTGAACCCGCAGTTCCTTTGCCTGATCCGGGGTAAGGTAAATAGATACCTGAATGTTCTTTTCCTTATTGGCTTTGCGTCCGGCTTTCACCGGAGCAGCTTTCACTTCTTCCGCGATCGGCAGCTTTACCGCCACTTCTACTTCGCCGGAATTGACTTCCGGTGCTTCGCTTTCATCATGGCCGACAATCCCCCGAAACAGCGCCGAGGTGTCAACCTTACTTTTCTTCGTACCCATTACTTATTTTCCCCTTTCAAATATTCTTCAATAAAAGCGGCATAATCCCCCGCAACAGCAGCGTCCGCTTTATAACTGAATATGTCTGTCTTTCGCGTCTGTGCTTCCTCAACAACAACAGATGAACGGATTGTGGTTTGATACATCGGAGCGTCCATGTACTGTGCAAGCTGCTCTGTCAACTCTTTCATATCGCGGTTGTTGTTGGTTCGAGGATTATACTTTGTCAGAAGAATACCTGCAATCTTTACTTTCTTATTGCAGTACTTCTGCACATTCTTAATTGTATCATAAAGTTGACTGATACCGTTTGCCGCAAAGATACCGGCTGTGGTTGGTACAATTACATCATCTGCAACAGTAAAGGCATTGATCGTCATAAGCCCCAGCGCGGGCGGCGTATCAATCACAATATAATCATACTCGCCCATGATCGGCGCAAGCATTTCTTTCAATCTTTGTTCTTTGCCGATCTGTGCAAGTTCCTGTTCCGCACCAGCAAGCATAATATTTGCCGGGATAATATCAAACATATCCATTTTCTGAATTGCTTCTTTTGTTGTGGTTTCCATTTTCAGCAATTCATAAGCGGTTACTTCGTGCTGGTTGTCGGCTCCGGCGCTGTCTGATAAATTACCTTGCGGATCAACATCAACCGCCAGCACCCTAAATCCTTTCTTTTTCAGCCCGGCAGCAAGCGCCCCGCTTGTCGTAGTCTTGGCAACGCCGCCTTTTTGATTTGCGATTGCAATTACTTTAGCCATTTGGATTTCCTCTCTTTCCCTTTGTTAATTCAGAATTGAAAGCGTCATAAAGTACTTTCTCGCATTGTCCCCCAAAATCGGTATCTCAGACCGCCCACCCCGATTTTTAATTCTTTTGGATCAGGTAAGATAGCCACACTTTCTTTTCGTACTTTGGTATTTTAGTACTAAAATTATTATACTAAACTTGCCTTTTGGTGTCAAACATTTATAGTACCAAAATTGCAAAAAAGAAAGCCGCTTTTCGCGGCTCCCTTTGATTGTACTATATCCGTGCTATATCGGCATACATTCCTATGCTCCCAGTTTGCATAGCGTCCCAAATACAGGCTTTCATGTACTGCATAGGATTTCTTATGTCCTGAATATCCGTGCTATATCGGCATACATTCCTATGCTCCCAGTTTGCATAGCGTCCCAAATACAGGCTTTCATGTACTGCATAGGATTTCTTATGTCCTGA
>ERZ773049.520-NODE-520-length-23781-cov-6.140985_pt1 | contig 23781 bp, 14 predicted proteins | sample MGYA00580633_ERZ773049 | MGnify/ENA primary metagenome ERZ773049 (study PRJEB29015, sample SAMEA2737991) | human oral metagenome | biome: human oral; feature: human-associated habitat; material: dental | place: China | collected 2066 ...
AACATTAGGAAGTAGCCACGAATGTTCTTGATGCGCAAAGAATCCCCAGCATCAATCGTCATCGTATTGTGGGAGTCTGACGTAATATGCTGGTATTGTGTGACGATACTATCATTTGAATAAGTAACAGCCATCATGATAATCGCATCACGCATACCATCTTGAATGATAAACTGTGAATCGAAACTCAAGAGGAGTCGGTCGCCCTTGTGGAAGGCTGTGTCTGCCTTGATTTCAAAGGACTCACGGTCTACTGGAGCATATGGAGAAAGTATTAATGTACGGTTACCACGCCAGATGTCGGTAGTATCTCCCTTTGAAGTAATATCACCATACTGAGCCAACTCACTCTCTGATGCACCCTGTGCACGCGCCTCACTTTCCAGTCGTTTGCTGAGTTCAACATAGATGTCATGTAGCTTCTCGGTATGTCGCATGTAGTATTGAAGAGACTTATCGAACTTCTCTTCCGATACATTATACTTCTTCATCACAGCGAGTTTAAAAGCTTGTTGTCTGACATCTGTATAGCCTTCACGATTGGCTATAGCCATGGAGAGGTGGTAATCGTAGAGCATATCCTCCATCTCTGAAGGTTGGATATACTCAGAAGGGATAGAAGGTTTACAGCTTACAACGAAGAATGCAAGCAGTAACCAACAAAGAGTGGCGAAGGAACGAACCAGATATTTACTTCTCATTATCTATCTACTGATTATCAGTAATGTTTTCTTTATCAGCAACCTTCTTGTCCTTAGCTGGTACCCAACCATTGAAATCCTTTCGAAAAGCAAGGATAATCGTAATGACACCCACAGAGATGCAGGAGTCTGCAAAGTTGAATATTGGTGAGAAGAAGGTGAATGACTCACCACCCCAGAGTGGGAACCAGTCTGGGAATGTGCCGTGGAAGAGTGGGAAATAGAACATATCCACCACCTTACCCATCAGTACAGGCGCATAGCCTTCTCCCCATGAAACGAGGGTAGCTGGTGTGGCTCCTTCTATGTAATAGGGTGTAGAGGCAGTAAAGAGCTGACCATAGAAGAGGGAATCGAAGATATTACCCGCAGCACCCGCAGTTATCATAGACAAGACAACGATATAAGCCATTCTTGCTCCGTGTTTGATACGATTAGAAATGTACCAAATAAGGAAGCCAATGGCAACGATACGGAAGATGCTAAGGAAGAGTTTGCTTCCTAATTCCATACCCCATGCCATACCATTGTTCTCGATAAATTGTATCTGGAACCAATCGAAGATATGGATAGATTCGCCTAAATTCATATTAAGCTTGACAACAACCTTGATAATTTGGTCTATCACAATCAATAGAATAATTAGCAAGGTGGCTATCAAGCTTTGTTTTTTCTGTTTACTCATTAGTGATTTTTATTTGCCATCTTGGATGCTACGCTCAGTGTTGCATGTGGTACTATGCGCAGTCTTTCCTTTGGAATAAGCTCTCCAGTGATACGGTCAATGCCGTATGTCTTATTATTGATTCTGACAAGTGCAGCCTGAAGAGATTGGATAAACTTCTGCTGACGTTGTGCCATCTGTACCAGTTCTTCCTTAGTTTGGTTTGAACTGCCTTCTTCCAACGCTTTATAGGTTGGTGATGTGTCATTAACGTCGTTTGTATTCTGGTTCATCAGAATCTTCATCGTCTCGTCGTAGTCAGACTTGGCTATCGCCAACTTGTCATTTACTATCGTGCGGAACTCCTCGAGCTCCTCATCGGTATAACGCTTCTTAGTTTCCATAAAGTAAAGAATTGAATTAGGTTATGAAATTAATCTGTAATATTTTGAGGTTGTCGAAAGCCTGTTAATAGGGACGTGTACGAGACACGTCCACTATTGTTCTTAGCTTATAGATGCACGACTCGTACACCCCAACGATGTATTTAGTTCTTTTTGATTTCTATATGGAGGTTGAATTCGTCAAACTCAACATTTGTTCCATTGTTCTCTGCAAGTGTAATGTCATTAGCGAGAACCTGTGCTTTAATCAGTTCGCCGAATGACTCTACAGCTGCTACTGCCTCTGCGTGTGGCTCAATAATGACAGAGATGCGGTCGGTAATCTCAAGACCAGTCTCCTTACGGAGGTTCTGAATACGATTGATCAACTCACGTGCCATACCCTCACGACGGAGTTCTTCTGTCAGTTCAACCTCAAGTGCAACGGTCAAGTTACCCTCGTTGCTTACCAACCAGCCTGGGATATCTTCTGAGATGATTTCAACATCTGCAGCCTCTACCTTGATTGGCTGACCTTCTAACTCGAAGTTGAATTCGCCTGCAGCTTCCAATGCAGCAATCTCTTCCTGTGAAAGAGCATCCATACGAGCTGCCACCTGCTTCATCAGCTTGCCGAACTTCTTACCCATGACACGGAAGTTACACTTCACTTTCTTAACAAGGATGCCCTGACCCTCAACGAAAGTAAGGTCTTTAACGTTCACCTCATGCTTGATAAGGTCGGCTACAGCTTCGATGTGTTTCTTCTGAGTTGCATCGATAGCAGGAACCATAATCTGTGCTAATGGCTGGCGTACCTTAATATTCACCTTACGACGCAGAGCGAGAACCATTGATGTGATGCGCTGTGCCATATCCATACGTGCCTCAAGGTCAGCATCAATAACAGATTCGTCTGCTACTGGCCAGCGATCCAAGTGGATGCTTTCCGAGTTACCACCTAAGTCTGAATAGAGTTGGTCAGCATAGAATGGAGCAAATGGAGCCAACAGACGTGCAACAGTCATCAAACAAGTGTACAATGTGTCGTATGCACTCTTCTTGTCAGCACTCATTTCCTTACCCCAGAAACGTTTACGGTTCAGACGAACGTACCAGTTACTAAGGTCGTTGTTCACAAATGAGTCGATAAGTCGACCTGCACGTGTTGGGTCGAAATCCTCTAACTCAGCAGTCACACCCTTGATGAGTGAGTTGAGTTTAGAGATAATCCAACGGTCAATCTCTGGTGCATCAGCCTTCACTGCCTCGCATGTTGTAGCATCATAGCCATCAACATTAGCATAAAGAGCAAAGAAACTATACGTATTATATAAGGTACCGAAGAACTTACGGCGACACTCGTCAACACCTTCTGGGTCGAACTTCAAGTTATCCCATGGTTCGCTGTTCGTCATCATATAGAAACGTACAGGGTCAGCACCATACTTATTCATCATCTCAAATGGGTTGGTAACGTTACCCACGTGCTTACTCATCTTGTTACCCTTTGCATCGAGTACAAGACCTGTTGAAATCACGTTCTTAAAGGCAACTGAGTCAAACACCATTGTTGCTATTGCGTGGAGTGTGAAGAACCAACCACGAGTCTGGTCAACACCCTCGTTAATGAAGTCTGCAGGGAAGAATGCTGGTGGAACAGCTATACCCTCATAGCATGAGTGTACCAACTGGTCACGATATTCAGCCTCAGTCTTACCCGTAGCCTTCAAGCCTTCAGCATTAATCTCACCCTCAAATGGATAATGGAGCTGTGCATATGGCATAGAACCACTATCGAACCAAACGTCAATGAGGTCTGATTCGCGATGCATTGGCTTTCCTTCATCATTTACGAGGACGATATCGTCAACGTATGGACGGTGAAGGTCAATCTTATCATAGTTCTCTTGGCTGAAGTCACCTACTATGAAGCCCGCTTCTTTCAGTGGGTTCTTCTCCATAATACCTGCAGCAACAGACTTCTCAATTTCATTGTAGAGTTCTTCCACAGAACCAATACACTTTTCGCCACGGTTCTCATCACGCCAGATAGGCAATGGAGTGCCCCAGAAACGTGAACGGCTAAGGTTCCAGTCATTCAAGTTCTCAAGCCAGTTGCCGAATCGACCAGTACCAGTTGATTCTGGTTGCCAACGGATAGTCTTGTTCAACTCAACCATACGCTCCTTCTTAGCAGTGTCCTTGATGAACCAGCTATCGAGAGGGTAGTAGAGGATAGGTTTGTCTGTGCGCCAGCAGTGAGGATAGTTATGTACGTGCTTCTGAATATTGAAAGCTGTACCTTCCTGCTTCATCTCCATGCAGAGAATGATGTTCAGGTCTTCTTCCTTCTCTGAAGCCTTCTTATCCCACACGCCATCAGGGTTGAAGCGTGGATCGTAAGAGTTCTTTACATAGTCGCCAGCGTGGTGACCATATGCTTTCTCATCAACACAAGCCTTAACGAAGTTCTTGTCTAACTCATCGATAGTAAAGTATTTACCCTGCAGGTCAACCATTGGACGAGTCTGTCCCTTCTTTGAAATCAGATAGAGAGCAGGGATATTAGCATCCTTTGCCACCTTAGCATCGTCCGCACCGAAGGTAGGAGCAATGTGTACAATACCTGTACCATCATCTGTAGTGACGTAATCGCCAAGGATGATACGGAAAGCCTCACTCTCCATCTCCACAAACTTATCACGACCATCTTCGCTTGCAAACACCTTCTCTGGGTGAGCTGCAGCATAGTCGTTCACAAACTTTGGTGCAAAGTCACCTGTCTGCTCAACAGGCTTTACCCAAGGCATCAACTGCTGATAGTGTAATCCCTCAAGTTCTGTACCCATCACACGACCTACGATACGATAAGGAACATACTTATCGCCACGTTCATATTCAGGCAATTCGCCACCATCAGTAATCTCACCCTCTGACTTCAGATAGGCAGCTACACGACTTGCAGCCATAACGAGTGTCAACTTCTCGGCATCGTATGGGTTATAGGTCTCAACAATAACGTATTCAATCTTTGGACCAACACAAAGTGCAACGTTTGAAGGCAATGTCCAAGGTGTGGTTGTCCATGCAACAAAGCAAGGCTTACCCCATGTCTCCTTAGGTAAATTAGCCTTTTCAGCCAATGCTTTCCAATCCTCTGTAGGGATAGCAAACTGTGCTGTGACAGTAGTATCCTTTACATCACGATAGCACCCTGGCTGGTTCAGCTCATGGCTTGACAGACCAGTACCCGCAGCTGGTGAGTAAGGCTGGATGGTGTAACCCTTATAGAGCAAGCCCTTGTTATAGAGTTGCTTGAGAAGCCACCATAATGTCTCAATATATTTGTTATCGTAAGTAATGTATGGATGCTCCATATCAACGAAGTAGCCCATCTCCTCTGTTAACTGCTTCCATTCAGCAGTAAACTTCATTACATTCTCGCGACACTTATGGTTGTATTCCTCTGTTGAGATATATTTATCAGATGCGTGGTTGTCGATATCCTTCTTTGTGATACCCAACTCTTTTTCTACGCCCAACTCTACAGGCAATCCATGGGTATCCCAACCCGCCTTGCGACGCACTTGGAAACCTTGCATAGTCTTGTAGCGGTTGAAAGTATCCTTAATTGCACGTGCTAATACGTGGTGAATACCAGGATGTCCATTAGCTGATGGAGGTCCCTCGAAGAAGATGAACTGTGGGTCGCCCTCACGCTCATCAATACTCTTGTGGAAGATATCTTTCTTCTCCCACTCTTTCAATACTTCCTGATTTGTGCTAACAAGGTCAAGTCCCTTGTGCTCGGCGAATTTCTTTGCCATACTATCTAATTGTTTTGCTTATTTTCTAAATACCTGCAAAGATACAAATAACAACTGAAACTACCAAACTTTTTATTATATGAAAGACAATGCACTTTCTTTCATGCAAAGTATCAGTTCGAAATCTAATTCGTGTATCATATTGTGTCTGTTTTTACTGATAGTGCTTTGAATGCTATGCAAATTGATAAAGGATAATTAGTTTTAGTGATTTAATAACAAGTTTGGCTTAATGTAAGATGGTTCAGTTGGGTAGCTTTGTGTTTGTAGAATTCTTGAATTGTAAAGAAAAATCATATCTTTAATTTTTATTGATGCTTAATTGGAGTTGAATTAACGCTCTTTAGGCTTCTAAAAGATGCCCTTTTGACGTCTTATTAACGCCCTTTTAAACGCTAATTAGGCACCTCTTACTGCGCTGTTATGGAACTGTTTGATTTAGTGATAGTTACAACTGCAAGCGAATGGCTCTTTTTTGAATAAAAAGGTGTGCTATAGAGATGAATTTTGTGTAGTTTTTTCAGCGTATTTCGTTGTCAGTTGAGACCTCTTGAAACAAATAACGGATGCACCAATAGTGCATCCGCATTAACCTTACTGAGAACTATAATAAAGTCACAGTTTATTTTTCTTTATTTATCCCCGTTGAGTTTGTGGTGAAACTTTGCTGATAATGCCTTGTTTTAGGCTATCTTTTCTTTGTAGCTATAGTCACAAGTAACGTTGATAAATCTTTATGATTATGTCTTTTTGTAATGTTTTTGTATTATAAATGGGTATGGATAGCCCTGTCATTTCTTCTATAACTCTGCTCCACTTGCCAACCTTATTCATGGTTTTACCATTGGTTACACCACGCTTAGTGTATTTTGAGACGGGGACTTTAGTTCAGTTCCTCTTTCTCGTTCATTGCCTCAAGGCAGTGAGGACAGATACCTTTATAGTAAAGCTGTGTGTCATCAATTCTAAAACCCTTGCCAATTTCGCCAGTATAGCGTGGCATTTCCATTGCCTCAAAGTCATAAACCTTCTCACAACGCTTGCAGAAGAAGTGTGCATGTGGCTCGGTAACGCCATCGTAGCATACGCGATGATCATCAATGGTAATCATTGATGCAGCTCCGTGCTCTGACAACATTCTCAATGTGTTATAAACAGTTGTACGGCTCACCGTTGGAAGTTGTTTCTTTAAGTCAAGGAAAACCTCCTCCACTGTAGGGTGGGTGTGGTGTGTAGCCAAATATTTCATGATTGCTACACGCTGTACAGATGGGCGAATACCTAATGCTATTAATTTGTTATATACTGAATCCACTGTTGTCTACCTTTTTATCAATTTATACTAAATATATTTCCACTAATCATAGCAAATCACCCGAGTTAAAGCGAATGATTGATAGAATATCGCTGCAAAGGTACGAATTTTGTGAAAAACTGACAAATATTATGTTGGAAAAACTACAGATATTGTAGGAGTAGACGAGTGAACAAGTAGACGAGTGAACGAGTTATTTGTGAAAAAGACAGGGTAACATCGTAGTTTGATAAGAGAACTGTTTGCTCAGAGAAAGACACAGTAACAGAGGAACGATAGAGGAGTAATAACATAACAGGTAACTTATCCACTTGTTAACTTGTATGCATTAAATGTGTTCTTATGTTACTTTGTCTTCTTTACATGTAACTCGTTCCTTTGTCATCTTTTCACTTGTGTGCTTTGTTGGAACGGATAAAAGTGTTACTTTTGTATTTGATAAATGTTTAAAGTGTATACATAAAGATGATTTAGGATGAAAGAAGTTAGTTACAAGGATTTAAAGTTTAATCCGTTCAACCTTTTAGGAAAGGAATGGATGTTGTTATCTGCAGGAAATGAGCAGGATGGTTGTAACACGATGACAATTAGTTGGGGACATATTGGCTGTATGTGGGGCCATAACGACCCAACAGTTGTTGCCTATATACGTGCCAGTCGCTATACAAAGACCTTTGTAGACAAGGAAGATTACTTTACGCTTTGCGTGATGGATGCCTCTTTTAAGAAGCAAATGGCTTATCTTGGTTCTGTTTCAGGACGTGATGAGAATAAGATAGAGAAAGCTGGATTGACAAAGGTTTTTGCTGATAATAGTGTTTATTTTAAGGAGGCAAAGTTAGTTCTTGTTTGTAAGAAAGAGTATGCTGCAGACCTAAAGGAAAGTAGTTTTATTGATAAGGAGATTTTTGAACAGGCTTATCCTAATGGCGACCTTCATACGATGTATGTTGGTAAGATTGAAAAAATACTCGTTCGTGATGATGAGTATCTTGGTTAGTAAACAAGTGAACAAGTAGACAAGTTTACCAGTTGCTTGTAATAAAAGATGAATTGTAAGAGGCAAAAGGTTTATAAGGGAACGAAAATAGGGTATATCCTTGCGTTTCTATTGCTTCTTGTGGCTTGCAAACCTTATGCTGATTATAAGGAAAGAGGACATTGGAAGCAGCTGAAAGAAAACGAACGTATAGGTTTTTATTGGCGGCATAATGACAAAATCTATGCTGCCTTAGGTGATTCTGCCGTCCTTATCAAGTATGTTAAGCCTATGGAAGATGTCGATATAGCGACCTTCTATGTGAATAAAGAAACTACCAATGGGATGGAGAATTATGCTAAGGATAAGAAGAATGTTTATTATCCTTTGCATGTAATATGCGTTGATGCTGATACCTATGGTTATGAGTATGCTACAGAGCCTATTGTCAAGGGTGCCTTTCCCTCTTCTTTTAGATATGTCGGGGATGGGAAAGGAACTGATGGGTATACGATGTATAGATATGGTAGGCGAGAAGACAAGTGAAGGAGTAGACAAGTTAACCAGTTGCTTGTAATAAAAGATGGTGTATCATGGTAATAGACATAGTAACAAAGGTAACGTGATAATTTAATAAGTAACTTGTTCACGTCCTTTGTTATTATGTCTTTTTTTATCTTTTACACAAGCAACTGGTTCACCTATCTACTTGTTTACTTTGTTATTTTGTCTTTTTTATACAGTAAACTTGTTCACTTCTTCATTATTTTGTCCTTAATAGGATAGGTGTTGAGGCTCCGCACATGTGGTGCTAAGGCTTCGCACGGTTGGTGCTAACCAACAGCACAAGGTGTGCGGAGCAACAATAGCGAAGTAGAAGATGGGATATAAGCTGATTGATAGACGAGTTTAAGAGTAGGAAAGTTGCTTGTTAACTTCTCATTTCTTTTTTCTATCTATCTCACAAGCATCTCGTAAACTTGTTTACTCGTCCACTCGTTCACTTACTTAATATCATCGTATGCGCGAATAGCCTGAAGGAAACGTGCATTGACATCCTCGAAAGTATAAAGACCGTCAGTATTCTGATTGAGACCCTTCAACTTTAAGGAGAATACTTGTGGAGCATGCTGCAGGTCGAGTAGGGACATCTGCTTAAGTTGGTCTGTACTCTGATAAACAAGGTTTACGGCTATATAAGCTTTACCAGCAGCGTCGACCCACTTCTCTAAGACAAGTTTTGAACCGATAGGAGTCTTCTTCTCGATAGAGTTAGGAAGTGAATATTCCTCAACGCCAAGGGCAGCATCAACACTTGCGATGTTTGAGTCGTGACCACAGAGGAATGTAAACTTACGATCTTTATCGTTCAGTTCGTCATACATATACTGCAAAAGTGGGTGAGCCACGTTAACAGCAACGATCGGAGCAGTGAAAAGTACGTCGCCATACACGTCTTTTACCTTAGCAATCTTAGTCCAATCCTCAGTTGTTAGTTTATGACCAAAGGCAGCTTTCATGCCATCTGGCTCCTCATAATACTGGAGGATAAAGGCGTCAGAAGCAGAATTAGCATTCTTCAACGAACCCTTCATTCCTGGCTCTTGATTGAGTTCAAGCGTAATTTGTGTATCGTTATTAACGAAGTCTTTTATTTCTCCTTTCTTATAATACTCACTTTGCTTCATGTCTAAGACCTTAGCAATGAGGTCGTAACTCTCCTTCAAGCCTTTGTTGATACCAACAAGTCCTTCCTTGCCACCCATAGCATTGATTTGCTTCATAGCTTCAGTGCGGAAAGCCTCAGTACTCTTTGTAAGACGAGGGAAGAAGATTGGGTCCATCTTAGATGGTACATAGCGGTGGTTCACACGTAGGTTAGCCACTGGCATGAAACCACTTGAGAAGTATTGTGCAGTAGCGATACAACGCTGCATAGAGTTGGCATAGACATTTACTTCGTCAATAGAAGGAACATAGTTGTCCTTAAACAATCCCGTTTCTATAGTCCATTTGCGGAAGAACTGTCCCATCTCGGTTTCAAGTACACCACCTCTGAGTGTCAGCTCGCTGGCTGCAGATGACCAATTTGTCCACTCGTGTGGAGTCATCTTGCTCAGAGCAGAACCATTGGTTGACAGTGGTGAACGGATGTTATGACGAGAGAGAATAACAACTTCCTTTAGTTTGTATTTTCCTTTGAACGCCTCAGAACGCTGAAGCTGTGCCTGTGCTAATACTGGACAAATGATTGTCAGTATTAAAAGGAGTAAGAGTGAATTAAGTTTTCTCATTGTAGTAAGAGTTTGATTAATTCAGAATTCATAATTGAAAATTCATAATTTTGATTACCATTGTTTGCTATAAAGATAGGTGATTTATCTATAGCGAATGATAATACCCTTATCATAAGCATCAGAAGTAATTATAATTATGAATTATGGATTATGAATTCTGAATTATAACGGTAATCATAATTATGAATTGTGAATTATAAATTATGAATTAATGTTAGAATTTAATCTGCAAACGTGTCTCAAGAATAGAGAATGTGTTGTTGTTGAATGCAGCGTTATCTGTTGCGCGAGTGATAGAACCACGAACACGCCAAATCATGTACTTATTAAGGTAGTAGTTGAAGGTCAATGACCAATCGTTTACCTTACCACCGTAGATGTTGGCTTCCTTGTCCGTTAAGGTTGAGTAGTTATAGGCCGCAACAAGCTCCATAGAACCAGGGTCTGGAGTAGCAATACCCGCATCAGCCTTGGTATAAGTATAGCCCTGCCCCTTGAGCAAGTAGCGTACATTGCTATATGCACCCCATGCGTTATAGTTAGGCATAGCATTGTCGCGCTTGATGCCTACGTAGAAGTATTGTGCCTCGAAACCGAAGTTACCAATAGCAAAGTTCATTTCTGGAGAGAACTTCCACAGTGCTTTAGCGTCTGAGATTGTAGCCTCCTGTGCTGCAACATTTGCTATACGTGTTGGGAAAGGAGCTCTCAAGGTGTATGACTTATGGCTGAGAGCAGCTGTCTTGTTATAACGTGGAGACTCATATGCACCACTGATACCGATGTGGAAAATCTTACCACGCTCAGTCAATGGGCGCCATACCAATCGTGTCATCGCACCCCATGCCTCGTTGCCGAGCTTGTCGGTTGTCATCTTCATCGCGTCATTCTCAGCAAATACTGATGCAGTAGCATGGAACTTCTCTCCAGCATGAACATACATCGCACCAATCAGACGACTGTTAAAGAATACCTGGTTAGCCAATGGCTCTTCCATTGAAATCTTGAAACTTGATGATGTACCACTCTGTAAACCAAACTGGTGTACGAAGTAACCCATACGAATCAAGTTCTCTTTGTTGAAATTATAATCGAGACTAATGTCTTTTAATGAAAGACTTTGACGTGCATAACCAACGTCAACCTTTGCTTTCCACTTACCATATGTGGCACTTACGCCCATACGTACGTCTGGAATAGCAACACCATCATTGAGCTGGTTATCAAGTGTCTCATCTGTTGAGTGCATAACACCTGCATCCATAAGGATACGACCTGTTGGTTTTACTACCAACTTTGGTTCTGCTTCTTCCTGAGCAAAGGCACTTGCACAAGTCATCAATGCACAGGTAGCAATAAGGATAATTCTTTTCATAAAGGTATTTTTATTATTAATCTTTTATAAATTAGGTTTCTGACTAAGCGTTAGAGCTATAAGAAAGAGTCAAAGAGGAGTTAAGCCATCAACTAAAAAGTTAATGTAAACCTACTGACTTAACTCCTATGACACCTTATTTTTCGTAAGACTTAGTTTGCTGTCTTAAATGTACTCTTAGCAATCTTGCCTTCCTTCTTCAGCTTAGCAAACTCTTTCTTTGCCTTTGCCAACTGCTCCTGGAAAGCTGGTTCTGCATGGAGACGTGCTACAACGGCTGCACTAATGATACGTGCAGCATCTACATCGCTCTGCCAGTGGTAACCACAGATTACACGGCTCTGCCCCATTTGATAGCCACGCTCAAGGATTTCATTCTGACGATCAACGTTAATCTCTGACAGAACAAGAGCGGTAGCCCAGCCGATTGCAGTGTGACCTGATGGATAAGAACCATTGGTTGACAACTCTTGCTGCTGCTCTGGGTTGCAAGTCATCTCGTGATAGAAAGCAAATGGGCGAACACGCATGTAGTGATCCTTAGCGCTACGTGTAGCCAAATCGCCTGCATCTTCACGCATATTCAAAACAAGTTTATAAATCTCTGGAGTTGTCTCCTTGCTAATCTTGATACCGAAAGCCTCAGAGAAAGCGTTTGGAACACCGTCACCACCTACACGTGCATCAGCTGCTGCCTGATCACCACGAGGAGTATTGCGCTGCATCTTACCCCATTGGTACTGCGCTTCATCATAAAGGAACTGAATACTACCTGGCTGTGGAGGTGCTGGAAGAAGTTCGAGTGAACTTGCTTGCTGTCCATCCTGAAGATAATAGAGGTCTGGTTGTGTACGGACGTCTTTAATCTTCTTTGCCGCTGTCTGTGCGAATGTGGTTACTGAGAACATTGCCAGCAAACCAACAACTAAGGTCTTCTTTGTCATTTTGGTAGAGTTTTAAATTTATAAAATGGTTTAATTAAAATACAATAGTAATATGTTGCTACAAAGGTAGAAGAAATGTTATAAACAAAATAGTTGCATCTCGTTTTTTAGATAAAATAAACGAATGCAACTATTGTTAATATATTGATTATCAGTTATTATTCTTATTCTGATAATTTTAAAATATAATAGACGATACTGGATGGATTCTCGTTGTAATAGGCTGTGAGAATTACCTTATTATCACCAATCTTGCTATGATAAAGACGACTGACGACAGGGTTCAAGTTGCCATAGATACCTAACATTCCTGGTAAGAGTGTGCGCTTTACTCGTGGCATTGCAAGGAGCAAAATCAAGACTCGTACCTGCTGACTGTTGGCTGCAGTAAAGTGGAATATTTCTTTGCAGACTTCTTTATCTGTTATGGCAAAACTCTTGAAGAACTCGTCTGACACCTCTGCTATTTGGTCAGTGATGTCACGTGTAGCAGAGTCGATGTCAGCAAAGAGTTTTGAGTTAAACTTTTTCAAGCGTCTTTCCTCATTCTCTTGCACAACATTCTCGTGTACAGCAGTATAATCTTGCATCAGTTTTTGTAGTGTCTTCAGATGTTTTATTTGGTTGATACGATTATCAATCGTCTGTAGCAAGCGAAGGAGAACTATGCGGTCGCGGTTGTCAATGTCGTTTTCTATCGATTGCAATTCGTCCGACAGTGCCTTAGTCATTATCTCATAGCCTTCAAACTCTTTTAGTTGTTTGATACTATCAGATATATAGTTACGAATAATCTTCAAGCCATCCTGTGTGAAAATGTTCTCGTATTGATGCTTAACAGCAATGAAATCAGAATAAACTTCTGCCACAGGATGTTGTTTTGATTCATTAAGAATATGGTGAAGACGCTCTTTCATACCATCATTCAGTCCTTTTAGCACGAGTGTGTCTTGAGTAGAACGATGGAATTTATTGAGTCGTTCTTTAAGTTCTTGGATATGATTGAGCCATACTTCATTCCTTCGGCATTGTTCAATGATAACCTCAATATTGTCCGTATTGCGTGCTTCTTCTGATTCATGTACCATAGTGTCACGTTCATAGACCTCAAATTGCTTGATTCGAGCTATTTGGTCATTCAGATATTTCACCATCTGAAGAGCTGCATCACGGTTTAGCCGGGCTATTCGTGCTGATAGTTTTGCAAAATGTTCGTTGTTATTACGCAGACTTTGTGAGCTGATATTAATGCTATCAATCTCATTATTAATACTATCGAGGGTATTACGCTCTACCTCTGTCAGCTTGTCTTTTAAGGATTCTAAAGCCTCCAGACGTTGGTGTAGGTCGTCTTTGCTCATCTGAAGTTGGCGATAAGTCAATATCTGATGCCTACGATAGCTAATAAAGATAATACCAAGAATGCAGATCAGGGTAAAGAGAATGATACCAATAAGTTGTAAACTTGGCACTTTATTATCGAAGGTAATCCATTTGGCTACTTCTTCCTTCCCTGAAATTAACTGTAAAACGCCGAGGTCGGAGCCTATATATAGGGCGTTGTCAAGGATGACACCTGCCTGAGCATTGAAGTGGATGTCTGCAAAGTAACTACCACAATCAATCGGTTGTCCCTTTTTTATGATATATTTATGGATGCCTGTCTCTGGTATCGTATAGACAACACTGTCATTGATACAGAACATTCTACAGCTTCCATCTGTCTGAATAGAGTCAGAACCTTGAATCTGTAGATGATGATTGGTGAGCAATAGGAGATGAGGTTTCTGCTCATCGTATGTCAGTAGACTACTGATAAATACTTTATCATGTGTTCCTGCAACTTGTTTTATCTGTCCATGCTTTCCAAAGAATACACCATGATTGAGTGTGGCAATATATATCCCTTCACCGTTTTTTACTTGATGAAAAGCTGTTATATATCTGTTATCCATTGCCTTTATCGTATCCGTCTTACCATTTTGGGCATTAATTGATAATAGATAGTCTTGCACACCAAGAAGTATTCTGCTTTGTCTCGGCAGAAATGCCATAGCAGTGATGCGTGTCTTGGTTTGCGCCAGCAGTTGTGGACGTTTAAAGAGCTGATTAATCAGGTAATGATTACCAAGATTCAGTCTGAATAGTTGATTATTAGCATTATAGTAATAAATGTCCTCACCATTGGCATACATCTCCTTTGGTAAGTCATCGTTTTCAAAGTCGTATATCTTCTTTGCTATATGTTCACCTGCTTTCTGGCAGAATAGCTCATGTTGATTATTAACATAGATAAGGTCTTTGTCTGAAAAACATGCTGCAACGACGGGAGGATTTGCGTTAAAGAAACCGAGATGGTGTGGAATACGCCATACTGCATTCTTTGTCAGTAGCACAGAAAAGCCATTGCCATCGTCTGCAATGGATATCTGATGCGGATTGTCTGGAATATTGTTACGTAATGGAATGGTAACAAAACGCTTTAAGTTGTCTGATAATAGAATACTGGATGAGGTGATAAAATAGTAGGTTGAACTTGCTTTATAAAAGGATAGAACCGATTGAGGAAGCGAAAAGGTCTTACTATCAGCTCCATTGAAGCCTTCAATCGTCAGCTGATTATCAGATAAGATATAAAGTTTACCTTCATAAATAGCAACACTACGTATATTCTCCCCTTTATGACGCAGTTCTGTCTTCTTTGTTTGGAGGTTTATGCTTATAACACCAGCTTGTGTTGCTGCAAAAAGCCACTTATTTCCAACATGACAGAGATTATTTACTAAGAAAGGTTCATAGTACTGACCTGCCTTTTCTTTATGAATAGGGTAAAGGGGCTTTAATCCTTGCTGCTCTTGATTAAGCGGCATAGAGAAAAGTCCTTGAGAAGTGGCAACAAAGAGTGTACCGTCTGCTATATCAATACTATATGGAGAGTATCGGTTACCTTTGCTTGGAATCTCAAAGGTCGCCTTGTGGACAAGTGTGTCGGCAGCTATGTTCCATAACTGTAAACCGGCATTACGTGATGCTATCCATATCTGATTAGCCTGCTTGGGGTCGCGTTCAATGTCATAGATGCGGTCAAGTCCAGTGTAAAAACGCTTTCTGTTTTGTCCGTCAACATGCCATATAACACCCGTCTCACCGCCAATCCAGTATCCTTTTTTATCTATAGACAGTGTTGACAAGCGGTCATCATAGTGAAATTCCTGCTCTGATAACGACCGTGAAGTAGTTGTTTCCTTACAGCTTGTGATGATAAATAACAATATCAAGCAAAGGCAGCTACAAAGAAAATGTCTCTTTATCCCTATGTTATATTTTGTAGTCATTAGATTCTACTTTGTCTGCAAAGATAGCGAAATACTCTGAGATTGTAACAGGATATCTTATTTAGTTTGTGGAAAAGTTATGCTTCTGGTGTGTTTCTCAGTGTGTTTTATCATAGCGTTTGCTTGCTTAATAATCACTCAAGCTTTTGGAAGAGGCTTTTATTAACGCCTTTTCGTGTCTTATAACGAGCATAATGCCTCCTTCTCTTACCATCTCAAACCAACGTATTGATGCTCCGCACATATCGTGTTAACGGTCCGCACATAATGTGCTAAGGGTAAACACCAATGGTGTTGAGGCTGAATAGCCTTGGAAGATGTTAGTAAAGTAAATGCGACATAGGGTTAAACAAATGAGGATATAACATCACTCTTGGTATGATGGCATATCCTCTTTGCGCAAAAAGAAAAGTTATGGAGATCAGTTGTTAAATGCTCTTAAGCACTTATTTCTCATCGTATGTTTTAATTGTTTCGCAAAGTTCTTTTTCAAAGTCAAATATATCATTGAGTTCTTTGATTTCGTGTTTGGTTTCTTTTTTATCTTTGTCGAACGTTGAGATATACTTCTTAGATTTGCTATTAAAGTAGAGTCTGCAGATAGGTTTTCGGTTGTTATCATCAAGCAATATTGCAAAGTAAGATAAAGCATCTCGGTAAACAACTCGTGAAATGTCTACAGATTTGCGAACTATAGCTTTGACAATGTTGAAACCATCAAGTTCTTCTTGTGTTGTGACTATTCCGTCTTCACTTTCAGTCGATGTGTTTTCTTGCTCAACCTCAGTACTCTTTGGTGCTGATTCTTTCTCCTCACGCTGTTCCTCAGAACTTAAAGCTGTCTTTAGACGCTTGGAAATGAGTTCACTTATATAACTATTGATAGCTCTTTTTACCAATTCAGAGAACTGCTCTTGCACTTTAGCAGTGATTGAGCCATCATAAACCTTCTTTGTGAAATATTTAACTATCTCTGGTGTTGGGTTTACTACCTCATCCGCGAAAATCTTTTTTAATTCATTGGAATACTTCAGTTCGCTGGCGGAATTAAGGATATTGTCAATATCGAAGTAGGATTTATGAAACTTTTTGAGTTCTTCGAGCTGGTATTCTTTAATGTCGGTGATGTCTAACTCAAGAAAAGGCTTTTCATCCATGATGTTTTGGTCTTCGAGATCGGTATAGAAAAGGTATCGTATACCATTCGTGAGTAAGCCAAATTTAGCCTTGGAAGCTACAAAGTATTTCTTGAGTTGCGTATCATGTAAAGATAGATTTTGTTGCCAATGTTTACATTCGATGAGGATTATAGGTGTTCCCTCCTTCATAATGGCATAATCAATTTTTTTTCTCCTTTCTTCTTTACGAGATCGCAGTTTAATTCAGGAATTACTTCCAGTGGATTAAAAACGTCATAGCCTAAAGCATTGATAAAAGGCATAATAAAAGCATTTTTTGTAGCTTCTTCTGTTTGGATACCATCTTTTAGCTGAGCAACTCTGTCAGCAAGTTGTTTAATAGAATCTTTAAAGTCCATAATTTATAGATTTAGATTCCGCAAAGTTACATAAAATTATTTAACTAACGTAATAAAATGAAAGTATATGAAAAACTTTCTTGTTATGCTTAATGTATAATGATGTGAAGCAATTCTTTTTCGTAGATATGAATCTATGATGAAAATGTATATGGATGAAAATTATTTAAGTGGTATGTTGAATATGTATCTTTCAGATGATTAAAGGTTGTGTTCTTCTTTGTATTTATATAAAAGAAAAGGGAATGTACTGTAACATCCCCTTTCTCATAATCGTTTATCTCTTATTATTCTTCAAGATTCGCTGTGCACAGTCTGCTAATACAACAACGGCACCTGCTAAAATACATACGTCCTTGATGACAAGTCGACCTGCACCCGTCAGTAGCGGGAATCCATGTTCACCACTACCTAAGTCTGGAACCCAAACTTCAGGTGTCGTGACAAGGAAGGATAGCGTTCCGAATGTCATGATAATGACCAGTCCAGAGCCTACAAAACCAACCTTTGGGAACCAAATACCCAATAATGTCAAGATACCAAATGACATGATTGCAATACCCAAGCCGTGTGAGAATGTATAAGTATTGTTTGCCTCATGCCACTCATGCTTAACCTTATCAAACTCACCCTCTTTGAGTTTGTAGTCCTTATATTCAGGTGCTTGCTTTGTATAGAAGAAGCTCATAAACGGACTGTTAGCAACGAAAGGTACAATACCCTCTGCCTCATAGTTCCAGAACTTCAAACCACCAATCCATACGAAGATGATAAAGATGGCTATACGTATCAAATGAATACCTGTACCCTTCAGCGATGCCGCGGTATTAAGAACGAAATCTAATAATAATTTTACTTTATTCATAATCTGTTTTTTATTGACTTTATGTTTTGATTTTATACTTTGTGCTTGTGGAATTATCCCGCAATTTATAGATTAAGTTTAGTTTTATCCTATTTCTTTAATCTATTTTATCCCTATTATTTGGATTTGTCGGCAAAGATATATATTAATCTTCAAACCACAAAGAATTATATTGTATTTATTTCAAATAATGCTTCAAAAGACCTATTTATCATGCCTTTTACGCCCTAATTACCTAAAAAATACCATGTTTGTGGTAGAGTCTAAAACCATTGTGTAGGGAATTTACATGTACGTAACAGCATTATTTTAAATGATGTAATTTGTAAAGTAATTCATAAGAGTGCTGAAGACTATTTGCAATACATGAATATGGCAAATACTAAAACTCTCCAGTACACTCCAAGTTACTACGGATAAATTCTATCCCTACGCCTTTTTACCAGACACAAGGGTGAAGATGATGAGGATGCCGATGACGAAAATGAAGAGGAAGGAGCCTAATGCACCGGCATAGATTCTACCTGTGTGTACCTCTAAAGCAAGACTCCAAAGCGACATGGGTTTATCTTTCAATTCTTCTGGCTGTTTTGCGAAGGATGAACCTTGGAAATAGGTTGCTATACATTCCTTGTTTGTGAAATCAGAACTATAGCCAGAGATTGTCTGTTCGTCTGGTGCAGTGCCCGGTATGCGGGGAGTAGAGACCATAGCATCATTGTAGTAAAGTACGACGTTATTCTTACGATCCCAGTAGAACAGACCATCGAAGGAGCCTACTATCCATGATTTGTTGTTTGCATATTGCCAAACGTTTTGACCCATAACACTCACTGGGGGTGCTGTGGTGATAGGTGTTGGCTTGGAAGAGAGATTCTTAAGAGAGTAGAAACCTTCCGAAGTCGAGATGAGCCAATCGTGAGCTTGCTCATCATATCGAATCATTCTTAGTTTATCATTCCAAGGATTATCATTGTCTAAAGTCGTGCCAGGCAATGGTTTCGTATTGTTTGTGGCGAGGAGAATCATCAGTGGAGGACGTAATGCCCATCCCGTTATTGCGATAAATAGCGTTAAGGCGAATGTGTAATGCCCAATCTTTGTATGCCAAACGACCATTGATACTGTTTTACGACGAATCCAATACCATATACCCGTCACACAAAGGATAATTAAGATGACTCCAATTCCGTCTACAATGAGCTTTCCTACGGTTCCAAACAGTGCACCACTATGCAATAACCATATTTGACGGAACAGTGATACCTTCCCCTCATTCCCCTCACCAGCTTGTAGTGTGAGACAAGTAAACTTCTTATAAGGGGCTGTAGCATAGTAGAGGTGAGAACGAGAAAGAACAATGAGCGTGTCACCATGGGTGGTGATGTCTGTCAATAGTTCGTCATCTTCTTGCTTAGGTAAGTCTACTTTTTGCCAAGATGCGTTCTTACCCAGTTTATATAAGTCCATGACGCTAACCGCAAACAGGTCATTTTGTGGGGTTTTTGCCATTCCTCGCATCTGTCGATAGTCAGCACCAGCAGGTAGGCCTTGGTTATATTCGGTGAAGTGAGAAGCAGTTGTATCAGTTTGAATGACACCCGCTGCGCCATATATGAACACTTTATCTTTGTTTTTATTATCTTTGTAGCGTAATGTTCCACGTAGTAATCCGTTGTTCCATTGGTTGAATTCATACTGACCGGGCAATATTCCACGGCTTACATTAATATCAGAAAAGAGTTGACGATGATTAAGGACAATACCTGAAAGGCAGAACATTACTAAGAAGAATGTTATGATGATGCCAATCCACTTATGGTTTTTAACCCATGTCTTACGTTTCATATTTTGTTGTTTGTGTTATGTTGTTTTTAACTCAGTTTTAAAATGCTGTACAAACTTACACAAAAAAACTGTATTTCGGGACTTTTTGAGCTATATTTTTGGTTCTTCCGGAAGTTGGAGTAGTAAAGTGAAGCTATTACGTAATAAGTCACACGGAGAAATAGAGCGGAAGGATCTAAACGCAAAATCATGGAGTTGGTGATGGCTTAAAGATAGACAGAGGTGATGCGTACAGCATCTTGATACCTTATAGGAATTCATGCTTTGTACATAAAAACTCGCAAACAACCTCCGTTGTTTCAAGCATTGACGTTGCTTCGGTAACTTCTATTGCTTTGTTTTGACAAATCTCAGTTATCTCCTTTTCTCTGTGTGATATTTGTTAAGATTCTAAATGCAAAAGAAAACCTAACCATTTCAAGTTTCCGAGTACTCCTCTTTGTCCTAATTTTTCATAAACTGATTTTGTAAAGACCATAAAATGGCTTGCAATTAACGCCCTTTAGGCTTCTAAAAGATGCTCTTTAAGCCTCTTACTAACGCCCTTTTGAAGCCTTATTAAGCACCTTTTGAAATCTTAATTTGCAACTACTTGATAGCAAATAACTTGCAAAGGTGATGAAATAAGTCACTTTTAATCCATTTTCCTACCTTTTCTTTAATTTTTTGTCAATATATTTCTTTACCTTTTAGACTAAAATATGTTGCCTATAGGGGTGTTTTCGGGTGTTACTTTTAACTTCGTCTGCTTTGTTTCTTCGTGTGATTTATTATGTAATAGGGGTTTACTTTATCACTCCTTATCTTAAAGAACAAAAAAAGAAACCCCAATTAACAGAGCTTTATATAAGTTCAAGCTACTATTGATTGGGGTGTATATTATAAGTTTGGGTTTGTTATGTCTTACTTTCTTGTAACACGAACATATCTCATAACCTTCTTAACGACTACTCTTCTCAAGTCGCTGTCATTGAATTTGGTCTGAGTTAGCTCAAACTCATTGCTGTTCAAGAATCTAATTTGGAGGTTCTTGCGCATCTTACCGTCTATCTTCATAAAGAAACCATCACGGCGGAAACCATAAACACCGATATCGTCATCACGCTTCCATCTGCCGTTGTCTTCTCTTTCTATAACGCTCATGGTTCCATCATGGTAGAAATCGAAACGGTGCAACTCATCATCGAGGTCGTTATCATCGTGACCAACAAGCGTACGAAGATTAACAGGCTCACCTGTAGCGAAGTCAACAGGGAGGAACTTATAGTCATCATACCTGTCAATCGTGAAACCTACCTTATATTCCTTATGTGTTCTTGGATTGCGCACAATGGCATAGCTACCCTTATTTGTAAGCTCCCAGGTACCAACAATCTTAGAGTTGGTTGTAGGTGCAGCAGCTACTACGTTGTTATTATCCTTTACTTCATTGTTTGCAGCGTATGAACTGGAAAATGTAAACAGTCCACCTAATACTAAACCAGCGCATAAAGCGTGGTTAGAAAATAAGTTTTTCTTCATTGTTATATATTCATTTTTGGATTAATATGTTGCAAATATACGTAAAGAAATTATAATAGCAGGGAAGTGTTTATACCGTTTTAAATGATTTTATAGAACTCATTAACATACTGCCTCTTAATTAACAGATTTGTTCAAATAGAAACAAAATCTGTTAATTGAGTGCAAAGGGGATGTGATTGCTTCCTATTTCGCAGGTTTATTGCCCATTGTGAAGTCGATTATAGGACCTGATAACAGCTGTTCATGCTCAAGATAATAATGTGGATAAGGCTGCCCATTCATTGTAATATGCTGAATGAAGCGATTGTCTTTGTTATTTTTTTCAGCCCGAATTGTGACAGTCTTGCCATTCTCCAACTGTATCTTGACTTTACGAAAGTAGGGGGTACCAATCATATATTGTGTACTGCCAGGACAAGCAGGGTAGAAGCCGAGAGCAGAGAATACATACCAAGCTGATGTCTGACCATTATCTTCGTCGCCACAATAGCCATCAGGCTGCGCGGTATAGAGTCGGTCCATTACCTCACGCACCCAATACTGTGCCTTCCAAGGCTGTCTGCTGTAGTCATAGAGGTAAATCATGTGCTGGATAGGTTGGTTTCCATGTGCGTAATTACCCATGTTCATGATTTGCATTTCACGTATTTCGTGAATTGTAAAGCCGTAATAGCTATCGTCAAAGATAGGAGGAAGTTGGAATACACTGTCTAACATTTCGTTAAACTTATCGTATCCTCCCATCAACTTCGCCAATCCTGCAGGGTCATGGAATACGCTCCACGTGTAATGCCAGCTGTTTCCTTCCGTGAAGGCATCACCCCATTTGAAAGGATTAAATGGCGATTGGAAGCTACCGTCCTCATTACGTCCACGCATCAGACCCGTTTCCTTGTCGAAGACCTTCTGATAGTTCATTGCACGGAGTTTGAAAGGTTTTAGTTCCTTAGCACTCTTTCCGAGTTTTAATCCCAATTGATAGATACACCAGTCATCGTAGGCATACTCTAAGGTACGGGCAACACTCTCGTTGATACCCACGTTATAGGGTACGTAACCTAAGCGATTATAATAGTCAAAGCCTTTACGTCCAGTAGAGCTAACGGTTGGGTGAACAGCATTAGCACCATGCACAACAGCTTCCCAAAGTGTTTCTATATCGTAGCCACGCAATCCCTTGATGTAAGCATCAGCAACGACCGAAGCCGAGTTGTTGCCCACCATACAATCACGATGCCCCGGACTTGCCCACTCTGGAAGGAATCCACTCTCCTTATAGGCATTGACTAAGCCTGCTTGCATCTTCTCATTCATTGACGGATAGACAAGGTTGAGCAATGGAAAGAGCGAACGGAAGGTGTCCCAGAAACCTGTGTCGGTAAAGAGATAACCCGATAGTACTTTGCCATTATAAGGACTATAATGGATAGGATTACCCTGTTCGTCAAACTCATAGAACGAACGTGGGAAAAGTACTGAGCGATAGAGGCAACTATAGAAAGTGCGAAGATGGTCGATATTATCGTCCTCCACTTCTATACGTCCTAAGATATTGTTCCATTCTTTTCTACCTTCTGACTTCACCTCGTCGAATGTCTTACCCTCCACTTCCTTGAGATTGCGCTGTGCTTGTTCGTCACTAATAAACGATGAGGCTACTTGTATATTAACTTGTTCGCCTCGTTTGGTGTGGAATCCGACAACAGCCATGGCATGATTGCTGGTTGCAGAAGTCTTGCCCTCTGATAGTTTCCCATCTTCGATACAGCCAACAAAAGAGAAATCATGGTCGAAGCGTAGCACAAAATAGTTCTTGAAGTTTGCTGGTACACCCCCGCTATTCTTGGTTGTATAGCCTATGATAGTACGTTTGTCAGGCATAATCGTTACGGAAGAACCCTTGTCAAAGGCATCTACAACGAAATAAGCTTCTTCTGTTTGTGGATAGGTGATGCGCATTGCAGCTGCACGACTGGTAGGACTCACCTCTGCTGTAACGTCGTGGTCAGCTAAATAAACCTTATAGTAATAAGGTGTTGCCGTCTCCGCTTTGTGGGAAAACCAACTGGCACGCCCCTCTTCATCAAAGACTTTCTTCCCCACAACGGGCATGATAGAGAACTGTCCGTAGTCGTTTATCCACGGACTGGGTTGGTGTGTCTGCTTGAGTCCACGAATCTTATC
>ERZ773049.523-NODE-523-length-23709-cov-10.503593_pt1 | contig 23709 bp, 33 predicted proteins | sample MGYA00580633_ERZ773049 | MGnify/ENA primary metagenome ERZ773049 (study PRJEB29015, sample SAMEA2737991) | human oral metagenome | biome: human oral; feature: human-associated habitat; material: dental | place: China | collected 2066 ...
GTATCCGCAGGTCAACCAGATGGGATGCCCTACCTGCCACTTCCCTGATTTTTGGCGTGAGCTTCGGCGTGGTTAGAAATCTAGCCGGGAATTACGGCTTATTTGAGACGGGTTCGGGAACCCACCGGCACGCCCTTTCGGGGTGTTCCCAGACAACCTCGGAACATTCCCTAAAACGGCCGTTTTTGGAACGAGGATAGGAGCGATATGAGATTCGGATATGCGCGGGTGTTGACTGAGGGGCAGGGGCCCGATCGTCAGGTCGACGCGCTCGAGAGCGCCGGATGCGAGCGCATCCACCTCGAGAAGGCGTCCGGCGTAAAGGCAGGCCCGAGCTCGAGAAGCTGCTCTCTGCCCTCCGTAACGAGGGCGAGGTCGTCGTGGTCAAGCTCGACCGCATCTCGAGGTCCACCAGGCACCTGATCGGGCTTACCGAGGAGTTCGACGAGATAGGGGTGGACTTCATATCCCTGAACGACTCAATCGACACGACAATGCCGATGGGCCGGTTCTTCTTTCGCGTGATGGCCTCGATCGCCGAGCTCGAACGAGACTTGATTGTCGAACGGACGAAGAACGGGCTTTCTGCGGCGCGCGCCCGAGGACGCAGCGGCGGGCGTCCGAAGGCTCCTGCCGATGCGGTTTCGAAGGCGAAGTGCATGTACGAATCCAGGGCGTTCTCCATCTCGGAGATCACGGGGGCGACCGGCATCAGCAAGAGCACGCTGTACCGAAGCCTCGCGCGCAAGGCCGACGAGCCTTCGTCCGCCGGGACGAAGGCCGTACAATGTGTAAGCATGGATGGGAGGGAACATGGCAGGAGATGACATCGGCATGCGAGCAAGAAAGCCCATGCTCACAGTGAACGAGCAGATCGAGCACCTCAAGTCCAAGGGCGTGACGTTTGACCTCTGCTCGGAGGACGAGGCGGCCAGATACCTTTCTGCGGCAAACAACTACCTGCGTGTTGCCTCGTACAGGAAACTGTACTCTCGGCAGGTCGACGGTCCGAACCCCGGTTCGTACGTCAACCTCGACTTCAGGGATCTGGTCGAGCTCTCCTCGATAGACCGCCGTCTGCGGGAGGCGCTTCTCGCTGCCGCGATAGACGTCGAGCACTTCGCGAGGGTCGAGCTTTTACGGCGATGCGGCGAGCGCGCCGAGGACGGGTACTCCATCGTGTCGGACTACCTAGAATCCGTAAGCCCATCTCAGCGTTCCCGGATCGAGGGGACGCTCGACGCCAGAGGCGGCGGTGGAAGGGCGCACGACGAGTACTCGGGCGACCTCATCGCCCACTACGCCGGTCAGTATCCGATCTGGGTGTTCCTTGAGGTTGTGGAGTTCGGTGTGCTCGTCGACCTGTGGCGCTACTGCTCGGGGAGATGGGGCGAGCGGGGCATGCGTGACGAGCACTATGTCCTCAAGAGCGTCAAGGCCCTGCGCAATGCATGCGCACACAACAGTCTGCTCGTCAACGGGTTCACAAGCACTGCCGCCAACGCCGGCTATCAGGTGTCGCGCTCCATAGCGACATCCCTTGCGGAGCACGGGATATCCAAGACGAAGTCCAGACGAGCGAAGCTCAAGAACCTCAGGGTGGCCCAGATCGCTGCCACCCTCTACTCCGTCGGCGATTTCTGCGAGCTCGACACGACGCAGGAGCGCCACGCGAAGCGCATGGGAGAGGTACGAAGCTATGCGGAGGGTTGCGGCGTGCTCTCCCGAGCAAACGACGGCATCGTGTCGTTCTTCGACTTCGTATGGAAGATGCTTGACACCTGGCTTCCCGTGGAGTAGTAATATAGGCACATGGAAAACCTTCGGGTTTTGTAAGGGCGGGACCCACCGGGTCTCGCTCTAGTTTTTTCTAAGGCTGGCTGTGTTAACCCTATTCTGATACGGTTGTCTCTTTTGTCTTACGTCGGTGCACGAAGCCTGCCGCTCCGACGACCCGATCGAGCTGCTCGCCAAGCTGCCCCCATGTTCTCCGTATTGGTTGACGTGGGAGTAGAGTGTTGCCGCGCCGTGTCAGAATAGGGTTAACACAGCCTCGGGCGCAAAGCGACGCGATGAGATTGGCCACGGTAAGCCACGCTAAGGCACGGGACGTGCGCCTGGCAGGCATACCGATGTTAGGCCGACTCTCTGTTAGACCACCGTTGACATGATGACACTTCACCCCTCCGCTACGATGCCGTCGACAGACAACACGTCGTGGGAAGGCCAAGGAATGCCTGTCCTGATGCAGCAAGAGGCGAGGTAGCTTGCCATGTCAACGGTGGTCTAACAGAGAGTAGGCCGAAGGCCGATTCAGCCGGTCCCATACGCACCAGCATGCCCGCCAGATGCCCCCTTCCCAACTATGAAACAGGTGCAATGTCACCTTTTTTGGGAATAACTCCAACAGAGTCTCATGGACAAGCCGGCAAGGTTTTCTCCGCGTAAGCGAAAGACCGCACCGGGTCCGACACTCGTACACCTCCTCAACGGAGGGGGAGCTTTATCGTTGTCTTGAAACCGCCGCCAGCGGCAGAGGAGAAGGATATCTTTCCACCATGGGCTCTCACCACCCGTGAGGCAATCTGCAAGCCTAGCCCGTGCCTAAGGTCGAGGCTCCCATCCATTCTGCTTGAGTGCTTCTGCCTTTCAGAAAGGGCCTGCAACTCGCTTGCCGCCATCCCGACCCCGTCGTCCTCGATGATGATGAGGGCGTCTGTATCGGTTGCGCTCAAATTGATGCATACCTGGCAACCTTGCGGGTTGTGCACTATGCTGTTCTGAATGACGTTTCCCATCGCCCGTCCGAGCAGGTGCTCGTCGCACTCGACAGTCACTCCTTCGGCCTCTCCGTCTGCCTCTATCTCTATCGAGAGATCCTTTCCCTTGGACGCGTTGATTGCGTCGGCGGCCGTCTTTCGGACAACCTCCGTCAGCCTCGATTGCGCCATGTGGAGGGGCTGCGCGTCATATTCTAGCCGTGAGGCCAAGTTGAGGTCGTTGACGAGGCCGTTGATCTTCGCGCTCTGAGCGCTGATGACGGCGGCGCGATCGGCGGTCTCAGGGGCGGTGGAGCCGTCCTGGACGATGCGCTGCGCGTTCCCCATGATGAGGGTGAGCGGCGTCCGGATATCGTGGGATATTCCGGCTATCCAGTCGGCTCGCGCCTCGTTCTGCCTGGCGATGAGCTCGGACGTGCGAGCGACGCTCTCCGACAGGCTGGCAAGCGCCCCTTTTGGCAGGGGGCCGACCGCCTTGCCTGTCCCTAACGCTTCGACCGCATCCGCGATGGGCTCCAAGCCGGACAAGATGCGCCTCTTCGAGAGCCAAGAGGCAAGGAAGAGGCAGGCCATATCGAGGACGGCCATCGCTGCGGCAAAGGCAGGAAGCGCCCTTGCGGTCCAGGCGGGGATGTAGTTGCCTGTGATTTTCATAAAGCTGTCTTGGGGATAGCCCAAGACCAGCAGACCATCGCCAGTAGTGCGCACAAAGACAGGGTAATCGGCAATATACCCCTTGGAGAAGCGCGCCACGTCTTGCAAGCTGTAATGGCGGGGGACCTCTTCGGGCAAGTCCACCGACCACGCGCAGTCCCCATCCGCCCCGACGAACATCGCCCATACCCCCCGGCTCCACAGCTCCTTTTTGGCCTCTGCGGATACCCCCGAAGAATCGGAGGCGCCCTCGACGGAATCGAGCAGGGACGTCGGCGATGCCCCTCTCGCCTCGCCTGCGATCGCGTTGAAGAAGAAGAGGCCGAAAACTAAGACGTTCATCACAACCAAGCCGACTATGAGGGCAACGAACGAGGCGAGGTTTCTCGCGATATACGAACGGAGGGTCTTCATTGCGTCACCCACACATATTCAGCTTGTATCCGAGGCCCTTGAAAGTAACGAGCGATACCGGATGCGAGGGGTCGCGTTCGATCTTCTCGCGCACGCGCCGAACGTGAGCGTTGAGTGGGTTCTTGTATCCGAATGCATCCCCTCCCCACAACGCCTCGCAGATCACATCGGTCGTGACTACGTTGCCCTGGTTCCGGGCAAGGACTTCCAACAGCGCGTACTCCTTTGCCGTAAGCGCAACCGGCTCGTCATCCCTGACAACCTCGGCCTTGTCGAAGTCGATTACGCAGAAGTCCAGCTGGACCCGGGCAGCGTCTGCAGGATACGACCTCCTGAGCACCGCATAGACGCGCAGCAAAAGCTCTTGGGGAAGAAAGGGCTTGGGAATGTAGTCGTCGGCGCCCAGCCCAAGCCCTGAGACCCTGTCGATAGGCTCGTCCTTGGCTGTGAGGAATATCACCGGAACGTCCGACGTCTTGCGCACCTTCCGCATGAGCGAAAAGCCGTCGCCGTCAGGAAGCATCACGTCCAGAACCAGCAGCTCCGGCCGTACTTCACCAAAGCGGTCGAGCGCACCTGTCACATTGGAGGCGGTAAACACGTGCGTGAACCCGGCGTCGGTCAGTATGCCAGAAACAAATGCCAGCAGCTCCGGCTCGTCGTCGACGAGCAGCAGCCTTTTCCCATGCCAAGGAGAGTTGTCCATGTAAAGCCTCCCTTTAAACAGGATACAGGCCCTCGTTAGAGCTATCGGCAAAAGTAAGGAAAAAGTCATGCGTCCAACCGCAGAATGTCAGATGGGGCGGATACCTTGTTTCCATAACGAAGGGAGCCATGATGAAACGCGCGCAATTCAAGCAGGCAAATCACCTTCCTGTCATCATCGAGACGCGCGACCTGACGAAGCGCTATAAGGATTTCGTCGCCGTAGATGGCGTCTCCATGCATGTGAGGAAGGGGAGCGTCTACGGGTTTCTCGGGCCCAATGGAGCGGGAAAGTCAACAACCATGAGGATGCTCCTCGGGCTCACCGCACCCACGGCAGGAGAGTTCGAAGTTGACGGCATGCGCTTTCCAGGCGACAAAATGGCGATCCTCAAGGAGATAGGCTCCTTTATCGAGTCGCCTTCCTACTATACGAACCTGACGGGCAGGGAGAATCTTGACGTCATCCGAAGGATACTGGGCCTACCCGAAAGCTCGATTGACGAAGCCTTAGAGCTTGTTGGGTTGGCAGAGTTCGGAGGCCGTCTTGCGAAAAAGTACTCTCTTGGGATGAAGCAGCGGCTGGGGCTTGCTGGCGCGCTTATTGGAAGACCCCCGATCCTCATCCTTGACGAGCCGACGAACGGGCTAGATCCAGTCGGCATCCACGAGATACGGAACCTCATCAAGTCCCTTCCGACGACTTACGACTGCACGATTCTTGTCTCGTCCCACATGCTGTCCGAGATGGAGCTTATGGCCGACGACATCGGCATCCTCAACCATGGGAAGATGCTCTACGAGGGGAGCCTCGACAATCTGCGGTCCAAAGCGCTCTCCTCGGGTTACGCGGCCGAAAACCTGGAGGAGCTCTTCCTCGCGATAATCGAGCAGGACAACCTCATGCGGAAACAGGGGACCCTCCTATGAGCGCGATATCGATCGAGCTGCGCAAGGAGCGCAGGACGGGGGTCGTTCCCGTACTGCCAGCCGTCGGACTCATGGGGAGCCTGTATGCATTCGCCAATTTCCTCGTGCGCGGGGAGACGCTGCTCAGCTTGCCACTCGACCCTATGGACATCCTGCTCACACAGCTCTACGGAATGATAGTCGTTCTCAACATGTTTGGCATCATCGTCGCAACGTGCACGGTCTATGGCATGGAGTTCAGAGGTGGGGCCATCAAGAAAATGCTCGTGATGCCCATGAGCATGTCCAAGATGTACGCGAGCAAGCTCCTCGTCCTCGTGGTGTGCCTTCTCCTTGCCGTCGCGATGCAGAACGGGGCGCTCGCCCTGATCGGTTCGAGCAGCCTGCCTCCTTCCTCTTGCGACATGGGCCAGGTGCTTGTATTCGCCGGGTACTCCTTCGCCACCTCTATGCCCGTGCTCACGTTCATGTTGCTTGTGTCGTCACGGATCGAGAACATGTGGATTCCCCTCGGAATAGGCGTGGCGGGTTTTCTGAGCGCCATGGCGCTCGCCAGTGTCGGTCTCCCGCTGATGCTGGCACATCCCTTCGTCTTGATGCTGAAGCCGGCAATCGCCATGAGCACCCAGCCGGACAATGCGGTCCTTGCGGCATCGGCGGCTCAGACAGCCCTTTTTCTCGCGGCTGGCGTCTGGCTTTCTGGGTATGGTCACTATGAGTAGGAGGCGGTCATGAGCCTTTCGAGCCTTATCGGAATCGAGTTCGCCAAAGTGCGGAGATCGAAGATAGTCCCCCTCATCTTCATTGCGCCGATCCTCGTGGTCATCTCGGGAGTGGCGAGCTTGGGCCGCTATCTCACGCCCGAGTACACGAACGCGTGGTCCGCCATGTTCGTCCAAAGCGCGCTCGTGTACGCATACTATCTGCTTCCGCTCAGCATGATAGTCGCGTGCGTGATGGTTGCGGGCCGCGAAACGTCGCACAACGGCATCTTGAAAATGCTCGCGCTCCCCGTTAGCCGCCACAAGCTCTCCTTGGCGAAGTTCCTGGTGGTCGTCTTCTTCCTGCTAATGGAAGTCGCCGTCTTCTTCGCCGTCTTTGTGCTCGCCGGCCTTGCTGTCACTCAGGCGACGGGGGTCCGAGAAACGCTGCCCGTTGCGTACCTGTTGAAGTCATGCGCCGGACTTTTCCTTACGATGCTGCCCTCCGTTGCCGCCATGTGGGCGATAACGGTGGCATTCGAGAAGCCCCTCCCTACTATCGGGCTCAATCTTCTGCTCGTTATCCCAGCCGTCCTCGTCGCGAACACCCCGATATGGATAGCCTATCCATACTGCTATAGTGGCTACCTCGTCTCCTGCTCGCTTCACGATTTCACTGTCAGTGCGACATCGACATCATTTCAGCCCTTCCCCTTTGTCCTATGCGCAGCGCTGCTCCTCGCGGCCTTCCTCTCTCTGTCTGTATTCCGATTCGGCGAGAAGGAAACTAGGTAGAGATAAATATGAAAATCGCCACTCGCTGATTATCGCTGAGCTAGTGTTGGGGTTCCATATCGTTTTCTGCCTGCAGATCACGCTTTCCGTGTAGCGGAAAGGTTTTTACTTTCGTGTTCTTGGCTTATCAAAATCACCATGATGCTGCACACCATAGAGTCGTCGAACAAGCCGCATGGTTGGCCAGATGGTTCGCCTCGGGCCGAGGCCTGTTTCCCGAACATGAACTCAACAATATGAAGCTAAGCTGCATAACAGCATGTCAGGTCGCTTACTCATTAGTGATTGGAGCTTACTCCACGGCAGAGCCGGGGAAGTCTCGCCGAACTACATTTAGGTGTGAACTCAGCCGCTCGCCATCGTTCGGTGTTCTCGCAGCCCCTGCGTTTACTCACCAGCGGGTTGCGCTTGTTCTCCGTTATCGCGCCCGAAGTGGAGCTTGGTGCCGAGTTCCAGGCGAGTTCCGGTCTTTGGACGATCTCGCGGAGCTGGAGATAAAAATGGCCGCTGGTCAGGAGGCTCGTTGAGTTCACGCTTCCCCGTTTTGCATCCATTGAGCGGGAATGATGAAAGTGAAGCAGGAATGGCTTAAATCCGCCATTCCTGAGTCCCCAATAAGTGGTCTGATAACAAATTGACAATATCCTATATCCTGACCTTACTTCTGTGATACCTGCGGCTTGTGGGCAACGGACAGAAAATAAGAGGAGCAGGCTTCCACCAAGCCGTATGTTCGGTAGAGACCCGCTCTTCTTTGTTCCGGAGTATCTATCAGACGGATGAGGAAAAGGAACATGCCTTTGAGTATGCCAAGAAGATTGCAGACAAGTTTGACGCGGATGCCCATCTGACCAGACCAAAGCCCCATCCGACAACGCTTGCCCAGAAGATGTATGCCCACGCTATGCCGAGACAGCTTGCCATGCCGAGGGACGCTCTATGCGGTTACCCCTGTTTTCAAGCGCAAGGAGCTGAACGGCGAATATGTCTCAAAGCTGAATCCGTTCTTCACCATCTGGTGCGTGACGGAGGACATCTTCCTGGCGGCAACATCCGAGGGACTGGCCTGCTCTATGCGGGCACCGCCGAACGAAGAGCGTGACCGCGTGAAGATAAAGCTGAAGGTGCCGGCTGCCTACATGATTCCGGCTTTCATTGGCATGGGCTACGCTGATCCGAAAGAGCCGGAGGTAGAACGGGACATTGCGAACCTTGAGGAACAGGTGCATTCTGGCAGATGGAAATAGGGTGTTCCAGACAGATTCCGCTTTCACGAGGAGAACGAGATGTACGCACTGGCAGTGATGATTGACACCATATATGACACCATATATAATGAAGACGGGAGCTAAGGATGTCCAAATGGGATAAATTACTGAGCAGGATCCTTTCGCTGTCGAAGGATATGCGATTTGACGAATTGAAGAAGGTCCTCGAAAGCTACGGCTACGAAATGAACGCGCCAAGGAGCGGAGGCAGTCACTATACGTTCCGTAAGCCGGGGAGGAATCCGATCACAATTCCAAAGCATGAACCGGTCAAGAAGATATACGTCGATATGGTTCGAGGAGTAGTGGAGGAATCGGCACATGAAAACGATTGAGTATTATATGGGTCTTCCGTATCGCCTGGAAATCCTTCCGGATCCGGATGAGGGCGGCTATGTAGCACGTTATCTGGATCTTCCTGGATGTATTACAGTTGGGGATTCCATGGAGAGTGTTGCAAAAAACGCCGAGGACGCAAAGAAGGAATGGCTGACTGCGGCCATGGAGAATGGCACCCAGATTGCAGAGCCAGTGGATATGGCAGGATATTCAGGGCAGTTCAAGCTCCGTATCCCAAAGAGCCTTCACAGGAGGTTGGCTGAGCACTCCAAAGAAGAAGGAGTCAGCATGAATCAGTACTGTGTCTATCTGCTCTCCAGGAACGATGCGTTGGAGAGGGTATGAGTATGGACTGATGGCAGCTTGTGACAACAATTTGACAACAGCAGGTCGTATGCCCTGCAGGAGTAGGATGAACGGAGCCAATCGGAGTCAGACCATACCAAGGGACAAAGCCTAAATGGGGTTAGAAAGCGTATTTCATTCTCGAGCTGGAATAGGGTTCCCCGAAGTAAAAGGCATAGTTAACGGGGTACTTTTCACTAATCTATAGAATGTACCCCGGTAACTTGCCAATTCTGCCGTTGTTAGTGTTTCGACATGGGTTGTCGTAAAAGGGGCCGTGCTCGTTGAGGGTCCGAAATGGTGCGGCAAGACAACCACGTGCGTCCGGCAAGCGCGAAGCGTCTTGTATATGCAGGCTCCCGAAACGCGCGAGCAGGACATGCGCATGGCGGAGCTCGGCCCCTAGCTACCTCTCGACGGTGACGCACCGCGTCTCATCGACGAATGGCGGGACGCACCTTCTCTGTGGGATGCGATTCGTTTCGAAGTTGATCGGCGCGACAAGTTCGGTCAACTCATCCCGACCGGCTCGAGCGTGCCAGTCGATGCTCGCAAGGTGGCCCACTCCGGCACCGGGAGGGTCGCCAGGTTGCGCATGCGGCCGATGTCGCTGCTCGAGTCGCGAGGCTCGTCGGGCTCGGTTTCACTCAAGGGCATGTTCGCGGGTGAGCGGCCGACTGCTCGGGCGCAGGCGGGCACCACAGAGGACCTGGCCCTCCTTGTCTGCCGGGGAGGTTGGCCGAAAGCGGTCGGACAGGATCGGAACGTCGCCTTACAGCAGGCGCTCGACTTTGTTGACGCTATTGCCGGCGTTGATATAAGTCGCGTCGATGGCGTCAACAGAAGCGAGGCCTCCGCGCGCGTTGCTTCGATCCTATGCAAGGCTTAGCTCCTCGCAAGGTGCGCTCGAATCCGTCCGCAAGGATATGGATTCCGCCGCTGCGCTGGGAGAGAGCGCCTTCTTTGGCTACATCGAGGCTTTGAGGAGACTGTTCGTTATCGAAGACCTCGAGGCCTGGAGTCCGAACCTGCGCTCCAAGACGGCGATACGCACTTCTCCGACGAGACACTTCGCCGATCCCTCGATTGCAGCTGCGGCACTCGGAGCGTCTCCAGCCGACCTTGTCGCTGATCTGAACACGTTTGGTCTCCTGTTCGGGAGCATGTGCATCCGCGACTTGCGGGTTTGCGCGTCCGCCATGGACGGCTCGGTGGCACATCACCGCGACAAGTCCGGTCTTGAGGCCGACGCCGTAGTCCATCTTCGCGATGGCTCCCACGGCCTTATCGAAGTTAAGCTCGGCGGCGAGTCCGCCATCGCGCAGGGGGCGCAGTCGCTCAAGACGCTTGCAGACAAGGTTGATCAGAAGCGCATGGGCGCGCCGGCGTTTCTCATGGTACTCGTTGGTTTGGGAGACTTCAGCTATTGTCGCGAGGACGGTGTGATGGTGGTGCCGGTAAGGGCCCTCGGTGTGTGGCGGCGGCAACCCGATCACGCTTGCAGAGTTTTAGGGGTCAACCATGGATGTCACCAATGGGATCAAATCTCTGGCAAAGGCGATCGCCACGATCAGGAGATTGACAGGACTGCCTATCTCCGAGATATAGAATCCAAAGAAGAGGCGCTGAAACAGCTCTATAGGTGATATGGGTTCTTATCTTGAACCCAGTTGCTTGCTATCAAGCAATGTTGCCGCCGGCCATACCGAATATTCTTCCGAGGACCAATTTACCCCTTGGCGAAGGTTGGGGAGGGTCTGCTGCAGTTCATTGCGGCGTGATTTCGGCCGTGCATCACAACCCCTCGTCTCAGCATTTCAGATGCTTATCTCAGACGGGTTCGGGAACCCACCGGCACGCCCTTTCGGGGTGTTCCCAGACAACCTCGGAACATTCCCTAAAACGGCCGTTTTTGGAACGAGGATAGGAGCGATATGAGATTCGGATATGCGCGGGTGTTGACTGAGGGGCAGGGGCCCGATCGTCAGGTCGACGCGCTCGAGAGCGCCGGATGCGAGCGCATCTACCTCGAGAAGGCGTCCGGTGCAAACCATCTCGGAGATCACGGGGGCGACCGGCATCAGCAAGAGCACGCTGTACCGAAGCCCTGCGCGCGAAGCCTACATGCCGCCGTCTGCCGAGACGGTGGCCGTACAATGTGCAGATACGGACAGGAGGGAAAATGACCAGTGACGATGCTAGCATTCGAGCGAGGAAGCCCAAGCTCACCGTCGATGAGCAGATCGATCACCTGAGGTCCAAAGGTGTGACGTTCGACCTGTGCCCAGAGGAGGACGCCCGCGAGACGCTCTCCGAAAAGACGTACTACTTCAAGCTCGCGGCCTATCGCGTGCTCTTCGACAAGCGCGTCGGAGGCGAGCGTGACGGGGAGTACGTCGGGCTCGACTTCGGGCAGCTGCGCGACCTCGCGGCCATTGACCACATGCTCAGGTACACGCTGCTGCCGATGACGCTAGACATCGAGCACTTCGCCAAGGCCAAGCTCATGCGTGAGGTCACCGAGCGGGTAGGCGAGGACGGCTACTCGATCGTCGCGGACTACCTGGCGAGCCTTCCGAAGAAGAGCCTGGACATCCGCAATAGCGAGATAAGGCGCCTCGAGAACGACAGGTACAGCGGCAACCTTGTCCGCAGGTACGACGGTGCCTATCCCGCATGGGTGTTCGTCGAGCTCATCTCGTTCGGCGGGTCCATCGACTTCTACCGCTTTTGCGCCCTCAGATGGGACGACAGGGGGATGCGGAAGGAGCACTACCTGCTGAAGCAGGTCAAGGCCGTCAGAAAACGCCTGCGCTCACGGCCATCGTCAACGGCTTCGCGCCCGGGACGCCCAGCGACGTCCGGACCCCGAACGAGGTCGCCCGCGCGCTTGCGGAAATCGGACTGAACAAGCGGGCGAGGTATTCGAAAATGTCGAACTCAAGGGTCCAGCAGATAACGATGACGGCCTTCGCCTACAGGGAGCTCGTCAAAGGAACCCACAGCAGGGAGATATGCCGTATACTGGTAGACACCTTCATCGCCAGATCAGAAGAGCGTTCGGACTGGTATGTCCGATCGGACTATTTCCGTTCCGCCCTGGCCTTCTTGAACAGGGTGTTTGACAGATGGATCTAGGCGGTCCATAATGTATCCAGCTAAAAAATCTTGGGGTTTTGCGGGGCGGGGTTGCGAAAGCGGTCCTGCCCTAGTTTTTTTGCCCATAGCCCGCGACGGAAGGTGCTCGACACGTTGTTGTTGTCAAAATACTCCCAAATCTGGTACTGATTTGACATGTGGACCTGCGATGGCATCTGCCAGCATGACAATCGGACTGAAGCAGGAGAATCGCAAGAAGCTCGATCTCAAGATGTCAAAAGTATAGTGAAATCGTTATACATTTGACATAACAGGCGCATCCGACACCCTAACGCTGCGTCTGCAACGGTGATAAGTTACAAACGCGGTTTGTCATTGGTTGCGAACGGGCTTCCTCTATAGACCGTATACGCGTCGGAGCAGCTCGACGCCCTCGTCGAGCGTCAGGGGAATCCTCATCTGCTTCAGGGGAACGCCTTCAATCAGCACTGTCTCGCAGAACTCGGCCATGTCGGCGCGGATCGACTCGGGCAGCTCGGACAACGTGTTTGGGGTGAAGAGCTGGACAAGCCTGAAGACGTCCTTCTTGTGTTTCTTGACGTCGCTCGAATCGACCCTTTCGCCATTGGCCTTGCGCTTCGACAAGTCGAGGAACGCTTTCGCCTTGAAGGGCACGAGGTGCACCTCGTCGAGTACCGTGACGCCGCCGACCGTCTTGCGGCCGGACTTCATGTAGGCGTAGTAGTCGTCGTCGAGTAGGATGGCCGACAGGCTCGACGCCTCGTCATCTGCGGGCAGCGGCACGACGGTCAGCCCCTCGGCTCCTCGATGAACGAGGTGGCCTTGCTGAAAAGCTCCACCATACTTGGGAAGCCGGCGACGCGCGGCTTGGTGAAGCGGTAGAAGTGGACGTCTGCCGAGCTCCTCCACCCGCAGTCGTAGTCGCCGTCTCTCACCAGTCTTCATACGGCCGCAGTGACCTCGGGCAGCAGGTTTTCGACGAGCAGGATGACGTCTATGTCCTTCGTCGCCCTGAAGTCGAGGTCAGCCCACTTAAGATGATGTCGCATGCCGTTCCGCCTATGATCGCATAGCAGTCCTCGAGGCCTTCCATGTACCTCGAGAAACGGTCCAACCCGTATACCTCGCCTACCGCCATAATTCCTCCTCAAACAGCGCGTTCAGCTGGCCGATCACGCGCTCGTCCCTTTCTCCTACGAGCGTCAGCGCGAGGGACACGTCGTCTACCGCACTCCCCCCAGCTATGCGCGGGTCGTATGCCCAGACCTGGATCTGGACCGTCTCCTCATCGGGAAGCTCACCAAGCTGAGCCTCATCGAATACGTAGTTTCCAAGCGCTCTCTTCGACACCGCGCGCTGCTCCGTTTTCGGAGTCGTCAGCATGCTGCGTTCGGAAAGCGCGCTCTCTCCCGCAAGCGGGAGGAGGCTCGTCTGAGCGTCTTTTCTCGCGTGCATAGTCCGTACGACGGGATTTCGCAGGCATTCCATCGCGCTCTTTACGAGGGCGTTTCTGTCCCCGTTGCAGCTGATGATCACCTCGCGCCCTTCCTTGGACTTCTCTACCAGGCCCCTGCGCGCAAGGTCGTCGAGCGCCCTCGAGACGCTGGACGACGGCATGCCGGTCACCTCCATCAGGCCTTCTGATGTGCGAAGCTCGGGGTCGGACATCAACGTGACCAGAACGGCCTGGGCGCCGGGAGCCAAGATTTTCGCGAGAGGGGCCCGCTCTCGCCCCGTGCTCGCCACGAAGCCGAGCATCGGGAGGAACGCCTGTCTGCCCGGCACGACGAACGGGACTCCCTGGGAGACGAGAGCCTTGCGCTGCCTTGCGTCGATCTGCGCGACTATCGCGACTGGCATGCCCGCTCGTGCCGAAACCTGGGAGGCCATCCTCTTGAGCTCGGGAAGGGATGCCTCCCGCTCTACCTCCGTCGCGATGAAGCCCACCCCGTTGCAGGAACACAGACGGTAGCTCACTGCCTTGGCCAGGAATAGCGGCAGGTCGCCTGCTCCCGACCACTTCCCGTCGGTGATGAGAAGCCCCATCCCCTCTTTCAGATACGATTTGAAATCTTTCAATCCCATTCCTTTTGCATATTTCCATCGATATTGGGACTATACATCTTTACTGGGAATATGACTAGGTTCACGCTTTCGAGAAGATACCATGATGAGATCTTCCCGCAGGCTGGCTAAGCTCATCGGGGCGTTCGCGAGGTTTCTCGTGCACGCCACCTTCCGCTTCATGAGATTGTTTGGGGCATGACAGAACGTCCGAGAAAATTGAGCTGTCCAACTGTCCAAATATGTTGTACACTTGGACAGTAAATTTGGACAGTGTAGTCGCGAACCACACCTCATGCCGGCAGGCACATGTTCGGAACGACTCGGGAGACTCATAGTGATAACGGACGAAGAGTTGGCGAAAGCCATCAAGAGCTTGCGTATCTCCGGGACGGACTCTCAGGACATAGAGGTGAAGGCCTCGGTGGGCAAGCTCCCCGCATCTATCGTGGAGTCTGTCTCGGCATTCGCAAACGCCTCCGGCGGCGTGGTGGTACTCGGGCTTTCCGAAAGCGAGGGGTTCGCCCCCGTGGCCGGCTTCGATGCCTTTGATACACGTAAGATATGGAATTCAGGTATCTCGCTATGAGTTCTTGAGCAGGGAATATTACGAATTACCTGCTCGGGATCAAGCAGCGGCTGAAGAGGAAGCTATCGCAGAGTTTCATAGGTGGATGTCTCGTGAAACCATCGGTTACAAGGATATAGATGGGTGAGCCTATATCTGGTTGGAGAGGTCGCGTAATGAGTTTAGCGATTGTGACGAAAGACATAGTGAAGAAATACGATGGTCAAAACGTCCTCGATAAGGTCAGCCTATCTGTGCTTGAAGGGGATATCTATGGGTTGGTGGGACGGAACGGCGCAGGTAAAACCACTTTTATGAAGATAGTCTGCGGCCTGTCCTCGCCGACATCCGGCTCCATGTCAATTTTGGGTGCCGACCCGCTTACCAAGGGGTCTGAATCTTTTTCTAAGATCGGATCACTAATAGAAACGCCCTGCTTCTTCCCATACATGAATGCCACCGACAACTTGATGCTGAAATGCATCTGCTGTGGCATTGACGCCCCCGACAAGCACATAAAAGAGTTACTGGAGCTTGTTGGTTTGCAGAACGTGAGAAACAAACATACCAGAGATTTCTCGCTTGGCATGCGGCAACGCTTGGGGTTGGCCATGGCGTTAATAGGGAATCCAGAGCTTCTGGTTTTGGATGAGCCTATAAATGGTCTCGATCCCCAGGGAATCGCCGAGATCCGCAGCTTAATCCTCAAAATCAACCGGGAAACAGGCACAACGATCGTCATTTCCAGCCATATCTTATCGGAATTGTCCAAAGTCGCAACCAGGTATGGCATTTTGGACTGTGGAAAGCTGGTTTACGAAAACTCGAGAGAAGCGCTTGAGGCAGAGTGCGAGAACAAGGACATGTCCTTTGAAGATTTCTACTTTCAGATCACGCAAGGAGATGGAAGATGACGCATGTGCTGAGAATGGACGTATATAGGCTTCTTAAGAGCAGGCTCTTCTATATAATACTGATCATTCTCTTGATGATCACGGTGCTCTGGGCCGTTATTGCAGACACTTCGATCCATGCGTCGCCCGCCGATACGACGTCTAGCACGTCCGAGCAGAACTCCATTGTGATAATCGACGACAGCAGTGTGTCTGAACATGACGCAAATCATTCAAATAAAGTAGATTTCATCTGCGACGTGTTTTCTGGAAATATCGTCGCTATGACGATGATCGTCTTTGCCGCCTTGTTCGCCGGGGCCTATAGAAGGACAGGGTACGAAAAGAACGTCGTTTGTTCGGTCAGGAGAAGATGGTACTTCGTCGCCTCTAACGCCGTCATCTGCCTGTTGGTCTGCGTTCTTACGGTATCGCTCTTGCTTGGGGCCTCCGCGCTGAGCAATACGCTCATCATAGCTGGGTATGCGGATCTGCCTTTTGGATCGATCTCGAAATTGGGCCGTTTCGCCGTCTCGTATTGCGCATTGCTAGTATGCGCGACGTATGTGATGTCGTGCTTCATCCGCCTCTGCAAAAACCATGTCATCGGGATCGTTGTTGCTTTGGTGTATGGAAGCGGAATCGTGTACGGCATAGTCAACCTGGCTCTCGCTCCCCTGCTTGGGCCAAGCTTTAGAATCGAAGCGTTTCTCCCGTTGGGAACAATGTATGGCCTCTCTGTGAGTATGCCGGATCAAGCATTCTGTAGAGCCATCGTCATCGCGTTGATTTTTGGAACACTCTCGGTTGCAATCGATGTGATGGCGAGCAACAAAAGAGATATCCCATGCTGAGTTCCAAAGGCCGTCCCCGAAGTCGTGGAGTTCGAGGACCTTCCTTCTGCTGACACGCATATGTGCCTCCAATGTCCATGCGGCCGCCTATTCGACCGTCATGCACAGAGGGTGCGCCGCGTGCTGACATGGGTCAGTTTAATTTGGATTGGTGGGTCAGCAGGACTGGATGGTTGGGTCAAAACGAGCGTAATTTACACTAGCAGCGCGTTTCTGCTCCTACACCAACATTCACGACGCGATCGAGCCAGCGTGATGTAGCGAAGTTTGGTGGTTTCCTCTGTCAAAGCGGCCATGCTAGAGCACCTTCTTCGAGAGCTCATCCATCATGCACATGCGCATGAATGCGGAGAAGCTCATGCCGCGCAGCTCCGCGGCTTCCTTCGCGCTCTCTCGGAGGTTCTCGGGGATGCGGAAGGTGACTGCCACCTGCTTTCCCCCTGTGAGATAGCTGCGGATGTCGGTCTCGTCCGCATTACTCTTCACGAGCTCGCTGTACGACATGGTCCTGGCCCGTTCCTTTGCAGTTTGCAATATATTTGCTTGCTGCAAATTATATACTGTTGTAAACGGTGAATCGGCAATCTTCGTGTTTAAAGACGAGGAGCATCTATGAGCTTCAGGCAGCTGGAAACGCTTCATCCTGTGCTCGCTCGGATAGACGAGCTCCAGGAAAGGGCCGACGAGGCGAAGGCGGCGCAGCCCGATGCATACGATCGCATCATGGAGTCGTGGGCAATCGAGTCCACCTACAACTCGAACAACATCGAGGGCAGCACGCTGTCTCTCGGCGACACGGCGTTGCTCTACGACGGCGTTCAGGTGGACGGCCTGGAAAACGACATCAGGCAGGCTGAGGGCGGGTTCGCCGCGCTCAGGTTTCTGCACTCCGTGGTGCCCGGGTGCGCACCGCTTTCAGAAGCGCTCATCAAGCGCGTCCACGAGTTCGTGTTCGCCGAGGCTAAGGACCTGGCGACGAGGGGCGTATACCGCAAGATCGAGGTCGAGATTACCGGGACCAGCTTCCAGCCCGCGCCGAGCACATACGTGCCCGAGCGGATGGCAGATCTGGTCGAGCTGTGCGCGAACACGAATCGGCATCCGGCCATCGTCGCGGCGCTGTTCCATCTTGAGTTCGAGAGCATCCACCCGTTCGTGAATGCCAACGGGCGCACGGGCAGGCTCATAAGCAACTACCTACTCATGTCCTTGGGCTTCGAGCCTGTGAACATACAGGCGGAGTCAAGGGCGCGCTACATCGCCGCCATACGTGCCTTCCAGGAGGGCGATGACCCATACCCGTTCGCCGCGTTCTTCTGCGTCAACCTCGTGGAGCGGCAGGAGAAGGTGCTCTCGCTCCTCGTCGCGGGCGCTGCGGACGCCGATGCGCAAGCGCATTCGGAGATCGGGGTTTTCCTTCGTGACTCGGCTGATTCGAGCAATGAAATGCCCGGTGGAACCCCCAGCAGTTCCGATAACCATGCTAAGAGTTCCGATAATGGCGGAAAGAGTTCCGATAACCTTTCCGCGTCGGAACGGAAGGCACTCTCGCACATGGAGGGAATGGCATCCGTCAGGAGCTCCGAAGTGGCTGACTTGCTTGGGACGTCGCAGCGCGGTGCGCAGAAGCTGCTCAATCGCCTCGTCGACAAGGGACTCGCCTCCTCCTTCGGAGCGAACAGGAACAGAAGATACTCGGTTGAGAAGGAGCATCGATGATGGCGCGGGCAAACCCCTCTTGCATGCCGTCCGTTAGCGACTGGGCGAGGTCGGGGGCGCCGGCCCCGGCGACGTTGGGGCTGCGGGCATCTTAGCCCGCGTCCGACGCCAGCCTCTCCGGCGCTGTCCTGCCCAGAAGACGGCCCGAGACCTTCTCCGACCACCCTGTCTTTGGGTCGTGCCGCAACGACCTCTTGCAGGGGCACCGTCTGCCCCATAGACGCTTTATCTCGGTGCCCTTGGGTCCGTCGAGATCCCCCGCCCGACCCCCTGCCATTCCTGCCTCCACATGCCAGCCTAATGGATAAGCACAAATGTTACGCTAAGAGGGTCCTGCCGCCGAGTCGAGCAGGACTATTCAATAGGCGTTATTATATAGACTTATCCGCTTGCAAGAAGAGGATGCTGAGATGAGCGTTGATATTGGCATAGAGAACTCTCTCATTAGTTCTATTAAGGGTACCTTAGATGACAGAAGTGGACATGGCCTGGATCATGTTTTGCGCGTGAGAACGCTAGCGCTATTGTTCGCAGATAGCGAGGGAGCTGATCCAGATATCGTTGAGCTCGCGAGCCTTCTGCATGATGTTGATGACTACAAACTTGTGGGCACCAATAAATCTCAAGAACTCAATAATGCAAAACGATTTCTCGAAAATGCTGGCATAGGGAGCAAGGCGTGCGAAACGATCTTGCAGATCATAAGAACCATTGGATTTAGCAAACGCCTTGAAGGAGTCCGTCCAAGCACTATTGAAGGAATGGTCGTCAGCGATGCTGATATGTGCGATGCTATTGGCGCCGAAGGCATTCTTAGAGTTCATAAATATGGGATATCCAGGCAAATCCCTTTCTTCAATAGATTGCTAGTGCCTGAGGTGAACAACCTCTCTGCAGATGGATATCGGAATAATCCAAGCAAGCACAGTGTCCAACACTTCTTCGACAAATTATTGAGAGTTCCATCAATGATGTTAACCGAGACGGGGAGAGCTGAGGCTAAAAGGCGACAAGCCATAATGATTGACTTCCTTAAGGAGTTATTCCGTGAAGAGTCCTCTAAAGATTGGAGTGAATTTCTAGCTTCCTATCTCAAGAATGATCCTAAGGTGCTGCCAAATGTAGCGCTATGAACTGGGCCTTAGTATAATATTCATAAAGTAATTGAACTGTAAGCGTGGTATAGCCCCGTTGACGAAGGGCGAGGGCGGGAGGCACGGTTTGGCAGGATCGAAGACGACGGTGCTGCTGGGCGCAAAGGACAGGGAGAGGATCGAGCGGTTGGTCCGCATGCGTACGGCCCATGCCGTCACCAGCACTGATTTTGGAGGCGGTCCATGAGCTGGTGCGGCACGGGTTCGCGGACCTAGGACTTGCTCACATCTGGTGCGGCGACTTTGACGGGAACATAGGATCGAAGAGGGTCCAGGAGAAGTGCGGCTTTCGCTACCGCCACACGGCAAAGGACGCGCCCTGCGCCATCGAGGGCTGCTGAGAGGCGAGCACGTTTCCTGCCTGGGGGGATAGGAGGGTTGGCGTTGGGCGAATCCAGCCTCCCAGTGGGGTCGGCGGTATCGCATGGCTGTCGCAGCACACCTGTCCCGCAATCGCCTGCCTCGGACTTGTCGTGACCAAGCGTCCCGCGTATCTCCAACACACCCGGCGGCAAATGTGAGCTGAGTATAAGGAGGCTACCGCTCGACTACTCGACCACGGGTTAACATCCTTGACCATAGGCCAGACAGTCGGGTGCCATGGCATCAAAGGGCTCGTTCAGTATCTAAGGGAGACTGCCCCCTCCTCAATCGAGGATAGGATGCAGAACGCTATCCATAAGGGCACTCCGCATGGATATGCGTACCCTTCAAGCTCAGCGTATCAAGAAAGGCCGCGTCCACAAGGTCGTTCGCGAGGAGAAGGTCCCTCATCCTCGATCTCACGGGCATCTGTCATCACTTTAGCTATCCTGTTCGACACGCAGCAGCAGGACGGCAAGCGCACACATGCCGTTTATCGCTGCCATGGCGCAGGCGATTGCGCCCGTCGTGCCTGCAGCTAGCCCCGTACCCATCCCAAAGCCGATCATGGAGCAAAGGTGAGCCGGAAGCCAAAGGCCAGAGCCCCTCCGGGCACGGAAGAGGGAGACAAGGGACAAAACAGCCCCCATGAGCATGCAGCCAACAAAGAGCAGCCTGGCGGCGTTTGGGGTGCTCTTGGTAAAGAGGACGTCTATGCAGAGTATCCCCGCTGCGTAGAAGACGCCGAGCAGAAGGCATGTGGTCGCAGCCGCACGTTGATGACGCAGATAAAAAATCAGGTAAAGATTCAACATGATGTCCTCCACGAGCAGATGCAATGGGGGCGAGGCCATTGCGCATGGGGCCGAAGGCACCGAGACACGTTCTCTTTGCGAGACCGCTTTCGCCATGCCCTTTCCAACCACCTTTCGACCAGTAGCTCTAGAAGGACCGTGGTCCGCCGCTGAGCCGGCTCTCGAGCTTCGGGGGCGACCGAGTGCCTCATAGGCGACCGGGTGGCGACCGGGCCGACCGCTGGCTGGTTTGGGAATCGTGCCCTACTCGCCCCCCTCGCCTACCCGTCCCTTGATGCGCTGCTCCGCGCGAGAGTAGAGCGCGCTGATGGCAAAGCAGATGGCACCGCCGATGACGAACGAGACCACGCGGGCGACAGGCGAGAGAAACGCCGCGTCCACCAGCACGAGCCTGAAGACGCAGACGATAACGATCGTCAGGCCGTACAGGCGTAGCGCCCTCAGGAGCGCCTTGAAACCGACGATGATGCAGATGAGAGCCGTCACCATGACGACGATTCCGGCAGCGAAGGGAATGTCCATCTGTGCAGTCGAGCATTGGGTGAGCGCCAGCCCGAGCAGCGAGAACACTATACCCTCCGCTACTTGCAGCGCCTCCGTCGGTCGGGGCCTCTCGGACAAGAAGTCCCATAGGCGCAAGCCGACGAGCGCCATCAGGATGATCAGGGACGGGACGTAGGCATAGGTATCCGGTGAGTTCGGTCGGCCAGGCAACAGACCCGCAGCATCTCCCGTGAGAGCCCACAGGCTAACCAAAGCGGAGACAGCCAGTTCGTTGACTGCCGCCCCCATCCAAAACGTGCCGGATGCCACCCTTCGTCTCCACGCCTGAAGCGCATATACGCCGACAAGCAGTACGGCAAGAATCCCCGCGACGATTTCTTGGGCATGCTGGTAACCTGCCGCGTTCACGATGATGTGTATCGAGAGCTCGGCCACCGCCAGGCAGGTGAGCATGCGGGGACGGAGCCTGGGAGCCTCAACATCCCCACCAAGGGCCTCGGCAACCCTCGAGCGAATGCGCCACGAGAGGTATGCCAATGCCGTGAGCATCACGACATAGGTAAACGCGGTGCCCACGCCTGCCCGCTCAACCAGTTCGCCGTACCCGGAGGTCAGCATCAGCAGGGCGTCAAGGCCCAAGGTGACGTCGCCGATCGACGCATACGCCGAATCGTGCATCGCATACGCAAGCACATAGAAGTAAACGGCGACGAGAACCACATAGGAGAGATTGGGCTGGGGCAAAAGCGATAGATGCGTCGAGAGATATCGCAGCAACAGAAGAAACGCCGCCATGCCCCCCAAGAGGCAGAGGGACAGCTTGCCGAGTTCCGCATCCACCAGGCGCTTGCGCATCAGCCAGAGGATCAGCGCGACTCCTGCCGCTAGGCAGGCGATACCGATGAGCGTCGAGTGTGCCTCGGCGAGCATCACTGCGCGTGCCGCATCGTTCCCAGGGGGCACCGTGCCCGCCGAGAGGCCGCTGGCTTGGAGGATCAGCTGGCGTGCGACGGCGCATACGTCTACGAGAAGCACGCCAAACCAGGCAAGCTTGCCCATCGCGTACAGCGTCGTTGTCACGTCCCGCTCCTCTTCCTCCTTCCCAGAGAGCGCCAGCAGTAGGGAGAGGACGCTTGCGCCTGCGAACTGCAGGAAGAAGGCCACGGCGATTGGGGTGGACAGGGACGTGTCACGGGACCCCATGCCTCCCACCCCAAAGTAGTCGCGCATGAACAGGCTGGCGATCAGGGTGAGCACGAGCGAGACCAAGAGCCCGTACCGGTACGTCCGCCTCAGGCACAGGACGCTGCCCGCCACGACGAGGGTGCAGGACAGCGTCTGGTACGTGATAACAAGGGGCAGGCGTGTCTCGCTGAAGCCAAAGGAGTAGGAAAAGCAGACCGAGATTACCATCCCCATATGGACCAGCACGGAGAGCGCAGTGGACTCGAACCTCCTCACGAGCACCATGCAGGCTGCCATCCAGGCGAGCATCAGGCCGAAGGCGGGTACCTCGCCAAGGTAGCGAAAGTACACGTGGGTCATGAGCACAGAGATGAATATTGCGCCCATGCCCGCCCCCAGGAGGGATATCGAGAAGGCGCTCACGCGGCGTTGCGCCGCCGCCAGCCCCGCAGACGCCAAGACGAGGCTGAGAAGCCACATGAGCGCGCAGCGGACCTCGTTGCCAAGGGTGGGGATCACGAGGATGCCGAGGAAGACGAGGCCGAGGAAGACGAGGAGGACGGCAGCGAGGCCTATGACGTTTCTGCCGAACGTTCCCTCGAGCGAATCGGACCTCTCGGCGAGGTCCCTGTCCTCGGGCATTGCGGCGAAGGTAGCCGGAGCAGCCGACATCATGCCAGGGGGTACCGGAGGTTGCCCGGTAGAGGGGATAGGTACAGGTGGGCGTCCGGATACCGGCGGGCGCTCGGGCGCAGGCGAGAGAGGCGTCGAGGCGCCTGACTCGTAGGGCCAGGATGCTGGTGCGACGGGCGCGTTTGCGTTGGGCCAAGGGCTCGAGACACCGTGCTCGTAGGGCCAAGGACTCGGGGTATCGGGCTCGTTGGCGTAGGGCCATGCCGCTGGGATGGGCGGGCCTTGTTCGCTGCCGCCATATTGTGGGGGTGCGGCCGCCGACTCCCTCTGGTCGCCGCGCGCCCTCATCTCCTCCACCTCAACTCGGCTGTTGAGATTTCGTACCCAGTCCTTGAGGGCGTCGATCTCGCGACGGCACATACGCAGCTCGGACACGCAATATGCCGCTAGGACCAGCATGACAAGAACAAAGCACTCCGTGAGGAATTGCATGAGGACCATCTCCGAGCTGTGGGCTATTCGCTCCTGTCCACATCGCCTTTACGTATTCTCGAATATAGCACATGGGGCTGAGACGAACGCTGTGGTGGCACAGAGCCGCTGTGACCAATCTCATGTCGCCGTTCCGGCATGCTGGGTGCCTCATCCTCTGCTGTGACGTTACCTATCACCTGTGATCCGCTTATCCCACAGGGCCTTGGCGCGGTCCGCGCTCCCACCTACCCCTGAACGTATCGCACGACATGTTCACCGCTGAGTGGCAGTAAGTCTGACTTTCCGGCGCTTCCTTAGCCCGCTGGACACAGACCCGAGCCGTCGCCTGCCCCGAGGGCCTGCGCCCGGCTGCGAAGACCCATGGGCCGCCGCCCGCGCGCGGCGGACGTCTCCGGCGCCATGCGGCATGAG
>ERZ773049.525-NODE-525-length-23688-cov-9.503533_pt1 | contig 23688 bp, 16 predicted proteins | sample MGYA00580633_ERZ773049 | MGnify/ENA primary metagenome ERZ773049 (study PRJEB29015, sample SAMEA2737991) | human oral metagenome | biome: human oral; feature: human-associated habitat; material: dental | place: China | collected 2066 ...
CGGGAACCGTCACCTCTGCGGAGAAGGCCCCGTTCTCGTCAGCGGTGGCGGTGCCGACCTCGACGGGCTCGGAGTGCAGCGTGAGGGTCACGGAGGATTCGGGGGCGAAGCCCGTGCCCTTCACGGTGACGGTCTTGCCAGCTTCGACGGTCGAGGGCTCGACCGTGACGGCGGGGGTGGTGAGGGTCTCGGCCTTGACGGTAACTGACGTGACGGACGTGTCCTTGCCGAAGCCCTTGAGAGCGTAGGCCGGGTTGTCGTACTCGAGGGTGACGCGCGCGGTCTGGTTCGGGCCTGTTGCGAAGGGACCGACGCCGGCGTTCAGGTCGGCGACGCTCAGGCCGGAAATGACCTGGCCGTCGACGGTGACCTTGTACTTCGCGTAGTCGTCCGTGAAGCCCTTTGTCTCGAAGGCGACAGTAAGACCGGAGGCAACCTTGTCACCGGACGTAATGGACGCGGTGAAGCTGGTCTCGCCGGTCTTGGGGGTGGGGGCCTTGAACTTCTCGAGGTAGGAGGCGGGGATCGTGGTCGGCTCCGAGCCGATCGTGGTCAGCCCGGTGGGCACATAGTTGGGAGTGCCCTTAGTGGTGACCGTGACGACGGGGAGGATCTCGTCGGGCTGCGCGGGCAGGGTCACGACGAGGTCGTTGCCCTCAACCTTGTAGGTCAGCTCGGCATCGGAGCCGTCGAGCCTCACCGAGGAGATGTCATTGGCGCCTGCGCCGCGCAGAGTAATCATGCCGTCTGCGGGCCACTTCTCGATGCCCATGTAGATGTGGGAGTCGTCGACCATGGTCTTGCCCCAGGTTTCGATGGGGAAGTGGGTCGGGCGCGAGTTGTTGAGGATGCCGGGATGTGCGCGGTTCCAGTCGCCGATGCCCGCCAGGACCGAGGCATCCCACGGGTCGTAGGAGCCGTCGAACTTCGGGCCGACGTTGAAGAGGAACTGGCCTCCCAGGGCGACGGTGGAGAACATGTTGCCCACGATCTCGGTCGTCTTCTTGTGGGCGCCGTCGGGCGCTTTACGCAGCGCCGTCGTGTTGTCCACGTTGATCATGTGGTCCCAGGTCGGGTAGTCCGGGTACCCGGTGTCCTTGAACTTGGGAGCCGCGTCGTCCCAGTTCGCGTAGCCCCAGGTCTTGTGGAAGATGGAGACCGCCGATTCCCAGGGGCCCTGGGTCTGCTCCGACTGCATCTCGTTGTCCCATCCGACCTCGAAGTCGGCCCGGTCGTTGCCGACGCGCGAGTTGATCATGATGTTCGGCTGCAGCTCGTGCGCCCATGTGCGCAGCTGATCGGATTGGGCGGGGTTGGGCTTGCCCATGTCGTACCAGAGTTCGGCGATCTCCCCGTACTTACCGCCGAGGAGTTCCTTCAGCTGGGCGTGGATGTACTCCATGTAGCCCTCTTCGTCCAGCGTATTGGCGTTCTGCCAGGGGTTCTCGGGCTGCTTCTCCCAGTCGATGTTGGAGAAGTAGAGACCGAACTTGATGCCGACCTTCTTGCAGGCCTGCGACAACTCAAGGAGCGGGTCGCGGTGGGACGGCGACTGCTTGGTGAAGTTGTAGTCGGTTGTTGCCGTGTCCCACATGGCGAAGCCATCGTGGTGCTTCGAGGTGATGAGCAGCATCTTCATGCCGGTGTCTTTAGCTTGCTGGCACCATGCGGTGGCGTCGAAGTTCGGGGCCTCGAAGGTCTGAGCGGTGGCTAGGTACTCCTCGCGTGGGATTCCCTGCAGGGGGATCCGGCTGTCCCACGTCTGCTGGTGACCCCAGGCCTTGATCTGCTCGGGGTACCCGACCTCCTGCTTTTGCCCCTTGTACCAGCCGGCGTAGGAGGAGTAGACGCCCCAATGGATGAACATGGCGTACTTCATGTCCTGCCACTGGGCAACCTTGTCCTCGGCGGATGCTGGCACGGCCGCCGGAATCGCATAGCGAGCGTCGTACGTGGCCTGCTGTGTTGGGGTGGAGTCGCCGGTTTGCTGGCTGTTTGCTGTCGGCGTGTCGGCCAAGGCGGGACCTGCCATTCCTAGTGTCAGGAGGCCGGCGAGGAGGGTGCCAGCCACTCGTTTCGTGATGTGCATCAAGTCTCCGTTGATTGATGAGAAACTCCGGTTTGGAGGCGGTGACAGTCTAGCGGAGGGTAGTGACGAACGCCATTTGCTGCGAGAGGGCTCCGGCGCGTCGAATCGCCTGTGACGAAGTGCATAGTATGGATTGTGACTGGTTGGAAAGTTGTGGGTGGTGGGGTCTGTGGGTTGTGCCGGTGGCCTCTCCTCGGTGTGCGGGTTAATTCCCAGGGGGTGGTCAGGGTTTGTTGAGCTTTGGGGCCTATGGGCCATTCTGATCGCACGTAGTCTGTCTGGTAACCGTCGTGGCCGCCACTATGTCCTGGTCGCGCGGACCCATACGAACCCTACGGAGGATGAATTGATGACGATGCTCCGCGCTAAGTGGGCGCGGGCGGCGGTCGGTGCTTCGGCGCTGGCCCTCGCCGCGACCGGGATGGGCGTCTTTGGCGTCTTTTCGGCCGCGCCTGCCGAGGCCGCCGTCAACCCCAACATTAAGGTTGCGATCAAGCCGCTGGTTCTGTCCGATAAGGACGGAGTGGAGATCCCAGGGGCGGGTGCCCAGGTTGAGGATCCGGTGAGGATGTATGTCGAGTGGGATGCCACCGAGGCAAACCCTCAGCCGGGCGACTCCTTCACGGTTGGTCTTCCGGCCACGGGGGCCGCGTTGCCTGATATTACGCACTACTACCGATTCCGCGAGGTGGGGCGTAGCGATCCGCTGATGTTTAACCGCGAGCAGGTCGGCGAGTGTGTGACTGCCGCCGATGTCATGACCTGTACCTTCAATCAAGCTGTCGCAGCTCAAGGCAACGTCAAGGGCACGATGAATCAGATGCTCATGGCTCAGAAGGAAACGCCGCTGACGAAGCTTCCCTTCAATGCCAATGGCGTCGAGACTCAGGTTCCGAACCCGAACGATGGGCCCATCGTCCAGCGCCTGTGGACCGAGAAGAACGTCGGCAAGTACGCGAACTCCCTGAAGCGTGACTCGACCCAGATCAACTGGCACATTACTGGTTCCGGCCGCCGCCTCTCAGAGCGTGCTGGAATGCCCGCAGGCACCTACGCGAACAAGGTCGTCTTCAACGATGTCCTCGGCGCTGACGGTCAGACGCTGCTGCCCGCCGACTCCACCTGGTACGTTCGAGTCGATCCTAAGAGTGCGCCGAACCAGTACCCCACGGTCGCGCGAGTCGGGCAGCCCGGCATCAACACGGCCTACGGCAACTACACGCTGGAACGCACGATCTCCGAGGACGGCAAGTCCGCGACGGTGACGCTTACTCGTACCGACGGCAACTTCGATCCGGCGATCAACTACGAGATCGTCTACTCCTCGAAGATCGACGGTAACGTCATCCCCGAGAAGCAGTACACGAACAGCGCGACGCTGGTGGGTGACACGGAAGGCCCGATCACCTCGGCGATCAGCTACCGCGACCCGATCACCTACACCATTGAGATGAAGCCCGGATACGGGGCCTTCGGCGTGAAGAAGTACGTCCTCGGAGCGCAGGTCGGTGCCGACGCCGGTCAGATCCCCGCCGCCACGGCCGTCACGATTAACGTCAACTACGAACTCCCCGCTGGCTGGGACCCGGCTCTCCACCCCGAGTGGACCGCTCCCGAGGGCGGAACCAACCCCTACACGATGAAGGTTCCCGTCGAGCAGGGTGTGGCCGGTGTGGCCTTCCCCAAGGGCACCAAGGTGACGCTCACGGAGTCCCTCGACTCCGCACAGCTGCCGGCCGCTCTGCGTTGGCAGGGCAACCCCTCCTTCTCCGTCGGATCCACGACCGCCGTGAACGAGGTCTCCTTCACCATCGCTGAGAACAACGTCTCTTCGGTCTCGCTGACCAACACCGCAGCCCCGGCACCCGGCAAAATCTCGGTGACCAAGAAGGTTGTCGGTGACATCCCGGCTGGCAAGACCTTCTCCTTCGACTACGTGTGTGACGATGCGGCGAAGACCTCCGGCTCGATCACGGATGTCATTCCCGGTCAGGCCAAGGAGTCCGCTGAGATTCCGGCCGGTGCGACCTGCACGGTGACCGAACGGGACGCCTCCATCGACGGAAGCAACCTGGAAACCTCCGCGATTGATCCCGTGATGGTCAAGGCGGGCGAGGTCGCCGCCGTTGAGGTGACCAACACCTACACGCCCAAGAGCGGCAAGTTCGCCGTGACCAAGAAGGTTGTCGGTGACATTCCGGCGGGTAAGACCTTCTCCTTCGACTACGTCTGTGACGATGCCGCCAAGACCTCCGGTTCGATCACGGACGTCGCCGCCGGCGAGACCAAGGAATCCGGCGACATCCCCGCAGGCGCTGCCTGTGAGGTCACCGAGCGGGATGCTTCTGTCGACGGATTCGTTCTCAAGTACGCGCCCATTGACCCGGTGACGGTCAAGGCGGGCGAGGTTGCCACCGTTGAGGTGACCAACACCTACACCCCGGCTCCTGGCAACATTGCCGTGACCAAGAAGGTTGTTGGTGACATTCCTGCGGGTAAGACGTTCTCCTTCGACTACGTGTGTGATGATCCGGCTAAGACCTCCGGTTCGATCACGGACGTCGCCGCCGGTGACACCAAGGTCTCCCGTGACATCCCCGCCGGTGCGACCTGCACGGTGACGGAGAAGGATGCCTCGGTGGACGGCTTTACCCTCCAGACCTCCACGATTGATCCCGTGATGGTCAAGGCGGGCGAGGTCGCCACTCTTGAGGTGACCAATACCTACACCCCGGTTCCGGACCCGACGCCGTCGGCAACCCCGACGCCGAGCGAGACCCCCGGTGGTCACGATGGTGGGGACCGTCCCAACCTGGCCAGGACCGGCGCCGATGTGCTCGGTGGCTCCCTGGCGACCTTGACCCTGCTGGGAATGGGTGGAGGACTCCTCGCCCTGCGCCGCGCGCGTCGCTGACGTGATCAACGGCTGAGCGAGCGCTGAGCTTTGGACCCCGGGCCCCACGGGCCCGGGGTCCGCTGTCTTGCGTGGGGAAGCCTCCGGTCCGAGGCGAGTGCACACCCTCCATCAAGCATGAGCGTGTATGACTCAAGTTTCGGGTGTTCGGCTTGCGGAATAAAACGCCCGGTCCTAAAGTTGAGTACATCAGACTCAAGGGTCTGTCGGGATCATCCCGGCACGAGACAGCAATGCGAGCCGCTCCGGTGAGACGGAGTCGGCCTCGCCGATGAAAGGAACACACACTATGGCACGTGCAGTCGGCATCGACCTCGGCACCACCAACTCCGCTATCGCCGTCCTCGAAGGCGGCGAGCCCACCATCATTCCGAACGCTGAAGGCGCTCGCACGACTCCTTCGGTCGTCGCCTTCTCCAAGACCGGCGAGGTTCTCGTCGGTGAGATCGCCAAGCGTCAGGCGGTCACGAACGTTGATCGCACCATCTCCTCGGTCAAGCGCCACATGGGCACCGACTGGACGACGGAGATCGACGGCAAGAAGTACACGGCGCAGGAAATCTCCGCGCGCATCCTCCAGAAGCTGAAGAGGGACGCCGAAGCCTACCTGGGTGAGCCCGTCACCGAGGCCGTCATCACGGTTCCCGCCTACTTCAATGACGCGCAGCGTCAGGCGACCAAGGACGCCGGTCAGATCGCCGGCCTCAAGGTCGAACGCATCGTCAACGAACCCACCGCCGCGGCCCTGGCCTACGGTCTCGAAAAGGGCAAGGAGGACGAGCTCATCCTGGTCTTCGACCTCGGTGGCGGCACGTTCGACGTGTCCCTCCTCGAGGTGGGTAAGGATGATGACGGCTTCTCCACCATCCAGGTGCGTGCCACCTCCGGCGACAACCACCTGGGCGGCGACGACTGGGATCAGCGCATCGTCGACTGGCTGATCAGCCAGGTCAAGGCGAAGACCGGCGCGGACCTGTCGAAGGACCCCGTTGCGCTCCAGCGTCTCAAGGAAGCCGCTGAGCAGGCCAAGAAGGAGCTGTCCTCCGCGACCTCCACGAACATCTCGCTGCAGTACCTGTCCATGACCGCCGATGGCCCCATCCACCTGGATGAGACCCTGACGCGCGCCAAGTTCGAGGAACTGACCGCGGACCTGCTCGAGCGCACCAAGAAGCCCTTCCGCGACGTCATGGCCGAGGCTGACGTGACCGTCTCCGAGATCGACCACGTCGTGCTCGTCGGCGGCTCCACCCGCATGCCCGCCGTCACCGAGGTTGTCAAGGAGCTGACCGGCGGCCGTGAGCCCAACAAGGGTGTCAACCCCGATGAGGTCGTCGCCGTGGGCGCTGCCCTGCAGGCCGGCGTCATCCAGGGTGACCGCAAGGATGTCCTGCTTATTGACGTGACCCCCCTGTCGCTTGGCATCGAGACCAAGGGTGGCGTTATGACCAAGCTCATCGACCGTAACACGGCGATCCCGACCAAGGCCTCGGAGATCTTCTCCACCGCCGAGGATGGCCAGCCCTCCGTGCTCATTCAGGTCTACCAGGGCGAGCGTGAGTTTGCCCGCGACAACAAGCTGCTGGGTACCTTCGAGCTCTCCGGCATTGCTCCCGCTCCGCGCGGCGTTCCTCAGATCGAAGTGACCTTCGACATCGACGCCAACGGTATCGTTCACGTCTCCGCGAAGGATCGCGGCACGGGTAAGGAGCAGTCGGTCACCATCACCGGTGGATCGTCCCTGCCCAAGGAGGACATCGACCGCATGGTGCGCGAGGCCGAGGAGCACGCCGCTGAGGACAAGAAGCGCCGCGAAGAGGCCGACATCCGTAACCAGGCTGAGCAGGCCGTCTACTCGACGGAGAAGCTGCTCAAGGACGAGGCCGACAAGATCTCCGAGGAGACCCGTGCGGCCGTCCAGAAGGATGTCGACGCCGTGAAGGAAGCCCTCAAGGGAGATGACATTGAGGCTGTGAAGGCCGCGATGACGACCCTGTCTGAGTCGGGCATGAAGATCGGCCAGGAGATCTACGCCAAGCAGCAGGCCGAGGACGCCCAGAAGGCGGCCCCCGCCCAGGACGATGTCGTGGACGCCGAAATCGTGGATGAGGACAACAACAAGTGAGCACCGAGGAAACCAACGGTTTCTCGGCGCCCAACGAGGACGCGAACGCCCCCGGGGCCGACTCCCTCGAGTCGGCCCCGGTCGGCCAGGCGGCAGAGTCGTCCTCGCCCGAGAATCCGGCTGATGATATGAGTGCTTTCGAGGACCAGGTCGAGGACTCTGACCTTGCCAAGGCTCTCGAACGCATCGCAACCATCGAAGACCAGCTGGCCCGCGCCAACGCGGAGCTCTACAACCAGGGCCAGGAGTACGCGAACTACGTGCGTCGCTCCAAGGAAGCTATCCCGGGTCACAAGACCGCCGGGCAGGACGAGGTCATTGAGTCGCTCATCAGCGTTCTCGACGACATCGCCGCGGCCCGCGCGCACGGAGACCTGGAGGACGGTCCCTTCGCGTCGATCGCTGCGAAGCTCGAGGACACGCTCAAGACGCGCTTCGGGCTAGAGCGCTACGGAGCCGAGGGTGACGATTTCGATCCTGCCCTGCACGATGCCCTGATGGCCACCACGAGCCCCGATGTGGACCATCCCGTGATCGGGCAGGTCCTGACCGGTGGCTACCGCCGCGATGAGCGCGTCGTGCGAGCCGCAAAGGTGCTGGTGAACAACCCTGAATGACTTTCGACATGCTCGTGACTGAAAGAGAGGTGAAACGCGCGTGAGCGAACAAGAGTGGTTCTCGAAGGACTTCTACAAGGTCCTGGGAGTCGACAAGAAGGCGGACAAGAAGGCCATCACGAAGGCCTACCGTAAGCTGGCGCGGCAGTGGCACCCGGATCAGAACCCGGGCGATACGGCGGCCGAAACCAGGTTCAAGGAGATTGGCGAGGCATACGCGGTCCTGTCCAACGACGAGGAACGCAAGCGCTACGACGCGATTCGCGCCATGGCAGGCGGAGGTGCGCGCTTCTCCGCCGGATCCGGTGGAGCGGGCGGCTTCGAAGACCTCTTCGGGGGCTTTAGCGGCGCCGGAGGCAGTTTCGGCGGCGGTGGCCACAACGTGCGCTTCCAGGCCTCCGGCATGCCCGGCGGTGGGGCCGGCTTCGAGGATATCCTCTCCGGTCTCTTTGGAGGCGCGGCGGGTGGTAGCTCCCGATTCGGGGGCGAGTCCTACGGGTCTCCCTTCAGCGCCCGGGCCTCGCACGGCGCACCTACGCCCGAAAAGGGCGGGACGGTGCGCGCCAAGCTGTCCATCTCCTTGCGCCAGGCTCTGAATGGGGCGACCCTGACCATCAAGGTTGGAGGCTCTCCGATCAAGGTCCGCATCCCTGCCGGCATCAAGGATGGCCAGAAGGTTCGCGTCAAGGGTCACGGGAAGCCCGGCCTGCACGGTGGCCCCACCGGCGACCTTGAGGTCGCCGTAACGGTGAAGCCGCACCCCGTGTACTCGCGCGAGGGCAATGACCTCGTGGTGACGCTGCCTGTCACCGTGTCCGAGGCGATCCTCGGCACCGTCATCGACGTGCCCATGATCGACGGCGGCACGGCCGCGGTAAAGGTGCCCGAGGGTTCTTCGTCGGGCACCGAGATTCGGGTGCGTGGCAAGGGGGTCTCAACCTCCAAGGTAAGCGGTGACCTGGTCGCTCGCGTGGCCATCCAGGTCCCCGAGAAACCGAACCGTGAGCTGAAGAGACTTGCGAAGGAGATGGCGCAGGCCGAGGGAGACCTTGACGTGCGTGCGTCCCTGGCGAAGGCGGCGCAGGAGTAAGCCATGGCAGTGAAGGGGCGAGGCGAGGCGATCACCTTCGCCATCTCCGTTGCGGCGGAGCTGTCCGGTATGCACCCTCAGACCTTGCGGCAGTACGACCGTCTCGGCCTGGTGATTCCGGCGCGCACGAAGGGGAAGGGGCGGCGCTACACGAAGCGCGACGTGCAGAGGCTGCGCGATGTGCAACGCATGAGTCAGGAAGAGGGGATCAACCTGGCGGGAATCCGGCGCATCCTCGACCTCGAGCGCCGCGTCGAGGAGCTCGAGGCGGAGTGCGACGGCCTGCGTGCCACGGTCGCCGCCTCCGAGGCTCGCCGTAACCGTGTCTTCGCCGCCTCCCCCGACGGTCAGGTCATGCCGATGAGGAGAGGCCAGCGAGCCTGGGAGGGGCGGGAGTCCTCCGTCGCCTCGGGCGGATCTCTCACGGTGTGGAACCCGATGCGCGCGCTCACCGCGCTCGCATCTGTCGACGGGCAGGCGTCCTCCGTCGTCGGCAGGCAGCGGAGGCGTGGCGGCGTGCGAGCGGTCATCGAGGGGACGATCGTCCCTGGCCGCTAGCGATTGGTGACGCAATAGAACTGCGGGACCCATCCAACGGATGGGTCCCGCAGCGTAATTCGATCGAGGATCCGGGGGCACACAGGACCCACGATCGAAGCCTGGAACAGGCGACAGGCTTTCGCCTGCTGATGATAGTTTTACCAGGTCACAGCCGGTTTTGATAGTCGATTGTCGACCCGGGAGACGGTTCGCACATATGTGCAATCGAGTTGGGGGAAGCGTGCGTCAAGGGTTGGCTCTCTCCTCGGGTGATCTCGCGGCTGCGGGCGCGTCGAAGAATCGGCGATTTTCGTTGAAATTTTGCCGATTGTGACCCGCGAGTGAGCGACGTGCATGCGGGCGATGGCGAAGGATCGACCAAAGGGATATGTCGAGACGATCACAGTGGCATGGCGTGGGTAACTCCGATATGGGGTGCGTAACTATATTCGCAGGTCAGTGAGCATGCGGCGTGTCGCGGTGCGGGAGGCACCGGCCTTTCCGCCCCCGCCTGGCGAGGGGTGAGAGCGGGCGCCCTGAGCCTGGCGACGCGGCGTCGGTGGCGCATGAGTTAACGTGGGTGCATGACGAAATCATCGCATCACCTGTCGGTGCGCTCGCGACTAGCCCGGGCGGCCGGAACAGCCGCACGATGTGCGTCCCGAGCGCTTGGGCGAGGCTCCGGCGGAATGATCGGGGGCGAGGTTGCCCTGCGTATCTCCCCGAGATTCCTCGCGGAACTCGCCGCCCCGTACTCCTGCGTCGTCGTGACGGGAACCAATGGAAAGTCGACGACAACACGGATGGTGCGAGCCGCCCTGGAAAGAGGCGGGCCGGTTGCCTCCAATACCAACGGTGACAACATGACGTCGGGCGTCATCACCGCGCTCATGAGAGGCGAAGGGGCAACGCGTGCCGCCCTTGAGGTCGATGAGATGCACGTTCCCGCCGTTGCGGCGGACGTGCATCCCGACGTTTTCGTCTACCTCAACCTCTCGCGTGACCAGCTCGACCGAGTCGGTGAGATCGGCACGGTCGAACGCCGCTTGCGCGAAGGGGCATCCGCCCACCCCAGTGCCACGGTCGTTGCCAACTGCGACGACCCCCTGATCGTGTCTGCGGCCGCGGACAATCCGAACGTCGTGTGGGTCGCCGCCGGCGCCGGGTGGGGAGGCGACAGTGCGGCGTATCCCCGAGGGGGGCGCGTCGCGCGCAGCGAGGACGGGTGGCACCTGATCCCGGCCTTCGAGGGGGAGGAACTGCCCGACCTGAAGCGCCGTCCCCAGCCCCAGTGGTGGCTCGAGGATGTCGAGCTCGCCCCCGAGGGCCCGCGCGCGACGCTGCGCGGACCTCGCGGCGAAAGCGTCCCCCTCGCCCTGAAGCTCCCCGGACGCGCGAACCTCGGTAACGCCGCGCAGGCCGTCGCCGCCGCCGTCGCCATGGGCATTGACCCTGCGACCGCCGCCGAGGCCATCAACGGTGTCACGGAGGTTGCCGGACGCTACTCCGTCCACGACATCAACGGACGCAACGCCCGTCTCATGCTGGCCAAGAACCCCGCCGGATGGCAGGAAGCCATGACGATGATCGATCCGCGTGTCGACCAGGTCGTCATCGGCGTCAACGGACAGGTCCCCGACGGGCAGGATCTCTCCTGGCTCTGGGACGTTGACTTCTCCGGTGTCAAGCAGGCCGGCCGCCGCGTCCTCGCCTGCGGCGAACGGGGCGCAGACCTCGCCGTGCGCCTCGAATACGCGGGCGTTCACTGCGACCTTGTGCCCCTGCCCATGGACGCCCTGGCAGCGTGCGATCCCGGTCGCGTCGAGATGCTCCTCAACTACACGGCCATGCGCGACTTCAAGGTCCTGCTCGATCGAAAGGAGGGCACGCGATGAGCGCCTCCACGCTGCGCATCGGCGTTTTGATGCCCGAGGTCCTGGGCACCTACGGGGACAGCGGCAACGCGCTGATCCTGGCGGAGCGAGCCCGCAGGCGCGGCATTGACGCTGAGATCGTCCACGTCGGACTGAATGAGGAGATTCCAGATAGCCTCGATATCTATACGCTCGGCGGCGGCGAGGACACCGCTCAGGCGCTCGCCGCAGACAAGTTCCGCGGCACCTCGGGGCTTGCCCGCGCTCTTGACGCTGGTCGTCCGCTGCTCGCCATCTGCGCCTCCCTGCAGGTTCTCGGCCACTGGTACGAGGACGCGAGGGGCACACGCGTCGCAGGCATGGGAGTCCTCGACATCACCACGCGCCCCCAGGGACATCGCGCGATTGGTGAACTGGTCTGCGCGCCTGTCCTTGAATGCCTCACGCAAACCCTCACCGGCTTCGAAAACCACGGAGGCGGCACCGTCCTTGGCCCCGACGCGGCTCCGCTCGGCCGAGTTATCTCGGGCGTGGGCAACGGCGTACCCCGGGGAGAAGAAGCACCGGAGGTGTGCTACGACGGCGCCGTTCAAGGATCCGTCATAGCGACCTACATGCATGGCCCTGTCCTCGCCCGCAACCCCGAGCTCGCGGACCTGCTGCTGCAGCGCGCAACCGGCACGACGCTGGCTCCGCTCGAGGTGCCGGGGGTCGCTGAGCTGCGTGCGCAGCGCCTGGCGGGCGTGAGGATGCCCTAACGCGTCACGTCCATCAGTCAGAAAGACACCCACATGTCCAACCCCTCCTACGGCCCCTCGGGCGATCAGCACGCGGCGTTCCCGCTCAATGGTCAGGCTGCGCGCAGCGACCCCCGGGGCTACGGTGCTCCTTCGCCGGTGAGCGTGCCGTCGATGCCCGGCCGCGGCCCCGCCGTCGCCACGCTCATCCTGGGCGTGGTCCTGATGATCGTCATCGCGCCGATCGCTTTCTTCGCCGCGATGCTCTATGGAATTGCCAGCACCCCCGGAAGATCGGTCCAGGGCGGTACCACCGACAACGGCAGCGTCGTCACGGTGACCGCGGACGGACACTTCACGGTGAAGGCTGTCGCCGGTAAGGACCCCGAGTGTTCGCTCATCGATTCGAGCGGCACGAGGTACCGGTTGGACCCGTATGGGGATAACGGCAAGTCGTACGTTGCGTCGGGCGTTCCGGCAGGTCAGTACAAGCTTCAATGCGTTGCTGCCACCGTCGGCACAAAGGTCATCGCGTACAACACGGCACCGGAAGCCGTCACGCAGATCTTCGTCATGCCGTTTCTGTGGGGCACCATCGTCGGGGTCGCAGGCGTGATCGCCGTGATCGTCGGCATCGTGCTCCTGGTCAGGGTAAACGGCAAGCGTCGCCGCATCATGGGCGAAGCGATGACGGGCGCCGTGCGCTGACGAACCCGTGAGGGCGCGACCCCCAGGATTGTGGGGTCGTGCCCTTTTCTGCCCCGCCGTTTCCCCTCCCTCGGAGAGGAAACGGCGTACGATCAAGAGAGATCTGATCCGATTGTCGCGACGTACTGTTCGCTGCGGCTGCCCCGTTGTTATGCTTAAGCATCATCCCCTTCAGGAAGGCACAAACATGTCGAATCCCTCCTACGGTGTCCCCGGCGAGCAGGGAACCCCCTGGCCGCAATACGGGCAAAATGGGCCCGGTGCTCCCCAGGGATACCCCGGTGGCGTTCCTGGACCCGGCTACCCCGGTCCTGCCGTCATGCCGACGGGGAAGCTCCCGAGTCGGGCGCCCGGAGGCATCTTGATCGGTCTCGGTGTCCTCATGATGGTCGTCGTGGCCCCCATCGTCTTCGTCGTCCTCCTATCCACGGGCTTTCGTACGCTCGGCGAGGCCGCCGCACAAGCCGCAACCATCGACAACGGCGATAGCGTCACGGTCTCGAGCAGTGGCAGCTACACGGTGATGGTCAGTCCCGGGACCGCTGATTCGTGCGCCCTGATCGACTCGGGTCAGCAGAGTCACCAGATGAGTCCCTTCGATAACGAGAAGAACGTCTATTCCATTGACGGGCTCGCTGCCGGTGACTACGTCGTGCGTTGCGACGGGCTTGACTCGGGTGCAAAACTGATGGGCCTCAACATGAGCGGCGCCGACGTGATGGCGTCAACGGGTTCCGCGATGATCTGGTCGACTGTCATCGGCGTTTCGGGAATCGTCGTGTTGATCGTCGGGATCGTCCTCGTTGTCAGAGCGAATGGTAAGCGTCGAGCGATCCAACAGCAAGCCATGATGTCCGCCATCGGTTGAGCCGGTGGTCACGGGGCGAGGCTCGGGAGATTCTCCGGCCTCGCCCCTTCTCATAGGTAGCGAGAAGCGTCGAAAGAGGATACTCATGCCCGCCCTTTCCTTCACGGGAGATCGCCAGCTGCGTTTTCCTGCCCCCGATGTCGCGCGCGGCTTCATGCTGGCTCTCATCGCCCTGGCGAATGTGCCGTGGTGGCTGAAGTACTTCCCGGACTACCCGGCGAATCGTTCGGAGCTGCTTCAGGTCATGAACGCGGCCGACCAGTGGTGGTTCATCGTGCGTTCCCTTTTCGTCGACCGCCGAGCCTATCCCCTCTTCTCGATCCTCTTCGGCTTCGGCATGGCGATCATGGCGATGCGCACCATGGAGCGCGAGCGGCGCGCCGCTCGCGAGGCCGTGTCGAGCGAGGTCAGCGCCGGTTGGGCGCCCATTCAGCACCAGATTTTCGATGAGGAGGTGGAGCGGCGGGCGCGCCGCGCCGCCTCTCGTCTCATCCGCCGCCGTGGCTGGTGGATGCTGGCTTTCGGTGCCCTGCACGGAATGGTCTTTGCGGGTGACATCATCGGCGCCTACGGTCTGGTCGCGGTCATTTTCGCCGAGGTTGTGGTCTCCGGACGCGCATGGCTGCTGAGCCTGATCGGCGCGTTGTTCACGGCGGTATTCGTGTTGTCGATGTGGGGAATAGCGATTGCAGCGGGTAGTGGCTCGATGACGCTCGGTTCTCACCCGCGGGGAGCTCTACACCCCCTCTTTCCGCTGATATCCCTGGGTGAGTGGATCATCGTCACCCCCATGACGCTCCTGATGTCCCTCGTGGTCCCGTCGGTCATGATCGGCGTCGGCGTCGCGCGCCTTGGGCTTTTGCAGGACCCTCCGGGGCATCGCGCAATCCTCGGGGCGATCGCTGCCGGCGGCCTGACGGTCGGAGCCGCCGGAGGCATTCCCTTCGCCTTGGGGCAGCTGGGGTGGGCCTTCGCAGACTCCTTGACGTGGGCGAACCCCCTCTATCACCTCTCGGGTCTCGTGGGCGCGTGCGGGTGGCTTGCTCTCCTCGCTCTCATCGGTGGCGGCCCGCGTGAAAGCCTTGGCACCGTGTGTACCTTCCTGAGCGCGATCGGGCGGCGTTCGATGACCGCCTACCTCTCGCAGACGCTGGTCTTCATCCTCGTGTTCGGTGGGCTCGGTGTGCTCGGCGTCCGTTTCGTCGGCAGCGCCGTGGGCGCGTTGATTGCGCTCGGCGTGTGGGTCCTGATCGGTATCGGGTGCATCCTCGCCGAGGTCAGGGGGTCCTCGCGTGGGCCAGCGGAGCGTGCGCTGCGCTCACTCGTTGCTCGCAGCGCGCGGCCGCTGCCGATGCCGGCGTTTCCCGTCGCAGCCGCGCAGGATGAGGCGAGTGCAAGCGCATCCGGCGCGTCGTGGGGAGGCGTCGACGGCACGGATCCGACCTAATAGCGGAAGAGGTAGGCCTGCGCAACAGATGGGATAAAATGTGACCCATTAGACAATACCTGTTTCTGTTGCTGGGGCTACCCGGATGAGCTGGGACGATGGCTTCCGTGGTTGCGCTGCGGAGGTGACAACTCGGAATGCGACTCGTTGAGAACGTTGGTTTTTCGCCGATTCTGCGCTACTGTGAAGGTGTTAACAATCGTGTTGATGGTGATCATGGCGAGCGCTGGAGGTGGCCGATGGGCGTGTGCATGCAGCTGAACAGTGGGGGCTGCCTACGCGGGTGTGCCTCGATGATAAGGGTGCCGATGTGCGCCGGGGACGATCAGCGCGAGTAGGGGAATGATCATGGGCTGGCTATGGCGGGCGGATGCTGACGGTGGAGCCGACGGCGAGGAGACGCCTCGCCGCCCGATCCCGCCGGACGACGCCGCCGCCAATGTGGAACAATGGGGCAGTGGCAACGCAGAAACGGTGGAAGGAATCGCCACGGGTAGCGCAGAGTTCGAAGTGAACCGCTTTGACATGGTTCGTCCCATCACGCAGGAGCGGCTGGGCCTCCTTTTCGATACCGAGGGCTGGGCGTGGCGCATCGATGGCGATGGTGACCTGTGCGGCTTGTGGGAGGGACACCTGTTTTGCTTCCGCTTCCTCGGCAACTCGAGCGAGGTCCTGTCGATTGTCGCCTTTATGAAGCAGCTGGTGCCCGCAGAGTACGGCGAGGACCTGCGTGACTTCCTGCAGGCCTGGCATGGGGAGTTTCTCTGGCCGAAGTCCTACGTCGCGGACCAGGTCGAGGGGGGTCGCGTCGTCGCCGAGGTCAATGGTGATTACGAGTATGGGGCGACGGATGCCCAGCTCGTCCAGCAGGTGATGTGCGCCCTTGCCACCACCCTGCAGCTCTTTCGGGCGCTCGCTGAGCGCTACGGCCTCGACGACGAGGGGGCCGGGCCGTCGGGTGGTCATCAGCGCGGCTTCGGCGGACCCACCTGGCTTCCTGGAAACTGAGAGCCGGATCTATCCCCCAAGGTGACGTTGAGTGGAATAGACTCAACTTTGCTGTCGTTGTGTGTACCAGAAGGCGTCGAGGGCCATCGACGCAACACGGCAACACATTGGAGGATTGATCTCATGGCACGTGAGATGACATCGAAGGCGCAGGAGGCCATTGCCTCTGCGCTGCAGGCCGCTTCCGCGGCCGGGAACCCGCAGGTCGAGCCCGTCCACCTGCTGGAAGCCCTGATCGAACAGCAGGGAGGCATAGCGCTTGCCCTGCTGAAGGCGGTGGGAGCCGATTCTCGCGCGATCGGTGCGCAGACCCGACGCGCGCTCGTCGCACTCCCCTCAACCCAGGGTGCGTCCGCGGGGAGCGCCCAGCCCTCGCGTTCCCTGCTCGCAGTCGTTCAGGACGCGGGCGAGCGCGCAGACAAGGGCGCGGACCAGTATGTGTCGACAGAGCACTTGCTCATCGCGCTGGCTGCCTCCGACACCGAGGCGGGGCGCATCCTCACCCAGGGGGGTGCGACCGATGAGGCCCTGGCGCAGGCCCTCGCGCAGCTACGCCCCGACCCGATCACCTCGCCCGACCCCGAGGGATCCTTCGAGGCCCTGTCGAAGTATGGTCGCGATCTCACCGAGGTTGCGCGCGAAGGCAAGCTCGATCCCGTCATCGGGCGCGACAACGAGATCCGGCGCGTCATTCAGGTCCTGTCGAGACGCACGAAGAATAACCCGGTTCTCATCGGTGAACCGGGCGTCGGTAAGACCGCCGTCGTTGAAGGGCTCGCCCAGCGCATCGTCGCCGGTGACGTTCCCGAATCCCTGCGGGACAAGCGCCTCGTCTCCCTTGACGTGTCCTCGATGGTCGCAGGCGCCAAGTATCGCGGAGAGTTCGAGGAACGCCTCAAGGCCGTCCTCGCTGAGATCACTCGCTCCGACGGACAGATCATCACCTTCATCGACGAGCTTCACACCGTCGTCGGAGCCGGTGGCGGATCCGAAGGCGCGATGGATGCGGGCAACATGCTCAAGCCGATGCTGGCGCGCGGGGAACTGCGCATGGTCGGTGCGACGACTCTCGACGAGTACCGGGAGAACATCGAAAAGGATCCCGCCCTCGAACGACGCTTCCAGCAGGTCTTCGTCGGCGAACCCTCGGTAGAGGACACCGTCGCGATCCTGCGTGGAATCGCGCCAAAGTACGAGGCTCACCACAAGGTGACCATCTCGGACGGTGCGCTGGTGGCCGCGGCCACCCTGTCGGATCGCTACATCTCGGGTCGTCAGCTTCCCGACAAGGCGATCGACTTGATTGACGAGGCCGCCTCCCGTCTGCGGATGGAGCTGGACTCCTCCCCGGTCGAGATCGACGAGCTGCGCCGCAGCGTGGATCGCCTGCGGATGGAAGAGTCCTACCTTGCCGAGTCCGATCCCGACGGGCGCGACGAGGCCACGGCGGAACGGCTGACGAAGCTGCGCGCGGACCTGGCCGACCGCGAGGAGAACCTGCGTGCGCTCACCGCCCGCTGGGAAGCCGAGAAGGCCGGGCACAACCGCGTCGGCGACCTGCGCGTCCAGCTCGACTCGCTGCGCACGCAGCTGGAGCTGGCGGTGCGCGAGGGGCGCTGGGAGGAAGCCGGTCGTCTCCAGAACGGCGAGATCCCAGACGTCGAACGTCAGATCGCGCAGGAGGAAGCACGAGCCGACGCGCAGGACAGTGTCGGCGAAGCCGAGCCGATGATCGCGGAGAAGGTTGGCCCCGCGGAGATCGCCGAGGTCATCGAAGCGTGGACCGGCATTCCGACGGGCAAGCTCCTGCAGACCGAAACGGAGAAGCTCCTGCACATGGAGGATGAACTCGCCAAACGCCTCATCGGACAGAAGGAGGCCGTGCGGGCCGTCTCGGACGCGGTTCGCCGCTCGCGCGCGGGCCTCGCCGACCCGAATCGACCGACGGGTTCCTTCCTCTTCCTAGGGCCGACGGGCGTGGGAAAGACCGAGCTTGCCAAGTCGCTGGCCGAGTTCCTCTTTGATGACGAGCGCGCCATTGTCCGCATTGACATGTCCGAGTACTCGGAGAAGCATTCGGTTGCGCGCCTCGTCGGCGCCCCTCCGGGGTACGTCGGATACGAGCAGGGGGGTCAGCTGACCGAGGCCGTGCGGCGGCGCCCGTATTCGGTCGTTCTCCTGGACGAGGTTGAGAAGGCGGATCCCGAGATCTTCGACGTTCTCCTGCAGGTTCTTGACGACGGCCGCCTCACCGACGGTCAGGGCCGGACGGTGGACTTCCGTCACACCATCTTGATCCTCACGTCAAACCTCGGGTCGCAGTTCCTGGCCGATCCCGACCTGACGCCGGAAGGGAAGCGAGACGCCGTCATGTCCGTCGTGCACGCGAGCTTCCGACCGGAGTTTCTTAACCGGTTGGATGAGACTGTCGTCTTCGATCCGCTCACCCGCGAAAATCTGGGCGAGATCGTCGATTTGCTGGTTGAGTCGCTGCAGCGCCGCCTGGTGGACCGCCGTATTGGCTTGACAGTGACCGAGCCTGCGCGCGGCTGGCTGGCTCGCACAGGCTACGATCCGGCGTTCGGGGCACGCCCGCTGCGCCGCCTAATTCAGCGTGAGATTGGCGATCGATTGGCAGTGTTTGTGCTGGCGGGAGACGTCAATGATGGTCAGAATGTGACTGTTGACATCAACGAATCCTTCGACGGGCTTGTTATGAATGTTGATAAACCCTGAGATAGCGCGCTACACTGACAACCAGTTTGTATTTCGGACGCTTGGTATTTGGCGTTCGCAACAGCAGGAGATGATATGACAACCCAGAGGAAGGCCCGTGGCGCCTACTCCGTCGGACAGGCGACGCGCGAATCCATCCTCTCGGCAGCGATGGTCCTCATCGCAGAGCGAGGCTACAACGGCTTTTCTCTGCGCGACCTCGGTCGTCGAGTCGGTATTTCACACCCCGCTGTCGTCTATCACTTTCCTTCCAAGGAAGCGATCCTGCGCAGCGCGATCCAGCGTCACGAGGACATGAACGCCCTCTTCGACGTGACGATTAACGACGAGGTGGAAGGCGGCTTCGACGAGGGTGGCATCACCGCTGGCTCGTTTGTCGACTGGGCGGTCGGCGAAATGCGCTTCGCCATGAAGCCCGGTGCCGACGCTGCCATCGCGTTGGACTGTGTCCTGTGGGCGGAGGCGTCCTCGGAGGCGCACCCCGCGCACGCCCACTACAAGTACCGGACGCAGCAGATGGAGGAAGCCCTCGCGGTCATGATCCACAACTTCGTGGAGGAGGAGGGGGCCGACATCGGCACCACCCCTCGCACCCTCGCGAAGATTCTGATCCGCTACTGGTACGGCTCCGTCGTCTCCGCGCGCTACAACGACGAGCCGATCGACGCGCGGGAGTTCGTCGCCGACTTCCTGGCCGTGTGCGTCCAGCTCCTGCACCTGCCCGCGCACTACGTGCTGCAGCTGGGGGCCTCGGTTCCCGAGGAGGTTGCAGAGGTGTACGCGCGCACGCTGCGCAAGATCAGCGAGAAGACCACCGCCGCCGCCGAAGCAGCGGCCCCGGAGGCCACCGCGTGATCGGTCCTCTCCCGTCATTTGACGTCGCCCTCGTCCTGCGTGTCGGGGGCGACGTCCTCTATTCGCACGGCGACCTCGATCGGGTCTTCCCGCTGGCGTCCGTGACCAAGCCCATCGTCGCGTGGTCGGTGCTCGTAGCCGTCGACCGGGGGCTGACCACCTTGGACGCTCCCGCCGGCCCGCCCGGATCGACGGTGCGCCACCTGCTCTCACACGCCTCGGGCCTGCCCTTCGAAGGGCGCCGGCCCGCGGCCGCCCCGGGTAAGCGGCGGATCTACTCCAACGAGGGTTTCGATGTGCTCGGACAACTCCTGGAGGACGTGACCGGAATGGAGATCGACCGCTGGGTGAAGCAGGTCATCTTCGATCCCCTGGGCATGGCATCGGCGCAGATTCCGGGCAGCCCGGCGCACGCAGGCGTCGCCAGCGCCGCCGACCTGAGCCTCTTTGGTGCCGAGCTGGCACGACCAACCCTCGTGAGCGAGCCCCTCGCAGCGCTCGCTGCCATGTCTCAGTTCCCGGCTCTTGCGGGAGTCGTGCCGGGGTATGGAAGGTTCACTCCGTGCCCGTGGGGGCTCGGAGTGGAGATTCGGGGCGAGAAGGCTCCCCACTGGAGCGCGCCGGATGCCAGCGCTCGCACTATCGGACACTTCGGACAGGCAGGGTCCTTCGTCTGGGCCGACCGCGACCTGGCCGCGAGCGCCTGCTTCGTCGGCGAGGAGCCTTTCGGCCAGTGGCATCGCGAGAACTGGTCATCTCTCAACGCCTCGCTCCTCGAGACGGTTCGAAGCTGCTCCTCGGTGGGCGTTGCCGGGGGAGAAGGGTGACGGGTCGGCCTAGGCGACGTCGACGATGACCGGCACGTGGTCCGAGGCCCCCTTTCCTTTGCGCTCATCGCGGTCAATGTGAGCGCCTGTCACGCGCGCCGCCAGCGGCGCCGAGCAGTAGGCGAAGTCAATGCGCATTCCCTGATTCTTCGGGAAGCGCAACTTCTGATAGTCCCAGTAGGTGTAGTTGGTGACGCGGTCTCGGGTGACCTCGACCCAACCGTCGCGTTCAAAGGCCGCGAAGGCGTCGCGCTCGGCGGGTGAGACGTGTGTGGATCCCTCGAAGACCGACATGTCCCACACATCCTCGTCGTAGGGAGCCACGTTCCAGTCTCCGACGAGTGCGATCAGGGCCTGCGAGTCGCTGAGCCACGTGCGCCCCTGCTCGGCGAGCGTCGCGAGCCAGTCGAGCTTATACGCGTAGTGAGGGTTGTCAAGCTCACGGCCGTTGGGTACGTAGAGGCTCCAGATCGTGAGCGAGGAAGGCGAGCCCTCGCGGGCCTCAAGCACCCCGGTCGCGTCGACGGTGACGCCCAGCGCGCGCGCCTCTACCGTGGCGGGCTCTCCGAAGCTGGGCTGGTGAGGAAAGTGATCGCGGACGTCCGTGATGGCGAGGCGGGAGGCGACGGCGACCCCGTTCCACTGGTTGAGGCCGTGGACGGCCACCTGGTAGCCGGCCTCCTCAAAGGGGGCGGTGGGGAACTGGTCGGGCCTGCATTTGATCTCCTGCATGGCGAGGACGTCCGTGTCTGAGCGCTCGAGGAAGGCGATGACGCGATCGATGCGTGTGCGGATGGAGTTGACGTTCCAGGTCGCGAATCTCATGAGGCGAGCCTATCGGCGCTCGACGGGGGAGTCCGGGCGAAACGCGCGAGGTGCGTGAGTTGTGCAAGCGCTTATTCAGAGTGATAATGATTCTCACCAACAATATAGCTAGAAGAGGCACCCGAATGTCATACCTGCGACGCGTGAGCACCGCAGCGCTCGCCCTGTTCCTGGCACTGGCTCCCAGTGCGGCGTGGGCCGGACCCGACCAGGACAAGGACTGGATCGTCACCGGACAGCACGTCGACGCGCCCATCCCCATCTGGCACGACGACACCTCGAGCTTCTCGCTCAACACCATCAACCTCCCGATGGAGAAGACAGTCCTGTGGCTACCCAAGGCATGGACCGGAACGGGGGAGAAGGACGAGGCGAAGTCGCAGCTCGTCGTCCCCGCCGGTCGCCCGGACCTGTCCTTCCTCGGAGCGGAGGGAAGCGTTCTCAACGCCGCGCCGCAGAATCCCGGACCTGGAAACACGCCCATCTGGGCGGGTCTGGGAGCTGGTGAGATCGGCGACACCGACAAGTTTGAAGGCGACACCTACACCCTTGACCTCGTGAGTGTTGATGGCCCGGGACGCATGGAGATGTTCATCGACAACGGCGACAGCGTCAATCGTTTCCTCTCGAGCCACGATACCGCCTATCGCAGCGTGTACAACCCGCGCCATACGCATCTCTACACCACGTTTACGCAGCCGGGCCGCTACGTTGCGACCTACAAGATGACGGCGCGCAGCGCCGACGGCAAGGCGATCTACTCCTCGCCCCTCACCCCGCTCGTCTGGCAGGTTGGAGGCGCCAACCCCTCCGAGGGCACCATCAAGGACATCGCGAGCGCCTACAACGCCGCACGCCCCGAGCGTGGGGACGGCCAGGGAGCCGTTCCCACGCTGACGCTCGCCCCTCACGCGCAGCGAGAGCATCCGGGCGACAACCATCTCACCGACATCACCATCGACACGGGCGTGGCCACCGACGCCGGTCGCGCGTGGATCACCGTCAACGGCTACTTCCTCACAGAGGTGCCGGTCGAGGCGGGCCGTGCCACTGTCTCCGAACTGCTCGGGGCCGATGCCGCCTCGGTCCAGGCGATCTACATTCCCCAGGATTCCTCCTCGGCCCGATGGATCTCCCAGGCCGCCCAGTACTCTCAAAGGGATAAGGAACCGGTCTCGGTGGGAACGGGCGAGCAACTCCTCGGCCCCTCCAACCCCGATCCCGCTCCCGTGTGGAATCCCGACAGCCTGCCGCTGTCGTCGCGCCGCGTTGATGTCTCCTACGATCTCAAACCGGGCACGACCGACCAATACACCGCGACCGTGCGAGCTGCCGACCCGAGCCTGCGCGCGACCTATAAGATCGAGTTCCTCGAGTCCAAGTATGACTTCAGCCCCTGGTGCTCCATGGAGGGGACGCTGGGTGCGGGAGGCATGGACACGAAGGCTCAGGACCTGGGGGTGTGCCAGGGCGAGCCCATGCACATGCGCGTCACGATCCGTCCCCACCCGCTGTCAGACGCCGTCATGACAGTTGCCGAGGCCAGCGACGTCACGGTCGGCGAGCACGTGGGTCTGACCGCCACGCTTCACGTGCGTGCCGGCGCTTCTGTCCCGGAGGAACCAGCCCCAGACCCGGCGCCCACACCCGACCCGGCGCCCAGCCCCGATAATGGTGGAGGAACCAACCCGGCGCCTGCCTCGCCCCTCCTCAATGATCCGGTCGAGATCGCGCGAGGCCACCTGGATGTGCGCCTGACCCAGCAGAACGCCGCCGCCGGCACGACCTACGGGCTGGCGGTCAAGGACGACTCCCTGACCGCCGCACGCACCTCTGTGCTGCGCACCCTGTCTTCGACGACCCTGGCCGTGGCACCCAACGCGCGCTTCGTGCGGCCCTCGTCACTGTCGGATCCCAGTTACGACGTCCTCGGTCCGGTTGGTAGCGCGACCTACGTGCTCCCCGAAACCCAGAACAGCGACATCGTCTGGCCGGGCCTGTCCACGGAGGGGATCGACTACGCGGCCCTCCCCGACGGCGCTGACCTCACCCTGCATCTGGCCGAAGCCCCCGAGGGGGCGCGTGCCGCTTTCTTCCAGGGAGGGGCCTTCGGGAGCGCGGCCAAGGTGCACTTTGACTCGACCAAGGCAGACGGTGTCGTTCACACGACCGAGGCCACCCACATGCACGGCAACTGGGTGTTCAGTGCGCCGGGGACCTACCGCATCGAGGTCGGGGCACGCAGCGGGGAGCGTACGCTCGTCGCCCCCCAGTCGTTCACGGTTGTCGTGCGTGCCGGTCACCACGCAGACCGCCCGGCGCCCGGCGGGAATGACCAACCCGTGCCGACGCCCTCTCCCGGCCCCGCTCCGACCCCGGACCCTGGCCCCGCACCAAGCCCGGACCCCACGCCCACTCCCGGACCAAG
>ERZ773049.529-NODE-529-length-23594-cov-8.021879_pt1 | contig 23594 bp, 19 predicted proteins | sample MGYA00580633_ERZ773049 | MGnify/ENA primary metagenome ERZ773049 (study PRJEB29015, sample SAMEA2737991) | human oral metagenome | biome: human oral; feature: human-associated habitat; material: dental | place: China | collected 2066 ...
TCAACGCAGGAAGGGGGGAATGTCCAGCTCTTCCTTCTCCGGCGCCTCCGGGTAGACGCGAGGAACCTCGAAGGAGCGCTCGGGCTCTGTCTCCTCGTAGTCGCTCGGTGCGGGAGCCTCGGCGGCCGGCGCACTCTCACGCACAGGAGCGGCAACATCCAGGCGGTGCTGGGGGCGGCGCGTCGACAGCTGGTTGATCCGAGTGGTTTCCGCCGCGGGCGCCTTGGCCTCGGGCACCGCGGGACGCTGCTGCGCGACAGGGGCGGACACCCGAGCGACCGGACGCGAGCGGGTGGCATCGGTCGCGTCGTCGAAGCCGGCGGCAATGACCGTGACTCGAATCTCGTCGCCGAGCGCGTCGTCAATGACGTTACCGAAGATGATGTTGGCCTCGGGATGGGCGGCCTCACGCACCAGCTGCGAGGAGCTGTAGACCTCTTGCAGGCTCAGGTCCGACCCCCCCTGGAAGAACATCAGCACGCCGTGGGCGCCATCGATCGAGGCCTCGAGCAGCGGCGAGGAGATCGCGCTCTCGACCGCCCGCAGGGCGCGGTCCTCGCCGGTGGCAGCGCCGATGCCCATGAGCGCCGATCCCGCATCCTTCATCACCGACTTCACGTCGTTGAAGTCCACGTTGATCAGGCCGGGAGTGGTGATGAGTTCCGTGATGCCCTGAACGCCCGAGAGGAGCACCTGGTCTGCCGCGCGGAAGGCGTCGAGCACGGAGATGTTGGCGTCGGAGATCTCCAGAAGACGATCATTCGGGATGACAATGAGCGTGTCGACTTCCTCGCGCAGGGTCGTCACCCCTCCCTCGGCCTGAGCCGCGCGGCGGTTGCCCTCGAAGGAGAAGGGACGGGTGACAACGCCGACGGTCAGCGCACCGGCCTCGCGGGCGATCTTGGCCACGACCGGAGCCGCACCCGTGCCCGTGCCGCCGCCTTCACCCGCGGTCACAAAGACCATGTCGGCACCCTCGAGCGCCGCAGTGATCTCGTCGATGTGATCCTCCGCTGCCTTACGACCAACGGCGGGATCAGCGCCAGCGCCGAGGCCGTGGGTCAACTCGCGACCGATATCGAGCTTCGTCTCGGCATCGGACATGAGCAAGGCTTGGGCGTCGGTGTTGACCGCGATGAACTCAACACCTTTGAGGCCGACCTCGATCATTCGGTTCACGGCGTTCACGCCGCCGCCGCCAACGCCAACGACCTTGATCACTGCCAGGTGGTTTTGCGGTGTCGCCATGGATGTCTCCCTTGCATCAAACCCTCAACCTTTAGTTGAAGGTTGATGTTTCGTGTGCTTTGTGTCGGAAAGAAGTTAGGGGTCCGCGCGTGAACCTTCAAGCCAACACGCGGGCAAAGCAGAAGACTCAACTGGTCACGGGGTGATTCGGCGACGAAACGTCGTACGTGGACGCTGTGACATTGGCCAAGAGAGTGGCCAACACCCGCGCCTTTTGCGGCGCGTCTGCACTGGTCCCCCACTTGACAACCTGACCGCCGCGCAGCGTGAAGCTGACCTGCGATCCGGTCGACGTAATGGCGGCCACCTGCGAACGGGTCCCCTCGTCCAGGGCGCCCAGAGCCGACGCGATGTCGGACGCCCCCTGGGCTCGTTCCTGCGGCAGCGTCGCGATCGGATAGGATCCCGCACCGCTCACCTGCTCAAAGGCCACGCCCTGATCGTCGATCAGCCAGTATCCGCCGCCAGACTCCTCCACGGCGACCCCCACGCGCATCGACACGGTAATGCGCAGGCTCGTCGGCCAGCGGCGCGACACCGACGCCGATCTGACCGCGACGTTGGATTCGACCGCTCGCGCAACGGCATCCGTATTCAAACGAGTCAACGGAACCCCCTCAAAGGGAGCGATCGAGGACCTGACGGCTTCGGGCGTTACGAGTGTCCCATCCTGCCCGGCGACCACGACGGAGGAGGAAGACAGGGCGAAGAGCGGCGAGAAGAAGACCGCCCACGTCGTCCCCGCGAGAACCGATGCAACGAAGAGGGCGATCACGATGCGACGCACGAGGAGCACCCGCCGCGCGCGCGAGCGTTCACGCAGCCGATCCCTCAGGTCGGTCGTGTTCTCTCCTCCCAGGAGGGAAGCCGCATCGGTGGCTGCCACCGGAGTGGCAAGAGCGTCTCGCACCGTGCGAGGCTCCAACGCCGTGCCCTGCCGGGCACGGCCTGGATCTTTCGACGTCGCTTCTTCGGGCGAGGCCTCACCGTCCTCGCTCGCGCGTGCGCCGCCCGCGTGCTCGCCGACGGGTTGGGCGGCCTGCGGGCGAGATCCCCCCGGCCGTCGCGGCGTCGGCGGCCTCATGAATCCATCCGCTTCCACTCATCGAGAACGTCCTGTCCACAGCGAGTGATCGAGCCAGCACCCATCGTGACGCAGACCCCGCCTCGCGGGGTGAGCCTCGCGGCGCGGCGAGCCGCCTCGTGCATGTCCTCCGCGTAGGAGGCACCGACAACGCGCGAGGCAATCATCCCCGAGTCGACTCCGGGTTCCGGATCCTCACGGGCCCCGTATATCCCGGCAAGAACAACGTGATCCGCTCGCGACAGGGCGCTGGCAAAACGCTCGGCGAAGATGCGCGTGCGCGAATACAGGTGGGGCTGGAACACGACCGTGACCTCTCCTCCTGCCGCAACCACGCGGGCCTGCTCGATAGCCGCCTCGACCTCGGTGGGGTGATGCGCGTAGTCGTCGAACAGCCGGCGGCCGCCCACGGCCCCTCGCGATTCGAAGCGTCGCGCCGCACCCGCATACGTTCCCAAGCCGTCTGCCATTGCCTGTGGCTCGACGCCGCACTCGATGCCGGCCACCCAGGCGGCCGCCGCGTTGAGCACATGATGTTCGCCGGGGACCGCGAGCCTCAGGCGAGCACGGCGCGGACCCCACGCCAGCGACGCCGAGGCTCCCTCAGCGTCGACGCTCACATCGCAGATGAGGACATCGGCCTCGCACTGCGAGTGTTCCTCCCTCCCGTAGGTCACGACGCGTGCGCCGAGGCTCTTGGCGGTGTCCGCCAGACGTGCCGCGCCCGGATCCTCGGCACACGCGACCAGCAACCCACCGGGAACGAGCCGGCGCACGAACTCCACGAAGATCTCCTCGAACTCCTCGCGCGAGTGGTAGCGATCCAGGTGATCGGGCTCCACGTTGGTCACGATCTCAATCGCCGGGGAGTAGTTCAAGAACGACCCGTCGGACTCGTCGGCCTCTGCGACGAAGACCTCGCCGCCGCCCAGATGCGCTCCCGTTCCCAACTGAGGGAGCACGCCGCCGACCGCCACCGACGGATCCAGCCCGCATGCCCTCAAAGCGATCGCGAGCATTCCAGACGTGGAGGTCTTCCCGTGCGCCCCGGCCACCGCGACGAAGCGCATCCCGGAGGCCGCCAGCGCCAGGGCCTGGGAGCGATGGATGACCAGCTGTCCGCGTCGGCGCGCGACAGCCAGCTCGGGATTGTCTTCTCGGATGGCGCTCGACACGACGACGACCGCTTCGGGATCGACGTGGGAGGCATCGTGCCCAACATCGACACGCACGCCCACGGAACGCAGGTGATCGAGAACCTGCGACTCTTCGCGGTCCGAGCCCGCGACGACCGCTCCGCGAGACACCAGCAGTTCGGCAACGACGCTCATCCCCGCTCCGCCGACGCCGATCAGATGAAAACGATCCTGAAGGCTCGGCTCACTCATGTTCGCCCTTTCTTGCCTGCTCCATGATTAACTCCGTGAGGGCACCCGCTGCCCCCGCGCGTCCCAAAGACCGCGACGCCGCCGCCATGTCGGAGAGCCTGGTCGATCCCAGCAAACCGAACACGTTGGACGAGACGAAGTCCGCGGTGAAATCCTTGTCGTCGATGAGCTGAGCGCCGCCGACGCTCACGTGGTCGGCGGCGTTCAAGCGCTGCTCGCCGTTGCCGATCGGCAACGGCACGTACATGCACGGCAGTCCCAGGGCCTCCATCTCCGCCACGGTCCCGGCCCCCGACCGGCACACGACGAGGTCCGCCACCGCCAGCGCGTCCTCCATCGTCGTCAGATAGTCGATCACGTGCCACCGTGCCGTCAGCCCGGCCTGCTCGATGGCCGCGCGCACGGGAGCATCCTTGCCGCGTCCGGTCAGGTGAATGACCTGCACACCGTCGGGAAGCGCCCGCGCAGCCTCCGTCATCGACTCGTTCACGTGTTGGGCGCCCAGGGAGCCTCCCGTCACGAGGAGTGTGGGAGCCTCGGCATCGACACCGAGGCGCTGCGCGGCCTCACGGCGAGCACGCGCAGCGCCATCGTGCTCCCGCCGACACGCGGCCAGCTCCGCGATAGCGGCGCGCAGGGGTAGACCCGTGACGACCGTGCGTCCACTTCGAGCGGCGAGCGGCGTTGAGGGGAACGTCAGAGCCACCACCGCTGCATGGCGAGCCCCCACCTTGTTCGCCAGCCCGGGTCTCGCGTTCTGCTCGTGAATGACGATGGGCACCCCGGCTCGCTTGGCCGCGATGTAGGCCGGGGTCGACACGTAGCCGCCGAATCCGACGAGGACATCGGCCCCCTCCAGCGCCTGCGAGCACCGCTTCACCGCGTCGGCGAAACGCGCGGGAAGCGTGAAGAAGGCCAGGGAGGGGCGCCGGGGAAGCGGCACGCGAGGTATCTCGACGAGAGGAAAGCCCGCCGCAGGAACCAGGTCGGACTCCAGCCCCGCCCGGGTCCCCAACACGACGACGTCGGCGCCTTCCTCGCGCAGCTGCGTCGCAGTCGCCAGCAGCGGATTCACGTGACCGGCGGTCCCGCCGCCGGCCATCACAACCTTGACCATGGAGTCTCCTTTACCCGTGTGCGTGACCCAGTCTAGCGAGCCGCGCGTCGCCGGGGGGCCACACGCGGATCGCGTCCGGCCGAGGCCTCGTCCGGCCTGCCGATCATCCACATTCCGGCGCGCGCCCGCGCAAAGGAGGCGACGACCGCGACGGCGGTAATCGTGAACAGGAAAGAGGACCCGCCGTAGGACACGAGCGGAAGGGGAACACCGATGACCGGCCCCATCCCCGTCACCGACAACACATTGATGATCGTCTGAACTCCGATCCAGGTCGCCACGCCGGAGGAGGTGATGATGACGAAGAGGTCGGTGGACTCGCGAGCGACACGAATCATTCCCCACACGAGCAGCCCGAGACACACCAGCACCGCGAGCGTTCCGAGGAGGCCGAACTCCTCGCCGACGATCGCGAAGATAAAGTCCGTATGCGCGGCCTGCAGATAGTTCCACTTCTCGCGCGATGCACCCGGTCCCAGCCCCGTCAGGCCCCCCGATCCCAGCGCCCACAGCGAGTGATCGATCTGCTCCGGCGCCGACTCATCGGGGCCCTTGGAGGTCCCTGGAAGAACGGCAAGGACGCGTCGGATACGCGTCGGATTGGACAGAACGAGGAGCACCAGCGTCGGAATGGCCACCATGAGGAGACCACCAAACCAGCGCTTGGGCAATCCGGCGACCCACGCGGCGCCGAGGGCCCCCATCGCCACGACCATCGCGGTTCCCATGTCGCGGCCCAGCATGACCGCACCGAGCGCGACAACGAGCGGCAGGCCCACGGCAACGCCCATCGTCTTGATGTCGGAGCGCTTCGACGCCGACTTCGAGACCATGAACGCCAAGAAGACCACGAGGGCGAGTTTGAGAAGCTCCGAGGGCTGAGCCATGACGGGGCCGATCTTGACCCAGTTCGCGTTTCCACCCTCGGACCTGCCCAGCGGGCTCAGAACGAGGCCTTGGAATACGAGGGCGGCACCGAAGATGAACGGGGCTAGGCGCACGAACCAACGCTGCGGAACCAGCTGAACGAAGGTCGCGATCAGCAAAGAGAAAAGGATGATGAGCAGCGGACGCGAGTACGCCGCGTAGGGGTTCTCTCCCTGCGCAATGGCGGTGACCGTCTGGGCTGAAAAGCCCATGACGAGACCGAAGACGGACAGCAGCAGCGCCGGGATCACGACCAGGTAGTACGTGGCGACCGGGCTATCCTCTCGCTGGCGGCCCGAGCCGAAACGTATCCGAGGGAGCGTCACCGTGGGGACGTGCCATCCGCGCTTATTCGTCGCCACCGGCACTCCCCCACTGGGCACGCAGGCGCGCAACCGCATCGGCAAACGCGTCCCCGCGCTGGCCATAGTTGTCAAACTGGTCCCACGACGCGCACGCCGGGGCAAACACGACCGTGTCGCCGGGCCGAGACAGGGCAACCGCCTCGTTGACGACCGAGAACATCCAGTCCTCATGCCCGTCAACCTCGACGAAGGGCACCGCCGGGGCCGCAGCGCGCAGGGATGCAATCAGCGGGCCGCGCTCGGCGCCAATCACGATGACGCCGCGCAGAAGCGGCTCGACCTGGCCGATGAGTTCGGTGAAGTCCTGGCCCTTGGCGTCTCCGCCCACGATCCAGATCGCGCTGCGCGGGGGGAGACCGGCGAGGGAGGCCCGGGCGGCGTGGGCGTTGGTGGCCTTGGAGTCATCCACCCACGTCAGATCCGCGACCTCACCGAGGATCGCGCGGCGGTGCCCCGCGGGCCGAAATGCGCGCAGGCCTTCTTCGATCGCCTCGGGCTCCACCCCGTATGCTCGCGCCAGTGCGGCCGCGGCGAGCGCGTCAAGGAGTGCCGCAGCCGAGGGGTGCGCCCCGTAGGCGCCGCCCAAGTCCGAGACACGCGCGAGGGCGAGGCCGCGGCGCGCACGATCGTCGATGAAGGCGCGATCCACCAACATCCCCTCCACGATGCCGAGCTGCGACACCGAGGGCACCCCCAGGGTCACTCCGATGGCGCGCGCCCCTTCGACGACGTCGGCGTTCTCAACCATCGCCTCCACGCGCCGATCGGAGGCGGGATAGACGCAGGCTCGCACCGTGTTCTCATACACGCGTGCCTTGTCGGCCGCATAGGCCTGCGCGCTCCCGTGCCAATCGAGGTGATCTGAATCCACGTTCAGGCAGACCGACGCCAGGGGGGAGACGGAACGTGTTGTGTGCAGCTGAAAGCTGGAGAGTTCGACGGCGAAGACCTCGGCGTCGGAGTCGATCGCACGGGTGATCGGCGTGCCGATGTTGCCCACCTCTTGGACCCTCACTCCCGCGCTCGTCAGGATCTGGCCGAGCATGCCCACCGTCGTCGTCTTGCCGTTTGTGCCGGTAACGGTGAGCCACGGCCTTCCGGCGTGCGGACCCTCCTCCTGCAAACGCCACGCGAGTTCGACTTCTCCCCACAGGTCGATCCCGCTCTCCTCGCAAGCGGAAAAAATGGGGTGGTGGGCAGGGACGCCCGGAGAGACGACAACGAGGTCGGGGCGCGCCTCGATAATGGCGGCGGCGAGGGGCACCGGGTCTTCCTCGACATGCACGGCAACGTCGACCAGGCCGTTGACGTGTTCTTCCTTGGGCGGTCGCGCGTCAAATGCGCTGACCCTCCAGCCGCGCGAAAGCAACGCCTCGGCGGCTCCCCGGCCCGACTTTCCCCACCCAAGGACGGCGGCGTGGCGGCTCATCGAGCGGACACCCACTCCGCGTAGAACATCCCCGCTCCGGCGACGGCGGCTATTGCGGCGATCAACCAGAAACGGATGACGATGGTGACTTCCTTCCATCCCAGAAGCTCGAAGTGGTGGTGAAGGGGAGCCATGCGGAAGACCCGCTTGCCCGTGGCCTTAAACACGCCGATTTGGATGACGTCGGAGACGACGACGGCCACGAAGAGACCTCCGATGACGATGGCGAGAACCTGCGTCTGGGTGAGAATCGACAGGCCCGCAACGGCTCCACCCAGGGCGAGCGCACCGGTGTCACCCATGAAGATCTGGGCGGGGGACGCATTCCACCAGAGGAATCCGGCGAGGGCACCGATGAGGGCGGCACAGAAGATCGCGAGATCCAGGGGGTCGCGGGTCGCGTAGCAATTCGCCTGATTCGCTCCCGGCATCGTGCAGGACTGAATCCGCTGGAAGTATGCGATGAAGGTGTACGCGCCGAACACGAAGATGGACACGCCGGCGGCCAGCCCATCCAGGCCATCGGTCAGGTTCGTCGCGTTGGACCACGCCGTGACGATGAGGTTGGTCCACACGAGGTAGAGGGCCACTCCGAGGGCAAGGCCGGCGAAGCCGAGCGTGAGGGTGGTCGGACGCGCCACCGAGATCGCGAGAGTGCCGGGGTACTCGTCATAGTCGTTGGGGAAGATGAGGGTGCCCAGCGCAAACAGGGAGGCCACGGCCACCTGCCCGATGATCTTGCCCGAGGGGTGCAGGCCGAGGGAACGTTGGCGCATGATTTTGATTCCGTCGTCGAGCAGGCCGATGACGCCCAATCCCACGAAGAGGAAGACGAGGAGCACCCCGGACCACGATGGTCCCGCGCCTGCGACAAAGGATCCGATGAGCCACGCGAGGACCGTCGCCAGGATGATGACGACACCGCCCATCGTCGGCGTGCCGCGCTTGGTCAGGTGCTGCGTCGGCCCGTCCTGGCGGATGAACTGCCCGTACTGGTGCATCACCAGGAATCGGATGAGCAGCGGCGTGCTCATCACGGACAGCGCCATCGCGATAATGAACGCGGCAATGAGTCCAATCACCGGGTCGTTCCCTTCTCCCGCAGGATGTCAGCTACCTGCCATGACTGTGAACCGTAGGAGCCCTTCACGAGGACGACGGCGCCCTCCTCGGCGAAGCGCGCCACCAGGCGTGCGGCGTCGCTTGGATCGGAGGCAACCGTGCGATTGGCCACGCCGGAGGCTCCCTCTAGATAGTAGTGGGAGTGCGCGCCCAGGCCAATGAGTGTGTCGACCCCCGCATCGGCGACCAGCGCGCCGACCTGCTCGTGGAGCGACCGTGATTCCTCCCCCAGCTCCAGCATTTCGCCGAGAACGGCGATCCTGACCGCGTCGCGCCCGATCGAGGCCAACGCAGCGATCCCCGCTCGCATCGAGTCCAGGTTTGCGTTATACGAATCGTCGATGAGGGTCAGCGCCGTCCCCTCGATGTCGAGATCGTGAACGTCCATGCGATGCGGGCTCAGCGCTCGCGCCCCGGAGAGTACCGCCGCCACGGTGTCGAGGTCCATGCCGAGGGTGAGAGCACCGGCCGCGGCTGCCAGCGCGTTTGAGACGTGATGACGTCCGACAAGCGCCAGCGAGACGGGGGCGCTGCCGCGGGGGGTCACGAGCGTGAAAGAGGCCCGATCGGCGCGGTCGGTCCGCACCTCCTCGGCACGCACATCGGCGCGCGGCTCACCCAAGGCGGAGAATCGAACGATCGGCCCCGTCGCCATCGGCGCCATCGCCTCAACGTTGGGGTCGTCGGTGTTGAGAATGACGGGTCCACCCGGTCGCGTTCCCGCGATCAATTCGGCTTTTGCGGCCGCGACGCCCTCGAAACCACCGAACCCTCCCACGTGCGCGTGTCCCACGCACAGCTCAATCGCCACGTCCGGGGAGACGATGTCGGTCAGGTAGGAGATGTGTCCCGGCCCCGAAGCTCCCATCTCAAGCACGAGGTGTCGCGTCGTTTCGTCGGCCTGGAGGGCGGTCAGGGGAAGGCCGACCTCGTTGTTGAAGGAGAGCTTGGGCGCCACCGTCGGCCCGTCCTCGGACAGGATCTGGAGCAGCAGGTCTTTGGTGGTGGTCTTACCCACCGATCCCGTCATCGCGATCACGTCCAGTGTGCCGCGCGAACGAAGCGCGTCCACGTGGGCGCGCGCCAGGTCGCCGAGCGCCCGAGTGGAGTCCTCAACGATGATCTGGGCGACGGCCTCCTCAAGCTCGCGTTCGGCGATCACGGCAACCGCGCCGCGCTCGATCGCGCCGTGCACGAAGGCGTGCCCGTCCGCGTTCTCACCTCTGCGCGCGACGTAGAGCGATCCTGCCGACGCCTCCCGAGAGTCCGTGACAACGGTTCCGGTGACGCACGCATCGGATCCCACCAAGCGGCCCGATACTGCGTCTGCAATCCACTGCGCCGATGCCTGCATGTTTCTCTCCTTCGCACTCACGGCGTCGTCGGATACAGGTTAGCCGACCCCGTAGAAGCTGGGATACCCAGGTTACTGACGGCCGTGCGCGCAACGTCACCAAACAGGGGGGCCGACGAATCCGATGAGATCGATGCCACCCTCGGGTTGTAGAGAACAACGGCGATTGCCAGACGCGGGGCGTCAGCGGGGATGATTCCCGCCGTCGTGGAGACGAGTCCTGCGGCCCCGTCAATGACGGTCTCAGCGGTACCTGTCTTGACGCCGACGCGGTATCCCGGAACCTTCGCGGCTCCGGCGGTGCCGCGCTTGTCTTCAACAACCGACTCCATCATGGTCAGCAGCTGGGAGGCGGCCGCCTGCTCCATCACCTGAACCGGCTGGCTCCCTTCCGGCACCTCGACGGTCCCATCGGCGTTCGTCCACGACTTGACAACGTGCGGAGCGATCCGCACTCCCCCGTTGGCGATCGTGGCCAGCGCCGAGGCCTCTTGCATCGCGGTGATCGCGTAGGCCTGACCGAACATCGTGACGTAGCGGTCGCGTCCCGCCCACTGCTGCCAGTCCCGCAGCAGTCCGGCGGACTCTCCCGGTAGTTCGACCCCGGTTTCCTGCCCGAATCCAAAGGCACGCATCATTGAGTATCGCTGCTCATCCCCCAGCGTCTGACCGATCAGCACCGTTCCGGTGTTCGACGACTCCGCCAGGATCCCCGTCGGCGTCAGCGTTTCGCCCTCGTGCTCGTGGAAATCGGTGATGGGCCCGCCCGCATCGGGAGGTTCGAGGGCGTAGGGCACCTGAAAGACACTCGTCGGTGTGATCGTCCCCTGGTTGAGGGCGGCTCCCACGGTGATCAACTTCCCGACCGAGCCGGGCTCGAACGCATCCTGAACCGCATGCACCTTCTGGGGGCTGGCGTTGTCCGGTTCGGTCGAGTTCGAGTCGGCCATGACGAGCACGTGACCGGTGGCAACGTCCTCGATAACGATGGCCCCCCAGTCAGCCTGGTGTTTGGTGACACGCGCGTCCAGGAGGTCCTGGACCTGGTGTTGCAGGTCCGCGTGCAGGGTCAGTTCCACCGAGCCGCCATTCTTCGGCTCGACCGTCGTCTTCTTGCCTCCCGGCATGACGGCACCGTTGGGTGCGATCTCAAAGGCCTGCGCGCCCGGCGTACCCGTCAGGAGCGCGTCGAATTGAGCCTCCATGCCCGAGGACCCCTGTCCCTCGGCGTTGACGGTTCCGATCACTGGCGCTGCGACGTTACCGTTGGGGTACTCGCGCTCGAACACCGACTCCCATTCGATCCCGTAGATGTCGAGCTTACGGATCTCACGATAGGACACAGCATCAACGTTGCGTTTGATGTATTCGTAGGTTGAGTCACCCAGCATCATGCCGCCCAGCTCCGCCTCGTTCATCCCCAGGAGGGGAGCCAGCTGACGGGCAGCCTCGGCGGGGCCGCGGCCCACTTCGTTGCCGTCGTCGTCACGGTGAACGTAGGAACGGATGTTCACCTGATTGACCGCGATGTCGTAGGTTTGGATGGAATTGGCCAGCACGACTCCCGTCGCGTCCGTGATCGTCCCGCGGGCTGCGGCCACCGCCGTTGATGCGGTGCGCACGCGCTGCCCCTGCGCGGCCAACGACGGTCCTTCGATGATCTGCAGCTGCACCAAACGCACGCCGCACACGCACAGCGCGACGACCAGTGTCACCAAGATCCAACGCGAACGCGTCATGACGCTATCCATAGGCACCCGCTTCCGAGCTACTTGGCCGGCGTCCCGCCCTCAACGGTGCCCTTGTCGAGCGAGATGAACCCCGGGCTGCCCGCGGGGACCATTCCGTTGGCCTTGGCTGCCCTTTCGAGCTCGGTGGGCGACGCCTTGCGATCCAGCTCGGCACGCATCGTCCAGGACTTCGCTTCCAGCTCGTTCAGGGCCAGCTGCTGTTCGCGGATCTCGAAGGAGGTCTGCGCCATGCGGGTGTTGAGCACCATCGAGGCAACCACGGAGGCCATCGCGACGATGACCAGGAGGACGAGGATGGCAAGGACGGACCGACGCGGGCGCGCCCCCTCCACGATGCGCAGCTCGCGGACGTCGTCACGGCGCGGCTCGGGGCGACTTGCGGGGCGCGCCTTCGCTGTTGCTGCACTCATGAGTTGTCCTTCCATTCGCTCAGTAGTTCCGCTCCGCGCAGTCGCACGGAAGCAGATCGAGGGTTGTGATCTTGTTCGGCCTGGTCGGCCCTGTTGGCGCCCTTCGTGAGAAGCCTCAGGCTGGGCGCCATCTCGTCGGGGACGATCGGCAGCCCGGGGGGAGCGGCACTGGTTGCTCCCCGCCGCAGCACGTCTTTCACTATTCGGTCCTCAAGGCTTTGGTAGGCTTCGACGACCAGGCGTCCGCCCACGCGAAGACTCGCGAGTGCGCGCGGCAGGGCACGCTCAAGAATGGTGAGCTCATCGTTGACGGCTACACGCAGCGCCTGAAAGGTGCGCTTGGCGGGGTTTCCACCGCTGCGGCGGGCCGGTGCGGGTATTGCCGAGCGGACGATATCCACGAGCTCGCCGGTACGAGTGATCGGCGCCTCGTCGCGGCGACGGATGATGAGGCGCGCGATCCGGGGGGCGAAGCGCTCCTCACCGTAGGTGCGAAGGATGCGGACGACCTCACCCTCAGACGCGCTGGCCAGGAGATCTGCCGCGCTGGGACCCGTCGTGGGGTCCATCCGCATGTCGAGCGGGGCGTCCTTCGAGTACGCGAAGCCCCGGTCGGCCTCGTCAAGCTGGAGGGAGGACACGCCCAGGTCCATGAGGATGCCGTCGACGCGCGATCCGGGGCCGCACTGTTCCTCGATGACCCGGTCGATGTGGTCGTATGTCGCGTGAACGGCCCGGAAGCGCGCACCGAAGCGCTCGAGCCGATCCGAGGCGAGTGCTATCGCCTGCGGGTCGCGATCAATTCCGATGACGGTGAGATCCTCGAAACGCTCCAGCGCTCCCTCCGTGTGCCCGCCCATGCCCAGGGTCGCGTCGACGAGGACGGCACCCGGAGCTCCAATAGCCGGGGCAAGCATGTCCAGGCATTCGGAGAGTAGGACCGGAACGTGGCGTTCTCGCGCCGGGCGGGAGGCGTCGGCGAGGTACGACGAAGCGCGCACCGACGTCGATGCTTCGGTCATGTCGTGCCTCCTTCACGCATGTCGGGCCTGACCCGTCCATCCAGGTCCCCCACCGTGCTCCGCTACCGGGGAAGTGGTATCGGAACAGCGGGCGGAGACCTGGGAGTACGGGTCAGAACATCCCGGGGATGATCTCTTCGGCCGTGTTGGAGAAGACCTCCTCCTGAACGGCGAGGTACTCGCGCCAGGAAGACGCGTTCCAGATCTCGGCTCGTGACCCGGCGCCGATGACGGCGAGTTCACGTTCCAGGCCGGCGTACGCACGCAGGTCTGCGGGGACGCTAATACGCCCCTGCTTGTCCGGAATCTCCTTGTAGGCTCCCGAGAGCATGACGCGGATCCAGTCACGCGCCTGTTTCGACGACAGGGGTGCGCGGCGCAGCTCCGCCGTCATGTTCTCGAATTCCGCTGCCGGGAAGGCGTACACGCAGTGCTCCTGCCCGCGAGTGAGGACGATGCCGCCCTCCATGTCCTCGCGGAAGCGCGCGGGTAGGAACATGCGTCCTTTGTCGTCGAGCTTGGGCTCGTACGTACCGAGGAACATGTCGCCACCCTCCCTTCTTCGGAACTTCCCCCCACTTTAACCCACTCCACCCCATATCTACGGAGAAACGTCCGGCGTGGCGCGTCAGAAGGCCTTTAGAAAGAGCTAAAAATCAAGGAAAAATACCGGTGGAGAAGAGTGGGGAAATCTTGCACACACTACGGCGCTCTCGGCCGCATCCGCCCCTCCGCCGCCACGGGATCATCCCGCTCGACGCATCGCCAACCCCTTGGAATCTGAAGGATCTCAACGAGGCCGGGGGAGCCGACACGCGCACTCACCCGCAGTGGGGTCCGCAGTGGGGTCCGCAGTGGGGGCCGCAGTGGGGGCCGCAGTGGGGAGCACCGTGGGGGCCGCAGTGGGGAGCACCGTGGGGGCCGCAGTGGGGAGCACCGTGGAAAGACGGAGACAGAAGAAGGTGGGGCGAGCCAGACAATCCGGCTCGCCCCACCCCCGCGACGCTATGACGCGCCGCGGCGACTAGTCGTCCCCCTTGCGGTCATCCCAGCGACGCTCCTGATCCTGAATGAAAGAATCCCAGCCGCCGCGTCCGCTCTTCTTGCGTGAGGCGGCACCGTCAGCCGCAGCCGAACCCCGCCGCGAGGGCCTGGCCAGGGCGTAGAGAATCCCCGCCACCGTCAACGCAAAACCAGCGACTCCGATCACAATCGAGAGGACAGAGTAGCCCAGGGACACGGCAACGACGAGGACCACCATTCCGAGAAAAGCACCCGCGATGCCCGTCGCGAGGCGCCGGGGAGCACGCCGCGCGCTTCCCTTGTCATCGGGCGCGGGGGCGGACATCTGCGAGGCCAAGGCCGGATCCTCCTCGCGCAGCGATGCTTCCATCTGCTCGAGGATCTTCTTCTCATACTCGGTGAGAGCCATTGGCTGCCCCTTTCGGACGGATGATGACCTCAGCTTAGCGCGTGGAACGCGCCCGAGACCAACCAGCTCACAGGAGTCGCCCCTGCTCACCCCCGCCGTTGGCCCGAACGTGGCGCCCGTTGGGAAGGCCGCGGCCAGGTTCTCTTTCCCCGCCACGGCTCCCCGCCGTGCCGGCTTCGCGCTCAAGGCGCTCGCCCGAGGCAGCCTTGCGCAGGAGGGTCGCGGGTTCGAGCGCTCCGGCACCAAACTTGCTGCGAATCTGGTCCATGGCGCGCTCCGAAGCGGCGGGCCGCTCATCTCGGTCCAGCGTGACAGCAACGCCGACGGAACGCGCCTGAAGCCCCTCGGCGCGAACGCCGAAGAGGCGAACTCCCCCCAGCGGCATGTCCTCGCGCGCGAAGAGGGCGCGCGCTGCGTGCGCGATATCACGACCGGTGTCGGTCGGTGCCACGAGGCTCACGCTGCGAGTGATGGTGTGAAAGTCCGCCCCGCGCATCTTGATGACGACCGTCCATGCAACGACGTTGGCGGCCCGAAGCCTGCGCGCGCAGTCGTGGGAGGCGGCCAAAATAAACTCCTCGATGTCGGCCCGCGAGCGGATGTCGTCGTCGAAGGTACGCTCGGTGCCGACCGACTTCTCCTCGCGCGAGGTCGTCACGGGACGCGGATCGATCCCCCACGCCAGATCGTGGAGGTGATGTGCTGCGCCAGCGCCGAGGAGCCTGGTCAGGCGCGCCACGGGGGCCCGGGCCAGGTCTCCGACGGTATCGATTCCTTCCCTTTCGAGGGCGGCCCCGGTCCTTCCGCCCACACCCCACAGCGCTCCCACGGGAAGCCCGTGCAGGAACTCCACCGTCGATTCTTGGGGAACGAGCAGCAACCCATCGGGTTTGGCGTGCGACGAGGCGATCTTCGCGACCGACTTGGTGGAGGCGACCCCGACGGAGGCGGGCAGGCCGATGCTCTCGCGAATCTGAGAACGGATCCGCGCCCCGATCTGTGCGGGTGACCCGAGCCTGCGCCGCGCGCCCCGAACGTCGAGGAACGCCTCGTCGATCGACACCTGTTCGAGCACCGGAGTGACGGTCGCGAGAATCCCCATGACCCGCGCGGAGTAGTGCCGGTACAGCGAGCGTTTCCCGGGGACGAACGCGGCCGTGGGACACAGCGCGCGAGCTCGGGCGGTCGGCATGCCCGCGCGAACCCCGAGCGCCCTGGCCTCATAGGTAGCTGATGTCACAACACCTCGCCCCGAGGTTCCCCCCACAACGATGGGGCGCCCCCGCAGGGAGGGATCCTCCAACATCTCAACCTGCGCAAAGAAGGAATCCATGTCCACGTGGAGGATCGGGGTGTGCGAATCATCCGATCCCCAGTCGCGCTTTGCCCGCTGGTCCCTCGGCGCGTTCGACATGTCACCTCCCGTGCCCGCTTCCATCTCACGCAGTTACAGTGTCCACCATGGCACGCTCGTCTTCGTCACGCGACCTCATCTTCGACACGGACGTGGGATCGGCGCGCATCCGATGGGATGGCCCGCGCGCGACACTGTTCCTCGACGGCGTTGAGTCCTCGGCCCTTGATGCCTCGGACCCCACCTACCTCGAGTTCGAGTACATGCAGCACATGTCCGCCGTGGTCCATTCCCTGTGGGGGCCACACGAGCGATTCCGCGCCCTCCACCTGGGAGGTGCGGCATGCGCCCTCGCGTGCGCATGGTCCGCCTCGCACACGCGCTCGCGCCACGTCGCCGTCGAGATCGATCGCCTCCTGGCCCAGGCCGTCCGCGACCATTTCCCCATCCCGACCTCGCCTCAGGTCAAGATCCGGGTGGGTGACGGACGCGAGATCATGGAAACGGTGCGCGACGGGGCGTTCGACGTGATCGCACGCGACGCCTTCGCCGGCGGCATCACGCCGGACCACCTGCGCACGATCGAGTGCGCCATCCACGCCCGGCGCGTCCTGAGCAGCGGCGGCGTCTACCTGGTCAACTGCGCGCACGGCGGCCACGCAAACGCTCGGCAAGACATTGCGGCGCTGCGTGCCGTCTTCCCCTTCGTCGCTTCCATCCAGGACCCGAAGGTCGGACGAGGCGGGCGCCGAGGAAACGTGGTGGCACTCGCGTGCGAGCCGGGCGTTGTCGACGCCGACGAGGTGGATCGCTCGCTTCGCACCCTGGCACTGCCCGCGCGCATCACGCGGCCCAGCCAGCTGGAGCGTTGGGTCGCGGGCACTCCCGCGCTCACCGATGCCGCCATCGGCTACCGGCCTGCCCGCCTCACCTCACCGATCGAGGAGGGCGACCAGCCGGGGTAGTCGCCTCAGGCGCGGTGGCGAGGCGTGGAAGGGCCGGGTCCCTGGCCGTTGCGGCGTGCCTCGATACGCGCGAGAACGTCCTCAATCGTGTCCGGCTTCGACGGGCCCTGGTCCTGCGGGGCACGCGAGGGAGCATTCACCGACCCGCCGCCCTCATCCTGGGCGCGAGAAACCTGCGCAAGATAGGCCTCGATAACGTCGCCGATGTCCTTGGGGGCCTTGTCGTCGCGCCCGACGCGGGGAGGCTCTCCCATCCCGGGCAACGGGATGGCGCCAGTTCCTCCGGTCCAGGCGTCGAAGTGTTCCTCAAGCGCGGAGACCGTGTGGGAGACCTCGGGGTTTCCTTCGACGAGCTTCTCAATGTTCTCCTGGTCCTGGGCCGCCCCCTGCTCCAGGTCGCCGACGGGCAGCGACAGGTCGGCAAACTTGGCCAGCGAGGTCAGCAGCGCCGACGAGGCCGCGGGGTAGGCGGTGTCGGCCATGTAGTACGGGACCGCGCCGAGGAGCGCGAGCCCGCCGATGCCTCGTTGTCCCATTCGTATCTGCACGAAGGTCGACAGGGGCGAGGGGAACTGCATGTGATTGGTCACCTGCACGCCCGACGGCAGAAGCGAGGCGTCGGTGGCCTGGACGTGGACGGGCGTGGGCCGCGTGTGGGGAACCCCGGAGGGGACCCCGTGCAGGGAGAACGTGATCTCGACTCCCGCCCGCTCGCTGATCTCACTGATCGCCTTTGTGAAAGACTCCCAGTGAGCATCCGGTTCCGCTCCATGCAGCACCAGGATCGGATTGCCCATGTCGTCCTCGACCAGGTCGAGGACCGTTTCGGGCATCACCATGTCCGGCGAGGCGACCCAGTTGTCGACGGTGACGATGGGCCGATGAGAGCGGTAATCCATGAGAGCGTCCGCGTCGAAGGTGGCGACCCTCTCGTTGTGCAGGGACCGCAGCATCTGAGCGATCGCCATGCGTCCGGCCCCACCGGCATCGATCGCCCCATCGAAATGGATGAGGAGAATCTTCGCCTTCGCGCCGACGGCTGGCCCATCGGCGTATAGGTCGGCGGCAGTGATGCTCACGTATCCTCCTGGTGCTCGCTCTTCTCCCTCGCCTCTAACGTACCTGCGAGGCCCCCTCCTCGTCACGCGGGAGCGTGTTTTGAGCTTGAGGCGAAGTCGCACACACCGACACGCAGACGGGAGCACGGGAGGGAAAAGTGAGCAACAATAGAAGGCCACGAAAGACGAGGAGGCCCCATGGCAACACGCGCCGACCAGGAGTTTTCGACGGATCGTCCCCTGCCCGAACAGGACTTCGTCGACAGCGCCTACGAGCGTTTGGATTCTCTTCGCGCCTCGTACAGGGCGCGCCAGGGCCGGGTCCACTCGACCCACGGGGTCGGTAACGCGCAGGGCTGGACCGAACGCGAAGCGCTGTCCGCCCACCTGGGCGAGATGGCTGCGCGCCTCGAGGGCGTAGAAGAAAGGCTGGTCTTTGGTCGCCTCGATTTAGCGGATCGGTCCGTCCGTCACGTCGGCCGCCTGTCGCTGACCCGAGAAGACGGATCAACGCTGCTCGTGGACTGGCGTGCTCCCGCCGCGAGGCCCTTCTACCAGGCGACGTCGGCAGAGCCGGACGGGGTCGTTCGGCGCCGCCACATCTCCACCCGCGAGCGCCGCGTGACCGGGTTGGAAGACGAGCTCCTGGACGCGTCGCGCGCCTCGGGGCTGGAGTTGCAGGGCGAGGGAGCCCTCATGCACGCGCTGAGCGAGGCCCGCGACGGACGCATGGGAGACATCGTCGCGACCATTCAGTCCGAGCAGGACAGGATCATCCGCGCCTCCGACAGGGGTCTCCTCGTCGTGCAGGGCGGGCCGGGAACGGGAAAGACGGCGGTCGCATTGCATCGCATCGCCTATCTCCTGTACGCGCACCGCGAGCGCCTGGAGCGCTCGGGTGTTCTCCTGGTTGGCCCCTCCCCCCTGTTCCTGCGCTACATCGAGCAGGTGCTGCCCTCCCTGGGCGAGACGGGCGTGGTTTCGGTGACCCTGGGTGATCTCGTGCCGGGGGTGCGCGCTCGCGCGAGCGAGGACGAAAGGGTCGCCCGGATCAAGGGACTTCCCGCGTGGGCAACAATCATCCGCGAGGCGGTGCGCGCACTGGCGAAGCTGCCCGAGGGCGACCAGGTGCTGCGCGTGTGGAACCGGGAGGTCACGCTCCAGCGCACCGACGTGGAGGCCGCCAGGCGCAGGGCGAAGCGCTCAGGCCGCCCCCACAACACGGCCCGGGAGTCCTTCGCGAGGGAACTGATGGACGTCCTCGCTCGTCGTCTGGCCACGGAGGCCGGGGACGCCGACAGCGACGGGGTGGTCGAAGCGGAGGTGAGGCGCTCGTGGCTTGCGGAGATCCGCGACTCCGTGGACTGTCGGCGCGCCATTAACTCGGCGTGGATGCCGACGAGCGCCCAGACCCTGTTGCGTAGGCTCTACGCGCGTCCCGAGGTGCTGGCCGCGGCCAATAGGCGAGCCGGGTCTCCCCTGCGCGCCGAGGAGCTGGCCGCCGTGCGTCGAGCGCGCAATACCCCGTGGAGCGTGCAGGATGTGCCGATCCTGGACGAGTGCGAGGAGCTTCTTGGTCCCATGCCCGCCTCGGCTCCGACCCGCGAGGCGGACGCCGCCGACGTCGAGCGGGCCCGCGCCGCGATCGAGGGACAGCACCTGGGCGGGGGCATCGTCACCGCCGAGATGCTCGCTGCTTCGGTCGGAGACGAGCCTTCCTGGACTCCGCTGTCCGAGCGCGCTGCGAAGGATCGAACGTGGGCGTACGGGCACATCGTTGTCGACGAGGCCCAGGAGCTGTCCCCGATGGCGTGGCGGTGCCTGCTGCGCAGGTGCCCGTCGCGCTCTTTCACCGTCGTGGGTGATTTGGATCAGCGACGCGGCCACGAGCGGCCGCCGTCGTGGGAGAAGGCTCTGGGGCCAGCCGCGCGGGCGCTGGCGGGAGAGTATGCGCTGACGGTCTCGTACCGAACCCCGGCGACGCTCACGAAGCTCGCCGAAGGGGTGCTCGCCCGTGCGGGCGCTCCCGTGCTGTATCCGATGACGGCAGTTCGCGACGTCGAGGGGTGTTACCGAGTGACCCGGGTGGAACCAACCACCCGGGCAGCCGCCTCGCGGACGGAGGAGGCCCTGCGCAAGGGGGTCGAGGCCGCCCGCCGCGAGGCGGAGGAGCGACTCGACCGCGAGGCGGGGGCCTCCAGGGGCCGCATTGCGATCATCGTGGGCGAGGAGCGCGCACGGGCGTGGGGGGCAGACCTGGGGGGCGAGACCGCGCTGTCTGAGCGCGTCAGCCTCCTGTCGGCCGTCGCCTCGAAGGGCCTCGAGTTCGACTCGGTGGTCCTCGTTGAGCCCGGCGAGATCGCCGCGGACGGCATCGGGGATCTTTTTGTCGCGCTCACTCGGGCCACCCACGACGTCCACGTTGTCCACGCCGAGGTGCTTCCGGCGGGCATGGACGAGTGGTCGTCGTGACCACACGGCGGCATGCCCACGCCCGGCATGGTCTCATCTGACATGATGGGACCATGACACGCGCACTGCTGCTTGAAAACCCGCACTCCATCGCCGACGACATCTTCGCTAAGTTCGGCATTGAGGTCACCCGCGTCACCGGAGCCCTGTCCGAGGAGGACCTCATTGACGCTCTCGAGGGCGTCGATTACCTGGGGCTGCGCTCCAAGACGGAGGTGACCGAACGGGTCCTACGCGCGCGTCCGCACCTGACGGCGATAGGCGCGTTTTGCATCGGTACCAACCAGATCGATCTGGCGACCGCAACCGAGATGGGGATCGCCGTGTTCAACGCCCCCTACTCCAACACGCGTTCCGTCGTCGAGCTGGCGATCGGCGAGATCATCGATTTGTCCCGCCGGGTCACCGTGAAGAACTCTCGCCTGCACCGCGGCGTGTGGGACAAGAGCGCGGACGGCGCGCACGAGGTGCGCGGTCACACGCTGGGCATCATCGGCTACGGCAACATCGGCACCCAGCTGTCCGTCCTCGCCGAGGCCATGGGGCTCAACGTCATCTTCTATGACGCCGCCGAACGCCTGGCCCTGGGCAACGCGACGCAGATGCCGACCATGGAGGCCGTCCTGCGTGAGGCCGACATCGTCTCCGTGCACGTTGACGGCCAAGAATCCAACACCAACCTCATCGGGCGCAACGAGTTTGCGTTGATGAAGCCCGGGACCCTGTTCATCAACCTCTCCCGCGGGCACGTCGTCGACGTGGAGGCCCTTCACGCCGCGCTGGTCTCGGGACACCTTGGGGGCGCCGCCATCGACGTATTCCCCTCGGAGCCGCGCGCGAACGGCGACGCCTTCACCTCTCCCCTGGCGACGCTCGACAACGTGATCCTCACCCCACACATCGGCGGTTCGACCGAGGAGGCTCAGTACGACATCGGCCGGTTCGTCGCGGCCAAGATCGGCGAGTATCAGGCGAGTGGTTCCACCGACATGAGCGTGAACCTGCCGAACCTGACGATGAACTCCGCGCCGCGTTCGCGCTACCGCGTGCGCCTGATCCACCGCAACGTGCCGGGCGTCATGGCCCGCGTCAATCAGATCTTCGCCAGCTCACAGGCCAACGTCGACGCGCAGATCCTGGCCACCGTCGACGAGGTGGGCTACGCGCTCACGGACATTTCGGCGGGTCTCGGGCGTGGCGCCCTCGAAGAGTTGGCGCATATGCCCGAGACCGTGCGGTTGATTGCCACTCCGCTATAGGACTGTCGCATTCATCGCCTCCCGAGCTGGCCAAACGTCCGCCGAACTTACGGTATCGTAGGGTCATTGCTGCCGAAGGAGAACAGATGGAGCTCACGTCGTCGCTGCGCGCCCTGTACGCGCCCGGTGTTGCGTACGAGATCGCGACCCCGGACCGCACCATACCGGACATGGTCGCCGAGGTTGCCGCCCGCTACCCGAGCCGCGCCGCGATCGACTTCTTCGCCCGCCCGCTCACCTACTCTCAGCTGGTCGCGGACATGCGCAGGTGCGCCGGGGCGCTCCGCCAGGCGGGGGTCCGCCCCGGCGACCGAGTCGCCCTAGTAATCCCGAACTGCCCGCAGCACGCGGTCGCCGTGCTCGGCACGATGCTCCTCGGAGCCATCGTGGTGGAACACAATCCCTTGGCACCGGCGGAGGAACTGCGAGGGGAGTACGGCAGGCACGGGGCGCGCGTCACGATCGCCTGGTCGAAGTCCCTCGACAAGCTCACCTTTCTCGGCAGGGGGCACACGACCTTTGCGCTGGATCTGACGACGGCTCTGCCCGCGGCCTCGCGTTGGGCCTTGCGCCTGCCGCTCAAGGCGGCCCGCGAGAAGCGCGACATGCTCTCGAGCCCGCACCCGCGGTGGGTGCGTTCCTGGGCCCGCGCCCTGCGCGAGGCCACCCCGTGGGAGGGTTCTTGCCCCGCCGCCGTCGGCGACGTCGCGCTCCTCATCCACACGGGAGGAACGACCGGCGTGCCTAAGGCCGCCGCACTCACGCATGCGAATCTGATGGCCAACGTCGAAGAATCCATCGCATGGGTGCCCGTCCTGCACGAGGGCGCCGAGGTGTTCTACTGCATCCTGCCTCTCTTCCACGCCTTTGGTTTCACGATCGGATTCCTCGCAGGCCTGCGTTTGGGGGCAACGATCGCGATGTTCCCAAAGTTCGACACGGCGATGGTTCTCACCGCCCAGCGACGCCTGCCCTGCACCTTCTTCCTCGGCGTTCCCCCCATGTACGAGCGGCTGCTCGCTGCAGCCGCAGGAGGGGAGGCCGACCTGTCCTCCATTCGTTTCTCCCTCTCGGGCGCCATGCCACTGTCGGCATCCCTGGCTGACAAGTGGGAGCAGGCCACCGGCGGGCTCATGATTGAGGGCTACGGGATGACGGAGGCCTCCCCGATCCTCCTGGGGTCGCCCCTGGCCTCCTCTCGAGCGCGGGGCGCGCTGGGGATCCCCTACCCGTCGACCCAGGTCCGCATCGTCGACCCCGAGCATCCCGACCAGGACGTGGCGCTCGGCGAGGTCGGCGAGCTCATCGCTCGAGGGCCTCAGGTGTTTTCCGGCTATTGGAACCAGGAGGAGGAGACGTCCGAGGCGTTCACCTCCGATGGATGGCTGCGCACGGGCGACCTGGTCCAGGTGCGCGACGGGTTCATCTACATGGCCGACCGCCGCAAGGAGATGATCAACTCCTCGGGGTTCAATGTCTACCCCTCTCAGGTCGAGGATGCGGTGCGCTCCATGCCGGGCGTGCGTGACGTCGCGGCGATCGGGGTTCCCGCCGGTGAATCCGGTGAGGACGTCGTGGCCGCCATCGTCTTGGAAGCGGGAGCGTCCGTGACCCTGTCGGATCTGCGCACGTGGGCAGAGAAGTCGCTGGCGCACTACGCGTTGCCCCGCCAGATCGTCGTCATGAGCGAGCTGCCCCGTTCTCAGCTGGGCAAGGTCATGCGCAAGAAGGTCCGCGAGCAGATCATGGGTGCACAGGCGGCGGCCTCGGATGCGGCCGCCGGAGCGCGCGAGGCCGTGGCTGGGGCCCGCGAGTCCGTCTCCGAGGCCGTGGCCGA
>ERZ773049.535-NODE-535-length-23518-cov-17.989515_pt1 | contig 23518 bp, 19 predicted proteins | sample MGYA00580633_ERZ773049 | MGnify/ENA primary metagenome ERZ773049 (study PRJEB29015, sample SAMEA2737991) | human oral metagenome | biome: human oral; feature: human-associated habitat; material: dental | place: China | collected 2066 ...
CGCTCTTCCGATCTTTGTTGCCCGGGCGCGGGCCGCCGGGGCGGGGGCCACCGGGGCGTGCCGGACGCGGAGCGTCGTTACGACGCGGTGCGGGCTTGGGGGCGCTGGAATCCGCGGGCTTGCGGCCGGCGGGCTTGGGCGCACCTTCAGGCTTCTTACCACGAGGCTTGGGAGCGCTCTTGGGAGCCGCAGCGGGCTTCGGCGCGCCGGGCTTGGGGCCATCCGCCTTGGGGGCAGCGGCCTTGGGAGCGGCAGCCTTGGGTGTTGCTTCGGCGGGGGCCGCGGCCTTCTTCGCAGCGGGCTTGGCCGCACTGGGCTTGGGAGCCTTGGCGGCGGCCTTCGCGTCCGCCTTCTTGGTCTTGGGTGTCGCCGCGAACTTCTCGCGCATCTGCCGCACGACGGGCGGTTCGAGCGAGGACGAGGACGACTTGACGAATTCACCTGCTTCCTTCAGGTGACCCATCAGTTCTTTGCTGGTGATTCCGAGCTCTTTGGCGAGCTCGTGGACACGCAACTTTGCCACATTTCTCCATTCCGGAAGCGCCTCCGGTCCGGAGACGCCTTACTGATATTGCTGGCAGCTCATCGCTGGGTACTCATCGGGTGCCCATCAGCTTCCAACCCGCTTCCATTTTCTCGGCGTTGATGGCCCGTGGCCATCACTGGTGGTTGATCAACTCCTCCATGTCGTCCCACACAGCCTCCGAAACGTTTCCCGTTCGGAATGCGCGCGCGAGGCCGCGTCTGACTCGGGCTTTCTGGATACACCCTGCATCGGGGTGGACCCAGGCGCCTCGGCCTGGAAGAGTCGCCGTCGGATCGAGGTGAATCGAGCCGTCTGGCGAACGCACGATCCGCACGAGTGCGGTTCTGTGTGCGTGTGCACCGCATCCAATGCAGGTGCGCCGGGGCCCGGAGGTGGGCACTGGCGGCACAGAATACGACACAATCCCCTAGCTTAGTCCAGCTAGGGGATTGCTCGTCTGAGATTCTATGAGCGACTTGTCACGTCATCGGGGGTGGAGACACGCGACACGATCGCGTCGTCACCGGTTTCCGTATCGGCGTGAATGTCGATGTGGTAGTTCGTCAGGCGCGCGGCGAGACGAGCATTCTGGCCTTCCTTGCCGATCGCGAGGGAGAGCTGGAAGTCCGGGACGATGGCCGTCGCAGTGCGATTATCCACCGAGTGGACGACAACGCGAGTGACGCGGGCAGGCGACAGCGAGTTTGCGACAAAACGCGCAGGGTCGTCGGAGTAGTCAACGATGTCGATCTTCTCCCCGCCCAGCTCGGCCATGACGGAGCGCACGCGCGCGCCCATCGGGCCAATACAAGCACCCTTGGCATTGATGCCTTCGCGGGTGGCTGCCACGGCGATCTTCGTACGGTGTCCGGCCTCGCGGGCGATGGCCTTGATCTTGACGAGGCCCTGCTGGATCTCGGGGACCTCGCGCTGGAAGAGTCCGGCGACGAGGTTGGGGTGGGTGCGCGACAGGGTGATGCGCGGGCCGCGCTCGGTGCGCTCAACGCCCACGACGTAGGCGCGGATGCGGTCACCGTGTCGGTAGGTCTCGCCGGGGACCTTCTCGCCGTCGGGCAGGATGGCCTCGAAGTCGTCGGAGACCTGAACCATGGTGGGGCGGCCGGGGCGCGGGGCCTGGACGGTGCCCGTGATGACCTGTCCTTCGCGTCCCGCGAAGTCACCGAACACGCGCTGGTCGTCGGCGTCACGCAGTCGCTGCATGATGACGGAGCGCGCGGTCGACTGGGCGATGCGCCCGAAGTTCTTCGGGGTGTCGTCGAACTCGCCGATCGGGTTGCCGTCCTCGTCCTCGTCCATCGCCATGACGGTGACGCGTCCGGTCTTCTTGTCGATTTCGATGCGGGCCTGGGAGATGGCGCCGGGCAGGTTGTGGTACGCCTTGAGCAGCGCCTCTTCGATGGCATCGACGAGGGTTTCGAGGCTGACGCCCTTCTCGTTTTCCACCATCCGCAGAGCGGTCATATCGATTTCCATGGTCTCCTACTTCCCCGTTCCACAGTCGACGCGGGAGCGCGCCTTCCTCATGTCCTGGTTACCCATGGTAATCGATCTGGCGCGGTTGGTGGTCGTTGCGATTGTCTCGCCTACGTCACGTTCATCCGCGACGCGCGCCGGACAAGCAGACGCCTCGACCACACTGGGGAATGGGCGAGGCGTCTGCGAACGGGCGCGCGAGCGCCCGCTGGGTACTTTTCTACGGCAGGAAGGCGTTCGTCCAAGCTCCCGCCAGATCATCACCCGAGCTACCCTCTTCGAGCCACCCGCCCTTTTCCATCCATTCCATGTAGGAAGTCACAAGATCCTCTTGAATCTCGCCCCAACGTCCGGAGGGAGTGAACCAGGAGTCACGAATTGCCCGCAGCGAGGCACGCAGTACCTCGGGGCGCACGTGGCACATGGGCCACGTCATCGCTTCGACGGCGCTGTCCTCGTCGTCCATTGCCTCCCGGTAGCCGACACTCGCAGCGGCGAGGAACGTACGGACGAATTCGGGATTACGTTCCAGGGTGTCCTCGCGCACCGACAAGAAGTAGGAGTGATGAGGTGCGACCCCTACCGAGTCGAATTCGAGGACGACCACCTCATTAAGAGGAGTGTTTCCTTGGAAGGGTTCCCACGCACGAACGTTCATAACGGCGTCGTAGATCCCCTGCTCGACGGAGCGAACATCGGGCTCCCAGTTGCCGGGGTCCGCGAAGCGAATCAGGGTGGGGTCTCCCCCGTCCGCGGCCACCGCCTCGCATACTTCGTGAATGAGGCGAGCAACAGGGGGAACGGCAACGGTCTTTCCTTCAAGGTCCGCGAAGCGCGAGATCCCAGTCGCGGGCGTTGTGATCACCGATCCGAGCTGACGCTGATTGAGCGTTGCAACGGCGACGAAAGGCACGCCGGAGGACCGCGACTGCAGAACGTGTCCCAGGCGCAGGGAGGCGACATCGTATTCGCCGCGCGCGAGCATCGCGGGCGCCCCTCCCCTGTCGTAACCGTCGGAGATCAGTTCGACGTCGAGACCCGCCCGCGCGAAGCCTCCGTTGCGCCTGGCCAGGAAGAGGCCGGCATGGTTGGGCCACGGGTGTACGTATTCGAGCATTACTCGTGTGACTGGCATGGTGTTCCTTCGTGTTCGGTGCGCGCGTGAGTGTTGGTAAGAGCGTCTTCCACGCGGGCGCACAGGGCGTGGAATCGCTCCAGTCGTCGGGTACCGCGCCCGCGAGGGTGCGGTAGATCAATCGGGATGATGTCTGTAATATGCCCGGGCCGCACGCTCATGACATGGACGGTGTCGGCAAGTTGAACGGCTTCCCGGATGTCGTGGGTGACGATGATGGTTGTGCGCGATTCCTCGTCGAGAATGCCTGCGAGCCAGTCGCACACGTCTGCCCGAGTGAGGGCGTCGAGAGCTCCGAAGGGTTCATCAAGCAGGATCGCGCTGGCCGGGGTGAGCATCGTACGAGCGAAAGCAACACGGGCACGCATTCCTCCGGACAGCTCATCGGGCCGGTGGGAGGAAAATGAGCCGAGTGCCAGCCCCTCAAGGGCGGCTTGCGCCTGGGCGCGAGCGTCCCGTTTTAGGGCTCCCGCCAGGACGAGAGGCAGAGCCACATTGTCTCGAACGCTGAGCCAGGGCACGAGCGAGTCCGATTGCGGCATAAGGGCACAGGACATAGAAGTGTTCGGCTGCACGTGGTCGAGCGCATGGTCTGCCTGTTCGAGTCCAGCCGTAATACGGATGAGTGTGCTCTTGCCGCATCCGGAGGGACCGACGACGGCCGCTATCTTCCCCTCCGTTACCGCCAAGCTCGCACGCTCAAGCGCTCGCACGTCCCCCCGCGAGGAGCGGTAGGTTTTCGACACGTCAGCGATGTCGATGCGTCCGGGAACGACGCTCCGACTCCCCTTCATTCGCCTCCAGGGAGAGGGCAGGGAGCGACGGGATGTCACCGCCTCCGCAGCGGCAACGAGTGCGTAGAGCAGGAGTGTCATCAGAACGAGGACTCCGGCTCCGGCAAATACCAGGTCGGTGCGAAATGACGATTGCGCACTCAGGAGGAAGACGCCAAGTCCACGTTTGGCGCCCATAAACTCGGCCGTCGCAGCAGATGCGAAAGCGTAGGTAGCCGCGATGCGGATGCCCGAGAACAGGTGCGTGTGCGCCCAGGGCAGCCGCGCATGGATGAGGATCCAGAGACGCGAGGCACCGGCGACAGCGAGTGGGTCGGTGAGGGAGGTTGGCACGCGCCCGAGACCGCGCAGCAAGGCAATAGCCACGGGGAAGGCGGTAAACACCGCAACGACCACAATTTTCGAGGCCATGGTGAAGCCCATCCAAATCACCATGAGGGGTGCGATCGCCACCAGGGGGATTGTCTGGGAGACAACCAGGATTGGCATGGCGACATGGGAGACGCGGGGCCAGAGCGACGTGGTGAAAGCGATGATGACTCCCGTAGCGATTCCGACGAGCATGCCCGCGATCCCTTCGATACCCGTCGCCCACGCAGCCGCTCTGAGCGACGGCCAGCTGGCCGCTGCCGAGGTAACAATTGTGGTGGGAGCCGGCAGGATCCGCTCTGACAGGCCGGACCAGGCGTGGAGAATCTGCCACGCTGTCACGACTACACCCAGGGAGGCGAGTGCCCAGGCTGAGCGCACGACATTGTCGCGCGTGCGCCCATCCTCCGAGATTGGCCTACTCGAGGAGATCATTGGTCACCATGTCTGCGCCGCGCAGGCCGGCGGATGCGGGCTTTCCGTTGGCGTCTTCGAGGAGGCCCTGTCCCTCCAGGTAGTCGATGTAGCGCTGCCAACGATCGACGTCACCGTGACCGACGCTGCCAGCTGCGTCCTTCCAGTACTGCGATGAGAGCAGCTCCTGGCTCCTGGTGGCCAATTCGCGATCGATGGCAGCGTCGGGATTGGCATTCAACAGTGCGTCTACGGCACCGGACGGATCGGAGATGGCGTCCTTGTATCCGCGTTGGGTCGCCTGGATGAATCGCTTTGCCAGGTCGGAGTGGTCTCGCAGGTATGCGGGGGTTGTTACCAGACCGAGCTCGGCGGGCGTCGTCTCAACACCGTAGTCAGCGGGCATGAACCACTTGACGGGGGTTCCGGCGAGGTCCGCCTCGATCCCTTCCCACGTTGTGAGGCCTTCGGCGTAGTCTGCCGTGCCGTTGTAGACGGCTGCGTAGGCGCTGGTTCCGAGCAGCGCGGTCTCCACGTTTCCTTGTCCGCCGTCGTTGCGGATCATAGTTTGTACCTTCGCGATGCCTTCGGCTGCGCCCCAGGTTGCAAAGAGTTTTCCGTCAAGGTCGGCGGGCCTCGTGATGTCCGAGTTGTCTGCGCGCACTGCGATGCCCTGCGAGGACTCTTGCTGGAGGTTGAAGACCATGGTCATGTCGTCACCACGCGCTTTGCCGGCGATCACGGAGTAGGCCCCTTCGAAGACGAAATCGGCCCCTCCGCCCAGGAGAACTGACGCGGACCCCGCTTCGGAGTAGGGCAGGATCTCAACATCGATGCCCGCCTGCTCGTAGTATCCGCGGGCCATGGCCAGGTAGACGCCGGAATGGTTTGTGTTCGGTGTCCAGTCCAGGACGACACTCACTGTTTCCCGCGGATGCTCGCTCTGGGATTTCGTTGCGGTGTCTGAGCAGGCCGCCACGGCAAGAGCGCAGGCGGGCAGCAGCATTGCAAGCCCCTTGATAGTTCGTTTCATTGTTTTTCCTTTCATTCGTGCATCACTGCGTCGTCGAGCCACGCCAGGTAGTCCTGCCCAGCCGGGCGTGTGAACCACCGAGTATGCTCGCCGAAGAAAATGTCAAGGCACCAAGTCGCGCCCGGGATGGATCGGGTCGCCCCGTACTGGTAGTCGATCCAGTTGAGGCCAGACTCCGCTTGGATCAGCGGCATCAAGGCAATGAGGCCGCGTCGTTCGAGAGGACTCAGGGGTCTGACGTCCTCGTAGCCTTCGATGAGGGCGAGGGTGATGTCTCGGTGGACTGCCTCTTCCTCGCCGTCGACGATCCGCGTCCACTCGAAGGCATTGCGCTCGATAATGAGCGCCAAGTCGTAGATGGAGGGATTGAGATCGGCCAGCCCAAAATCGATGAATTGTGAGGGGGCGAGGCCCTGCCAGAAGACGTTGGAGATGTGCAGGTCTCCGTGGGTCCACGACGTCGGCAGATCGCGGGCGATCGGGGCGTATGCGGCGGCGAACTTCAGATGCGGTTCCCACTGATCTTCGATACGTCTGCCCGTATCGCGTAGGAAGGCCGCAACCCCGGGTCGCTGCTCGATCCATTGGGCCAGGTCTCGGCGGGGATCGTCGGCGAAGAGGCGCATGCGTGACTGGTAGGCGCAGGGCGGGTTGTTGCGGGCTCGATAGTCCGCCGAGGCCAGGGCGAGTCGCGCGGTCATGGTGCCCAGGGCGTGCGCCTCCTCGAGGGTGCCCGGAATCGTCCACGTGGGATCATCACGGTACCGGTCCTCACCGATTGCCCCTTCGCACACCTCCCACGTGCCCGTAGGTGTTTCCCAGACGGTATCGCCGTCCGCAAAGGGCAGAAAGGCTGGGGTGGGAAACCCCTTCGCGCGTACGTGGGCGACGAGGCCGTGGACAGCTCGCAGGTGATCGGGGGGTACGGCACCAGACCCATAACGCTTGATGAAAACCGTCGTATCGCCCGCATCTACGAGGATTCCCGCTGTCGTTGGGCGGTTCGAAACCTCCAGGGCGGTGCCTGCGAGGGGGGTGGCGAGGCGGGCGAGTACCCGGGAGATTTCGTCGTCGGAGATGACGGGCCAGACCCTGGTCGTCACGTCGAGATGATTGTTATCGTCGCTCACGTCGGCTCTTTCGCGTGCGCGCACGAGCCTTCGTGGAAGAAGTGTCTGCGTCCCTACGCCGGTATGATCCGGATCAGGTGTGTCGGTCGGAGGATCGCCTCCCTCTCAGCCCCTCGCTTCTGGGGCTCCCGTGCATCGCGTCACACTCTACACCCCATCGGGTTCATTATCAAACGGATCACACACATGTGCCCGGCTGCGTCAACGCAGCCGGGCACATCGCAGATCACGGGTTTAGTTCCCCGTTCCAAAGTCGACGCGGGAGCGCGCCTTCCTCATGTCAGAATAGTCAATGGTAGTCGTTTCGCCGTCGACATCGATCGTTGCGCTGGTCTCGTCTGCGGCAACGACGCGTCCGGAAACATATCCACCGGCGCGCATCTTGATGCGCACGAGGCGTCCGATCTGGCGCATCCAATGCCCGACTTTCGTCAGTTCGCGTTCGGCCCCCGGTGTGGACACCTCCAGCAGGTACTCGCCGTCGATCGGATCTGCGGCGTCCAACGCTTTCGACACGGCGCGGGACACCTCAGCGAGGGTGTCCGAGTCGATTCCGTCGGCGCCGATCGGCGCTTCGACGATGACCCGCAGGAGCGGCATCGCATCGGAGTGTGAGCGGGTCACTGAGTCCAGTTCCAGTCCCGACTGTTCGACCACGGGAGCCAGCAGCTCCTCGAGCGGTCCATCTGACGTGGACGATGCCATATGCGCCTATCTTTCTCTCGCGTACGCGGGTCAGTTCCCTATCCTACCCGGGGGTGTGGGATGATGCGGGTGTGCGTTTCGCAAAACTGACTTTGACCACACGCCACTTCCCCGGCCTCGTCGCGACTGGGGTGGCGGTTCTCGCGCTGTCCGCGTGCTCGTCGTCCTCTCTACCTACCCTGACCGGATTCGCCGCCGTACGCGACCAAGCTGCGCGCACGGAGTCGGCGGCTTCCGATCGGGCGACCCAGCTTGCCGAGGTCGCGACGGACTGCGCGTCCTGTTCGGCGGCTCTGCGCGCTGTCGCGGCGGCCTCGGACGAGCGCCTGGAGGCACTGGGTGGCCTGTGGGACCCGTGGGGCGGAACACCGCCCGAGGGGGCCTCTGCCCCCGCCGCCGTGTCCGAGGCCCCCACCGACGTGTCGGCGTTCGTCGCGTGGCTTGCCCGCACGGCGACCCGAGACCTGGAGATCGCCGCTGACACGAATCGTACGAGCGCCGATGAGGCCCGCACCCTGGCGGCTGCGGCACTCGGTCGTTACGCGAGCGCGGTCACGATCGCCCAGGCCTATGGCATCGACCTGGATGCGGGGCTGGACCAAGCGCTCCTTATCAACGACCGCGTGAATGCAGCCTCACGCCAGGGAGTCCAGACCTGGTCCATCGATCTTTTCGACACACCGGCAATATCAGCATCGTTCGCCCCCTCGGGCAAGGATCTGGCATCGTCTCAGGAGCTGTCGAGCGCGGTCGCCACCTGGGATTGCACGGCATCGACTCTGCCACCGGCGCAGGTGAGCGCCGGCACGCTGACCGACGCATACGCCGTGTCGGGTGAGCTACTCACGCGCGCCGACACCGCGCTGCGTGCCGGAGCTGCCGATACGCGCACCCCCCGCTGCACGCTCGGGTTCCTCGACGCGCCTTCCCTGGCATCAAACCTGCTTGCGGCGGACTCCGCCATGCTGGCCAGCAATTCCTCGGACGTGCGCAGCGCTGGTGCCAGCGCCGCGCTGGCGGACATCCAGCAGTGGGCTCCTCGCACCTCCCTGCCCGCGCTCATCGGCACGCGCTGACAGCGAGCACCTCGCCTCACGGGCGCTTCCATACAGACGCGAGGGCCGCTCACCCATCCCGGGGAGCGGCCCTCGCGTCTCGTCTCTTCTCAGACCCTCGCTGCGATGTCATCGCCGATCTGCGAGGTGGAACGCACGAGCGGATGCCCGGCTGCCGCAGCGTCGGCTCGCGCCGCCATGTCGGCGTCGATTGCGCCGCGAACGCGCGCCGCCTCCTCGGGGTAGCCCATGAAGTCGAGCATCAGCGCGACCGAGGAGATGGTCGCGGTCGGATCCGCCTTGCCCTGTCCCGCGATGTCGGGGGCAGAGCCGTGCACGGGCTCGAACATGGAGGGGTACTCGCGCGAGGGGTTGAGGTTGCCGGACGCACTCAGGCCGATACCACCGGTCACGGCCCCGGCCTCGTCGGTGAGGATATCACCGAAAAGGTTGTCGGTGACAATAACGTCGAAGCGCGCGGGGTCGGTGACCATGTAGATGGTGGCAGCGTCGATGTGGCAGTAATCGACGCGCACTTCGGGATACTCCTCCCCCACCTCGTCGACGATGCGACGCCACATGTGTCCGGCGTTCACCAGGACGTTGTGCTTGTGGACGAGGGTGAGGTGCTTCTTGCGCGAGGCGGCCGCTTCGAAGGCGTAGCGCACGACGCGCTCGACACCGTAGGCGGTGTTAACGCTGACCTCGGTTGCGATCTCGTGCGGGGTGCCCACGCGCACGGCGCCGCCGTTACCGCAGTAGAGGCCCTCTGTGCCTTCACGCACGACGACGAAGTCGATGTCGCCGGGGTTGGCCAGGGGGCTGGGCACACCCTCGTAGTACTTGGAGGGACGCAGGTTCACGTAGTGGTCGAGGGCGAAGCGCAGCTTGAGCAGCAGGCCTCGTTCAAGGACGCCGGAGGGGACGGAGGGGTCGCCGACTGCGCCGAGGAGAATCACGTCGTGGCGCTTGATGGCCTCGAGGTCCTCGTCGGTGAGGGTGTCGCCGGTGGCGTGCCAGCGCTCGGCCCCCAGGTTGAAGTGGGTCGTGGAGTAGTCGACGCCCTTGTCTGCCAGGACGCGATCCAGGACCTTGAGGCCTTCGGGGACGATCTCCTTGCCGATGCCGTCGCCGGGGATTACTGCGATGTTCAGTGTCATAGCTCCATCTTCCCCCGCCCGAGGCCCCGAGGAGGGAATCGTTCCACCACGTGGGCCGTTTTCCCGGTGACGTCTCCCATAGACGAGGCCGGGGCCGGGAGAGCACGTACGCTCCCCCAGCCCCGGCTCGGTCAGACGGATCAGATCCACGCACCCGAGGGAGCGAAGAAGTACCAGCGACCGTCGATCAACTGCCAGCCTGTGACCATGTGGCCGTTGTCGGCGAAGTAGTACCAGGCGGAACCGATGTGCTGCCAGCCGGTGAGCATGGCTCCCGAGGGAGCCAGGTAGTACCAGCTACCGGCGTACTGCCAGCCCGTGAGCATCGCACCGGAGGCGTTGAAGAGGTACCAGGTGCCACCGACCTGCGCCCAGCCGGTCGCCATCTCTCCCGTCGCGGGGTCGAGGTAGTACCAGGCCCCATCATGGATCCAGCCGCTGACGCGGGCACCGTAGGCGTTGTAGTAGTTCCACACGCCACCCTGATTGTCCCAGCCGGTGACCATCATGCCGTCTGCGCCGAAGCGGTAGGTGGCCTCGCCGATCGTGACGGTCTGGTTCATTGCGTAGCTGGAGTCTTCCAGCTGCCACTTCCAACCCGAACCGGTGTTCACCCAATGTGCGGGGGTAACAGCCGGGGCGGGTTCAGGGGTGGGCTGCGGGTCCGGAGTCGGCTGCGGGTCCGGAGTCGGCTCTTCGCCGGGGTCGGTCAGCCCCAGGTAGGAGGCGTCAATGCGCATGAACTCGATGTTCTTGTAGCCGCCGGACTCGTACAGCAGGCCCCAGGTGCCATCGCCGAGGGGATGCAGCGTCGAGTAGGCCATCTCGCCGCTCTCGAAGACGGTACCGTCATTCCAGGTGAAGCCGTCGTCATAGGAGACGCGGATGGTGCCGTTGGCACGGGCGCTGGACGAATCGGCGTTGGAGAAGAGCAGGACGCGTGCGCGTGCGGAACCCTCGGGGGCGTCCGGGTAGGCGCGCACAATGGAGGCGTTGTTACGCGGGTCGGTCAGGTCCCAGTTGTGGCGGAAGGGGCCCCAGGTCTGTCCACCGTCGTAGGAGATGGCTTCGAGGCGCTGGCCGGCGGTACCCTGCGTGCGAGAGTTGAGGAGCAGACGTCCGTCGGAGAGCTCGACGACCTTATTCTCGTCGGCGTTTCCCTCGGTGGGTGCACCGGGCTTCCACGTCACGCCGTGGTCGTCGGAGTAGACGGAAACGGCCATGAGCGAGGTCGTGCCGGAGTTGGCGACGGCGTACTGCTGGATGAGTCGTCCGGCGTGGGCACCGTAGCGCAGCTGGATGCCTTCACCGGAGGACGCGAAGCGCGTGAACCACTGGTCGGTGTGACCGGCGGTTACCTGGTCCGTGATGGTGCGGGGGTTGACCCAGGTCTCGCCGTTGTCGTGGGATTCGACGACGTGGGCGTGCAGGATGTTACGCGCTGCGGGGTCGGTACCGAGCTGGGACTGGAAGAGACCGGCGTCGTAGGACTTGACCGAGAATAGGAAGATCGTTCCGGTAGTGCGGTCGACGACGAAGGAGGGATCGGAGTAGCCGACCTTATCCGCGCCGGGCGTGCCTGCAAGCGCGGTCTGGATGGAGGTCCACGACTGACCGCCGTCCTTGGAGATGCGGTAGACGATGGAGTTCGCCTGGGGTGCATCCTGGCAGGTATCGGGGCGCCCGTCCCACGCGGCGATGATCCATCCGTTGGTGGCGGTGGTCAGCGCGGGGATGCGGTGGCAGCTGAAGCCCGCGAGGCCTGGGGATGCGAGGCGAACTTTCTCGCCGATCGCGTAGTCATGCGGCGTCTCCAGCGGGTCGGGGGCCGGGGGCCGTTCGCCCTGAGCGACGGTCACAGGGTCAGCGTTCGCGGTAATGTCACCGGCGATGACGTCTGTGCCGTTGCGGTCGCGGGTGGCAGCCCACGTCGTCATCGGAGTGAAGGTTCCGGCCGCGACATCGTCGGCGGTCACGGTGTGCGTCGCGGTCGTGCACTGCTTGGTGGTGTGCGCAGCGAGGTTGTGCCAGCGGCAGTTGGGGGCGCCGGTGGCCAGCACGCCGGACAGGTTCGAGGCCACCGGGAAGACGGTCAGAGCACTGTCTGTGTTGTTGGTGTAGGTGACGGTGATGGTGATGAGGTCACCTTCATACACCTTGTCTCCGTGGGAGTCGGTGCGCGTCACAGTGACGGTGATGGGAGCCGAACCTTCGTCGGTTACCGAGGCCGTCACCGGGGCTAGCACACCGGTGTCACTGGTCGGGGTGGCGAGCGTGGGAACCGAGAGAGCTGCGCACAGCAGCGCGGCTCCCGAGGCAGCCGCGAGGGCACGCCCGTAGTGGCGGAGGGTCATCGTTGGTCCTTCCGAGATGAGTTGTCAATCAGCGGGCAGTGAGTCATGACTCACTCTCTACGAGATTCATCATACAAATTTAGGTGCCGACTAACCAGTTATACGACAGATATTTTTATCAACGTCTAAGATAATTACCCCGCAACTTCGAGGCCCCGCGTTCACCTGTCAGGCTGAGCACCTGGGAATTCTCCCCCGCCGACCAACCAGCCATAGACACGCTCCAACTCACGGACACATACACGGATGTCATACTGGGCCCCCAGGCCTCGATATCGCGCAGCCTCAGCTCGACGAGCCTTGCCCCCGCGATCGATCCACGCGTCAACGACGCGCGCGAGCGAGCGCGGATCCCCGCCTCGAACACGCTCTCCTCCGTCAGCGCAAACTGACTGGTCGCCGTCAGGGGGTCACGCGCGAGAACAGGGACCACGCCGTGACGCAGCGCCTCACGAGCACCGAGGCCCTCCACCTCGATCCGCGCGGCATGCACATAGAGATCAGACTTCCTCGAGGCCCGAGCCATCTCATCTGCACTCATAAAAGCAAAGCGAACCGGATGGACGATGACCCCATCGCGCACGAGCCGATCCGCCTGCGCTCGAAGCCGCCCTTCTGTCGGTCCTCGCCCCGCCAGGGTCAGCTCGATGGAGCGAGCATGAGAACTGAAGCGCAGAGCACACGGGAATATCGCCCAATCCTTCTCACGCGAAAAACACCCGATCTACCTGGCGACGATCCACACGAGCAAGGGCGTAGCCCTGAGAGGCGATGAGTGGCGCAACGAGGGGGATACGAAGGTGCGGAAGGGGATAAACAGGCACGCCACCACCACAATCATTCCGATGACACGGAGGCGCAGACAACACGCGAGCATCATGCCCCCACTCTCCCAGGAGCATGGTCATCCGACGCGCGGACACTGCAAGCCCATTGCCGTACACGCACAGGTCGCTCATGACAAACAGGACCGGCAACTGCATAAATGCGCGTTCCTCAGCGGCCTCACCATCAGGATAGGAACCCTGCGCTCCCACCAATAGGAACACCGCATCCTCTACTCGCTTCAACAGGGCATGCTCCTGAGCTACTGGCTCCAGTGAGTTAATCATCCCGACAATCTGATAGTCACCGCTTCATCGCGGATAGCTTCAAGCCCCGTCCTCGTCCCACATTGGGAATGAACTGCGCCCCGAAACTTAGACGCTTTAAGTGGTAGCCGTTATGCGGCTTCCTGTAGGGCCTGATCCCGGTATTCTGCCGGTGTCAGGCCCTTGAGCTTGACTTGGCGTCTTGTTGTGTTCCAGTGTGTGATGTAGGCGTCGAGGTCGGCTTTGAAGCTCTCGAAGGTCTGCCAGTCCTGGCCGCGAAAGAACTCGTCCTTGAGGTGCCCGAAAACCTGCTCGGTGGCACCATTGTCGATGCAGTTGCCTTTGCGTGACATGCTCTGGATGAAACCGTTATCGGCGAGCGCACTGATGTAGGCCTTGTGCTGGTACTGCCATCCCATGTCCGAGTCCAAGATCGGCTCAGCTCCTGCGGGCTTGGCATCCATGAGCATCGAGAGCATCTCTTTTTGTTGGGCGAGGTTGGGGCACATCGAGATGGAGTGGGCCACGATCTCTTTGCTGGCACAGTCGTAGACCGGAGCGAGGTAGGCCTTACCGAAGGAGAGCTTGAACTCGGTGACGTCGGTACCCGTTTTCTGCCAGGGCCCATCGGCCTTAAAGTCACGGCCGATGGTGTTTTCGAAACTGTGCCCCACGTCCCCCTTGTAGGAGTCGTACCTGTGGTAGCCCCTCTCGCGGCGTATGCCCCAGCGCAGCCCCATTTCGCCCATCATCTTCAAGACCGTCTTATCGGCGATGCGCTCCCCTTCCTCTGCGCGCAGGCACATGGCTACCTGCGTGACCGCACCCATTGGGGTTCGTGAAAAGATCTGGGCGACCTTGGGCCGCAGATACGCCCTGGTTGGCTGCTGGGGGTGAGCCAGCGCGTAGTAGTAGCTCGACCTGGCAAGACCGGCGGCCTCGAGGAGATCACACACCGCATGTCCACGCCCTGAAAGCTCAGCGACCACTAGGGCTTTATCCCGGTTTGGCAACGCCTCTGCCCCTTCAGGGCAATCGATTCTTTTAGGTACGCCACCTGCGCCTCGAGCTTGCGCACGCACTCTTGGAGTTCCTCCTCACGCGGTGATGGCACCGCCCGCACCGACCCCTTCGGCCTACCCTTGGGCTTGGGCTTGAGCGCCTGCACGCCGCCCTCGCGGTACAGCCTGCACCACTGCTTCAACGGTGTCGCGCTCGCAATACCAAAACGCACCATCGCCTCAGGCTTACTCATCCCCCCCATCAACCACGGCCCTCACTGCAACGACCTTGGTCTCATAGTCGTATTTGGCCCGCTTTACTCCCATGGCAAGAAGCCCGCCCCTACCGATCACGCGGCACATCTTGTGCCACTGTCTCACAGTCTCGGCACACACCAAGCCTCCTGGCGGTCAAACCGTAGCCGCATCCCCTCTCAAACATCTCCACCGCCCCCTCCCAAAGCAAACGATCATGCCTCAACCCCAGATCCACAGACACGAAAAGCCTCCCATACCCTGGACTTCAATTTCGATGTCCAAGAAACGGGAGGCAGTTCAAAAAGGAACGAGGCCGGGGCTTGACGCTATCCGAAACGGAGCTCGAGATCAGCGCGCGGCGCTGCCCTCGGTGTAGTCCTCGTCGGAGTCGGTCCAGCCGAACGCCTTGCGCAGCTTCTGGCCGGTCTTCTCGATCGGGTGGGCCTCTTCCTCGGCGCGCAGCGCCTTGAACTCGAGGGCGCCGTTATCCTGATCGGCGATGAACTTGCGGGCGAAGGTGCCGTCCTGGATGTCGGCCAGAACAGCCTTCATGGCCTCCTTGGAGGCCTCGCCGATGACGCGCGGGCCGGAGACGTAGTCGCCGTACTCAGCGGTGTCGGAGCAGGACCAGCGCTGCTTGGTGATGCCACCCTCGTTGATGAGGTCGACGATCTGCTTCATCTCGTGGCAGACCTCGAAGTAGGCGATCTCGGGCTGGTAGCCAGCCTCGACCAGGGTCTCGAAGCCAGCCTGGATCAGGTGGGAGACGCCGCCACACAGGACAGCCTGCTCGCCGAACAGGTCGGTCTCGGTCTCCTCGGTGAAGGTCGTCTTGATGACGCCGGCGCGGGTGCCGCCGATGCCCTTCGCGTAGGACAGGGCCAGCTCCCAGGCCTTGTCGGAGGCGTCCACCTCGACGGCGACGACGTCCGGAGTACCCTTGCCCTGCACGTAGGTCTCGCGAACCTTGTGGCCGGGGCCCTTGGGGGCGACCATGATGACGTCATGGCCGGCGGGGACCTCAATGTAGCCGTAGCGGATGTTGAAGCCGTGCGCGAAGAGGAGGGCGGCGCCTTCCTTCAGGTTGGGGGCGATCTGCTCGGCGTAGACGTAGCGCTGGACCTGGTCGGGCAGCAGCACGGAGACGACGTCGCCCTCGGCGACGGCCTCGGCCACGTCCTTGACCTCGAGGCCAGCGGCCTCAGCCTTGGCCCACGAGGAGGAACCGGGGCGCAGGCCGACGACCACGTCAACTCCGGAATCCTTCAGGTTCAGCGCGTGAGCGTGACCCTGCGAACCATAACCAATGATGGCAACCTTCTTGGACTGGATCAGCGACAGGTCTGCGCCGTCATCGTAGATGATCTCTGCCATTTTCATTTCTCCTTCAGTTGATCCGTGATCGAGCGAGACCCGCGGCCGATGGCCACGGCGCCCGACTGGACGAGTTCGGTGACGCCGTAGGGCTCCAGGGCCCGCAGCAGCGCCTCCAGCTTGGGTAGGGAGCCGATCGATTCGATGACGACCGACTCGGGTTGCACGTCGACGACGTGTGCGCGGAACAGGTCCACGATCTGCAGGACCGAGGTGCGACGGGTCTCGTCAGCCTGGACCTTCATCATGAGCAGACGCCGTTCGACGGAGTCTTCGGGTTCAAGCTCGACGACCTTGAGGACGTTGATGAGCTTATTGAGCTGCTTGACCACCTGCTCGATGGGCGCGGAGTCTGCGTCCACGATGATGGTCATGCGGGAGATCTCGGGGTGTTCGGTCTCTCCCACGGTCAGCGACTTGATATTAAAGGCGCGGCGGGCGAAAAGCGCGGCAACGCGAGTGAGCACGCCGGGTTTGTTCTCGACCAACACGGCCAGAGTGTGACGATTTGTCATCAGTCTTCCACCTCCCAGTCGGGCGCCATGCCCTTGGCGTAACGAATCTCATCGTTGGACACGCCCGCGGCGACCATCGGCCAGACCATCGAGTCTTTGGAGACGCGGAAGTCAATGAGGACGGGGCGATCGTTGATTGACATGGCCCATTCGATGGCCTCGTCGACCTCGTCGATGGAGCGCACGGTGCGCGCCGCCATGCCGTAGGCCTGCGCGAGCATCTCGAAGTTGGGGATCTGTTCGCCCTCGACGGGGTTGAGCGTCGTGTTCGAGTAGCGCTTGCCGAAGAACAGAGACTGCCACTGGCGCACCATTCCCAGCACCGAGTTGTTGATGAGGGCGACCTTGATCGGAATGTTGTTGATCGTGCAGGTGGCCAGCTCCTGGTTGGTCATCTGGAAGGAGCCGTCGCCGTCGATCGCCCACACGACCTTGTCGGGAGCGCCGACTTGGGCACCCATGGCTGCGGGGATGCAGTAACCCATGGTGCCAGATCCGCACGAGGAGATGAAGCTACGCGGGTTGTCCAGCGTGATGAACTGAGAGGCCCACATTTGGTGCTGGCCCACGCCCGTCACGTAGATCGCGTCGGGGCCGACGTGCTCGGAAAGCTTCTTCAGGACTTCCTGGGGTGCCATCATGCCGTCGTCGGGCTCGGCCCATCCGATCGGGTACTTGGTGCGCAGACGGTCGAGGTAGCGCCACCATCCGGAAATGTCGGCCTTGTTTTCCGACGAGGCCTGGGCGATTTCCTGGGTGAGGATCGGCAGGGCGGTCGCCAGGTCGGCAACGATCGGAATGTCGGCGTGGCGGTTCTTCGAGATCTCAGCTGCGTCAATGTCGATGTGCACGACGGTCGCGCGGGGTGCGAAGGAGTCGAGGCGGCCGGTCACGCGGTCGTCGAAGCGGGCGCCGAGCGCCACGATGAGGTCCGCACGCTGGAGCGCACCGACGGCAGCCACGGTACCGTGCATGCCGGGCATGCCGAGATTGTGGCGATCAGAGTCAGGGAAGGCGCCGCGGGCGGTCAGCGTGGTGACGACGGGGGCGTTCGTGACCTCGACGAACTCAGCAAGGGCATCGGTAGAGCCGGAGCGCACGATGCCGCCACCGACGTAGAGGACGGGAGCCTGGGCATCGGCGATCGCGCGGGCAGCCGCACGCACCTGCTTCATGTTCGGCTTGTCTGCAACGCGGTAGCCGGGCAGATCCAGGACCGGAGGCCAGGAGAAGTCCATCTCGGCAACCTGCGCGGACTTGGTGATGTCCACGAGAACGGGGCCTGGGCGACCGGTAGCCGCGAGGTGGAAAGCCTCGGCCAGGCGCGCGGGGATCTCCGCGGGATCCGTGACCAGGAAGGAGTGCTTGGTGATGGGCATCGATGCACCGACGACGTCGGCTTCCTGGAAGGCGTCACTGCCGATCAGGGAGGCACCGACCTGTCCTGAGATCGCGACGATCGGAACCGAGTCCATAGATGCGTCACCCAGGGCTGTCAGCACGTTGGTAGCTCCGGGGCCGGAGGTCACGATCGCGCAGCCGACCTTACCGGTGGCCAGGGCGTAGCCTTCGGCAGCGTGGCCCGCACCCTGCTCGTGACGGACAAGGATGTGGCGCACAGACGTCGACGCCATCAGCGGGTCGTACGTCGGCAGGATTGCGCCGCCGGGCATACCGAACACGTCGGTGACGCCCAGGGCTTCGAGGCTGGCCACGATAGCCTCGGCTCCGGTCATGCGGGTGGTGTTGGCGGTGTCGCTCACCATTCGTCCTCTCAATCGTTGGGACCGTCTCAAAGAAAAAACCCCGTCAGATCCGGCAGTAGCGGATGCGGGGATTTCGGCGTGCGATCCATCCTCACGTTACACGGCAGGCATCGCACGCCCGGGTACGATGACCAGGGCAAGGACTCCAATTCCGCGAACGTCAAGCATGGCTTTACCGTATCTCTCTTGAGCTCTCCGCTCCTTATCCATCTCATTGTGCGGACCTTAAGACCCTGAACGCTATCTAGGACGATGGACTGAGATACACAGCACTTCTTGCTGCTTTAATTGATACATACCTCATATCACAATCCACAACACGGAGATTTCATCGTGCATCAGATCTTCGAGATTCTGAGCGAGCAGCCGGTACTGTTCCTCTTCCTTCTCATCGGTATAGGCATGGCGTTTGGCCATGTGAAAATCAAAGGCATTGGCCTCGGTGCTGCCGCCGTTCTCTTCTTCGCCATCGTGCTGGCTGCGTGGGCGCAGTCCTACGACATCGAGCTGCGCGTTACCCCGCAGCTGGGCACCCTCGGCCTGACGCTGTTCACGTTCGCGATCGGCATCAACTCGGGCGCCTCGTTCTTCCACAACTTGAAGACCGCCATCGGCCCGATCCTGACGATGGTTGCCTTCTACGGTATCGCAGCCACAGCAGGCCTGTACATCGGTCAGGCCATGGGGATGGATGTTCCCCTCATCGCCGGTACCTTCGCGGGTTCCGTGACGAACACCCCCGCACTGGCAGCAGCAGGCGAGGCATCCGGCGATCCCGCCCGTGCAACCGTCGGCTACTCGATCGCTTACCTCTTCGGCGTCATCGGCATGTTGGCCGCCTCGATGGCCGCCCTGCACTACGGCCGTAATGACAAGGATGCTCCTTCCCCCCTGTCCAACCGCACGATCCGCGTCGAGCGCGACGATCATCCCTTCGTCGGCGACATCTACGAGAAGCTTGGCGAGAAGGTTTCCTTCTCCCGTCTGCGTCGCGGCGAGACCGGCCCGATCACCCGCCCCCAGATGTCTGACACCCTGGATCCCGGGGACCTCGTGACAGTTGTCGGCCCTCGTGAGCTCGTCGCGCGCGCCGCCACCGAGCTGGGGCATGCCTCCTCTCACTCCCTCATGCAGGACCGCTCCTACCTGGACTTCCGCCGCATGACCATCTCCAACCCGAAGGTCGCTGGACGCACGGTTGCCTCGCTCGGCCTCGCCAAGGAGTTCTCCGCGACGATCTCGCGCGTGCGCCGCGGTGACGTCGATATGGTCGCAGAGCCGGGTCTTGTGCTCCAGCAGGGTGACCGCGTCCGCGTCGTTGCCCCCACGTCGAAGATGACTGACATTACGAAGTTCTTCGGTGACTCGTCCCGAGGCCTCACGGACCTCAACCCGATCGCCCTGGGCATCGGCATGGCGCTGGGCATCGCGATCGGTGAGCTTCCGATCCTGACCCCCTCCGGCGAGTACTTCTCGATCGGTTCCGCCGCCGGCACGCTTATCGTCGGCCTGATCTTCGGCCGCATCGGCCGCATCGGCCCCATCGCGACGGCCCTGCCCTTCACGACATGCCAGGTGATGGCCGAGCTCGGCCTACTCATCTTCCTTGCCCAGGCCGGTGCTAAGGCTGGCGGCCAGATCCTCGAGGCCTTCACCTCGGGCGACTGGATCCGAATCTTCGCGCTAGGCGCCATCATGACATCGATCATGGCGATCGGTCTGTACTGCACCATGCGGTGGGTGTTCAAGATGGGCGGCACGAAGCTCGCCGGTTTGCTTGGTGGTGCCCAGACGCAGCCCGCCGTCCTCGCCTTCGCGAACGGCCGCACCAACGCCGACCCGCGTGTGGCTCTCGGTTACGCGCTCGTCTACCCGGTCGCGATGGTCGGCAAGATCGTTGTCGCCCAGATCCTGGGTGGCATGTAACGGCGTCGTCTTTCGCGGGGTATTCCCGCGGTGTTCAATGGGGCTGGCCCTTTCGGGTCGGCCCCATTCGCATGCCTTCTCGTCGTCTCCTGAGCGCGTCACGACATGGTAGCGCTGTTCCTACCAAAGGCGCCGTGAGGCTTGCAGAACCCGCCTGCGGTGCCCGTGGGCGGTGGCGGGGCCTGGCCGGGCTTCGAGTTCGATCACTCCGAGCCTTTAGGTTCGCGTGTGGCGATCTCGCGGGCGGGCCGCCGTCCACGGGTACACAAAGCAGCCCGGCCGCGACAGGACAATGCAACGAGGCCGCGACCGGTTTCCCGGCCACGGCCTCGTCAATGAATGAGCGTTAGCGCTGGATGAGCGCGACGAGCACTCGCGCGGTCACTGCGGCCACGCACACGATCGCGATGTTGCGGCCGACGGCGCGGATCTCATCGCGGTCGATCGCGTACTCGAACTCGAACGACAGCGGCCTTGCACTGGCCTTGATGTCGAAGGTCATGCGTTCTCCCCCTCGTACTCCCACAGGTTCGGGACACGTTCTTGCTTTTCGACGAGCCAGTTCTTATCGGTGAGCATACGCGAGAGTGCCAGTCCCATGCCGATGGCAACGATCGTGAACATGACCGTAAAGAGCGAAGCGAGTGCTTCGTCGACCTGCTGATTATTCAGGTACGTGAGAGCCCGGTAGAGCGGCACACCGGGGATCATGATGACGACTGCGGGAACTGACAGGGTCACGCGCGAGAAGCGCGTCCTGCGGGCCACGAAGACGGCGAGGAGACCAGCAGCGAGCGCGGCAAGGCCGACGGCCGCGGGAGCCGGAACATCCAGCTCCAGGTGCAGGGCGATACGGCCCGTGTTGATGACCGCACCGATAGTGGCCGCGGTCGCGCATACGCGGTGTGGTGAGTTAAAGAGCATCGCGAAACCGTAAGCCGCGACGAAGCTCGTGAGGAAGCGCAGTATGTAGTGCAGCCATGGAACGAGCGAGACACCGTACTCGGGCGTTACAGACCACCCGAAGATAGCGGAGATCGCCCATACAGCCACACCCGCCGACGCGACGAGCATCGCGACGTAGACGAGGCGCCCGAGGCCTCCTTGGAAGTCCTGTCGAACCAGGTCGATCAGGCCTGTCACGAGCGGGAAGCCGGGGACCAGGAACAGCAGTGCGGAAATAAAGCCCGCCTGGTGCGTCGACTCAATGCCGAGGAAATGCTGTGCCGGGGCAACCAGAAGGATGTAGATCATGGCGGCGAGCGCGCCGCACGCCATCCACACACCGAAGTGGTTCATGTGTCGCACGAGCATCTGGCGACGCAGCGCCTGACCAAAGAACGAGGCCACGGCGACGGCCGAGCATTCGACCCATCCCCCACCGTTCAGGAAAGCGAACGCCGCACACGCGAGGCCCGAGGCGAGCGCATTCGAGAACCAGTCGTAGAGGCCGGGGACCTTCGCGATCTTATCGAGCTCATCGGAGACATCCTCGACGCGCACGGACTTACCGTTGAGCGAGGCGACGTAGTTGTTAATGCGGTCTATCTTGTCTGCGTTAACACCCATGAGGCGCTGTTCAGCGAGCTCGGTGCGGAAGGTACCGTTCGCGTAAGCGGTGGCGATGATCTCTGTGTACGTCACCTGGGCGCGATGCTCGGAAATCCCCACCGCTCGCGCGACGTCCGCCATGGACTTCTTGACGCGGTAGGCACTCGCTCCAAAGGACAGCAGCATCTGCCCGAGTCGGAGCACAACCTGGGACTGGTGGGCGAGGCGATCATGGGCCGCCATACGTTGCGCGAGGACTGCGTCCTTTCCACCGTGTCGGTGGGGCGAGTCTGGCTGGTGTGCAGAAGTGACCATGAGAATAGCATCGCACGACTTACGCCGTTATGAGGGCGACGTTGGTCCGTGACGTGTGTTTTTTCATCAGGTGGACACAGGCGCACTCGAGAATCCCTCACAGACGAGGCCGGGGCACAGCCATGCGCGCCGGTACACTACCTGGATTCGAACGTGAAATACCGAGTCGCGGCGCATAGGCGCACCTCCCGCCCGGGAGGAAACCGCTGGGGGGGTTGGCCGTGTGTTGCCGCTGATGGTGGTTGCCGCCCGGCGATCATTCCTGTGTTGCCGTAGGGGGTTTGCCGCCCGGCGATCATTCCTGTGTTGCCGTAGGGGGTTTGCCGCACTCTATCGTACCGAGAGGCATATACGACGAAGCGGCCAGAAACCCTGGGGTTTCTGGCCGCTTCGAAGGTGTGTTGTGGCGGTGTCCTACTCTCCCACAACCTGGCGGTTGCAGTACCATTGGCGCTGCCGGGCTTAGCTTCCAGGTTCGGAATGGAGGCTGGGCGTTTCCCCGGTGCTATGACCACCACAAGATTGGTGTTCAACACTGTTCCCCACGGTTTGTTGTGTGTGTGGGGTGTGGGTTGATCGTGGTTTGTATAGTGGTTGCGGCAGTGTGTTCACTGTTTGTTGTTCGCCCAACCCGTGTTGTTGGTTGGGTGGTTGTTTAGTGTTGGCTCATTAGTACCAGTCGGCTCGCGAGCACCTCGCGGTGCTTCCACCTCTGGCCTATCAACCCGCTAGTCTGGCGGGGGCCTCTCACCCCACGTGGGGGCGTGGAAACCTCATCTTGAAGCAGGCTTCCCGCTTAGATGCTTTCAGCGGTTATCCCTTCCGAACGTAGCCAACCAGCCATGCACCTGGCGGTACAACTGGCACACCAGAGGTTCGTCCATCCCGGTCCTCTCGTACTAGGGACGGCCCTTCTCAAGTTTCCTGCGCGCACAGAGGATAGGGACCGAACTGTCTCACGACGTTCTGAACCCAGCTCGCGTACCGCTTTAATGGGCGAACAGCCCAACCCTTGGGACCTACTCCAGCCCCAGGATGCGACGAGCCGACATCGAGGTGCCAAACCATGCCGTCGATATGGACTCTTGGGCAAGATCAGCCTGTTATCCCCGGGGTACCTTTTATCCGTTGAGCGACCACGCACCCACGTGCCATGGCCGGATCACTAGTTCCTGCTTTCGCACCTGCTCGACCCGTCGGTCTCACAGTCAAGCTCCCTTGTACACTTGCACTCGCCACCTGATTACCAACCAGGCTGAGGGAACCTTTGAGCGCCTCCGTTACATTTTAGGAGGCAACCGCCCCAGTTAAACTACCCACCAGGCACTGTCCCCAACCCGGATCACGGGCCAAGGTTGAGGTGACCGCTTGAACCAGAATGGTATTTCAACGACGACTCCACCACCGCTGGCGCGGCAGCTTCACAGTCTCCCACCTATCCTACACAAGTCCAAGCGAACACCAATACCAAGCTATAGTAAAGGTCCCGGGGTCTTTCCGTCCTTCTGCGCGAAACGAGCATCTTTACTCGTACTGCAATTTCACCGAGTTC
>ERZ773049.536-NODE-536-length-23503-cov-4.197927_pt1 | contig 23503 bp, 23 predicted proteins | sample MGYA00580633_ERZ773049 | MGnify/ENA primary metagenome ERZ773049 (study PRJEB29015, sample SAMEA2737991) | human oral metagenome | biome: human oral; feature: human-associated habitat; material: dental | place: China | collected 2066 ...
GGATATTGGGACAAATTCGATCAGAATGATTCAGCTTTCTGGTAATGTTGAAAAGGGGTGGGTGCTAGAGAAATTTGCTTATGTACCAATCGATCCAAAATTAACCAAGGACGATTCAAATGCTGGGAGGAGAAGGCTTGGTGAGATTATTTTGGGTGCTAGACAGCAAGCGGGAATTAAGACTAAGAACATTGCAATTGGGGTGCCGGCAAGAAAAACTTACACCGCGATTATTGAGGTGCCAAATGCACCAGAAAAAGAGCTGGTAAATACAGTTAAATATGAAGCTGATCAATATGTACCGATGTCGGTGGATGATGCGACAATCGATTTTGCGGTACTTGGGATTAGTCCAATCGATGCTAAGAAAGCGGAGATCTTATTGTCTTCTGTAGATAATGCTTATGCAGAGTCATTACTCGAAAGAATTGAAGGGTTGGGACTAAATGTGATTGCGCAGGAGCCAGAACCGATTTCAATGGTGAGGGCATTAGCTCCGGTTGGGGTGCAGGATGCAAGAATGATTATTGATCTTGGAGAAACGTCGACGGATCTTGTGGTGATGTATCAGGATTCACCAAGATTAGTACGTTCAATTCCAGGTGGTCTTGCGAGCTTCGTGAAGGTGGTGGAAGATTCATTAAAAGTGCGTGAAGATCAAGCTAGACAATTCATCTTGAAATTTGGTCTCGCGCAGGATAAGCTTGAAGGGAAAGTTTATAATGCACTAAGTTCGACCTTGGAGAACTTTGCTTTAGAATTGACAAAGTCGGTGAGATTCTTTCAGAACCGTTATACAGGAGCACAGGTGGGAGGTATTGTACTCTCTGGTTTTTCAGGAATTATTCCATTCATTGCTGAGTATATCGAAATGAAGACCGGTGTGGCAACTATTCAAGGAAACCCTTGGCAGTATGTAAAGGTAACACCTCAACAGCAGCAAATGCTACTCCCTGTGGCTTCGGAGTTTGCGGTGGCGATTGGTCTGGCGGAAAGGAGTAATGACTAATGAAAAAATATACGTTTAAAAATATGACTTTTTCTGATATTCCTAAGTTCTTTAAAGACTTAATTTCTGGTAAGACTAATGAGCAAACAATGATCACAGGGCAGACTGGTAAATATGAAGTGAACTTGGTGCCCGATGTGAAGCTGCAAATGATTCGATTACAGAAGATTCGTAACCTAGTATTCTTTATCTGTATTGTGGTGTCAATTGCCTCAATTTCTACCGTGGCAGTTCTCGGTGGTATTAAGGGTACTCAAGATTTATTAATTTCTGGCCAGGAAAATCATATAAAAAATCTGAGTGACAAAGTTACAACTTATAAAGAGTTGCCTGATTTTTTGACAATTCAAGATCAGCTAAAGAAAATATCTGAAATTAATAAGAATCGCCCAGTATTGTCGCGAGTATTTCCAATTTTGAGAAATTTGTTCCCATCGGGTGCGGACACAATTACAATGTCTGAGCTCAATGTGAATTTAGATACGGCAACATTGAACTTTGATGCGCAGGCAAATGCGGGTGAAGAGCCAAAGATTGATTATCGTGTACTAGAGTCGTTTAAGAAATCCGTGAATATGATGAAATATGACTTTGGTCGTTTTGTTACAGCAACGGGAGATCAGATTCCAACTCGATGTATTAAAGAAACTGATGAGAAAGGTAACTTATTATCTGAACATGGTAATGTGTATGTAATTTGGACAAGAGGGAAGGTCGATTGTGACCCGGGGCGTAATGACCATGCTAATACGAGTGAGAATGATAAGACAATAAACGATAAAAGAGCGGATTCTTCTGTTAAAAATACTGATTTAACTAATGGCTCGCTTGGCCAGGTGGAGAATTCAGAAAAGAAGACGGTAACTAAGATTGAAACTATAATTCCAGACGAGAAGATCTGGCGCACACCACAATTTGATGTCTGGAGTAAGGGAGCCGAGGTAAAAACATCTGAAGATGGAATTGCGGATGATTTGGCTTCTTCTAGAGAAAGTAATACGCAGACGGAAAATGGAACAGAGACTGAAACTGTGACAATTAAAAACGTAAAGAACTCTATTTATAAGCCATCAATGGATCTTAAAGGCAAGATTAATGGTGTGCCACATTTTGAAAGTGAATGTATTAAATATACGGGTAATCAGGTGTCTGAGGGGGATAAGAACGTGACGAAGTGGAGTGCAGAGAATAACTGTAAAATGGTACCAGAGGGGATTCAGATTACGGATTCTTCAAATGGTCGCGATGCGAATAATAACTTAGTCTTAAGGTTTTCAGCAGTACTTGCAATTGACCCGGTGCTTTTTGCCTATAACAATAAGCATATTATGACAATTGGGCCAACTGGACAGAATGTGACGGATTCGTATCAGCAAATCAAAGGGATGTTTGCGGCGCCCGCCAGGGACTGTAGGGCTGACGATGCAGAATGTAGTTCACAATCGACAAAACAAACAGAAAATAAAAATAGCGGAAACGAAAGTAGGTAGATATGGCAGAAAGAAGTTTTGGAAAACGATTTCAAATCAATAAGCTACAGCAGCAGATGATGTTGGCGACACTGGGCGCGTCACTACTGCTTGGTGTAAGTATTGTGGTATCTATTTACTTAATTAAGTATATGAATTTTAATGCTAAGGTGATTAAGAAGCGCGATGAAGCAATTGCTAACTATGATCTTGCTATAAAGAATGTTGGAATTTGTAAGGATAGTAATAAGGATGGTAAATTTTCCGATAAGGAACTAAAGGATTGTAATCCAGAATCGCTTGACGTATCGAGTTTACCTGGTACTTTACGTTACAATGTAATGGTGGGGATGGCAGCTAATACAAATTTGGAGTCTGTGGCGCGAGAAAGTCAGAAAAATTGTTTTGACGAAAGTGGCAAGCGAATTGATTTTACGGCTGCTTATTCAAAGGCAAAGAGTGATGATGAGCGATCATATGATCTTAAGATGATTAAAATGTGCTCAGCATTAAGAGTAGTACCAGATGCTTTGCCTGCTCAGAAAAATGATGAGGCGTTGCTTGCTTCATTAAACCAGATTTTCCTATTGTCTGGATTTGAACCAGAACAACTTTCGCCGGGAACGAATTATAAGCAAAGCCGAGTGACTGGTGTGTCAACAATTCCTGTATCCTTGACGGTAAAGCGAAATGAGGCTGAGACGATGTCGATTATTTCAAATATTGAAAAATCGATTCGCGCATTCAGTTTATCTTCTGCGCAAATTAAATGGGGAAGTAATCTTGGTAACGGTAATACGAGATTAGAATTATTGGCACAAGGGGTAGCATTCTATAGCGCCGAAACATCAGTTCAGGAGAAGACAGAAATTGTAAGAGCCAAAGATAATAAAGATAATATTAAAATGAAATAAATAGGAAAAAAAATGAAGCAATCAGACATTTTTACAATCATCATTATCGCCTCGATTGGTATGGTGGGAGCGTTTTTTGCTTCAAATGCAATTTTGGGAAATCCTGACGAATTAATGTTGAAGCATAAAAATATTTCACCGATTTCAACCGAAGTAGTGGAGCCGGATCCAGAGACTTTTAATCGAGATGCAATTAATCCCACAGTGGAAGTTTATGTGGGGCAGTGTGAAGATGTGGACCAGAATGGTATTTTGGACCGTGCAGAACTAGTGGCATGTGGTAAGGCAACTCCTGAACCGACAGAGGAAGAAAAGAAGGCTGAGGAAGAGAGGAAGAAAGCTGAAGATGAAAAAAAGAAGACCGAGGAGACGACTAGGGGAAGCGTAACAGAGTAATCATGACACTACTAACTCAAGAAGCACAAGAAAAAGTTGTATCTCTTTTAATTTCGGAAGGGCTGGTTTCTAGTGCAAAAGTACAGGAAGTGGTGGAGGAAATTAAGAGAACTAAGCAACCATTGCTGGCGACTTTGATTGCGAAAAAAGTGACAGATGCTGAAACTGTAACACATGCGACAGCTGTGGTGATTAATGTGCCGTATGTAAGTCTCAGAAATGTGATGTTTGATCCGGAAATTTTGTCACTTTTGCCGTATGATGTCGTATCTAGGTCAATGGTGGTGCCACTTGGGGAAAAGAATGGACAATTATATGTGGCAATGCTTGATGTCTCTAATGTACAGCAGACAGATTACTTATCACAGTTAGTACAGAAACCAGTGCGAATCATGATGGCTTCAGAAAAGGGGCTGAAATCGGCGATCTCACAATACCGGGGAGATTTTACAGCAGTAGAAAAGGCAGTGAAAACTTCGGAGGCGGATGAGACCTCGCATGGGGCAAATGTTAAAATTATTACCCAAGATTCGCCAATTTCAAAAGCCTTGTCAACTATTCTGACCTTTGCGACTAGATCAAAGGCTTCGGATATTCATATTGAGCCACTTGAAAAAACTCTAATCGTAAGATGTCGAATTGATGGCGTGTTGCGTAAGGTGATGGAGTTGCCAAAAACGATTGAGCCTGCACTGGTTTCAAGAGTGAAGATTTTGTCGAATCTAAAAATTGATGAACACCGTATTCCACAAGATGGTCAGTTTACGGTACTAGTAGATGGAAAAGAGGTTGATCTTCGTATTGCGATCTCGCCGGTAATTTGGGGAGAGCAAGTAGTGATACGTATTTTAGATAAGACTGGAACGACGCTGGATATTGAACAGATGGGGATGACTGGTCATGCTTTAAAAATGGTGGAGCGAGGGATTGCGAAGCCAAACGGGATGATTTTGACTTCAGGTCCAACGGGTTCAGGTAAGTCCACTACTTTATATGCTCTGATTCGGAGAATTAAAACTGATGGGATTAATATTGTAACACTAGAAGATCCGGTGGAATATAAGATGGACGGAGTGAATCAGATTCAGGTAAATGTGGATGCGGGTCTGACTTTTGCGGCGGGGCTGCGTAGCATTTTGCGTCAGGACCCAGATGTGGTGATGGTAGGTGAGATTCGTGATGCGGAGACGGCGAATTTGGCGGTGCAGGCGGCTTTGACTGGGCACTTGGTTTTCTCGACATTGCATACTAATTCGGCGGCGGGTATTCTGCCTAGGTTGCTTGATATGGGTATTGAACCGTTTCTACTGGCTTCAACTTTAAATACAGTAATTGGTCAGAGATTGGTGAGAAGAGTGGCTCCAAAAAGAGAGGCGGTACACTCGAATGAAATGGAGACAAAACAGATAAATGACCTGGTGGGGAATATTTTACCTCAAAATCAGCAGCAGGTAGCGATTGTGTCGGATGATCTAGGATATACGGGATTGCCAGTAGTTAATCCTAATGGATATACTTTGGTGCGGGGAATTGATGATCGAGAAACACCTGGCGGCTATAAGGGGAGAGCTGGTCTTTACGAGACGATCGAAGTAGATGACGATATTCAGAAAATGATTATTTCGCATGCAACTTCGAGCGAGATTATGAAGCTCGCGAGGACGAAGGGAACTTTGACGATGCGTCAAGATGGTATGATGAAGGCTTTGACTGGAGTGACGACGGTGAGTGAAGTGAATAGGGTGGCATCAGATCTTGCTTAGATGTAAATTTTAAAATCCAGTTAGTGAATTATTATAAAAAATGAAGCTTATGCTAAAATAAGAGAAAAGAGGAGAAAAATGCAGCAAAATACACAGCCACAAGCAAATATGACAGGCCCAACTTCAGCGATGGGCGTGGCTGGAGTGCCGCAAACGAATCCTATGCAAACTCCGGTGCAATCAGCGCAAGCGCAACCAATAGTAATGACGGGAACAGCGGTAAAAACGACAGCAGCCAATCAAGCGGCAGCTGCTTCTACGCCAACTAGCTTGCCAACTTCAGTTAAGATTGAGACATTGCTCGAAGAGTGTATTAGGCGCGGAGCATCTGATCTGCATATCCAGGTTGGATTGCCGCCAATCTTAAGAATAGACGGTTCACTGACGCCTATTCCAAACACACCAGCTTTGACGAGTGAGATGGTGGAAAAGTTGATCTTTTCAACTCTAGATTCAATGCAGCGGGAAGTATTGTCAAAGGATAAAGAGTTTGACTATTCATTTTCGTTTGGAGAAATTGCGCGTTTTCGTGTGAATGCCTTTAATGAAAAAGGGAATTTAGCGGCGGCTTTTCGTTTGATTCCAACAAAGATGCCGACAATTGAAGAGCTAGGAATGCCACAAATTATTTCTTCGTTCGCTGACTACCCACGTGGGTTGGTACTCGTGACGGGGCCAACTGGTTCTGGTAAGTCTACGACTTTGGCAGCAATTATTAATAAGATCAACTCAGAAAAAGCGATGCATATTCTGACGATTGAGGATCCGATTGAGTTTACGCATAAATCGATTCGATCGGTAGTGGCACAGAGAGAAGTGCATTATGATACATATTCTTTCTCAAGGGCTTTAAAGTCGGCATTACGTGAGGATCCAGATGTGGTGTTGCTTGGTGAGATGCGTGATCTTGAGACTATTTCGTCGGCGATTACAATTGCGGAGACCGGTCACTTGGTATTTGCTACACTTCACACAAACTCGGCGGCGCAATCAATTGATCGTATGATCGATGTGTTTCCAGCTGAGCAGCAGCCACAGATTCGTTCACAGTTAGCGGGGATTTTGATGGCAGTCTGTTCGCAACGATTAGTGCCAGCGATTGGTGGGGGTCGAGTGGTGGCAGCGGAAATTATGATTGCCAATTCAGCTGTGCGTTCAATTATTCGTGAGGGGAAGACGCATCAGCTTGATAATACAATTCAGACTGGCGCAAACGAAGGGATGCAGACAATGGATCGTACTTTAGCAAAGCTGGTACAACAGGGTACGGTAACCTATGATAGCGCAAGGGATTACGCAGTAGATATGCGTGAGTTTGATAGGCTAGTGAAGGGAATTTAATGAAACGATTTATATATAAAGCTAGAGATAGTAAAACTGGAGAAATGACTAGGGGGGTGATCCAGGCAGAAAATGAACGCACCGCTGGAAAACTTTTAATTGAGCAGGGTATGACGCCAGACCGAATCGATGAAGATATGTCCGGAGTTGGGCTATTTCAGCGTTTTCAGAACAAAATTACGATGAAAGACAGAATTGTCTTTACGAGACAGTTTGCGACTTTGATCGGCGCTGGCTTGCCTTTATCTAATTCATTACGTACCGTAATTGAGCAGACTGAAAGTAAGCCAATGCAAAGGATAGTGGAGTCAATCTTGGTGGATGTCGAGGCTGGTAAGACTTTGACTCAGGCCTGTGAGAAATATCCGGACGTATTCAATAAGGTATATATTGCACTGCTTAGAGCGGGTGAGGCTTCGGGTAGCTTGGATTTGTCGCTAAAACGCTTGGCACAGCAGCAAGAAAAAGATAATGCGATGATTTCAAAAATTCGTGGTGCCTTGGTTTATCCAGCGATTATCTTGATGGTAATCATTGCAGTACTAATCTTTATGGTATTAATGATTGTGCCACAGGTACAATCTCTATATAAAGACATTGGAAAGCCCCTACCGTGGGCGACAGGAGTATTAGTTTCGTTTGCGAACTTTTTGGTAGCATCTTGGTGGCTAGTGACGATTGTGATGGGCGTGGCGATTTACTTTCTATTCCAGTTTAGAAAAACTACAACAGGTATTGAATGGGCGGCGCTCTTGAAGTTGAATGTGCCACTATTTAAGAGAATGTTTTGGCGTTTATATAACGCGCGTTTTGCAAGAACAGCTTCAAACCTAATGTCGGCAGGTGTATCAATTCAGGATACTCTACAGATTTCGTCGGAAGCGATGAATAATGTGGTACTAGAAAAAGAAATTAAGGAAGTCTCAGAAAAAGTTAAACAAGGTAAAACATTGTCGTCGTCTTTGAAAAACCTTTCTTATATTTTGCCATTGGTTCCACAAATGGCTTCGATCGGTGAAGAATCTGGTAAAATAGATGAGATGTTGGCAAAAGCCGCGCAAGTATACGAAGATGAATTGGAAGAGCAGATTCGAACAATTTCAACCTTGATTGAACCAGTGCTAATGGTAGTCATGGCGGTAATGGTTGGCTTTATTATCGTGGCGGTGCTATTCCCAATATACGCAATTGTAAACGATGTACAAGGTAGTATGTAATGAAAATTTTATGGACAGATGGGAGTGCTTCGCCTAATCCTGGGCCAGGTGGTTATGCTGTGATTTGTGACGGTCAGCCGGTAAGATTAGGAAGAGAAGAAGTTTCGACAAATATTCGAATGGAGGGTGCGGCAATGCGTGCAGCAATGCAGTTTTTGGCCGGTGAAGAGGGTGAAATTCATTCAGATTCAGAATTTTGGATTAACGTTTTGACAAAATGGGCGCCTGGTTGGCAAAAAAATGGTTGGAAAAAGAAGACTGGTCCTATAAAAAACTTAAACCTAGTAAAAGAACTATATGAACTTTATTGTAATTCCAGAGTAAAACTGATTTGGGTGAAGGGTCATGATGGAATTGAAATGAATGAACTGACCGATCTATGGGCGAATAAGGCACGAGAGAATGAGGGGGCGGAAAATGTTGAAGTAGAATTAGTGTCAACGGAGTAGAAAATGCGAACAATCATTTACAAAAGTAAGCTAGCGGATCGAGATGTGTTTGAAGCAAGACTGTCGCACCTAGATTATGATTTTGGACCAGTTTACTGGCAGCATAACAGGGTTTTTGTGCCAAAGAATTATCAAAATCACAATAATTATCCAAGAATGATTTTGAGGATTGAAATGAAGGCGGTAGATCGTCCAGCGAAGTACGATTTGATTTGTAAGAGACATATTGAGGATTCTGGGGTGACGATTTACCATACGACGCAAGTGAGAGATTATGCGGAAGCGGCAAATATTTTATTGCAGTTAGGCTTTGTGATGCAGGCAGAAATTCCACGTCGAAGACAAGCTCTTGAGATTAATAAAAATACGAAGGTTTATATTGATCAGATTGATAATCAGAGAGAAGATTTTGTAAAAATTGAAATTACACTTGATGATAATGAGAAAGTGGGGGAAGGTCAACGAAAATTGGATGAGCTTTTGGCTGAATTTGGGTTGTCTGAAAATGAGAGACTAAAAGAAACATACGCTGATTTAGCATAGTCAAACTTTTTTGTGTTAAACTAGTTAGAAAAAGAGAGGAAGTATGGAGTCAGAAGATAGACCAGCATTTACAAATTCTGAGATTAAGAAAATTAGCGATTTTGATGTATTCTTGTGGGCAAACGAAATTGATGAAGTAAAGAATAATGTCTCTTGTGAGCTTTTTCTGTTTAATAAAAATTACACTCCGTTTAAAATTCGTTATTCAGAAAAACTAACTAACTCTGTTAAACAAATGTTCATGGGGGAGGCAGTGGCTTTTGTGATTAAAGAAGCAGATAAGGGTCTGGAGTGTCGTGAATACGAAAAATCAGATGGTGAAAATAAGGTGATTTATCGTACAGACCTCAACAAGGTAGTGAGGGCTGAGAGCCTGATTCGTTTGGTGGAAAAAGAGTATAAGGATATTGATTATTTTACGGATAATGAACACCAATTTAAAAAGGTGAAGGGAATTTTGGCGAGATTTACTTATCCTGGTGGGGATGGGATGAAAACCTTTTATATCGCAAAGGCAATTTCGGCTGCTTCGGCGCTGAATGCTAAATCTTCTTGGGAATTAAATGGAGAGAGCTTTGAGCCGTTTAGCGCAGAAGTGGCACTAAAAATGCCAGATGATAATCAGGTTGCAATCATTGACGAAAATGTGGTGATTTTTAATCAGAGTAAGTTTGAAAACCTTTTTCAATATGACTTTAAGGCACAGATGCTGGCCGAGGCGAAGGCAAGAGAAATAGAAGAGAAATATCAGTTATCTTTTGCTGAGGGTTTAACCTTGAATGCTTTACTACAGGATAAGAAGCCTCTGGTAAAGAAGCTACAAGATATGGATATTAAAGAACAGATGTCGCAGGAGCAGCTAGTAGATTACTCTGATGAGATGAAGTTGGAGCTAATGACAGATGATGACGGTAAAATCATTATCATGGATAATAAGGATTTGACGATGTTTGTAAATTTATTAAATGAAGACTATTATGTTTCACCGGTGAATGGCAAGCGCTATGAAATTAAGTCGAAGAAGTTATTAAACGAACCGGAAGGTGAACCACCAAGAGGCTAAAATGCCAAAGATTTATATAAAATGTTTGCACTGTGGGGGGATTGAAGCGACTGTTTTATGCGGGGGTGGTTTTTGTGGGGACATGGAGCTCTGTCTAGAAAAAAGAGAGACTAGAATAGTACCCGGGGTATGCGCTAATTGTCAGTGTAGAAAGCTAAACACGGGGAGAAGTTTGATTCTAAAGGGGGAGCTAACTCAGATTGCGTTAAGAGATCAGATGGATGATTGAGTAAATAATTTATACACATTTAATAGATTATAATTTTGTATAAATTAATTATTCAAGGAGAAATAATGAAGAAAAATTATAAAGTAGCGGTGGCGGCTTTGGTTGTGGCGGGCGTAGCTTTTGCTGGAGTAAAGTTTGCTGGCATGCTGGGTAAGCATGAAACGGGAAAAAGATACTCAATTGTGAGTACGAGTTTTCCTGGTTATGATTTTGCGCGTGCGGTAGCAGGAAATAATACAGAAGTCTCTGTAAAAATGTTATTGAAGCCGGGGGCTGAATCACATACCTTTGAGCCTACTCCGCAAGATATTTTAACAATTAAGAACAGTAATTTGTTTCTTTATGTTGGGGGAGACTCGGATGAATGGGTAAAAAAGGTGATCAGTGAAATTGATCCGAAGAAAACTAAGGTGATGAAGCTAGTCGATTTAGTAAAAACCAAAAATGAGGAAGTGGTCGAGGGGATGCAGGAAGATGAGGATGATCATAAGGATGATCACGACCATGATCATAAGCATGACCACGATCACGACCATGACCACGATCACGACCATGACCACGATCATGATCACAAGCATGACCATGATCATAAAGAAGAGGAACCAGAGGTCGATGAGCATGTATGGACTAGTTTAAAGAATGCTAAAGAGATTACAGAAAAGATTCTTAAGGCTGCTTTAGAATTTGATAAGGCGGAAGAAAAGAAGTTATCTGAAAATACTAAGAATTATACGGATAAAATTGCTGCAGTCGACCAGAAAATTGGGGAAATGGTTAAGACAGCGAAGCGTAAAGAAATTATTGTTGGCGATCGTTTTCCGTTAAGGTATTTTGTAGATGATTATGGAATTAAATATTATGCTGCCTTTCCAGGATGCTCAGAACAGACTGAAGCTAATGTAAAAACTGTCAGCTTTTTAGTTAAAAAGATAAAAGAAGATAAAATTCCTGCTGTATTTAAGATTGAGCTTTCAAATGGATTAATTGCGGAAACCTTAGCAAAAGAAACGGGGGCAAAGATTCTAGAGATTCAGTCCGCACATAATATTTCAGAGAAAGATTTTCAGAGTGGTGTGACATATGTGGACTTAATGGAGCGTAATCTTGAAGCGTTAAAAGAGGCTTTAAATAGCTAGAGAATAGCTTAATAAAATAGAAGAAAATGATGAAGATGAAAGGGATAACTCGCGAATTTGAAAGAGAAGGGACAAGCGTCGGTTCTTCTTGTGGGCTGCTTGTAACGGTGAAAAAATTACAGGTGGACTATGATAAGACAAAGGTTTTTTCAAATTTAAGTTTTGAAGTCTGCGAGGGGGATTTCATTTGCATTGTTGGACAGAATGGGGCTGGAAAATCGACACTAATTAAAACATTACTGGGGCAAATTAAGCAAAGTAAGGGGGAAATATTGTTTCATAATTTGAAGCGAAACTTTATTGGTTATATGCCACAGGAAAGTAAGGCGGATAAAAATTTTCCAGCTTCAGTTTCAGAGATTGTATATGCGGGAACATTGAATAGGGTTGGGTTTAGACCTTTCTTTGGGAAGCATGAAAAAAAGATTGTTGAAGAAAGTTTAAGGGAACTAAAGATTGTCAATCTAGCAAAACGACATTTTGCAGATTTATCGGGTGGGCAAAGGCAGAAGGTATTACTTGCACGAGCGTTGGCGGCGACGACGAAGCTACTAATCTTGGACGAACCATCAAATAACTTGGATTTTAGATCGAAAATGGAGTTATATGAGAATTTGTCGAAGTTGAATAAGAAAGGGATTACAATTTTGATGGTGACACATGATCTTGATCATAAAAATCTAATTGGAAATAAGATCCTTGCTCTTTCAGGGGAAGAGTATTTCTTTGGGGAAACTAAGGAATACGTAGAGAGGATTCATGATGTTTGAAATATTTGAACAGGGTTTTTTGATGAGGGGATTTTTCGCAGGGCTACTGATTTCGATTTCGGCGGCACTAATAGGGACGGCGGTAGTCTTAAGGCGTAATGCAATGATTGGTGACGGACTATCACACGTGGGGTTCTCAGCCTTTGCGATGGCAACAGTACTAAACTTTGCGCCACTTGAGTTTGCTTTGCCGGTGGTGATTATAATGTCATTTTTAATATTAAGATTAAATAATCAGAGCAAAATTCAACCGGATGCGGCGATTGCGATGGTGTCGGCGGGGGCATTGGCGCTAGGGACTTTTGTAATATCGATTACTAGAGGAGTAAATACAGATATTAATAATTATTTATTTGGTAGTATCTTATCGATCTCTGTGAATGACCTGATATTTTGTGTGATCTTTTCAATATTCGTAATCGGAATTTTCTTGGCTTGCTATAATAAAATTTTTGCTTTAACATTTGATGAGGAATTTGCGAGGTCGATTGGAATTAAGACTAACTTATACAATGCAATATTTGCGATTCTTTGTTCAATTGTAGTGGTACTTGGAATGAGGTTGATGGGTGCACTCCTCATTTCGAGCTTGATTATTTTTCCGACGATGTCAGCAATGCAGGTAGTAAAAACTTTTAAGAGAGTGATTATTGTCTCGATTTTAGTGTCCGTGACTTGTTTCATAATAGGAATGGTAGTATCTTATGGTTTTTCGACGCCAACTGGATCGACAATTGTCCTAGTGAACGTCTTGGTGTTTATGTTATTAAAAATGATGGCCTGGGTAAGGAAATAGTGTTTGATAAAATACTAAAATTAAGATAAAATTTATCTGTAAGAGATCTTCTTGTCATAGAACGAATTTAGAAAATCCTTGGAGGTGATTGATGTTGAAATTATTGAGATATATGAGGCCATATTTTTGGCAATGTTTGGCATTAGTGCTGGCGGTTGGCTTGCAGGTTTTTGGTACACTGATGCTACCAACAATGATGGCAGACATCGTGAACGAGGGAATTATTAAGAACGACACGAATTACATCTGGCAGATGGGAGTGAAGATGTTTGGAGTGACCATAGTGTCGGCGCTTGGTACCTTGGTTTCTTCATATTTTTCTGCGAAGGTTAGTGCGGCAATTAGTCGAGATATGAAAAAAGATTTATTTGCTAAAGTACTATCTTTTTCAATTGCAGAAACAGAACAATTTTCTACAGCCTCATTGGTAACGAGAACTACTAATGATGTTTCACAAGTGCAGCAGACGATGGTGATGTGCTTATCGATGTTGATTCGTGCACCATTAATGGCAGTAGGGGCAGTAATGCAGGCATTTGTAGTGGCGCCAGATATGACGTGGATTATTGGATTAGCAATTGCAGTACTTCTCGTTTTTTCAATTGTGATTATTGGGCTTGTGATGCCAAAGTTTGTGTTGTTCCAGAAGATGATGGATAAAATAAACTTGTTAACGAGAGAAAATCTGACTGGTGTAAGAGTGATTCGGGCATTAAACAAAGAAGATTACGAGGAGAAGAAATTTAAAAAGGCGAACGATGAGTTGACAAAAACTGATTTGTCGATTGTAAAAGTTATGCAGTTGCAGACTCCGATCATGATGCTAGTATTCAACATGACGTCATTACTGGCGATCTGGGTGGGTATTTCAAGATTAAATGTGGATGTAAGTTATCTTGGTAAAATGATTGCGTTTATGCAGTATGCTACACAGGTAATTATGTCATTCTTGTTTTTGACTATGCTGTTTGTGCTAATTCCACGTGCAAATGTGTCAGTAAAACGTATCAACGAGGTATTAAAGACTCAATCTAAGATCATATTTCCGGAAAAAAGTACGAAGGATACAGACAAGAAGGTGAGCGTCGAATTTAGGAATGTGAGTTTTGGTTATAATTCGAGTGATGGTAAGGTGCTGGAGAACATTAGTTTTGTGGCCGAAGCGGGAAAAACAACGGCTTTTATTGGTTCAACGGGATCTGGTAAGTCGACACTGATTAATTTAGTGCCAAGGTTTTATGATGCAACAGAGGGAGGGATCTTGATAAATGGCAAGAAGATTAAGGAGTATGCTGAATCAGATTTGATTGATCGAATTGGACTAGTGCCACAAAAAGGTTATCTGTTTGGTGGAACAGTGAGATCAAATATTTTATTTGGCGTAGAGAAGGGGATGGATGCGCAAATGAAAAAGGCAGCGAGAATAGCTCAGGCGACGGAATTCATCGAAAAGATGCCAAAAAAATATGAAAGTAAAATTTCAGAAGGGGGAACGAATGTGTCGGGCGGACAACGACAACGGTTGTCGATTGCGAGGGCAGTGGCGAAGGAGCCTGAAATATTTGTGTTTGACGATGCTTTTTCAGCGCTGGATATGAAAACAGATAGATTACTGAGAGCGGCATTGAAAGAAGTAACAAAGGAATCGGTGGTATTAGTAGTAGCCCAGAGGATTAATACGATTAGAGACGCAGAACAGATTATTGTACTAGATCAAGGGAAGATTGTGGGGCGGGGAACTCACTATGAGCTACTGAAGAGATGTAAGGTTTATCTTGAGATCGCAAAGTCACAATTTTCAGATGAGGAATTGGCTGCGGAACTGACAGTGAGTTCTAAGGTTGGGGCATTAGAGGTGGTCCAGGATAGGGAAAAACAGAAAGGGGAGAAATAAGATGCGTGACAAGGGAGTAAATGCACAGGGTCCAAAGGACCTAAAGGGTGCTTTGAGGCGTTTCTGGCAGTCGATTAGGGAGTGGAAGATAAGGATTATAATTGCTGCGGTTTTATCTTTGATCTCGACGCTTTTAATGGTTTTTGGACCAATGATTCTTGGTATGATGACAACTTCTGCGACGGAGTCATTAAAAAATCAGGGTGTGATAAATTGGTCTGAAATTAATTTCTTAGCGTTTATTCTGATTGCAACATTTGTATCGTCGGCGGTAATTGGCTATATTCAAGGAGTAGTAACTTCGTCCCTTTCAGTATTGTATGAAAAGAAGCTAAGAGAGAAGATTTTGAGGAAAATGCGACGTTTGCCGATTGGGTACTTTGATAAGACGCCAAATGGAGACGTGATGTCGAGAATGATTAATGATGTCGATACGATTTCGGTATCATTTGCTGAAACTTTAACACAGATTATTACAAGTACTACAACACTTGTGAGCTACTTAGCGATTATGTTGTATCTTTCGGTCACGTTGTCTTTGATTGCAATTGTAGCGGTGCCGATTTCGACAATTTTTATCGCGAGAGTTTTGAAGAAGGCTAAGGTGTATTTTGTAGCAGAGCGAGAGACATTAGGTAAATTAAACGCGATTATCGAGGAGAGCTTTAGTGGTCAGTTGGTTATTAAGGCAAATAATCATGCCGGACGGTCAATAAAGAGTTTCGAGACGATAAATCAAAAGTTATATAAAGAGAGTAGCGAGGCTCATTTTCTTAGTTCGCTAACTTTTCCTTTAACACATATCTTTTTGAATTTGGCATACGCTGGTGTATGTATGTTGGGCGGATACTATGTAATTATTGGATCGATTTCGATTGGTGGTATTCAGGCATTCATTCAATATTTGAACCGTTTTAATAGGCCAATTACAGAGATTGCTCAACTTTCAAGTACAATCCAGCAAATATTGGCAGCGGCTGAGAGGATTTTTGATTTTCTAGAGGAGAAGGAGGAGGAGCCAGAAGTAGAAAAGAGTTTATTCTCTCAGATTATAAATAAAAATCGCAAACTACAGGGTGAGGTGGAATTTAGAAATGTGAATTTTAGCTATGATGTGAAGCCGGTGATTAAAAATTTCTCGGTTAAGATTAAACCAGGAATGCAGGTGGCGATTGTGGGTCCGACTGGGGCGGGAAAGACGACGATAGTAAATTTGTTGATGCGATTCTTTGACCCTAACGATGGTGAAATTTTGATTGATGGTGTTGAGACGAAGAAGATGCGACGTGATGAGGTGCGTGATTTGTTCGGGATGGTTTTACAAGATACATGGTTGTTCTCGGGAACGATTATGGAGAATTTAAAATACGGAGCAAAGAAAATCTCGGACGAGGATGTTTATGAGGCGGCAAAACTAGTGGGAGTGGACCACTTTATTAGGTCACTACCTAACGGATACCAGACGGTGATTTCAGAGGACTCGGATAATATTTCAGCTGGTGAAAAACAATTGATGACAATTACGAGGGCAGTGATTAGTAAGCCTACGATGATGATTTTGGATGAGGCAACTTCTAATGTGGATACGCGTACTGAGCAATTAATCCAGGATGCGTTTTCAAAGCTTACAAAGGGGAGAACTTCATTCGTGATTGCGCACCGACTATCGACAATTCGAAAAGCTGATTTGATTTTGGTGATGCGGGAGGGGAATATTATTGAGCAAGGCAATCATAAAGAATTAATTGCAAAGAACGGCTTTTATGCGGAGCTATATAATTCGCAGTTTAGTGAAGATGTGTAGAAACTGAACTCTTGTGTTACTATAGAGATAATAATACTAGGAGGATGCTGTGGCGAAACTATATTTCAGATACGGTGCAATGGGTTGCGGAAAGACAATGCAACTTTTACAGGTGGCTTTTAATTATGAAGAACGTGGTCATCGGGTCTGTGTGATGAAGCCAAAGACGGACACGAAGAATGGCGAGAAGCTGTTAACCAGGATTGGGCCGGAGCGAGTGACGGATTTTTGTTTCGAGAAAGAAGATAACCTCTTTAGTTACTTGAAAAAACACATTAAAGACAAGAAAATCTCTTGTGTATTGGTTGACGAAGCACAGTTTTTGACATCAAAGCAGGTAGATCAATTAATGAAGGTGACGACGGATCTTGAGGTGCCGGTAATGGCTTATGGTCTAAGATTGAACTTTAGATTGACTGACGGCGGTTTTGAGGGGGCGACAAGATTACTGCAGATGGCACACGATATCGACGAGATTAAAACGATCTGTGAGTGTGGACGTAAGGCAACTCTAAATGCACGATTTTTAAATGGGGAGTTCATGGCGGATGGTCCAGATGTCTTGATTGATGATGGTAGTTCAGAGGTTGAATATAGAGCAATTTGCCCAAAGTGCTACTCGGAATATGCAGCGGGAAAGAAAAAAGGCGGGGCAATTTTGAAGAAGCATGCGGCAGGAGTGAAATAATGTTGATTGTGATCGAGGGGCAAGATGCGACGGGAAAAGATACCCAGGCGCGTCTTTTGGCTGAATATTTAAGGGAGAAGGGTGAGATTGTGACCGCTTACTCGGAGTCGGGAACTGGTTCGGAAGATCCATTTGTGTCTGAGATTGCCAAGTTAACATATAAAACTAAGCAAGATATTAATCATAGAACTAGGGTATTGTTATTCCTAGTCAACCGTTATGAGCAATGGAGAAAGATTGCGGAACCAGCACTAAGACGTGGTGAGACGGTAATTTTAACACGTAACTGGTTGTCGACTTTGATTTATGAAGGTTATGCTGGAGGAGTTTCAAAATCATTAATTTCACGTCTACATAAAGAAATTATGCCAGATTATTATTTTAAACCTGACAGAATAGTGGTACTAACATTGTCGGATGCGGAGAGACAACGTAGGCTAAATACACAGGCGGTCGAACAGGGCCGAGCGGGCGAGGTCTTAAAAACGCAACCAACAGAGTTCCAGAAAAAAGTGAATGAAGCATATTTGAAGGTTGCGAAGGAAATGAAGCTGCAATGTCTAGATGCGGGAGGAACGATTAATGAGGTGCAAGAGGAATTAAGAAAACTGTTTGCATTATAAGATGAAGTGTTTTGATGAGAGTTGGTGGGGATTTTTGGAGGAAGAATTCTCCAAAGATTATTTTAAGAAATTAGCTAATTTTTTACATAACGAATATGAGGAGAAGACAGTATTTCCAGATAAGAACTTGGTGTTCAGAGCGTTTTTGACGGATTTAAATAAGATAAAAGTAGTAATTTTGGGGCAGGATCCATATCATACCCCAGGAGTGGCGGATGGGTTAGCTTTTTCGATTAAGAAAGGCGGAAAATATATAGCGCCTAGTCTAGCAAATATTTATAAGGAAATAGATGCAGACGTGGGAGAGCATATGAATTCGGATGGTGATCTTTCGAGTTGGCAAGAACAGGGGGTGTTGCTACTAAACAATGTATTAACAGTGGAGGCGCATCGAGCGGGGTCTCATAGGGGGAAGGGATGGGAAATTTTTTCCAAGAACTGTGTAGAATATTTAAATAAAAATCGCGAAAACTTAGTGTTTATCTTGTGGGGAAGAGATGCTAGAGCTAAAAAGATGTTAATCGACCAAGAGAGACACTTGGTTTTAGAGTCTGCCCACCCCTCACCACTGTCAGCTCATAATGGGTTCTTTGGTTCTAAGCCGTTTTCGAAGACAAATGAATATCTGAAATCGAAAGGACTTGAAATAATTAAGTGGTAAAAAGATTGGGATAAAAAAAGAACCCCTTGCGGGGTTTCTTTTTTAAAGTGGTTGGCAGATTGATCCACCACCCTCTTTCTTATAGAGAATGGCAACTTTACGTGAACCGGAGGCGTGAATAGCATCTGGGCCTTCGCAGGTGGCATTGGTGACGATACTGATTGTGTGACCTTTGGTACCACTTTGTTCATATGGGTTACCGGCAGTAACATCTTCTATGCCATTTGGACGACCTTCAGCCTGATCGCGCCAAGTGGAGCCTGAACGTTGGCCGTTGTTGCAGATTTTGGTTTCTGCATTATAGGAAGTGGCTTCACGGCAGGAAGAGATAGCTAGAGAGTATGGGCCACCTTCTGGGTCAACAAATTTATCCTTATCCTCTTTACCAATGATAAGGTAGGAATCATAGAAGTAAGCCCAAGATTGGTGGTTGAGGGTGCGAGAAATATTTTGGTCAACTTCGGTATGTCCAGAGACGTAGGAGCCAAACTTATCAGAAGGAATGGCACCACTGTTATTAGACTGGTAGTTGGTTAAAGCAGCAGCAAGCCTGGAAATATCTGAAGTGCGCTGAGTGTCGCGGCGGTTACGCTGGAGGGCAGGAAGTGCAATGAAGACCATGAGGAAGATAAGACCGGCGATACCAAGTACCAAGACAACCTCGATAATGGTGAAGCCTTTTTTGTTATTTAGATTTTGATTTGCCATTTGATCCTTTCTTTTTAGTCAAGTTTTTGGCGTTTTTCTTAAGCAAATAATAATAAAAAATCATAGAAAAATCAAGAGGCTTATGCTAAGATACAGATAGTGTTAGTGGTGCTTTATCTAGTATTTTTTGTGGTGGGGGCGGTTTTTGGATCATTTGCATGCTGTCAGGCTTATCGGATTCGATATAAGGAGGAGGGGAAGAGGATTGGTGGACGTTCAGAGTGTCTTTTTTGTCATCAGCGGTTAAGTTGGTATGAATTGATTCCGATTTTGTCATGGATGTTGCAGAGTGGTCGTTGCAGAAAATGTGGAAAGAAAATAGGGGGAATTGAACTTGCTTCAGAAGTGGCGATGGGATTAATTTTTTGTGGAATTTTAAGTTTATTTTTTAAACAAGTGAACGTAATGGGTTTTTGGCAAGGAGAGGGATACGATTTCTGGCGAAATTTTGACATTGAGCTTTTGGTGAGAATTTTTACTAATCCGTTGATTATAGTAAGAGCATTAATTCTTATGGTAAGTGCGGTATTATTTTGGATTTTGGTGGTTTATGATTTGAAGTGGCAAAGGTTACCTAGTTGGATCTTATGTACGTTGATAGGCCTTGGTGTGGGGTACTTTATTTTGAATGAGCTGGTGAGATTTGGGATAATCTCGGAACTAAGATATTGGTCTGGCTCAAAATTACTTAGTGTACAGCCTGGGACGGCTAGGCAGGTGAGCGAAGTTATTAAGAATGATCTATTTACTGTAGTGAGCAGTATTTTAGTATTGCCGGGTCTATATTTTTTAATGTATAAAATTTCAAAAGAACGGTTAGTAGGGGGAGGAGATTATTTGTTGGCTTTAGCGGCAGTGTTATTTTTAGGAAGATTCGAGCTGTCACTGACGTTACTTTTTGTAGCGAATTTGTTGGCATTAGGATTTAATGCGAAGAAAATTATGCAGAAGAAAAAGGTGCGAGTGCCATTTGGTCCGTATCTAATTATGGGGTTTTGGTTGGTCTTGCTGTTTGCTAGAGAAATTCTTTTATATCTCTATGTAGTGGCGGTATAGACCGTGGTTGAATTGGAATCGTGAGGCTAAAAAATTAGTCTTTGGTTTCTGAATGAAATTTTTCGTGAACTTCTTTAAGGTGGGGATCAGTGATATGGGTGTAAATCTGAGTGGTGGCAATATTGGCATGGCCAAGGAGACTTTGAACAGAGCGTAGATCAGCACCATTCATTAAAAGATCGGTAGCGAAGCTGTGACGAAGGGTGTGGGGGGTGACGTGTTTGGTGATGCCGGCAAGGCGGGCATACTTTTGGATAATCCGTTCGATTGAACGTGGACTGAGCCGGCGAAAATCACCAGAGGTGTCAGGTATATTTTGATTGGAAGAGTTATTGAGGAAAAGAGCGGGAAGAGTGTCACTTCTGGCGGAAAGGTATTCTTCAAGATGATCGGCAGTGGTTTGATCAATAAAGATAGGGCGGTCTTTTTTACCTTTACCGCGAACCATAAACTCGCGACGGGCGAGGTTAATGGAGTCACGATTCAAGTTACAAAGCTCAGAAACACGAAGTCCACCGGAGAATAATAGTTCAATGATGGCACGGTCACGTAGACCAGTTTCGGTATCGATGGGGATTTCTGCAAGTAGGCGTTCGACCTCATCGAAATGGAGAAAGGTGACCTGTTTTTTGGCGGCGCGGGGTAGGTCAACTAGACTTGGGTCAAGAGAGTGAATCCCACGTTTGGCTAGATATTTGAGAAAACCACGGAGGGCAATTAGATGATAGCTTTGAGTAAGGGCGGAAAGACGTTCATGGTTTTGATTGTCGTCAAAACGATTGAGTCTGAGGCGAAACTTACGTAAAATTTCTGGAGTGAGATCAGAAGGTTTAATGGTGGCACCTTCGGGAAAATCTTGAGTGATTAGATCAAGAAAACGAGCAAGATAAAGTCCGTAGTTTTCAGTGGTTTTAGTAGAGCGGCCTTTTTCAATTTCAAGAGATTCGAGAAAGTCATTAATAAGATCAGAGATATCCATAAGGGATATTATAACAGACCGTGCTATAATACGGTTATGGATAATCTGAATACTCCGGGTGTGGATTTTACGCCAAATATGGATGGCGGCGTGAAGCTGAATGATGGAAACCAGCCGAATAATGAGGTAGAGACGAATTCGGTATTTAAGGTTTTTGGTGAAGTAAAGAAAATTGATTATAATCAAGAACTAGTAGATCAGCAAATCAATATGAATCCGACAGAGAAGAGGATTTATGAGCCTCTAACTGGGAGTAGTGTGGTGGTGGATACAGTGCAGGAAAATAGGGTGCCTGAAAATGGGTTCCCGGCAGGGTATGGGCCGAATGCAGACTTCAAGAGAATTGAAAAACCGAAGAAACCGAAGTTGGGGGAAAGAATTAAGCGTTCTTTTGGTGAGCTGACGAAGATACAGAAGAGACTACTAATTATTATCCCGTCAGCAGTGGTAGGGTTAATTGTGGTTTTTTCGATAGTTGCGAGTATTACGGGGATATTTTCAACCGATTACTCAAAAACTTACAGCGTGGCGAAGGCGATTAAGAGCGATCTACAAAAACTAAGAAGCAATGTGAATTGTGATAAGGTAACAGAATATAATGACAATACCTTCACCTCGATGGAGATATATCAGGGATACATTGAGGGATGCAAGAAAAATAGTCAGGGAGTAAATGCGCAGTTGATTGAAGAAATGGGGAATACGGCCGGGGTCCTGAAGGATATCGAGGTAAATCGTCGATTTGAGGCGTTTAAGGTGGCGTTGAATGAGTCTAAGGCAAGTAGTGCTGAAGTAGAAAAGACTCTGGATCTTTATTCATTGTGGCATAATTGGCTAATTGTGGAGTCGTCTGGAGATAAAACTCACAACGGTTTTGAATGGAGTGAATCAGAAATTAAGGAAGCGGCAAAGATTTTGATGGAGTCTGGTAATGAAAAACTGGTGGCGTATGGCAACGCTTGGATTGGCTTAAAAACAGAGGTGGCAAAGGCGGCGTACAAATTCTATCATTCTTCTGAAGAAACTGAGGTGGTGGACTACGTGGAAGCAAAGAACGACTTGGAAGCGAAAAAGAATGCGTTTATGCAGTTCCAAAAGGAGAAACGACCAGATGTATTGAAAGAATTCCCGTTGCAGCTAGTCGATCTTGCAAATATTTCGGTGAAATTCGACGAGATGTATAATTTTATTCGGGAAACGTACCAGAAAAATTACAATAAAAAAGTTGGGGGATGTAAAGAATTGATTAATGCGGTAATCTGTGATTAGTATCTGGATTTACCTAGAGTAATCGTAGCGTGGAATAGCTTGACTGGTTGTGTTATAATCAGAAAAATGTAAGAGCAAAAGCTCAGGGAGTACGTATGTCAGAAGATAAACCTACTAATAAACAAAAGGAGGTCGATCTTGCCGACTTCGTGCAAAGAACACTTGTAATTTTTAAACCTGATTCTGTGCAACGTGGTATTGTGGGGGAAATCTTGCAACGCTTTGAGCGCGTGGGCTTAAAAATTGTTGGTATGAAGATGGTAAGTCCAGATCAGGTACTATTTAAAAAACATTATGAAGATATCGGAAAGCTGATTTCACGACGGGGTGAGGAAACTTTTATGTATAACTTGAACTATATGATGTCAGGTCCAATTATTGCAATGTGTCTTGAAGGGGTGGAGGCAGTGGCTTTAGTACGTAAAATTGTCGGCCCTACTGAACCAAAGTCTGCAGATATGGGCACAATTCGTGGTGATTTTTCCCACATGAGCTTTGGTTATTCTAATGCGAAGAAAATTGGTGTACCTAACCTTGTGCATGCTTCAGGAAATCCGGAAGAAGCAGCAGAGGAAGTGAGACTATGGTTTACTGATGCTGAACTCTATGATTACGAAGATTTGAATGAAAAATATACTCGCTAAGATAGTGAAGTATATATGGTATAATTAATTTGTGTTGGCCTGGTAGCTCAATGGATAGAGCAGCTCCGTCCTAAGGAGAAGG
>ERZ773049.543-NODE-543-length-23360-cov-5.341300_pt1 | contig 23360 bp, 26 predicted proteins | sample MGYA00580633_ERZ773049 | MGnify/ENA primary metagenome ERZ773049 (study PRJEB29015, sample SAMEA2737991) | human oral metagenome | biome: human oral; feature: human-associated habitat; material: dental | place: China | collected 2066 ...
GAGGTACGGGCGCAGGCGGGCGGCGGCACGCGCCAGCGCCGCCAGGTCGCCGCCGGGACTTTTGACGAGGAGGTAGAAGGGGATGTCGTGGTCGCTGATGAGGCGGGTGTTGAGGGAGGGGTCTGCAACGCGGGCGGCGAGTGCGGCGAGGGTGTCGCGGCTGGTGGCGGCCAAGCGATGGCTGCGCGCGAGCCAGTCGCGGTCGGGTGTGCCGTCGGGGCTGAGGATGATGCCGCCGTGGTTGATGATGGCGTGGTCGGCGAAGGGGAGGGCGACGCGGCGGTAGGCGTCGTGGTTGCGCGCGGTGGTGGGGATGATGCGGGCGTGCGCCTGCCAGTGCGCGAGCAGGGTTTGTTGTACGGGCGAGGTGTATGAAACCGGGCTGCCGTCGCGCAGATACGCGACGGGGATATGCGCGTCGCCGGGCGGTGCTTTGCGGCCGCTGGTAAAGAGGGTGTCGTCAAGGTCGGCAAAGAGGAGGATTTGCATGGGGTTTTTTGTCGGGGAAGCGGATGGGATTTACGGGGAGGGCATGATGTGGCGGAAGATTGGGGGCGGTTTGTTATTCGTTTGGGTGTAGTCGCTGCGCGGTTCATTTGCTGCCCCACCCCGGCCCTTCCCCGCGGGGGAGGGAGCCGTTCTGCGAATGCCCACAGAACGGAATTGCCAACAGCCCCGGGCCATTCATGTCCGGGCTGTGGTTGCCGGGCGTTATGGTTGTGTCAGTTGCACCAGTTGCGCCCCCAATGCGACGGCGGTGTCGCGCAGGGCGGGGTTTGCCGGGTGTTCGTGGCAGATGTGGATGTGGTCGTAGTCGTGTGCGGGCGGCAGGTTGTAGAGGTAGTAGGGCACGCCCGCGTCGTAGGGGTCGGCAAAGTCGCGTTTGTGGGTGAGTGCGCCCCAGATGTGTGCCGGGGAGCGGGTGCTGGATTGCAGCCATACTTGCGCGCCGCTGTACTGTGCCAGTTCGCGTGCATAGACGGCGGGCGGGTGGATGTATTCGCCGGTGCCGAGGACGAGGACGCGCGCGTCCGCCCGGATGCTGTGCCGCGCCAGGAGTGCTTTTGGCAATTGCAGCGCGTGGCGGATGCCGAGGCGGCCGTGGCCGCTGTCGGCAATGGTGATGACGCGTTCGGCGGTGGCGGGCAGTGCGGGCGGGGTGCATTGGGCGTGGTAGTGCCAACTGCCGCGCAGCAGGCAGTGGCGCGGGATGTTATCGGCGGTGGCCGGGCTGAAGTCGGTGAGGCAGAGCCAGTGTGTGTGTTGCAGGGCGGGCAGGTGCGGCGCCAGCGCGGCGGCGAGGGCGCGGAAGGTGTCGCCGGTGGAGAGTTCGTCGTCGATGAGAACGAGGCTGCGCGCGGCGTGGAAGCGGCGGCGGTTTTCGGCGTCATCCGGCAGGTGCAGCCATTGTTGGCTGGCGTGGCTGTGGCTTTCGGCAAAGGGTAGGGTTTCCGCCCCGGCGACGCGCAGGCGGCTGGTGTGCAGGTAGAGTGCCTCGCTCTGCGGCGCGCGCGCAAGCCACGCCTCAAACACGCCTTGTGCCAGCGCGGTTGCCGTCTCCGCCATGCCGATGAACAGTACCGGCGCGGGCAGGTCGTCGGGCAGTTTGGCGGCGAGTGCCTGGTGGATGCGGGCGAGGGTCGCAGTCGCCACCGGCCAGTGTTTGCCGAGGACTTTGCTGACGAAGAGGAAGGCGCGGCGCGGGTTGGCGCGGGCGCCTATGGCAAAGAGTTCGTCGGGCGGCAGGTCGGTGCGGTCAATGGTGAGGGTCAGGCGGCCATCGGGCAGGTCGTGAACGTGGGTCATGGCGGGGCAGGGCAGGGCGGCAATCGGGCGGGCATTATATCGGTAGCGCCAGGGCAAAACTGCTACAATCGCCCCGCTTTCCGCACCTGTAATTCATCCTGAAATCAAAGGAGTACTTATGGCAGTCAATCTGCAAAAAGGCCAGAAAATCTCTCTGGAAAAAGAAGCGGGCGGCGCGCTCACCAGCGTCGTCATGGGGCTTGGCTGGGACGTCGCCAAAAAGAAAGGGCTGTTCGGCTTTGGCGGTGGCAACCAGTCCATCGACCTGGATGCCTCCTGTTTTATGTTTGACGACAACAACCAGCCGGTTGACCTCGTGTACTTCGGCCACCTGCGCAGCAATGACGGCTCCATCCAGCACAGTGGCGACAACCTCACCGGCGAGGGCGACGGCGACGACGAGCAAATCGCGGTCAACCTGGCGCGGGTACCGGCGCAGGTCAAGTCGCTGGTATTCACCGTCAACAACTTCACCGGGCAGAATTTCAGCCAGGTGGAAAACGCCTACTGCCGCCTCGTGGACGGCCAAAGCGGCAAGGAAATCGCCCGCTACGACCTCTCCGCCCAGGGCAAACACACCGCGCAGGTGATGGCAAAACTCTACCGCCACAACGGCGAATGGAAAATGCACGCCATCGGCGAAAACGGCCAGGGCAGAACCGCCGACGAACTGCTGCCGCTGATCGCCCCGCACCTCTGACCCGCCCCGGCAGTCCCGCACGGACTGCCTTTTACCTTAGAACCTGTTTAGTGTCTCTGGCACGGACGCCGCCGACACATCTTGACCACACGGCTGCGTTGCGAAACTTGGCAATAGTCCCGCTATTACCTGCGTTTCGCGCCTTGCCGTGCAGCCAGTCTGTATCAGCGGACGCCTCGCGCAGAAACGCTAAACAGGTTCTTACAAAACCAAGGAAAACCCCATGCGACGCCTCCCCGTTTACCTCCTCGTTGATACCTCCGGCTCGATGCACGGCGAAGCCATCGAAGCCGTGCGCAACGGCCTGCAAGTCATGCTCTCCGCGCTGATGCAAGACCCTTACGCGCTCGAAACCGCTTACCTCTCCGTCATCGCCTTCGACAGCAGCGCGCGCCAGCTCACCCCGCTGACCGAACTCACCAGCTTCCAGTTGCCCAACCTGCAAGCCAACGGCATGACCGCGATGGGCGAAGCGCTCAGCCTGCTCGCCGACTGCATCCAGCGCGAAGTCGTCAAAGGCAGCGCCGAACAAAAAGGCGACTGGAAGCCGGTCGTCTTCCTCCTCACCGACGGCGCGCCGACCGACGACCTCGACCGCGGCATCAACGCCATCCGCCAAGTCAAAACCGGTACCTTTGTCGCCTGCGCCGCCGGTCCCGGCGCCGACACCGGCACGCTGAAACGCATCACCGAAACCGTCGTCTCGCTCGACACCGCCGACTCCAGCACCCTCAAGAGCTTCTTCAAATGGGTCTCCGCCTCCATCTCCGTCTCCAGCCAAAAAATCGAAAGCGGCAAAGAAGTCAGCGGACTGGACGAACTGCCGCCGCCGCCGCCCGAACTCAACATCGTGCTGTAAACCATGGCCATCACCCTGCAAAAAGGCCAGGGCGTCAGCCTGCGCAAAGAATCCGGCTACGACCTCTCGCGCCTGACCGTCGGCCTCGGCTGGGACATCGCGCCGAGCACGCCCGCCTATGACCTCGATGCCGTTGCCTTTCTGCTGGATGGCGACGGCAAGGTGCGTAACCTCGGCAAACTTGGCGCGAATGGCCGACCGACGCTGGAAGGCGGCGACGTCGTCTTCTACAAATCGCTCGTCCACCCCAGCGGCAAAGTGCGCCTCTCCGGCGACAACCAGAGTGGCAGCACGAGCGGCGACGCCGAACAAATCGAAGTCGCGCTGGACACCCTGCCCGACGCCTACCGGCAAATCATCTTTGCCGTTGCCATCTACAAAGGCCACGAACGCAAACAGAGCTTCGCCGGGGTGCGCCGCGCCCACATCCGCGCGGTCGATGGCAAAGGCCAGGAAATCTGCCGCTACGACATCGGCAGCGACCCGGCAAACCACGCCTGTGCCATGACCTTCGCCAGCGTGGTGCGCGGCGCGGGCGGCTGGAACTTCAACGCCATCGGCGAATTTCACGACACTGACCGCTTCATCGACCTGCTCAAGCGCTATTTGCCGTATTGAACCATACCGCCCGTTCAAAACCGCAGGGTGGGATTGCCCCACCCAGCAATCTGACAACGGAAGAATCCCATGCTAACTATCGAATTACCCATCGAACTCGAAAATCGCCTGGACGCGCTTGCCCAGGCGACCGGACGAAGCAAAAGTGATTATATTACCGAGGCTATTCTTGAATATTTGGAAGACCTTGCCGATCTGCACCTTGCCGAACAGCGGCTGCGCGATATCCAAAACGGCAAAAGCAAAACGGTTCCCCTGGAAGAAGTCTTGAAGCGTTATGGCATGGAAAATTGAATTTTCCGATAGTGCCGAACGCGAACTGGACAAACTTGACCCGCAAATCTCCAGACGCATCCTTGAATACCTGCAACAACGCCTCGCCAAACTGGATAACCCGCGCAACCTTGGGGCTGCATTGAAAGGCAGTAAACTGGGTATGTTCTGGAAATACCGCGTTGGCGACTACCGCATTATTGCCAGCATAGAGGACAAAATTATGCGCATTCTTGTCGTGCGTATCGATAACCGGCGTGATGTATAGCCATCCACCGAAAGTTTCAGACAAGGCGCGTCGCCGAAGACAGTACGCGGTTGTACGGCGAGACGACGCAACACCGTATGAGGCTTTCGGTGGATGGCTATATATCGCAAATAACCTCGTAAACCTGCCATAAGGAAACCCCATGACCCGACGCCTCCTCACCTACATCTGCATTGACACCTCCGGCTCCATGCGCGGCGAGCCCATCGAAGCCGTCAATACCGGGCTGCAAGCGCTGCTCGCATCATTACGGCAAAACCCCTACGCGCTGGAAAGCGTCCACCTCACCATCACCACCTTCGACTCGCAGATTAAGGACGTGCTGCCGCTGACGCCGCTGGAGCAGGTCGTATTGCCGGAAATCGTCTGCCCGGACAGCGGCGCGACCTTCCTCGGCGCGGCACTCGAACACATCGCCCACGCCGTACAACGCGACCGCATCACCAGCAGCGGCGAACAAAAAGGCGATTGGCGCCCCATCCTTATTATCCTCACCGACGGCAAACCGACCGACCTGCTCGCCTACAGCGAGGCCATCCCGCTCATCAAAAGCCTCGGCTTCGGCAACATCGTCGCCTGCGCCGCCGGGCCGAAGGCGGACGCCTCCTACCTCAAACAACTCACCGACACCGTCGCCTCGCTCGATACCATGGATGCCAGCGCCTTCGCCCAATTCTTCCAATGGGTTTCGGCAGCAGTTGCCAGCAGCAGCGTCAGCGTGGGTTCGCCCGGCGCGAGCAACGACCTGCCACCGCCGCCACCGGAAATCAACATCGTGCTGTAACCCCCAAAAAATCGCCGCCGGAAGCGTCCTGCGGCGGTTTTTTCTGCTAGAGGGTGTTTGCAATTTGAAAAATCCCCCTCCCCTGCAGGGCGAAGCCCGCAGCGGAGGTGAGCGATACAGCTCATGAACTGAAATTGCTGTTTTTCAATGGTTTTGCTGCCCTCACCCCAGCCCTCTCTCTTGCTTCGCAAGCAATGCTTGTCCCACAGGGAAAGGGGGTTTTCCCAGACTCCAAACAGGTTCTAAAAAGAGTAGGCGGTCATGGCGGTCACATTATGAGTTTTTCGTCGCAAATCCTGCCGCGAGACGGGCGATGATTGCCGCAGCGCTGCCGGGGCGGGCAAGCGGCGCGTTTTGTCCGGCCCAGAAGGGCGAGTATCCGTAGTTGCCCGCGCTTTCGGCGGCGCTTTTCAGGCGGAAGGCGGCAGCACCGGCGAGCGGGAAGGGCAGGGCGGCGGGGTGTATTGCCCCCAGTTTGCGCATGAGGTCATTGACGATGCCGCGCGCGCAGCCGCCGCTGAAGAGGTTGGTCAGCGCGGTGGTTTCGCCACGCGCGTCTTGCAGGGCGGCGCGGTGTGCCGCGCTGGTAGTGGCTTCGTCGGCGAGGAGGAAAGCGCTGCCAACCTGTACCGCGTCCGCGCCAAGCGCCATCGCCGCGCGCACTGTCGCTGCATCGCTGATGCCGCCTGCTGCGACAAGCGGCAGGGATACGGCGCGGCGGATGTTCGGCAGGAGCGCAAACAGCCCGCTTTGTCCGTCCGGGTCATGGTTGAGAAACCAGCCGCGGTGCCCGCCCGCTTCCAGTCCCTGGGCGATGATGCCGTCCGCGCCGTGTTCTGCCAGCCAGCGCGCTTCGGCAACGCTGGTGGCGCTGGAAAGGATTTTTGCACCCGTTGCCTTGACCGCCGCCAATAGTGGCGCTTCCGGCAGGCCAAAATGGAAGCTGACCACCGGCGGGCGGTGTTTCTGCACCACGGCAAGGGCTGTCACATCAAAGGGTTGGCGGACAGGGTCAGCGGGAATGTCGGCAGGTGTCAGGCCGAATTTGGCGAGATGCGGTGCGAGCAGGTCAAGCCAGGTTTTGCGCTGCGCCTCATTCACGGCAGGCGGCCGATGCGCGAAGAAATTGACGTTATACGGCGCATCGCCGACGGCAGCACGGATGGTGGTGAGCGCCGCATCAAGCTGTTCCGGGCGGTACATCGCGCAGGGGAGTGAACCGAGCGCGCCCGCATTACAGGCGGCAATGGTCAGCGCCTCGTTTTGTACGCCAAGCATCGGTGCCTGGATGAGCGGGTATGTCAGGCGGGAGAGGAGGTGTTGCATGGGGTGGCTCCGGTTGGGAAAACAGCGTTGCGGTGGGTGCTGGTTGCCGTGCAACTATGGGGTCAGGCGGCTGCCGGGCAGCGGCAGGGTGATGGTTGGCGCGGGCGTGTCCGCTTTTTCCGGATGCAGGCTGAAGCTGATGCCGTTGCGGTCGCGGGTATAGCCGGGCGGTAGCGGCGCTTCGGGATGGTTCAGGAGTTCAAAGGCGCGCAGGTAGCGGTTGGCATTGAGCAGGCGAGCCTGGTAATTCGACCAGTCTGGCCCTTCCATTTTGCACACGGGGTTGAGCAGTGAGCAGTATTTTTTCCGCTGCTCCGGTGCGGGCACACGCACTTCGTCGTGGGCAACGGCAGCGAGGATTTCCGGCAGGCAATAGCGGCTGTTTTTATAGAGCCATTGCGCTTCGACTTGGTGCATAAAGATGAAATAAATGGTTTTTTCGGCATCGCTGGCGTTCGGATCGGCGGCAATTTTGGCGTCATCCGCATGAGTGCTTTCGCTACCACCAAGCCATTCGCCATACATCAGCGGGCAAAGGGCGAGGGTTTCGGCAGGCTGCACTTGCAAGGCGTTGCAGTCGGCGGGCAGCGGCGTTTCCGGTGGCAATTCGGCGCGCATTTGTGCAAGCAAGGCGATATTGCGCTCCACCAGCGCAATGCCAACCATACTTTGTAGCATCAGCCCGTGGCTTTGGATGAAGCGCAGGCCGAGTTTGGCATCGCGACAGGCTCCATGCTGTGCCGCGTCGCGTTCACCGGCAGCGAAGCGGTAGGCGTGCAGGGTGTTTTCCAGTACCAGCGGGCGAAAGGGAGGCCAGTTGTCGCCATATTGTCCCGGCTGCGGCCGGAAGTAGTCGTATTGGCGCAGGCGGTTGATGGTGTCGCCTTGCTGCTGCCATTGTGTGCGGGTTTCTGGCGTGGTGTTTTGCCAGGCGGCGAGATGCTCTCGTGCAAGCGTAAGGCAATCGGCGGTCTCGCGCCTGCATTCCGGCAGGTCTTTTGGCCAGTCTTTGCCCGCATTCATGGGCAGATCAAACAGCGCCGCATAACCGTTTTCGCCGCTAACCGCCGGGCGTGCCTGTTCCAGTTGGGCAATGAGTGTCGGGTCGGGCGGGAGGTTGGGATAAGTGAGCACAGCGAGATAGGCCGCGCCAATGGTTTGATAAAGAAGGTCAAAGGTGAGCATAACGGCCTCGCTTTAGCGATTGAGACGGCTGCCCGGTAGCGGCAGGGTGATGGTTTGCGCGGGCGCGTCCGCTTTTTCCGGATGCAGGCTGAAGGTGAGCCCGTTGCCATCGCGGCTATAACCGGGAGGTAGCGGTGCGCCGGGGTGTTGCAGTAGTTCAAAGGCGCGCAGGTAGCGGTTGGCATTGAGCAGGCGGGCTTGGTAGTTACGATAAGTTTCAGCGAAGTTGGCTTGCGCGACCCGGCAAAGGATATTGAGCGGCGAGCAGTAGCGTGGCCAGTCATCTGCCACGGGGGTAGCAGCTTCATCGCGGGCGACCGCGGCGATGATTTCCGGTGCACAGTATTTGCGGCTTTCATACAGGCGCTGTCTGTCCGTCTGGTTTTTCATGATGGCGAACATTTTCTCGAGCAGGGCTTTTCCTTGGAGTTTTTCTGAATCGGGGGTGTGCAACCGGTTTGTCACATCGCTCATGGTTAGCCATTCGCTGTACATCAGCGGGCAGAGGGCGATGGTTTCCGCAGGTTGTGACCGCAGTGCATCGCAATCGGCGGGCAGCGGGTGATTCGGCGGCAATTCGGCGCGCATCCGCGCCAGCAGGTCAATATCACGTCTGAGTAGCCGGGCAGCAACTATGCTTTCCAGCAGTGAGCCGTGACTGTCGAGCATACGCAAGGCAAGGTTGGCATCGCGGCAGGTGCTTGGCAGCGCCTGCTCCCGCTCGCCCGCTGCAAAGCGGTAGGCGTGCAGGTCTTGTTGCATGAAAAGTAACTGATAAGGCGGTGTGGGGCTGTCTATCGCCAGTTGTTCCGCCGACGGACGGAAGTAGCTGTAACGCCGCAGGTTTTCCACCGCCTGTTCTTGCGCCTGCCACGTTTGCTGTATTTGCAGCGCGACTTCACGGTAAGTGGCGAGGTGTTCGCGGGCGAAGGCGAGGCAATCACGCGGTGTATCGGGTTTGCACCGCGGCAATTCCTCTGGCCAGTCTTTGTTTGTCAGCGGCAATTTGTGCAACGCTGCATAACCGTTTTCGCCGTCCACCGCAGGACGCACCTGCTCCAGCTCGGTGATTTGCGTCGGGTCGGGTTCAGTCGTGCCGGGGTAAGACAAGACGGTGATGTAAACCGCTGTAAAGAGGTTTTTCAGCGCGGTGTAGGGGAGCATCGTGGATTCCTGTAATAGCGGATAAAAATTATCGCCATGGGCATTGCTGCGCATGGCGATGGTTTTGGGTGCGGGCGGCGGGGTTAGTGTTTCGCGCGGCGGATGGCGGCGAGCTGCGCCATGGTTTGTGCCAGTTCTGCCTGCGCGCGTGCCAGTTCCAGTTTGGTGCTGGATTTGTCGCGCATTTTTTCTTCGGCGCGGCGGCGTGCTTCGCGTACCCGTTCTTCATCGAGGTGTTCGGCACGTTCGGCATCGTCGGCGAGGATGATGGTCTGTTCGTGCTGGACTTCGATGAAGCCGCCAGAGATGTAGATGACTTCTTCTTTGCCGCCTTCTTGTGTCAGGCGCACTTGTCCTGCCTTGAGGACGGCCAAGAGCGGCGCGTGTCCCGCGAGGATGCCCAGTTCGCCGTGGTCGGCGGTAGCAACGATGCGCTCCGCCTCGCCGCTAAAGAGTTGGCGGTCGGCGCTGACCATGTTGACGTGAAAGGTGTTCGCCATCGTGTTCCCCCTGCGGGTTTATTTGACGGTTTCGGCTTTCGCCAGCACTTCGTCAATGGTGCCAACCATGTAGAAGGCCTGTTCCGGGATGTGGTCGTATTCGCCATCAACGATGCCCTTGAAGCCACGGATGGTTTCTTTGAGCGGCACATATTTGCCCGCTGAGCCGGTGAAGACTTCGGCGACGAAGAAGGGTTGCGAGAGGAAGCGCTGGATTTTACGCGCGCGGTACACGACCTGTTTGTCTTCTTCGGAGAGTTCGTCCATCCCCAAAATGGCGATGATGTCGCGCAGCTCCTTGTAGCGTTGCAGCACGCCCTGTACGCGGCGGGCGGTTTCGTAATGTTCGTCGCCGATAACGAGCGGATCAAGCTGGCGCGAGGTGGAGTCGAGCGGATCCACTGCCGGATAGATACCGAGTTCGGCAATCTGGCGCGACAAGACGACGGTTGCATCCAAGTGAGCGAAGGTGGTTGCCGGTGAGGGGTCGGTCAAGTCGTCCGCCGGAACGTACACTGCCTGGATGGAGGTGATGGAGCCGGTTTTGGTCGAGGTGATGCGTTCTTGTAGTTTGCCCATTTCTTCGGCAAGGGTCGGTTGGTAGCCTACCGCTGACGGCATCCGCCCCAACAGCGCAGAGACTTCGGTACCGGCCAGGGTGTAGCGGTAGATGTTATCGACGAAGAAGAGGACATCGCGACCTTCGTCACGGAAGTATTCGGCCATGGTGAGTCCGGTCAGGGCGACGCGGAAGCGGTTGCCCGCCGGTTCGTTCATTTGCCCATAGACCAGTGATACTTTGTCAAGGACGTTGGACTCTTTCATTTCGTAGTAGAAGTCGTTGCCTTCGCGCGTCCGTTCACCGACCCCGGCGAAGACGGAGTAACCGCTGTGCTCAATGGCGATGTTACGGATGAGTTCCATCATGTTGACGGTTTTGCCGACACCGGCACCGCCGAAGAGTCCGACTTTACCGCCTTTGGCAAACGGGCAGAGCAGGTCAATCACCTTGATGCCGGTTTCAAGCAGCTCAGTGGAGTTGGCAAGGTCATCGTAGGCGGGTGCCTGGCGGTGGATGCCCCAATAGGCTTCCGCGTCAATTTTCGGGCCGTGGTCAATTTCTTCGCCCAGCACGTTCATGATGCGTCCCAGTGTCGCCTTGCCAACCGGTACGGTAATCGGCTTGCCGGTGTTTTTGACGTCCATGCCGCGCACCAAGCCTTCGGAGGAACCCATGGTGATGGTGCGCACGACGCCGTCGCCAAGTTGTTGCTGGACTTCAAAGACGGTGCCGCCTTGTTCGGCTACCAGTGCGTCGTTGATTTTCGGCACTGCGTCTTCGGGGAATTCGATATCGACGACCGCGCCGATGACCTGAACTATTTTACCGGTACTCATCTTTACCTCTTTTCAATTCAATCCGTTTTCGTCAGACGGCGGCTGCGCCGCTGACGATTTCCGTCAATTCTTGCGTAATTGCTGCCTGACGGGCTTTGTTGTATTGCAATTCAAGCTCGCCAATCAGGTTGGCGGCGTTATCCGATGCGTTTTTCATCGCAATCATCCGTGCTGACATTTCGCAGGCGATGTTTTCCGCGACCGACTGTTTGACCAGCGATTCGAGATAGCGTACCGCCAGTTTGTCGAGTATCTGCTCGGCATCGGGTTCGTATTCGTATGTCCAGGCGTGATCGGGCGCGTAATGGTCGTCGCTGATGATGGTGGCAGGCAGAAACTGCATGATCATCGGTTCTTGCGTCATGGTGTTGACGAAACGGTTGCCAACGAGATAGACCCGGTCGAGTTCGCCACTGCGGTAGGCATCTATCATTGCGCCAATGCCGCCAATGAGGTCGCGCAGGGCAGGGTTGTCGCCGTAAGCATCAACGGTAGTGATGATGTTGCCGTTGATGCGGTTGACGAAGGCGATGCCTTTGCGTCCAAAGACGCTGAATTGCAGTTCGCGACCCTGTTTGCTTTGTTCTTCAACGTGCGCCAGCAGTTTTTTGAACAGGTTGATATTCAGACCACCGCAAAGACCGCGGTCGGTACTGACGACGATATAGCCGACTTTTTTTACCGGTTTGTCGCTTTCGCTGAAGAAGGGATGGGCGACTTCGGCACGGGTTTTCAGCAGGTGGGCGATGACGCGCAGGATGTTATCAACATAGGGCCGTCCTTCCAGCATGGCATCTTGTGAGCGTCGCATTTTTGAGGCCGCCACCATTTGCATGGCTTTGGTGATTTTCTGCGTGCTTTTGATGCTTTTTATCTGCGAGCGGATGTCCTTGGCATTAGACATGGCGGTTTCCTCACCAGGCGCCTTTTTCTTTGAAGGCGTTCAGGGCTGAGGCCAAACCTTGCTGGATTTCGTCGTCGTAAACGCCACGGCTGTTGATGGTATCCATCAGCGGCTGGTGGTCGCTGTGCATATATTGCAGCAGCGCCTGTTCGTAAGCCTGGATTTTTTCAACCGGGATTTCGTCAAGATAGCCGTTTTCTGCGGCGAAGAGCGAGACTGCCATTTCGGCAACGCTCATCGGGTTGAACTGGCGCTGTTTCATCAGTTCGGTCACGCGCTGTCCGCGTTCAAGCTGTTTGCGCGTAGCTTCGTCAAGGTCGGAGGCAAACTGGGCAAATGCTGCCAGTTCGCGGTATTGCGCCAGTGCCAAACGCACGCCGCCGCCGAGTTTTTTGATGACTTTGGTTTGTGCCGCACCGCCGACGCGCGAAACGGAGAGACCGGAGTTAATGGCCGGACGGATACCTGCGTTGAACAGGTCGGTTTCGAGGAAGATTTGTCCGTCAGTAATGGAGATGACGTTGGTCGGAACGAAAGCGGAGACGTCCCCTGCCTGGGTTTCGATAATCGGCAGGGCGGTGAGCGAGCCGGTGGTGCCTTTTACGGCGCCGTTAGTGAGACGCTCGACTTCTTCAGCATTGATACGGGCGGCGCGTTCCAGCAGGCGGGAATGGAGGTAGAAGACGTCGCCCGGATAGGCTTCGCGTCCTGGTGGGCGTTTCAGCAGCAGCGAGATTTGGCGGTATGCCCACGCCTGTTTGGTGAGGTCGTCATAAACGATGAGTGCGTCTTCACCGCGGTCGCGGAAGTATTCGCCCATGGCGCAACCTGCGTAAGGGGCGATGTATTGCATCGCGGCGGAATCGGAGGCGGTCGCAGCGACGATGATGGTGTGTTTGAGAGCGTCGTGTTCTTCCAGTTTGCGCACCACGGCGGCGATGGAAGAGGCTTTTTGGCCGATGGCGACGTAGATACACTTCACCCCGGTGTCGCGCTGGTTGATGATGGCATCTACGGCGATGGCGGTTTTCCCAGTTTGGCGGTCGCCGATGATGAGTTCGCGCTGGCCTCGACCAATCGGCACCATTGAGTCAATGGATTTGAGACCGGTTTGCAGCGGCTGGTCAACGGATTGGCGTTCGATAATGCCGGGAGCGATTTTTTCGATGGGCGAGGTTTCGCTGGTTTTGATGTCGCCTTTGCCGTCTATTGGCTGTCCGAGGGCATTGACGACACGACCAAGCAGTTCACGCCCGATCGGGACTTCAAGGATACGTCCGGTACAGGTGACTTTGTCTCCTTCAGAGAGGTGGTCGTATTCACCGAGGATAACGACGCCGACGCTGTCACGTTCGAGGTTGAGCGCAAGGCCATAAACGCCGCCGGGGAAGGCGATCATTTCCCCAAGCATCGCCTGCCGCAATCCCTGGATGCGGGCGACACCGTCGTAAAGACTGATAATCGTGCCTTCGGCTTTGCTTTCGACCTTGTTGTCGTAATCGGCTATTTTTTCCTGGATAAAGCCGCTGATTTCAGCAGGATTGAGTTGCATGATTCGTTTCCCTTAGTCATCGAGTTTCTGGGCGAATTCGGCGATTCTGCCCTTCAGCGTCTGGTCAATTACCAGTCCGTCGTATTCCAGCACTACCCCGGCGAGCAGGGCGGGGTCTTCATGGATTTCCAGCACGACTTCGCGCCCCGTCTTTTTCTGCATCAGGCGACGCAGGTTGTTTTCGTCAGCAGACGAGAGCGGCTTGGCGCTGGTGATACGCACCATGCAGGTGTCGCTTTGTGCGTAGAGCAGTTCGTCATAGACGTCAGCAATGTCTGGCAACACCGCGATGCGGTCGTGTTCTTCCAAGAGGCGCAACAGGTTGTGCTCTTCGTTGTTGATGCCCTGTTTGCGCTGTTTTTTTAGCAGTTGTTCCAACCAGCCTTGCATTTGCGTGAGAAATCCGGGCAGTGCGAGGTGTTCCGGGACTTCCGGCGCCTGCATGATGGCTTTGGCGGTGTGCAGGAACTGTTGCCAGTGTTGCTGCGCCTTGCCATCTTTCGCGTTGGCGAGGATGGCTTTGGCGTAGGGACGGGCGATGGTTTTTGACTCGGCCATGATTTACAGTTTCTCGCTCAGTTCGTTCAGCAGGCGCTTGTGGTCATCGGCTTTGACTTCGCGGCCAATGACTTTTTCTGCTCCCTGAACGACCAGATCGGCGATCTGGCTGCGCAGGGTTTCGCGCGCCTTGCGTTTTTCCTGTTCGAAGTTGTCGCGTACTGCCGCAATTTCGCGTTCACCGGCAGTTTTGGCTTCCACGCGGGCATCCACAACGAGTTGTTCGGCCTGTTTTTGTGCGCGCCCGACGATTTCAGTTGCCTGGGTTTTGGCCTGGGCGATGATGCGGGCGGTTTCTTCTTGTGCATCCGCGATGCTGTGCTTGGCCTTGTCTGCCATGCTCAGCCCTTCGGCGATTTTCTGGCGGCGTGCTTCTGCCACTTGCGAGAACAGCGGCCAGATGTATTTGTGGGTGAACCACCACAATACGAGGAATGTTCCGATCTGGCCAATCAGCGTCAGATTGAGATTCATAGTGACACCTTCGGCGGGTTCGCCGTGATTAGCCGTTCAGTGCGTTCAGCATCGGGTTGCCAAATACCATGATCAGGGCGATAACCACGCCAATCATGGCGACGGCATCAAGCAGACCGACGATAATGAAGAATTTGCCGAGGAGCGGGTTCATCATTTCCGGCTGACGGGCGCTGCTTTCGATGTATTTGCCACCGAGCAGGCCGAAACCGAGCGCCGTACCCAGCGCGGCAAGGCCGAGGATGATTGCGGCGGCAATCGCGGTGGAGCCTTGCAGTTGGGCAATGGCAGCTAATTTTTCCATGGGAACCTCCAGATTAAGTTAAAGGAAAAAGCGGGTATTTAGTGGTGCGGCTCGGTGGTCGAGAGGTAGACAACAGACAGCACCATGATGATATAGGCCTGAAGCGAGACGATCAGGATGTGGAAGATGGCCCATGCGCCGCCCGGTATGAACTGGAAGAACCACGGCAGGAAGGCAATCAGGATGAAGACGAGTTCCCCGGCAAAGAGGTTGCCGAAAAGACGCAGCGAGAGCGAGATCATTTTGGCGAAGTCTTCGATGAGTTTCAGCGCCAAGTTGATGGGGTAGAACAGGATTTTGCCGATGAGGGATTCGGATTCAAACGGGTGGTTGCCCATGGCCTTGATGAAGCCGAACGGGCTGTTGTTTTTCAGCAGATAGATGTAGGTGAGGGCAATGATGGTGATGGAGATGGCAAAGGTGGCATTGGCATCGGTTGAGGGGACGATTTTCAGGTGATGAATGCCAAACTGGGCGGCAACGCCAGGCATGAAATCAACCGGGATCATGTCCATCACGTTCCAGAAAAATACCCAACAGAAGATGGTGAGCGCCAGCGAGCCGATGTCGGCGCGTGATTTGCCGAAGAAGTCCTTGACGACGCCATCCACGAAGTCAAAGGCCATTTCGGCGACGTTGACGGCAAAGGAAGGCGGTTCGTTGTTTTCGAGGTGTTGCAGGGCGCGCAGTCCCATTTTGCGCATCCACCAGCAGAACAGGCTGCCGAGCAGGATGGAAAAGAAGAGGGTGTCAATATGCAAAGACCAGAAACCTTCACCAATGCTGAGATTGGTCATGTGGTGGTTAATGATTTCTGCCGCATTTTGTTCTGCCATACGTTCCTCTTAGCGTTTCAGTAGTGCCCAGAAATAGGCGGTGCAGGTTACTGCGAAGCCGATCAGGATGCCCAGCGGGTTGCCGTGCCGGATGAACCAGGCGCCCAAAATCAGCACGGTGAGCCATTTCAGGATTTCTGCAAGGCGGACGGCGCGGACAAATTGTCTTGCCGGTAATACTTGCGGTAATCGTCTGAATATCAGCATGGCCAGTACGGTGGGCAACAGGCAAAGCAATCCGCCCATGAGGACGGAGATACTGGTGTCGCGCCACGGACTTGCCCATGTGCAAAGTGTTATAACAGTCAGGATAACACTTTGTGTTTTCAGCAGATATTGCAGGGTTTCCTTCATTTGTGGTGCGCGGGATTATAAGAGCTTGACCGGGAGGGGTCAATAAAAATCCATATTCCGTTAATTTATCCAAAAATTTTATTTCTTTTGGCACTTTTGGCAAATGCGGCGGTTCAGGTTTCGGGTTTGAAGCCCCATTTGGCGAGGATGCCGTCCAGTTCGTCGAGGTTGTTGTATTTGAGGACGACGCGGCCACGGCCTTTGCCGTTGTCGCGGATGGCGACGGGGTAGCCAAGGTAGCTGCCGAGGCGTTCTTCCAGCGCGTCAATGTTGATGTCGCGCGGCGGCGGGGGAGCGGTCTGGTCAGGCGATTGCTGGATTTGTTTGACCCGTGCTTCTATCTGGCGCACGCTGTATTTGCGCGCCAGCGTCTCGGCGAGCAGGGTTTTCTGCTGGCTCTCACTCAGGGTGAGCATGGCGCGCGCGTGTCCCATTTCGATGTCGCCGCTGTAGAGCGCGTCTTTGACCGGCTGGCTCAGTTCGAGCAGGCGCAGGATGTTGGTCACGGAGGAGCGGGAACGGCCAACGAGTTGTGCCGCTTTTTCGTGGGTGAGGTTGAAGTCTTGTACCAGTTGTTGCAGGGCGCTGGCGACTTCGAGGATGTTGAGGTCGCTGCGTTGCAGGTTTTCGATGAGGGCGACGGCGAGCGCCTGCTGGTCGTTGTAGTTTTTGACGACGCAGGGGATTTTCGTCAGCCCCGCAATCTTGCTGGCACGGAAGCGGCGTTCGCCGGCGATGATTTCGTACTGGCCGTCGGCGATAGGGCGGACGACCAGCGGTTGCAGGATGCCGTGTTCGGCGATGGATTGCGCCAGCTCTTGCAGGGTGTCGTCGTGGAAGACTTTGCGCGGCTGGTAGATGCCGGGGCGGATTTTGGCGGCGTCGATTTGTTTCAGCGCTTCAAATTCGGGCTGGGCAATGACGTCGCGCGCCGCTTCGCCGAGCAGTGATTCAAAGCCGCGTCCGAGGCCGCCGCGTTTGGTTTTCAGCATTTTGGTCTCTCCTTGTTATTGCCCCAGGCGCTGTTTCAGCTCTGCGGCGATTTCGCGGTAGGCGACAGCGCCTTTGGCGGTGCTGTCGTACTGGACGATGGGCAGGCCGTAGCTGGGCGCTTCGGCGAGGCGGACGTTGCGCGGTACGACGGTGGTGAACATCAGTCCTTTCAGATAGGCTTCGAGGCTGTCCGACACTTCGCGGGTGAGACGCGAGCGGGCATCGAACATGGTTCGGATGAATCCGGCGACGCGCAGGTCGGGGTTGACGGTCTGGCGCAACTGGCCGACGGTATCGAGCAGGGCGCTGACGCCTTCGAGGGCGAAGTATTCGCACTGGATGGGGACGAGGACGTAGTTGGCGGCGACGAGCGCGTTGACGGTGAGCAGGTTGAGCGTTGGCGGGCAGTCAATCAGCACCCAGTCGAAGCGCTCCGCCCAGCCGTGGATGTGTTTTTTCAAGAGCGCGTGGCGCATATTTTCCTGAAAGAGCGCTTCGTCCGAGCCGGTGAGGTCGGCATTGGCGGGCATCAGCCAGATGTGCGAGTTTTCGCAATAGATACAGGTATCTTCGACGCTGCGCGTGCCGAGCATGACGTCCATCACGCCGTGCTCAACGCTGCGCCGCTCCACCCCGCAGGCGACGGTCGCGTTCGCTTGCGGGTCCATGTCTATCAGCAGCACGTCGGCACCGCTTTCGGCGAGGACGGCGGCGAGGCTGACGGCGGTCGTCGTTTTGCCGACGCCGCCTTTCTGGTTGGTGATGGCGATGATGTGGCTCATGCGCGCTCCCGGCGGATGTCCAGCAGGGTGCGTTCGCCATCCAGCAGCGGCACGGTGAGCGGATAAACCGCATGGATGGCGAAACCAGGGACGGCCAGCGTCTCCGCTTCGCGTCCTTTCATCAGCAGCCAGCGGCTGTTGTCGTCGCCCAAATGCGCGGTCAAGGCGACAAAGCGATCGGCGGCGGCGAGTGCGCGGCTGATAATCACCGCTTGCGGCGGCGCCTGCCAGTCTTCGACCCGTTGCGCCACCACTTGTACATTGGCGAGCGCCAACACGCGCACCGCTTCGCGGATGAACGCCGCTTTTTTGCCGTTGCTTTCCAGCGCGGTCACGGCCAGCGCGGGCTGCATGATGGCGAGCAGCAGCGCGGGCAACCCGGCACCGCTGCCGATGTCAGCCAGCGTCGCCGCGTCCTTTATATAAGGCAGCACGGCGAGGCAATCGAGGATGTGGCGCGGGATTTGTTCTTCCACGTCGCGCACGGCGGTGAGGTTATGCACCTGGTTCCATTTGTTGAGCAGGTTCAGATAGGTGGCGAACTGCGCCCGCTGCGCCGCAGCAACGGCGAACGGCAGCGCATTCAGTCCGCGCTCCAGTTTTTCCTGCGCCCCGGCTGGCAGCATCAAGCCACCTGCGCGCGGAAGTATTCAAGCAACAGACCGACCGGACGCCCGGTGCCGCCTTTCGGCGCGCTGCTCTTGAAGGCGCTGCCGGCGATGTCCAGATGCGCCCAGGGGTAATCGACAAATTCGGAGAGATAGGCGGCAGCCGTCACCGCGCCCGCGTCGCGCACGCCGGAAATGTTGGGAATGTCGGCGAACGGACTGCGCAGCATCTCGCGGTATTCCGGGTCAAGCGGCATCCGCCAGGCGGGATCGCGCGCCACCTCGCCCGCGCGCAGCAGCGCCTCGGCAAGCGCGTCGTCATTGCTGAAAAGACCGCTGCGCACGCCGCCCAGGGCGACAACAATCGCGCCGGTGAGCGTCGCCATGTCAATCACCGCCTGCGGCTGGTAGCGCGTGGCGTAGGTGAGCGCGTCGCAGAGAATGAGGCGGCCTTCGGCGTCGGTGTTCAGCACCTCGACCGTCTTGCCCGACATCGTCTTCAGAATGTCGCCGGGGCGGATGGCATTGCCGTCCGGCATATTTTCGACCGAGGCGACGAGGCCGACCAGATACAGCGGCAGTTGCGCCTCGCATACTGCTTTCACCGCGCCGAACACCGCCGCCGCGCCGCCCATGTCGCCCTTCATCTCGTCCATCGCCCCGGCGGGTTTGATGGAAATGCCGCCGGTGTCAAAGGTCACGCCCTTGCCGACCAGCACCTGCGGTTTCGCATTCACCGCGTTTTCCGGGCGGTATTCAAAAATAATGAAGCGCGGCTCATTGACGCTGCCCTGCGCCACGCCGAGCAGCGCGCCCATGCCGAGCGCTTCAATGTCCTTTTTCTTCAATACCTTGACGGTGAGCGCGTCATAATCCTTGGCCATCGCCTTTGCCTGCTCGCCGAGCCAGACAGGGACGCAAACATTCGGCGGCGTATTGACCAAATCGCGGGTGAGCGTACTGCCCGCCGCCCAGGCACGCGCCAAATCGAGCGCCGCCTGCGCCGCTTTCTTCTCCGCCTTGTCGCAGACGAAAACCCACTCATGCTTGCGCGCCTTGCCCGCATTGCTCTTGAAAGCATCGAAGCGGTAGGCATCGTGCGCGGCGGCGCGCGCCATCAGCGCGATGGCATCGACGCCGCTGCCGAGCAACAGCGCGACCTTCGTCCAGCCGGACTCGTCCGCCAACTGCTGCACCGTCGCCGTCGCCCGTTGCAGCGCGCGGTCATCGTCATCGCGGCATAACACCGCCACGCGCGGCGCGGTCAGCCCCGGCACATCGACAAACAGACGCAGCGCGCCTTTCGGCGGCAAATTCCCTTTCTCCGCCTGCGCCGTAAAAAACCCGCCGGACGCCGCATCCAGCACGGCGAGTGCAGGCGAAAAACCGCCATCGGCTGCCAGCGACACCGCGACCACTTCGGCGGCGACCTCAGCCGGCGAACACGCCTTCAAAGAAAATTTCATAAAGCACACTCCAATCAGTTAAGCTGCGCAGCCAATAAAAAAACAGGCAATGCGCCCGTAAAAAACGGCGCTAGCATAGCACAAACTCACCCCGCCCATGCCCATCCTCTACCGCTACATCATCCGCGAAACGCTCGCCGTTTTCCTTGCTACCAACCTGATATTGCTGACAATCCTCTTGAGCTTCCGCCTCTCCTCGCTGCTCGCGGCGGCGGCGGCGGGCAACATGGCACTCTCGGCGGTGTGGATGCTCATCGGCCTGCAAGCGGTGCGCTTCCTCGTGATATTGATGCCGCTCGCCTTCGTCCTCGCCGCCGTAATGACCCTCGGCCGCCTCTACCGCGACCACGAAATCAGCGCCGCGCTCGCCTGCGGCATCGCCCCGCGCCACCAGACCCGCGCCCTGCTCACCTGCGCCGTTCCTGTCGTCCTGCTGCTGCTGGCGCTCAGCATGAGCATCCTGCCGCGCGTTTACCGCAGCCAGGACACCCTGCGCCAACAGGCACAACAAGAAGCGGGCATGATCCTCTTCACCCCCAACACCTTCCGCCGCCTTGACGACGGCACCGTCGTCCATACCGGCGCCATCGAAGGCGGCCAACTGCGCGACTTCCTCATCGCCCGCGACGAGCCCGACGGCGGCCACAGCCTCATCCTCGCCGACTACGGCGAAATGCAGGGCGACGAACAACAGCGCCACCTGCTGCTGCACCACGGCCGCCGCCTCGCCTGGAACGCCAACCACGACCCGGCACACACCACCCTCTTCACCTACCAAAACGCCGACCTGCGCCTGCCCGGCGCCAACACCCTCGCCGCGAATGACAACCGCCTGCGCAACCTCGCCACCAGCGAACTCGGCACCAGCCCCGAACACCTCAGCGAATGGCAAAGCCGCAGCAACCCGGCGATAGCGCTACTCATCTACGCCCTCGCCCTGCCGCTGCTCGCGCGCAGCCAGCCGCGCCAGGGGCGCTACCAAAAAATCGTCCCCGCCTTCATCGCCTTCGCCCTCTACATCAACCTGCTCGACCTCATCACCATCGCCATCCGCAAACACCAAATCCCGCCGCTGCCCGGCAGCTACTGGCTGCACGGCGCCGTCCTCGCCACCATTCTCGCCCTGTGGCAGAGAAACCGGAGCCGCGCATGACCCGCTTCGACCGCTACCTGCTGCGCACCATCACCGCCACCAGCCTGATTGCGCTCGCCTTCCTCCTCGCCGTCGATTACATCGTACAAATCTCGGTCGATGCCGACGACCTCGGCCAGGGCAGCTACACCCTCGCTGTGCTGCTGCTGCAACTGCTGCTCGTCCTGCCGCAAAAACTGCTGCTCTACGCCCCCGCCGCCATCCTCGTCGGCACCATCATGGGGCTCGGCCAACTCTCCGCGCAGAACGAAATCGCCGTCGTCCGCGCCGCCGGCATCTCGCGCCTGCGCCTCGCCCGCGCCGGCATCGCCTTCGCCCTCATCGTCGGCGTGCTGAACATCGTCAACGGTGAAACCCTCGCGCCCCAACTCGCCGACCGCAGCCGCCTGCTGCGCAGCCAGGCGCTGGGCGAACCCGCCGACACCGGCCCGGCACAAGGCATCTGGCTCAAACAACAAAACACCATCATTCACATCGGCGCGCTCAACGCCGACGGCAGCCTTGCCCGCCTGCGCAGCTACCAGAGCGACGCCGGGTACATCACCATCCGGGAAGCCGACCGCGCCACCTGGGACGCGCCCGACTGGCAACTGGAAAACCCGCGCGGCTGGCGCACCAGCGCGGACAAAACCGAAAGCACCGCCGCGCCCGCGCGCTGGCAAAACGGCGCAACCCCGCAGGCGCTGCACGCACTCGCCGCCATCAACAGCGCCGAAACCCTGCGCGAACTCTACACCCTGACCCGCTTCATGGCGGCGAACGGCCTCAACCACGAACACGAAAGCCTCAAACTGTGGCAACGGCTGCTGACCCCGCTCACCACGGCGGCAATGGTACTGCTGGCACTACCGTTTGCCTTTGGCAATAATCGCAGCGGCCAACAGGGTACCCGCCTCGTCACCGGCATCCTGCTCGGTGTCGCCTACTACGTCATAAGCGGCGTCATCGCCAACCTCGCCCTGCTGCTGCACTGGCCGCCGCTGCTCGGCGCGGCGCTGCCCATCCTCATCTTCACCATTCCGCCGCTCATCCTGCTGGTGCGGCAGTAGCGCCGTAAACGCAGCCCCAATCGCCGTATTTCCCTACCGTGGGTCAAGCGCCCCGCATGGCACGGGCATTGCTTGCGCAGAGAACAAGTACAGGTCGGGCATCAAGCCCAATCTGTACCGCATCAACATCAAATCGTAAATACGCCCTAGATGTAGGCGCTTCCCCCAGGCGCCAACCCCGCGCCCATAAACCGACGAGGTTGCCATGCTCGCCTTTACCCTCTTCTATCAATTGTCCGCCATAGTCTTCTTCTCCGTCCTTACCTACCCCAATCTCCCGCCCGACCCGGCACTCATCGCTCAACTGGAGCAGGCGCGCCCGGCGGTCAGCGGCCAAAATGGCTATGCGGCGTTACGCGCCATACCCCTGAAAGCAAGCGACAATTTGCCCAAAGACCTGCCCCGGTGCGGGCGTGATACCCCCGATTGCCTCGCCCAGGCGCGCGAACACCTCGCCGGGTGGCGGGCGATTGCACCGGCATGGCGCGAAACCTGGCAGATGCAGGACGCCATGCTGGACGCGCTGCGGCAATACGATTACTTCCGTCCGCTGCCGGAGCAGTACAACGGCAAGACATGGCCGACATTTGTGCTGCCCCTGCTAGGCACCAGCCTGAACGCCTACCGCTTCGCCGCTGGTGAGCACGACGCGGCACTGCATGGCGCCTGTCGCGATGCCAAACTCGGCCTGCGCTTCATCCAGAGCCACGGGCTGGTGCTGCAAAGTCTGGTTGGCATTGCGCTGGTGGAGCGCAATATCGCCTTGCTCGCGCAAATGCGGGCGGAACTGCCGCCGGATGCGCCATTGCCCGCCGACTGCGGCGCCTTGCAAGCGCAGCCCGCCGAAATCATCGCCCTTTGCCCGCTGATGTATGCCGACTGGCTGGGCTATAGCGAGGCGATGCGCGAGGCAGATGCTGAAGTCGCTACCAGCATGAAGGATGATGCAGAAAAATCCTTCTATTTCATTACAGAGCGGCAGATGCGCGCGCAAACCCTCTACGAAAACAGCCGCTATTGCGCGCCGGAAATCCTCGCTGCCATCGCCCGCGACGAAGTGCGCATACCCGCGCCGGAGCGCTGGCCGAAATACTGTTCGCCCATCAATACGCTTTGCCGTTTCGCCTGGCATGACCGTAGCAGAGACCAGGCAGGCCTGCTCAATGCCAATCGCTATCTGCGTGCCTTTGCGCTGTTGCGCCACCCGAACGCGCCGCTGCCGCCCGGCTATAGCCGCGATGGCGACACGCTCACCTTTACCCTGCACCCGGAACAACGCGACAAAAATATCGCCCGCACCGTTACCCTGCCGCTACCCGGCAGCCGCGTGCCGCAATGACAAGCGGCGGGCGGCTTATTCGCCCTAAGGGCTGTTTACAATTGAAAAATCCCCCTCCTCCGCAGGGCGAAACCCGCAGCGGGCGGGTTCCGTGCGTAGGGTGTGTG
>ERZ773049.546-NODE-546-length-23314-cov-14.741433_pt1 | contig 23314 bp, 15 predicted proteins | sample MGYA00580633_ERZ773049 | MGnify/ENA primary metagenome ERZ773049 (study PRJEB29015, sample SAMEA2737991) | human oral metagenome | biome: human oral; feature: human-associated habitat; material: dental | place: China | collected 2066 ...
ACGGCGCACACTAATGACAGATACCCCGAGCTCACTGCATTTAAATTTTGATATTTACAACGCGGCGTAAATTTTTAAAGCTCATTGCGCCTTTAAATTTATCATTCGCTCCTTAAACTGCCAAGAGCAAATAAAATTTTATTCATCAATGCCTATAACTAGCGATTGCACGGGAGAATCAAATATGCTTGATAGCGATAACGCCTTTTAATATTTCATAAATATTTAATCTTTTCGGAGCTATAATTTCGTCCGTGAATTTCATTCGCAAAATTTTATCAAAAGGACATAATAATGCGCAGTTTGCATTTATCGCTCGTGGCAGTTTCGGTTTTAACCGCACAACTATGGGGGGGCAAGAGGCCGATTTAGGAGAGATCGTCGTAAGCGCCACCGCCTTTGAGCAAGATATCAAAGAAGCGCCGGCGTCGATCTCGGTAATACCTCAAAAAGAGATCGAAAAGAGAAATCACAAAGACGTAGCCGACATCGTAAAGGATATACCAGGCGTATATTCCGCACCTAGATTTAGCTCAATGAAGGGCAAAAGCGATATCAGAATGCGTGGTATGGATTCAAAATATACTAAAATTTTAATCGACGGTCGTCCTGTTTCCAGCGAGAGCGCATTTCCGGGTTTCGGCTCGCAAGGAAGCATTCAAAGCTTCATCCCGCCCGCAAATGCTATCGCCCGCGTGGAAGTCATCCGCGGACCGATGAGCTCTCTATACGGCACGGACGCTATGGGCGGCGTGATAAACATCATCACCAAGGGCTTTTCTAATGAACCTAGCGCCAATATAAACGGCTACTACGACATCGCGCAGCACAAAGACATAGGCAATGGCTACTCTACTGGATTTTATGCAAGCGGCGCGATAGTGCCAGACGCACTCGGAATTTCGCTTTACGGGCGATATTTTCATAAATTTGAAGACGCCAAAGACTACGGCAATCCAAAAGACGCGGATAAGAATTTCGGTGCGAAGCTTATGTATAAGCCTACCGAGAACGACGATCTCGCGCTTGATTACAAACACACTAAAAACTTGACCTCAAGAACTCTAGGCAAAACGGCGTATCTAGGATATAACACTCACGAAGACGACAAAGACGATCAAATTTCGCTCTCGCATAGCGGAAGATACGATAAATTTCTAACCAATACCTATCTATCGCACGAGGTTACAAAAACCTTTTCCGATCAAGCCGCAAGCGACATCAGGCTAAGATCTACGATATTTAATACTCAAGGCTCGTATCTTTTTGACTCAAATACTTTAACGCTCGGCGCGCAGTATCGCCATGAGAAGCTGGATTCATCACAAAATGAGCCGGGCTTTAGCGATGATGCGCATCTAAAAAGATGGGATGTGTCGGTATTTGGAGAGGATAATTTTTATGTCACGGACGCGCTTGCACTGACTGCGGGCTTAAGATACAACTACGACAAAGACTACGGCGGACACTTTGCGCCGCGCGGCTACATCGTTTATCATCTAAATGAAAATTTATCGTTTAAGGGAGGCGTATCGGCGGGCTATACGACGCCTAATATCGACGATAGATCCGAAGGGCTAAAAATTCCGATAAATCACGGACGCGGTATCAGACTGGGGCGAAGCAGCCTCAAGCCCGAAACTAGCGTAAATTACGAGGTCGGAACGATGTATGACAATAACGATAATCTAAGCCTTTCGGCGACCGTTTTTCACACCGACTTCAAAGACAAGATCGATAGCGTCGTAAGATGCGGCGGCTGGGGATCGGGAGCGGATTTTAATAATCCCGCTACTTGGACTTGTGTTTATCAAGGCAAAACCTATTTTGGAATTTATGAAAACGTAAATGTCGGCAGAGCTTCCATAGACGGACTTGAGCTTAGCGGCGAGTGGAAAATTTTATCAAATTTAGCATTTCACGCAAACTATACCTATGCTAAATCAAAACAAAAATCAGGCGAAAACGAGGGCAAAGCGCTGACCGACACCCCGCGCTATATGATAAAAACGGGACTTGATTACGACTTTAATAGCGATCTGAGCTTCTGGACGCAGGTAAATTATATAAGCAGGGTAAAAAATGGCGTATATGTAAACACTAAGGGCTACGCCGTCACCGACGTCGGGACTAACTATAAAATCACGAAAAACGCTAGCGTAAATTTTAGCGTATATAACGTATTTAACGAAAGAGTAATAGACGATAAACCGACCAGGGCCCTCATAGCTGAGGGTCGTAAATTTCAGCTCGGCTTCAACGTAAATTTTTAATTCGAGCAAAATTTAAAGATGAAATTTGAACGATGAGGAGAATTTTAAAGAAAAACTTTTAGTTCAACGTCCATTTAATTTTGTCTCTGCTTTGTGCACTACCGCTGCTCGTAGTCGCCTTGTCGGGCTGTTTCATCTCGTATCACGATGAAATTTTTGACGCGATTAACGAGCGGCAGTCTTTCGCCGTCCAAAAAGATGTACCTCGCCTAAAAATTTCTGAAATTTTAAAAATTTTCGGCGAGAAGCAAAGCAGCTTCACGCCGGAGTTAATCGGCATAAAAGACGGCGGCGCAAGCATCGAAGTCGCGGGCAAAGACGGCAAAGGACGGGCAAGAGCGTATTTTTTGAGCCCTTATGACGGACAAATCGTCGGCGAGAACTATGAAGAGAGGATAATGAACGTTGTGCTAAGCCTACATACAAATCTAGGCTTTGAGCTTGCCTTTGGCGAGGGGGCTCGCGAGATCGGCAGGCAAATCGTGGCACTTAGCACGCTAGGGCTCATTTTGCTTTTGCTAAGCGGGATTTTGATCTATTATCCGTTTTTTAGATGCAAGCTCACAAAAGCGCTAAAGATCAACTTCAAAACTCGCGGCTACGCGCTGCTTTATCAGATCCACGGATGCACGGGCATCTATGTGGCTGTAATACTTTTTGCTATAAGCGCGAGCGGGCTATATTTTTCTTATGACTGGTTAGCAAGACTAACGAATAAAATTTTGGGCGAGGAGCAAATTTATAAAGCTGAAAAATTTGAACCTAGCCAAAAGTCTGGGTTTAAGGATACAAGCAAACTGCAAGAGATCGATGCTGTGTTTGAAATTTTTACCCGAAAGCATGGCGAAAATTTTAAATTTTTTAACATAATGCTTAATCCAAAAGACGGAGTATATAGCGCGATATACGGGATTACGAGCGACGAGAACGATGAATTTAATAGGATCGCGATCAATGCTACGAGTGGCGAAATTTTAAGGGACGTTAAATTTGCCGATATGAAAGCGCAAATGCCGCGTTTTATGACGATACGCACGGCGGTTTTAGATATTCATTCGGGCGAAATTTTCGGGCAGATCGGCAAGCTTATATTTTGCCTATCTTCGCTTTCATTTTTGTTTTTAGCCGCGAGCGGTTTTTGGATGAGCTTAAAAAGGTTTATAAGATAGATCACGCAAAACACGCAGTACTCTCTACATAAAGGCTTTGCAAAAGAGGCCGCGCTCATAGCCTATAAACAGGTGCTTTGTACCGCAGAATTTCAATTTTATAGCATTAAAATTGGGTTATAACGCAGAATTTGACTGCGAGAAGCAGAATTTGTCTCAGCAAAACTACCATTTGCAATTTAAATTGATTTCTTAATTTCTACGAAACTGCACTTTAATTTACCGCACAAATTTGCAGCTGTTTTTGTAAATTCCGCGATTTAGAAACCTGCAAGACGTCGAAAACTATTTATGATGGTTTAGATCATGCGAACCGCCATATACGCCAGCCAGTTGTGCTTTAAAATTTTACTACAGTTTAGTTTGCAATGCAAAGCCCTTGAGCCACTAAAAGCTCTTTATGATCTCCATTAAATGCTTGACAAGAGCCGTAATTGCGGCATTTTCATAGCTATCATCCGTATTTTGCAACGCTATGGTTTTCATATTGCCGAAAAATCCTGGATCGTAATGCTCAATGTCATTTTGCACGTAGCTTCTTAAAATTTGGCCGTTTCTTACTAGTTTAACCTCATAAATAAACTCTATACCACCGATTCTATCGCTAGGAAACGGAGTAGCTTCGCCCGTAAAGCCCCTGTGGTGCTTTATTGTAATTTTAAGCTCATCGGTAGAGTTTTGATCCAGCAGGTTTGCCTCTTTTAGCGCCGCTAAAAGCTGCTCGTTGTACTTTTTCTCGACTGCTTCCGGCGATTGATAGACAAATTTTTTCGGATTATGGTTTTGGAAGTGTTGGTAGGTAATCCCCTTGAATTTATACGCGCTTGCGATCGGCACTTTCGGTTGAGACTGCCCGCAACCAACAAAGAATAGCGCCGCAAGAAGCAAAGCAAAAAATTTTTTCATTTTTTCTCCTTTAAAATTTTGTGCAATTATATAAAAACGGGGTTTAGCCCGGGCTAAATTTACGATCTTTCGGCGCCGCTATGCGTTTAAATTTTGATAAATTTAAGCGAAAGCGTAAATTTTAAGCGTAGCTAGGCGGCTAAATTTCAAATCCTTTAAATTTGAAACCCATTTAAATTTTAAAGCCTCTTCAAATTTGAAATTTAATCCGAATTTGATCTGAAATTTTATAAAATTTCACCGTTTTAAATGGGCTTTGAAAGCACAAAAGAGTTTCGCAAGCCCGAAAGAAAGGAAGCTGATGCCTACTTTTAGCACCAAAGACTACAAAGCCGCCCTTCGCAGCCGCGGCGCACGAACCGCGAGTGCAGGCGGATTTAGCGTCAAAAACGACAACTCCTTCATCGTGATCTTCGTCATTGCGATGATGGTCTTTATATTTTTTTACGGCGTGTCGGCCCGGCTTGATTTAGATAAATTTTTTTTAGGCAACGGACGCGGTCGCGGCGGAGGCGGGATTTTGGGGCTTTTGATCGCGGGCGTAGCTTGGTATCAGGGGCGCGACGGCGGCGGGCTGTTTAAATTTAGCGACCACGCGATCACCTTCGTCTCGGGTGCGGGCAAGAGCGAAATCCTGCTCTTTAATATCGACTACGTTAGGCTCACGCCGGGCTTTTTGCGCACCTGCACGAACTACACGGCGCTTAGCCACTCCCGCTACGTAAAATACGAGAAGTTTCTGAACTTTGCGTATGCGTCTATAATCGTGCTGTGGCTAGTCGGTATCGCCATGAGCGAGCGCGTAGGCATGGCATTCGTGATGCTGATAGCGAGCGTCGCGATCTTTTTCTTCGCCAAGGCGCTCTCGTCGTGGCGGCTAAACGGCGACTTTCACGACATCTTGCTGCGCGACACCGTGCTGATCCGCGGCAAGGATCTAAACGACCGCGTGCTGTGGTTTGCGATCACGCCCGGCCGCAACGACCGCCGCAGACTGCGCGCTTATTTCAAAGAGCATCTTGACTTCGACATCGACGGCGGCTGATTTTGATTTAAAATTTAAAGGCTCAGACGCAGACCCTGTAGCGGAATTTTACGGCGTAAAAATTTAAGACAAAATTTCACGCGACGGAGTTTCGCAGTCTAAATTTTACCGAGCAAAATTCTAAGGCTGAAAATTTTAAGATATAAAATTTACGAAGCAGAATTTCACGGCGTAAATTTTAAAGCCCCAGAATGCACGGCGCGAGATTTGCAGCTCTATACGGCGAACTTCACCTCGCTTAGCCGCCCCAAATTATCAAACGAAAAAACTGCGTCATTTTTAAAATTTGCTACGATCTTGTCCGCCGCTTCGCTAAATTTCGTGCCGTTTCTAAGTAAAAGCGCCTTAATAAAAACGGCGTAATTTAACTGAAATGCGCCTATGTAATCGCGCGCTAAAGAGATAAGCTCGTTTGCATCCATGCTGAGCTTGATCGTGCCATCGGAGCTCACGCACTCGCCCGCCGCAAACGCCACAAACACCGCTCCGCCTGCGTGCGGACAGCGGTAGTAACATACCGGTTCCTGCGATAATCCGCACGCAATTGCGCTTAGAGCGTGGCCGTTTATCTCCGCGCTTAGTGCGAGCTTAGGCGTGCTAAGCGCGGCTAGCCCGTGCCGCAAGCCGAAGTCGCGCACATCTCGCGCAAGGGTGAGCAGCCACTCATCAAGGCGGTTTATGTTTTCGTATCCCCACAGCCACGTGCGGCTGCTGCTCGCTTCGCTACCGATATACCAGATGGCGCGCGGCGCATCATCGCCGAAACTGATCTCGCCACGCTCAAAATCCACAGAGCGGCGCCTGCCCTTTACGATCAGCTTCGAACCCGCCTCTTGCGCCGCAACCCAAACACGCCGAAAACAGATCAATAAAGCTGCTCCTATCCACGCCCAAGCGGTCTAAAAATTTCATTTTTACTCCTTTGATCTCGCGCCGATAAATTTAGCACTTTTGCTGAATTTATCGACGCGCCCTCTTATACGCCGTTTTGCTATAAAAGCTCGCGCTATGGAAATTGCATGCGGCGCGCAGTAAAATTTAATCAAATTTACAAAACCGCAGCTGGTAAAATTTATAGCAGAGCGTCGCTGGAATAAAATTTTGTAGCCGAGCTGCGGGCGCGACCGCAATGATCGGCTGGCGGACATAAAATTTAAACCGCTCGGGGATCGTTAAATTTGAAAGGCGAAATTTTAGCCTAATTTAAAAGCGAAATTTTACGACCGAGCAGCGAGCGTTAGAGCTTAAAGCGGCACAAAATGGGCGCGCAACAGCGAATGTATCAGCTTGAGCACGAGCGATAGAGTTTAAACGCCATGCAGTCATAAAATTTAAATCGCCTCTTAAGATCGTGAAATTGAAAGACGAAATTTTAGCCTAACGGCGAGCTGCTAAATTTAAACGCCCGAGCGATCGTTAAAATTTAAAAGCAAATTTTACGACAGCGCGGCAAAAGATGAAATTTAGATCACCCGCTCAAACATAAAATTTAATCAATCTTTAGCACGCTCAAAAATGCCTCGCTCGGCAAATTTACCCTGCCGATCGCCTTCATGCGCTTCTTGCCCTCTTTTTGCTTTTCGAGCAGCTTGCGCTTGCGCGTGATGTCGCCGCCGTAGCACTTGGCGGTCACGTTTTTGCCCATGGCGCGGACGTTTTCGCGCGCGATGATCTTGTTGCCGATGCTTGCTTGGATCGCGACCTCAAAAAGCTGCCGCGGCACGATCTCCTTCATCGCTTTGACGAGGTCTCGCCCCTTGGATTCGGCCTTTGAGGCGGGTACGATGATCGAGAGCGCATCGACCGCTTCGCCCGCGACGCGGATGTCGAGCTTTACGAGATCGCCGCGCCTGTAATCTATCGGCTCGTAATCAAAGCTCGCATAGCCCTTGGTGCAGGACTTGAGCTTGTCGTAAAAGTCCATTATGATCTCGTTTGTGGGCACGTCGTATTCGAGCAGGACGCGCTCCGGCGTGATGTAGTCCATCTTGGTTTGGATGCCGCGGCGCAAATTTAAAAGGCTGATGAGATTGCCCAAAAACTCACTCGGGGTGATGATGGTCGCCCTGACGTAGGGCTCCTCGATGCGCTCGATGAAATTTGGCGCCGGAAGCTCGCTGGGGCTGTGTATCCGCACACACGAGCCGTCCGTGAGATACACGGCGTATGTGACGGTCGGCGCCGTGGCGATGAGATCGAGATCAAACTCGCGCTCGAGCCGCTCCTTGACGACCTCCATATGCAGTAGCCCCAAAAACCCGACGCGAAAGCCGAATCCTAGCGCGAGCGACGTTTCAGGCTCGTAGCTAAGCGAGCTGTCGTTTAGGCTAAGCTTATCCAAAGCGTCGCGCAGATCTTCAAATTTATCGGTCTGCACGGGATAGATGCCCGCGAACACGAAGGGCTTGGCCTTCTCAAAGCCGCCCACGGGCTCGGCGGCGCGTTTTTTAAAAAGCGTGATCGTATCGCCCACCTGCACGTCGGAGACGTTTTTTAGCCCCATTACTACGATGCCCACTTCGCCGCTGCTAAGCTCGCGAGTTTTGGCGGGCGCAAGCGGATTGGGATACATCAGATCAAGCACCTCGTGGCGGTTCTCGCTACCCATGATATAGACCTCGTCGCCCTTTTTCAGCACGCCGTCGTAGAGCCTAACAAGCGCGAGCGCGCCTAGGTAGTTATCGAACCAGCTGTCGTAGATGAGCGCTTTAAGCGGCGCGGCATCGTCCGTTTTGGGCGCGGGGATGCGAGTGATTATCGCCTCTAAGAGCTCTTTGATGCCCACGCCCGTTTTGGCGCTGACCTCGATCGCGCTGCTGCAATCAAGCCCGATGACGTGCTCGATCTCCTCTTTTACGCGCTGCGGATCGGCGGCGGGCAGATCGATTTTATTGAGCACGGGGATGATCTCGAGGTTGTGCTGTAGGGCAATATAGACGTTTGCGATGGTCTGCGCCTGCACGCCCTGGCTCGCGTCCACGACAAGGATCGCCCCCTCGCAGCTAGCCAGCGAGCGCGAGACTTCGTAGCTAAAATCTACATGGCCCGGAGTGTCGATCAAATTTAAAACGTATTTCTCGCCACCAAGCTCGTATTCGAGCCGCACGGACTGCGCCTTGATCGTGATGCCGCGCTCCTTCTCGATATCCATCGTATCCATGATCTGGCTACTCATCTGGCGCGCCTCGACGGCGTTGCACTCGCTAATCAGGCGATCTGCGAGCGTGGATTTGCCGTGGTCGATATGCGCGATGATGCTGAAATTTCTGATATTTTTTGTTTTCAAGTGGCTTTCCCTGATGAAATTTTAAGCCGCATTGTGCCGAAATTTCATTTAAAAACGGGTAAATGGGCGAATAGAATTTATGAGGCGAAATTTATACGGCGGCTCTAGGCGGATTGAAATTTTACGAAATAAAATTTTGAAGTATAAGGGGGAATGCAGGCGGCTTTGAGCAATAGAATTTTAAGTTTTATCAGCGATGCGTTTTACCGCGATATAATTTTAGGATGAGGATTGGAATGCGAAATTTTACGAAACGGAATTCTGCAGCTATATTTGGAGGCAGAAAAATTCTGAGTGATGAAATTTTCCGGCAAATTTTACGCGATCGCGCCATGCAAAGCTTGCCATGCTAACAATCGAGAATTTCGTACGGTAAAATTTAACTGCAAAATTTTGCTTTGGAATTCTACTGCTTGAAATTAGCGCGTAAATTATATGTCATTACGACGCGCAAATCTTAGTAAGTAAAATTTACCGCCAAGTTTCGCAGCAAAATTTCGCAATTTAAAATTTCACAAAATTCTATCTCACAGAATTTTCAAGCAAAATTTACAAAGCATAATTTTAAAAAATCTGTCGCCAAGAAAACTAAAATTCCGCCCATAAAAAAAGGCTAGCCCGAAAGCTAGCCTCTGTATTGCGAGCTTAACGCGAATACTACCAATCAGTCTTTTGATTGTAGATATCGCGAATGTCACCCGTATCTAACTTTTTCGTAGAAGTATCACTCGTACTGTTATCCGATGTGCTACCGCCAGCGAACGATCCTACGTCATCTTCCGTACCAGACTTGACTTGACCTTCACCGCCCCAAACCGTAGGGTTAGCAGCCCTTACGTTTACAATAAGAGGATTAAAATACTGCGGTACGCCCGAGTACTGGCTAGAATAGGCTCCACCCGCTACCGTAAACATAGTTCTCTGATTTCCGGCAGGCGTATGGATAAGCCATGGATTAGTGACGATACGTATAGTAGCTTGACCCGGTACGGTAGCCCTAATATCTACGTCTTCCTTGCCTCTGTCTACTACATTACCCCTGTGAATATTTACGCCAGAAGTCGTAAAGCTGTTATAGGCACTCACAAACTCTGCGCCTATATTATTTAGAGTAGCCCTAGTATTTACTACGAACTTCGTAAAATCGGTCAAGCTAGGATCCTGAGCCGCTAGCACGGTAAATATATTCGAGTTAGGGGCTTCATAAGCAAGTTCTGCGCTAGGAGCAGGCATATTCGCGCACCTATCGGTTCTACCGCAATAAATCTGCGCATAAATAGGCACGGTTACCCCGGTTCTGGTAGTAGCCTGATAGACTCTGGATCCTAGGCTCTTATCATACGACGTACCGTAGACGAATAGTGCATAAGTACCTATATTGTCACTAAAATCCGTAACGGTCGTACCTGTTGCATAGGTCTTACTATTGGAATTAGCAGCGGCTATATAATCAGCTTTATTTGCAACGCTCATTTTTGCTTTTTTAACTCCCGTCGTATCTTCAACTTTTCTAGTGATAAATGTATCAAAATCCTCCTTTGATATCTTTATATTGTCTTCATTATAATCCTCGGAGTTAGTATCCGAGATAGCATTATATGAGCTATCGAACTTAGACGGCCAAAACTTTCCATAGGTTTTAAGATCGCCCTTCTTCGCATCTCTGACATCAAAGTCACTAGCGTAGATGAGCACCGGCGTGCTAGGGGTTTTATGCATTCTATCGAAGTTGAAATATACAGTCGAGTCAGGAGTTTGCCCCTCTCTAAATCCTTGCGCCAAAATTCTAAATTGATCCGACTTCGAGTCATACCTGATTCCCGTACCGCCTTGCGGCCTATTGATAAGTCCACCTCTTAGGGTAGCATCTGAATAGTAATTAAGGGCGATACTAAGAGGTATAGGCATACCGTAGCCCGCATCACCGGCGGAAGCGGCCTCATTCCAGTCTCTTCTTCCACCGGTTATAGTGGTACTTAGAGTTCTTACGTTATATTTATAGCATCTACTATCATATCCCGTAGCGCCTAGACACTCGTTAGAATTGCTAGCAAAAAACTGCGTACCGCCAGGAATATTGTAGATAACATTAGCCCTATCGGGATACGGTACATAATTTGTATCTCCGCCAGTTCTCCTAGCGGCAGCTGTGGAGCAACGTCCGTCGGCATTATTGTTAGCACAATCAAATCCGAAATTTAGCGCAAAATCAAGATCGCTTGAAAATCCGCACACGGCTTGAGGAGTGCCGCCAACATCTTGTTTATACCCGTCATAAAGCGTAGCGATGACATCTTTATAGACCTTGTCGGATAGATATGCTACGGCATTGACCTTAAGCTTGGCTAGCTGACTTATCTGATGCGTCACCGCTAAATTTTGCGTAGAGTTATCACTACCATATATTACTACATTATTCTCAATATCCGGAGCATTGAAATATGTATACGCAGATACCCCGCCCGTGATATTATTATCACCTACGCCGCTTGTTACGCCGTTATCGAGGCTTGTGAGAGATACCCTGATACGATCCGGTCGGTAGCGTAATACGATATTATCATTTATCGCTTTATCTTTGTTAGCAGCAAGCCTCATACCTACGTCGCAGCCTATCATACCTTTAGCATTAGGAGTATTGCTAGATGAATTGATGATACATTTAGCGCTCTTCCACTTCTTAGAGTATGTCTGATCGGAATAAGCATCCGTCCACGAGTTATCATAGATATTTACCAGCACATCGCCGACATTATAGTAATTAAAAATTTTATCGGCATCTTTACCTATGGTTTCGGTATAGATAACGGCATAGCTTTTATCTTTAGCTTCCGGATCTTTTCTAGACTGAGTCATCAGATATGCACCTTGAACATGACCTTTGCTATCAAATTTCGCAACGCCTCCTGCTTCTACGATATTCCTAGCGTTAAAATTTGCCCATAAGCTTATAGCGTTTTTATCCCATACTCTTCTAAATGCTGCGTCAAATTTCGAGCTTGTGCCATTTAATACGCATGAGACATCATCGCTTTTACCAAAAGAGCCTTTTTTGATGGCTTCCGGATCAATCTCATATTTGCCTGTTTCGGCATTGTATTTAGCACCGGAATATTCCACTGCAGTACCACCATAACAACTATCTTCTTTAACGCCACGTTTTAATGTAGTGGAAGCATTCTTTCTATCTACATAATAGGATTGAGTAGCGACATTAGCCGCGCATTCATTAGATATAAACGGACGCAAGTAGGTTTGAATGCCGCGGATCTTGGTTGATATATCTTGAGTATCATCAGAATCCGCGCCATAGCTCTTACGTAGATGATAGCGTTGATTGCCCAAATCCCCGCCAATTTCTGCTGTGTAGTTAGGTACGCCGTTGCCGCTATAGCTTCTGGCCGATATTACATGAGCCAAGATATCTGCATTTTGTGTATAATCGCCGCCTACGCGCAGATTACTAGGATTAAGTACGCTGGAGCCATCACCTTTTTTAGTTATATCGCCGCTAGCGGTGGTATCTACGATCTTACTATACTTGCCCGAATCCTTCAGCGCTTTTGTATCTACATTAAAATATGCAGGGCGAAGCACGAAGTTATCGCTACCGCATATGTGGAACGAGCCGTCTTTTGACATTTGAATTCCGAACTCATCTTTAGCAGCCTTTATATTATCTTCAAGCTTCTGCAACTCTGGTTGTATTTTATTCTCCCAAATGTCCTTCTTTTGGTTCTCGGTTAGATTTTTGTTGCACCAACCGAAATTCTCACCAGACTCACAATATCCATATCGCTTTTTAAGCTCCCATTTCTTGAGCTCCAAGTAATAAGCCTTAGGATCGCTGTTATTTAAATCTTTATTTTTTATATACTGATCTAAATCGGACCCTGAGGCAACTTGATCATCCGGACGATAGCTAAGCATAAATGTAAGACCCTGATACGCATCTCCTATCTCTATATCGTTTAGCTCTAAAATACTTTTTCCTTTAAAATCCACTTCCTTATCGATAGTGTAATCGGTTTTGTCCTTCATCTTAAACGGAATTTTTAAGGAATCGGTTACGGATCGGCATGAGTAAACTGCGCTATTCCCCTTATCGCTATCGGCAACTTTATCCGAGGTAGTAGCGGCATTTCTCGCCCTGACAACGGATAAATACAATTTACCGCTCAAGTCGAATTTCTCAAGCTTTCTAGCCTCGCTACCGATATATATGAGCTTGCCGGTATTCGGATCTTTTTTGAAGTAAGGAGAATTTGCGGCTGCGTCGATGTATTCCTCGCATTTACCGGTATCATCCTTATACTTCTTACAAAATTGGCTCTCATAATCCGGTCTAAAGATGAGTTTCGCATCGAAAGGCTTATCGGAGATTTGAGTATATAGCCTATCGTCGTCGTCATTTTTACTAAAATTCTTATTGACTACCTGTAAACCGCTTAAAGGTAGGATATTAACGCTTTTAGAAACCTTTGTCGCATCGCATAATTCAAGTTCAGAAGCGCTATCCATCTCTATGAAGACTCGCTGACCGCCGCCTATATCTAAGCTCATCTTATAACTTAGTGTCACGGCAGGAGCCTGCAATATGGTTGCACCCGTATTTACGGTAGCATTAAACTCGCCGTATGCCGCTTTACCTGGCTGCATTAATCCGCCTACAAGTACAGGACTACCGCCCGGTGTTGAAGAAGGAGTTAAGTCTCCCGCGCCTTGACCTATATAAAATTTCAATATATTACCGTCAAGCGCAGTAAACTGCCTATCTTTATAAATAGGCTTCGTAACGTTTGGAGTGCCACCTTTTATGACGTCTTTCATAGTCTCGTATGCACCCTTTTGACCATCGCGTAAATAGACTAGTTCATCGGCTGCCGCCGCAGGTATGGTATTTGTAGTGGTAGTGATAGGATCATTTACGACTAGCTCGTTATTTATAGTAGCGCTATCTTTGGTATAGGTAGCGCCGGCTTGACCAAAGTCGATCGATACTACCGCACCTGCTGCATCTTCGCTATCGCCGCCATTCAATCTATTTTCAAATTTCATTCTATAATAGATATTTTCACCCGCAACTACCGGGTTTTTGATCTGCTCAGGAGGTTCATGTAGTTTTTTTACATCCTCTTCGCTTCTTCGGTTACCATCATTATCAAAGAATTTAACCCAGTTAGAGGCGTTATAGACTTCATACTGATAGCACATTTGAGGGACATACAAATCGGCGGAAATAGCAATCATACTTATGAAGTTTTGATCGGCTTGACCTCCGTTGAGATCTTCATACGCCGCACCCAAAGAGATGTTTAGACTAGATTGCGCATTCTTCATCTTTGAACCGATATCGAATTCGTCCAGATCAAATCCACCTAAATAACCAGTGCCGTATGGATAGCTATACTTATAGGTGCCGTTATCATTTATAAGTAAAGCGACAGAGCCGTCGTATATATTAGCGCGATCGTTAGCTAACCGTTGATTAACCACACCGGATCCGTATAGCGAATCCATTTGTGCGGTTCCTTTGTGTTGAACTTTAAAATACTCGTCGGAGGTCATTTGTCTCTCGCCACCAAACCCTAAAAACCCTAGCTTTGCACTTACGGACCCACTTCTAGGTGTATAAAATCCATTGATGGTAGCGTTAATGTTTATAGGCGTATATCCCTTATCCCAAGGGGTGAGGACAAAATAATCGCCGTAAATAGTTACGTTTTTTGGTTTAAAATATTTATTTTTATATTCTACGGCCTCTTTATAAGTCATTTTTTGACCCGTTACGCTATCGTTAGATTGTAAATTATCTAGCAAAGCCCTTCTGGACGGGGCGGTTTTATCATATACTACGATTATTCCCCATCCGCCGTACGGCCCAAGACGAACGCTGTTGAACTCTCCATTGGTAAAATCTGCACCGCTTTGATCCTCACCATCACTCGTTTTTACGTTTCCTACAGTAAATTCAATGCTGTCGGAATAAGGTTCAAAATATGTCTTGACTAGATCGGTAATATCTTTAGTGCAGCCATATTTTAAACGCAAACGTAAGGGCTTGCGAGATTCTGCCAAAAAGTTCCAAGCAGCCGTTCCTTCGCATCTATCTCTATAAACATCTTCTATTATGCTAGCTTTACCTTTCGAGCTTTTCATTTTAAATTTCACCCGTGTATACCCCTTAGCAAAACCGGTCAATTTTTTTCCGTCTTTGCTGTTGTATTCTGCTTGGCTGTCAAAATCAGTCGTGCTGAATATATTTCCCTGCCAATAAAGTCTCGCATAGACTATATCGTCTTTAGTCACGCCCTTAGGAAGCCTCAAAACAGCTTTTGAACTATTCAAATAAAACTGTCCGTCGCCGTCATCTTTAATGTATGTGCCTTTTGCTCCCCACATGTAACCATGGCCTAAAGCAGAAGGCCAGCTTAATTTAATCACCGGCTTTCCAGTCACGGCGTAGTCTCCAAAGACGTATGTGCCCGCACCGCCGAATCTAACTATCGGCTTTTGGTTTAATTCGTCAGACGGAAAGTTTTTTATAGTGGTGAAATTATACAAACCCTCATTTCCGTTCCAAGTCCAACCACTTCTGCCTATCTTTCCGTCCAGCACGCCATCGTCACGATACTCGTTGCTTATTGGGGTAGCAGGATTTATCTTCACGTTCGACCTAACATCATCTGCGAATACTCCCGTCGCGAAACAAAACAACAGCGCCAAAATGGGCGCAAAGCTAAAACTCTTAACTTTCATGATACTACCCTCCGGTCAATAACATAATTTTTGACTACTATTTTACATTTTTTTTGCTTAAATTACAGTGCAATTTGAAAGATTTATAATTAAAATTTAATTTATTTCAAATGGGACGGCAAATAACGACAACGCGATGAAAACTTAACGATGAAAAAATTTCATAAAATATAAAAAATGCGGAAATTTATCAAAAATTTCAGCAAATTTTAAAATTCAAAAGCTCTGTTACGATTTGATGTTGAAATAAATTTTACATCCGCTACGAAAAGCCGGCTCGCTTACGGCGAGTTGAGCGCGATTTTTTGCTCACGCAACTTCACCCACATTCACTTTACGGCTTCACTGCTCGTAGATAATTCTCGCAACAAGGCTTGTCACAACTAAAAATCGGGCGGTATTACTCTGTAAAAATTCCTAGTGCAGCGAATTAAAGACATCGCAATTTGGACTTTGCAAAAACATGACCAGCTATTTTTCCAAAGTTCATCGGCGCTATGTTATAACAGAGACGATTTAAAAAAGCACCCGATCCGAATTTCATCAGAACTCGAGCGCTTGAAATTTCAAATACCCGAATATGAAATTTAGCTAAAACAGACCGAATTTACCGTCCTTGCGCTTATAAAGCACGCGCATTTTAGCATCCATATCGTTAAAGACCAAGAACTGATCGGTACTTTCTTTAAGCTTATTTAGCGCCTCATCGATCTCTAGCGGCTTATATAGATCCAGCTCGGTAGGGACGATCTCATCAACTTCATCGTTTAAATTTGACTTATTGGTACCGACCGCATTATCTACGGCATTTTGCTTCATTTCGTCGCGATTTTTATGAGAATTTACCTTATCGTGGTATCTGCGAAGTACTTTTGAGGCGCGCTCGACGATGAGATCGACGGCGGCATAGAGATCCTTATCTTTTTGGCGCACGACGATAGTGTCTTGATGCGCTAAATTTAATGAGAAATCCACCACAAAGCCCTTTTTGCCTTGCTTCTCGTCGGCAGAAATTACACAACGCCCCGAGATGATGTCGAGATTATATTTTTCTAGCGTCTCAAATGCGTTTTCGACATAATTTTTAATAGCTTCCGTTAGCTCAAACTGCTTACCTACGATATTTAAATTCATCGTCTCTCCTTTGCTTTATGGTTTTTGAATAGTGCGCCTATGATATGTAATCTGCGGCCTCCCCATAACCGCTACGTTGGATTTTACTACCACGTCTACAAGCGCAGCATGGCTTAGAATTCTGCCCACACTACCATTTGCAAGTGTTTCGGACGAGCCTTGCCCAAAATTACTATAAGCGACGGTATGATTGCCGGGCGCACCCAACTGTCTATCGAAATATCCGAATGTCACGGTGATATCAAACATCTTTTGAGCTGGATCATTTGACGGATATGCTAGCGTAATCGTATTTAACGTAGGATTGGTTGTAGCCGTGGCACCGCCTTCTTTAAGCGGGGTAGTTAGATACTGATGCTTTTGCATAGCAAGGACTGCCAGCTCCGTAGCACTCTGAGCTAGCAGTAGCGCCTGCTCTCTGCCTTGGATATTATTGACATCGCGAGCCGTCATAGACGCGATAGATAGCGCCGTAATCGCGGTAGTCGCTACAATGATGATAAAAAATATGGCCGCTACTAGAGCAAAGCCTTTTCGCATAGTTTTCATTAGTACACCACCTGTGCTTTACAAACGTTCAGATCCAGCTCTGCAGGATCGAAATTTCTGCCGTCGTCTCTCATACATAGTTTAAGCGCAACAGCGCCGTTATCGTCCTTGAACCTAAACAAGCTCACGTCCTCGGCTAGTAACGCGCTGCTAGCAACATTGTATGAGTTCGCATCGTTTGCAACAGTGCTCCATGGACGATAATTATATTTTAAAACCAAATCAAAATTTTTACTTAATACATTACCAGCATTATCTCTCATATATACAATACTATCCCTACCCCCTAAATCTGGAACGATCGCGTAGGCACTATGAGCTATATAATACTGCTCGGAGAATTCCTGTGAGTTATCGTTATTTGGATTGAGCGGATACTGATTTATCCTGATAGTTTCGCCTTCCATATTACCGCTACCCGCAGCACTAGGAGTACCTACGGCGATCAACACGCGATTGCTACCGTTTGCTTGAACCGCTCTATCGTAGCCGAAGCCTATACCTACGCTAGTAGGGGAGGCATCGTTAGTAACGACCCTAAAAATAACGGCAACTTGGGTGTTATTAGACGGAGTATTATACGCGGTAGCCCTTAAGTTCTGAACTATCCTAGCTACTTGCGGAAAATCGCTACCCAAGGAGACCATATTAAATTCAGCTCTCGTATTCCCAATATAGCCAGCATCTTCTATACCTGCTTTCCATTTGTCATCTCGAAGCTGAGACATTGACATGAAACCACTCCAACCTGGAGTTCTCTTATTTATATTTCTCGTCTCTACGCTTTGACCGATCCATTCTAGTATGTCGTATTTCGGATCAGTAAGATCACTAATCGGCACAAACTCATTTGTTCTAAGCTCTCTGCCTATGGTAGAGCTTTTTATTCTATCCTCCAAGCGGTTTGTGATTAGCATCATCGCATTTTGCGTTCTGGCTTCCAGTTGGTTTACTGCGCGCACATGTACGTAGGATTTGTAGATCTTCGTGTATAGATCGGCACCAAACATCGAGATGATACCTAGCACTACGATAACAAACACTAGCTCTATAAGGGTAAAACCTTTTTTCATCTCGCGCTCCTGTCAGTTATATCGTCTAGTAACGGTTGTCTGGACGCCGACGCCGATATTAGATAAAAACGCTTTTAAAACGACTGATTTAGCAGCACCGTCTCTCGCTACAGCATCGTTGAGATCCGTAGCAGCAACCCTAACCATCTTGATATTGGTAACAGCGCCATTGGATGGCTGATCACTAAGAACACCACTTATATCGGTACCGGTAGCATACTGCGCAGCAGTAAAAGGCTCTGCTACATAATCCACATCTATATTAATCCTAGTATTTAGAATGAAGTCGCCCTTGCTGCTAGAGCCTACCAGATCACCGACTCTTATATCGGTCGTGAACTGGTCGTAGTCGTCAATATCGTTATAACGACCTCCGCCAACCGAAATTCCATTTCTACCAAATTGCTTTTTTGTAGCCGGAGTTTGGGAGCTGATTCCACGCTGACTAGCTTCCGGCAAAATCCCCGGTCTAACTTCCTTGGTACTATTGCCCGAATCATCTACGCCTGGAGTTACGGTCAAAATTCTATCCATGCAGCTCGCATCGCCTCCGCATGTAGCATCATTAGCATACGCACTATCCCATTGCGCCTTAGATACGCGAGACATTAAAGCTTTGGCGTTATATACGAGCTCCTCTTTGATCGCAAGGGCATTTAGCTCGGTCGTCTGCGCGACGATACGAGGGATCGCCATCGTCGTAATCGCCAAAATCACGATAGTAAAGATCAGCTCAATTAGAGTAAAACCTTTTTTCATCTTACATCCTTTCTTTAAAATTTTGAAATTACGGAAACGCAAACTTACTCTGCGTTATCGGCGCTAATTATACTATTGTTAAACTTAAATTTAGAATTTATCGCGTAAATTTTTTTGGTTTCTAAAGATTTTTAAGCCCGAACGCACAAAAATTTTAAAGAAATTCCATTTTTAAATTTGGACGCGGAATTTAAGCTTGCATTTACTCAAAGACTATAAAATTACGAGCTAAATAAATTCCAAGGATTTTTTATGACAAATCTAAGTAAAATTCTATTCGCTCTCCTATTTATCGCGTTTATCGGCGGCTGCAGTGGCAAAGGTGACGGCGAGCTTTTTAATCTAAGCCCCGAAGCGTGGTATTCTAAAATTTTAGAAGATATCAATAACGCCAGCATGGAGGATGCCGAGAAGCACTACACTAGCTTTTCTAGCGAGCATATCGCCTCTCCGCTGCTTGAGGAGATGACGCTCATTATGGCGTGGGCATTCGTGGAGGATGAAAACTACGAGAAAGCAAACAAATACCTAGACGAATATATCCGCCTCTACGGTACGACGCAAAAGATCGAATACGCGAGATTTCTAAAGATCAGAGCAAATTTCGACTCCTTTAGCCGCCCAAATCGCAACCAAAAGCTAATGCTAAACAGCATCGACGAAATTCGAAAATTTATAGCTGAATACCCGCAGAGCGAGTATCGTCCGCTACTTGAGACGATGCTAACAAAGCTACGCCTTGCCGAGCATCAGCTAAATATAGACATTAAAGACCTTTACCAGCGCACCGACCGCGAAAGTTCTGCCAAAATTTACGAGCAGCGCATCGAAGAGTCCCCGCTAAACGGCACCGACGTCATTAAACCGCACTCGCCTTGGTATCGCGCGATTTTTGAGTAGGAGGAGCGATGCAACTGATGCAAAATACAACCTTCCCGAGCGATCTGCCTATCATCGTCGAGGACGAGCTATTTTTATATCCGTTTATGATAGCGCCCCTTTTTATCGGCGACGAGCATAACAAAAAAGCTCTTGATCTAGCCGCTAAAAACGAATCTATGATAATGGTCGTAAGCTCAAAGTCGGAATTTAGCGGCGATAGAAGCTTCGGCGGTATCTATAACGCAGGCGTAGTGGGCTCTGTGATGAGAACCGTGCCGCTTCCGGATGGACGGGTTAAAATTTTATTCCAAGGCGCACTAAAAGGCAAAATCGTAAAAGAAATTTCACAAGATCCGCTAATTGCTACCGTCGATATCATCCACGACGAGCGCGGCAACGATCAAAAATTAGACGCGCTAGTAAGCGTGCTGAAGGAAAAAACCAAGACGCTTAGCACTCTTACGCATTTTTTTCCGAACGATCTGCTAAAGACGATCGACGACGGCACCGACGCCGCGCGCGTCTGCGATCTCATTTTAAGCGCACTGCGCCTAAAAAAACAGGTAGCCTACTCATTTTTTACCGAGAGCAACTTGCAAAAGCGCCTTTTCAACCTCATCAACTACATCTCCGACGAGATCGAAGCGCAGAGGCTCGAAAAGGAGATCAAAAGCAAAGTTCACTCCAAGATCGACAAGACAAATAAGGAGTATTTTTTAAAAGAGCAGCTCAAGCAGATTCAAAAGGAGCTCGGTGGCGATGCCGATCGCGACGTCGAGATCGAGGAGTACCGCAAAAAGCTGGAAGCCAAAAAGCCCTATTTGGGCGAGGATGCTTACAAAGAGATCAAAAAGCAGATCGATAAATTTGCCCGCCTTCATCCGGACAGCGCCGATGCGGGGCTCGTGCAGAGCTATCTGGACTGGGTTTTGGAGGTGCCTTTTGAAAAGACCGCCAAGCATAAGATGTCCATCGACGGCGTCACCGCGCAGCTAAATAAAGACCACCACTCCTTGAAAAAGCCCAAGGCGCGCATCGAGGAGTATTTCGCGCTGAAGCAGCTTTTAGAGCTTCGCGGCACAAGCGGCAAGAAGAGCAAAGAGGAAGGCAAAAACGGCGGCGCGATCCTGTGCTTTTATGGCCCTCCCGGCGTAGGCAAGACGAGCCTTGCGAACTCCATCGCGACCGCGCTTAAGCGCAAACTTATCCGCGTCGCTTTAGGCGGGCTCGAGGACGTAAACGAGCTACGCGGACATCGCCGCACCTACATCGGCGCGATGCCGGGCCGCATCGTGCAAGGGCTCATCGAGGCAAATCAGATGAACCCCGTCATCGTGCTTGATGAGATCGATAAAATTTCAAGCTCATACAAGGGCGATCCGACCGCAGTTCTGCTTGAAATTTTAGACCCCGAGCAAAACTCGAGCTTTAGGGATTACTATCTAAATTTCAACATCGATCTTAGCAAGATCATCTTTATCGCCACGGCGAACGACGTATCTCTCATACCTGCGCCGCTGCGCGATAGGATGGAATTTATCGAGCTTAGCTCATATACGCCGCAGGAGAAATTTCAGATCGCCAAAGACTATCTGATCCCTCAGGAGCTGCAGCGCCACGGCCTAAAATCAGCCGACGTAGCGATCAACCCCGCCGCCCTTTCCGAGATCATCGAAGAGTACACGCGCGAAAGCGGCGTGCGAAACCTGCGCCGCCAGATCGCTGCGATCTTCCGCAAAGTCGCGGTTAAAATTTTAAAAGACAAAGAATTTAAAAAAATCGTCGTTACGACGAAAAATTTAAGCGAATTCCTAAATAAGAAGGTTTTCGAGATCGACGAGGTCGAAAAGTGCGATCAAATCGGCATCGTAAACGGACTTGCATGGACTGCGGTAGGCGGCGACGTGCTCAAGATCGAGGCGGTCAAGATCAAAGGCAAGGGCGCGATGACGATCACGGGCCAGCTCGGCGACGTGATGAAAGAATCCGCGCAGATCGCCTTTAGCGTCGTAAAGGTGCTGATCGACGAGGGCAAGCTCAAAGCCGCTCAAGACGCGGAGAGTGGCGCGGCAAAAGCCCCGCGCGCCGGTAAAAACTCCGCATTGCGCGCAAATGGCGGCGCATCTAAAAGCCCTGCGGCGCGAAATTTAGGCGCGGAGGAGAATTCCGAGAGCTCAGAGCAGATTTATAACAAATTCGACCTTCACATCCACGTGCCCGAGGGCGCGACGCCCAAGGACGGACCGAGCGCGGGCATCACGATGAGCACGGCGATCGCGTCGATTTTAAGCGAGCGCAAGGTGCGCGCCGATCTGGCGATGACGGGCGAGATCACGTTAAGCGGCAAGGTGCTGCCGATCGGTGGGCTTAAGGAGAAGCTCATCGCCGCGCACAAAGCCAAAATCGCCGAGGTTTTGATCCCGCGCAAAAACTACGAGCGCGACCTAGCAGAGATCCCGGACGAGGTCAAAAACGATCTGAAAATAACGCCCGTAGAGCGGATCGAAGAGGTGCTGAAGCTGGCGCTCGTTTAAATTTAAAGCGCCGTTTTAAATTTAGCCGCTTTAGTCGCACGCTGGAGGTTAAATTCGCATTCTAAATTTGGCTGAGCGCTACCATAGACTCTGAAATTTTAAAATCCTACCGCATGGCGCACGGAATTAAAAACTCTTTAGATTCCCGTTTGCGCCGTTTGCGATCAAAATATAAAGCAAGAAAGTGATAAGACTAAAAGCAAGATTAAGATTAGCCGCAAGGAAGCTTGAAATCGCCTTTTTTATTAGCCTGATCGCTTATGTTTTGGCAGCTTTGAGCTTATTTGCCGTGCCCGAAGATATCTTGTCCGCTCACGCAGTTTTTAGAGACTTTACGGCGTTTATGGCGGGCTTTTACCCGGCTATAGACGTAGCGCGAACCAAAACAACCTTTGGCGATGTAGCGGTGTTTCATCTTAGCTATTTATGCTTTTTTATGCCCGTTTGTTTGCTGTTTGCGGTACTTTACGGCGTGGCAAAAGGAGCTACCAGTAGGCTTGAGGAAAACAAAAACAACGCCCAGGCTCTTTCGCAAGGCATTATTTTATTTGCGCTTATCGTATGCTTTTTGGTATTCGGCGGACTTGATGATTTTTTCTCGGGTTATAGAATATGGCACACTTATCGCCCGACGCGAGAGTTCATAGCACAGATGAGGCTAGAATTATTTTTATACTATGAAATGATCGGCTTTGGCATTGCAAATTTTTGCGTGATGATGTCGGCGTATCTTATTATACAGATTTGTAGGCAGCTGCGGGCGTTCATTTTGCTTAGGGCTCACCAAACGGCTGCGTTTTTCGGACGGATATTTAGGCAACGCTAGCCGACTCGTTAAAGCTTGTTTAAATTTGACCGTACTTGTCGATAAATGAGCGCAAATTTAGCTCAAATTTGACGCGTGAAACGCTAAATTTAAACGGCTAAAACCATAAATTTAAGCCG
>ERZ773049.549-NODE-549-length-23273-cov-17.950168_pt1 | contig 23273 bp, 19 predicted proteins | sample MGYA00580633_ERZ773049 | MGnify/ENA primary metagenome ERZ773049 (study PRJEB29015, sample SAMEA2737991) | human oral metagenome | biome: human oral; feature: human-associated habitat; material: dental | place: China | collected 2066 ...
GCGTGGCGGTTGTTGAGGAAGCATTCGAGCAGGCTTCCCCCAGTCAGCGTGTTGCTGCTGCCCAAGCGTATATGAGTGCGTGCCTGTACGAGCGTGACTTCTTCGACCAGGCACACCGGGCGTTAAGGTAATAGCTGAACCCCTGCAATACACCCGAAGAACATAAACATGTTGCCCACCCGGTCTGCAGAATCCGGGCGGGCAACATGTTTATAGTTGCAGAAATCTGGGATAAAGAAATTACTTCCAAGAAAGCTATATGCTCTCAGATTCTGCCACAGGGAGTGAAGAAAATAGTATGGGCAAAAGAACAAGGGCCCATTACGGCCCACCCAGCCATGTGTTTGTTCGCACCAGGTTGTTGCTTTGGGCCAACTAAAGAAGCCCCTTCGCCCGAATCAAACAGCGGAACGCGTGTACCGTTTAGATTCGGGGGAAGAGGCTTCTTTCCCCTCAATACCACAGGGGAGAGGCTGCTACTAACCCTGCTGCAGGGTCTCCAGTACAGCCACCAGCTTCTTACCGTGCTCAACACCAATGGCGTGAACAGCCTCAGTGTTACCCGGGTCGCTCGTGGTGCCGTAGCTAAACAGCGGCTCAAGCAGCTGCATACCAGTGAACGCCGCAGTGTTCGCGTAGTCGGCAAAGGCCGGGGGCAGCTCGCTCGGCAGCATGTTCTGGTAAATATCTTCAGCGGCGCCAGCGGTTGCCGAGAGCAGGAACTTCTTACCCTGCAAAGCGGTACCATCAGTGCCGTATGCAAAACCGTACTCGAACACGTCATCAATCCACTGCTTCAACAGCGAAGGCACCGAATACCAGAACACCGGGAACTGCAGCACCAGAACATCATGCTCCACTAGAGCCTTCTGCTCAGCCGCAATATCAAACTTGCCGTTCACACGAGTTTTATCCAACTCACGCACAGTCACAGCATCACCAAAACGCGCCTTAACTGCGTCAAGGGCTGCTTTGTTCGCGGTGGACTCCGGCAGGTTAGGGTGGCCCGAGACGATGAGGATCTTAGACATGTTCATTCCAATCTAGAGAGAAGTAAACAGAAGTAAAAAAACTTCTGACGTTAAGCATAACCCGCAATAGTTACTTTTATATTGCTGCATCTACGCTCACAGTGGAACCGCGCAAAAAGCCCGAGGCGGTTCGCTCCACCCTATCAAGAAACAGGGCAGAAAACCACCTCGGGCAGCAACGAAATAACCGCAGAAACCCTACTTCTTATCTGTAGAATTCTCGCCTGTGGCGCCCTTTAAAGCGCCCATAAGCGGCCCTACAATATCCAGCGGAAGCGGGAACACCACCGTCGAGTTCTGGTCGGCGCCCAGCTCCAGCAGGGTCTGCAAATACCGCAGCTGCAAGGAGGCAGGCGAGGCGCTCAGAATGTCGGATGCCTCTTTCAGCTGTGAGGAAGCCTCAAGCTCACCGCGAGCCGAAATGATCTTTGCGCGGCGCTCACGTTCAGCCTCAGCCTCACGAGCCATTGCGCGCTGCATGGCCTCAGGAATCTCAATATCTTTGATCTCAACCAGCTCGACTTTAATACCCCACGGGCGGGTGCGTGAATCAATGATGCTCTGCAAATCCGCGTTCAAATCATCGCGGTGCGCCAGCAGCGTATCAAGGTCCACGCGACCCAGCAGTGAACGCAGCGTAGTCTGAGCAATCTGCGAGGTGGCAATCGGGTAGTTCTCCACCTTCAGCACTGCATCTTTCGCGTCGACCACACGGAACAGCACCACGGCATTCACACGGGCCGGAACGTTATCTTTAGTGATAACCTCCTGCGGGGGAATAGTAAGAGTAATCACACGCATATCTACACGCTGCAGCGAATCAATCAGCGGGATCACCATATTAATACCGGGCTTCAGCTCGGAACGCAGATGGCCGAAACGGAACGAAATACCGCGCTGATATTCAGGAATCACCCGAAGCGTGCGAATAATCAAAAACGCAAGAATCAGGATAATTGGGATAACGATCGAAAGGATAGTGAGAGAATCCATGGTGTCCTCTAAAAATTGTGTCTAACAAGGCCACAGGAATGGCTCGTATAGGTGCGTTAGACAATGTGTTGAGTTGTTAATAGTCACAGGGCACAACCACCAGTGGGTGCGCCCCAAACCTGTTTTAACCATACCGGCCACAGTCACAGAACGTAAGGGCGCCCACTCCCATATGCTCAAGCTTTAGAGCCGAAAATGAGAGGATGCACCCTCGGCCTGCGCGTCACATGTAACGGTACGCGCAGGCCGGGGTGCGCATCCAGCCGACCTAACTATTTGCTTCTTCGAGGTTTTGCTCCTGTATAACCTCGGCCGTAGTCTTATGCAGACGCGGGGTAGAAGTTCCCTCACCGCTCCAAGCTGGCCGATCAGGATCAATAGTTGATGACGGACGCACCGGCAGCTGGGCCGAAGCGATCATCTGCTTACGGGCGTCATCGGCGCGGCGTTTACGCTCATTGCCCACGCCGCCCCACTTCGCAGCGAACCGGTCAATCTTTGTAGCAACCGATTCGTCCGCGCTTGAACCCGGAATATGCTTCGGGTCGGCTGCGAAATTCTCGGGTGAGTGGATGAGCTTAATCGCCAGTGGGTACGTCAACGACAGGCAGGTTACCACTACAGCCAGCTCAATGAGCAGCTCAATGGGGGAGTGCCAGCCGAAAGCCGCCGCGACCATAATGACCGGGCCGAATAATGCCACCGTAACCGCCAGGCCACGGTGGAACTTCCCCGACTCCGAATACGGCCACTCATCCACCTCACGGGTGAGTTCACGCCCGTTAGACGAGACAGTGCAGGTGTTCTTAAGGGGGCAGGTGTTGCACACACTGGGCTTAGCCCGGTAGCGCATCACACGATTATCCGTGTCAAACGCCACCGGCCACAGCCACTGGTCCTCCGGACACAGCCAAGCGTCACTATCTTCATGGTAGGTAAACCCGAACGTTCGGGATGCCACAAAACGCTGACTGGTGCGTTTCGCCAGAATATCGAAACCCCAGCCGACAGCGACCAGACCCAGCGCGTACACGCAGGCCAGCCACACCATCATCGAAACCCCGGCAAACTGTTCAGGCATGATCAGCCTCGGCGATCACTGCGGTAGGGGCTGGTCTGCTCGGGCAGTTCGTCGGCAGCTTTAGCACCAGCGAACTCGGCGATACGAGCATCATCAACCATCTCGTACAGCGGCGGCTCGGGCAGCTCAAGCACAGTCTCCTTATTCTTCGGCGCGAAGTAGGAGGTAATGCCCAGCCACGCCAGCTTAATCAGCGGCAGAATACCGGCCAGGAAAATCACATCGCCCGGCATGCGCAGCCAATCCATAATCAGATTGGCATCAGACTGAATGTACGCCAGTGAACGAGCCTCATAGTAGCCCTGACCAACCGAGTGATACAGCTGAGCCACACCCAGCGGCAGCAGCGAAATGAACACCATCCAGATCAGGCCAATGTTCAATGCCCAGAATGAGAACTTCACGCCCTTCTCAGGCCACTTGTTCTCGGGGATCAGGTACCGCAGCGCAAACACCGCGAAGGCCAGTGCCAGCATGCCGTACACGCCCATCATGGAGCCGTGTGCGTGGTTTGCGGTCAGTGCCGTACCAATCTCGAAGTACGAAACGATCGGCAGGTTGATCAGGAAGCCAAACACACCTGCGCCCAGGAAGTTCCAGAAGCCCACGGCGATCAGGAACATCACAGCCCAACGGTGCGGGAACGGCTTGGTGCGGTTGGAGTACTGGCGAGCACCCAGCTGCATGAAGCCCCACGCCTCAACGGTCAGGAAGGTCAGCGGAATAACCTCTGCTGCTGAGAAGAACGCACCGAATGCCATCTGCTCAGACGGGGTACCCGCAAAGTAGGTGTGGTGCATGGTGCCGACCACACCGCCGGCGGAGTAGAGCACAGCGTCCATCATGATGATGGAGATTGCGATACGCTCACGCACCACGCCCAACAGCACGAAGATGTAGGCGACCATCACGGTGGTGAAGAGTTCGAGGAAGTCCTCAACCCACAGGTGCACCACCCAGAAACGCCAGAACTCGGCGACCGAGAAATGGGTGCGCTGACCAGCGAGCATACCCACAGCGTAGAACATGGGGATTGCCAGGCCAGAGAAGAGGAACAACCACGGCATGGAGGTCTTCTTCCCGGTCTTCAAACGCGAACTGAGGGTACGCCACACGATCACAATCCAGATGAACATGCCTGCGGTGAGCAGAATCTGGAAGAAGCGCGGCAAATCAAGGTATTCCCACTGCTGCGAGAAGATCGAATTCTCAGGCACCCAGCCCTTCTGCGAAAGCCACTCGTTCAGCAGCGAACCAAGCACCACGAACACCACTGCCACGAACAGGATAACGGTCAGCAGCCCCTGCTTCTTCGGCTCTTTGCGGGTAATGAGTGGGGCAATGAAGATACCGCCTGCCAAGAACGCCGCAGCAGTCCAGAAGAGGGAGAGCTGCACGTGCCATGTTCGAGAGACGGTGTAGGGGATAAGCTGCCCCATATCAATCCCGAAGAAACCTGTGAGCTCCACACGGTAGTGCTCGGTAAGGGCACCCACAAGAGCCTGCAGTAGGAACAGCACCAAAATAGTGATGAAGAACAGCCCGGCCGCCTTCTGCGAGGGGGTCAGACGCACCTCGTCGGGCTGGCGGAAGTCCAGCACGGGTGCCTCCTCACCATGCCAGCCGATGGTGCGGGACCAGCGGCCATAGATGGCGAACATTAAGCCGGTACCGCCCACCAGTGCGATCAGCGACAGCGCCGACCAGACCATCAGGTCTGCGGTGGGTTTGTTATCTACATTGGCTTCTGCGGGCCAGTTATTGGTGTAAGTGTAATCCTGGTTGGGACGCTCAGCGGCTGAAGCCCACGCGGTCCAGCCAAAGAACGCTACAAGATCATGCAGTTCTTCTTCGCTCTTAATGGCGTTGGGGAACAAGCCTTGAGAGGTATTATCCTTGGTGAGCGTATCCCTATAGTGGTTGACCATCTGGTCAAACCCCTTGGTCTGCCCCGCCGTCCAGTTCAGAGTCTTACTGGACTCGTCGTACTTGTTTTCCTTGCGCCACTCATTTTTAACGAGCTCACGGGGCTCCTGCTTACCCTCTTCCCTGTACTGGTTGATGGCAGCGTCCGTAGTCAGGCGCAGGTATTCTGCCGTGAAGTCCGGGCCGATGTATGCACCGTGGCCGAGAACCGATCCGTACTGCTGCAGGCCGCGGCTCTGGTAGAGCTCCTGACCGTGCTGGATCTGTTCTGCGGTGGCGATTACCTTGCCGTCGTTGCCGATAATTTTATCGGGCAGCGGCATGGAGAGCGCATAGGTGCGCATCGCCAGGATTGCCATAATGGTAAAGCCCAGGAGCATCACAAATGCAACGGCCTGTACCCAGCCTTTACCGGCGTAGGCACCGACCGTATCCGTGCGGCGGGTGACCTTAGCGATCTCCGCACGCGTTACGGGTTTCTTAGCCATATTGTATGTCTCCAGTGTGCGTATATTTTTGTGATTCGAGTGGGCTCGTTTGGAGAGGCTCGACAGGCGAGCACAACTAGTCCACCCGTTTTTATTCTTGCATTACAAATACTTATTTAGAAAATTTTAGTGACACTATGTCGAGAATGTGAAGTTAATTGCATAGTAACCTTTAAGGCTGTTTTAGGCTAAAATATTACGTTCACAAGGAGCGTTGGGCACCCCTCTTTAAGAGCCCAGGCCACAAAACCCAGCTTGCAGCTGGAACAACCCTGCCGAGGACCCACAAGTTTCAGGGCGAACGTGCTCAATACAAGACACCCGGCGAAGACACGTCACTAAACGTCATCATATATAGCCCCATGAACGTACTGAAAAGCTGCGGCACTATGGAATAATGAGAAGGCAGGCAGGCGGCATCCCTAGGAGTCACACATTTATGGTTTTGTACAAACTCAGCCAAAAAACCGTTACCGGGCTATTACGCTCGGTTTTTCGTGCGCGAGTCACAGGCCTTGACCACTTCCCTAAAACCGGCCCCGTGATCGTTGCCTCCAACCACCTATCGTTCCTAGACTCCATCATTATTTCCGCGATGATGCCCCGCCGCGTGGCCTTCCTCGCCAAAGCCGAGTACGTCAACACCCCCGGCATCCGTGGTAAAGCTATGAAAGCATTTTTTGAGACCGTTGATATTATCCCGGTGAACCGGTCAGACCGCTCAGAATCTCTCAAAGCACTCGATATTGCGCTAGAGAAACTGAACGAGGGCAAAGTTTTCGGCATCTACCCTGAAGGCACACGCTCCCGCGACGGCTACCTTTACAGAGGGAAAATCGGTGTGGCTTGGCTAGCCCATATGACGGGCGCACCTGTAGTCCCGGTAGGGCTGATCGGTACTGACCGGCTTCAGAAACCTGGGTCGAATATGGTGTACCCGCACCGGTTCACGATCCGCGTGGGAGAGCCCATGTGGTTCGAAAAAACAGGGGAGCAGATGACCGGTAAACAGCGCCGCCAAACCACCGACCAGATTATGGACGAAATCGCCCAACTTTCGGGACAAGCCCGAAAGAATGAATACAATGTTTCGCCCTCTGCTGAGCGTGACGCCGGGTAAGGTGCCCTGCGTCAAAGGCGAGTAAACTTAACCGCGCATCCGCAAAACCCGGCGGATGCGCGGCTTAACTTTTTAAGCACAGGAGGCTATGTGGCAGACCCGCGTTCGTACCGCCCCGCATCGGGCGATATCCCCACCGAGCCGGGAGTGTACCGTTTTCGGGACGAACACGGACGTGTGGTGTACGTGGGGAAAGCAAAAAATCTGCGTAACCGCCTTAATAGCTATTTCGTTGCCCCTGAACGTTTAGCCCCTAAAACCTACGCCATGGTGCACACCGCCACCAGCGTAGAGTGGACGGTAGTCGGCAGTGAATTGGAATCGCTGCAGCTTGAGTACACCTGGATTAAGGAATATAAGCCACGTTTTAATATCGCCTTTCGTGACGATAAATCCTACCCTTACCTTGCGGTCACCATGCGTGATAAATTCCCGCGTGCACAAGTAATGCGTGGCGACCGTAAAAAAGGCGTGCGGTACTTCGGACCCTACTCACAGGTGTGGGCAATCCGTGAGACGCTGGATGCGTTACTGCGGGTGTTCCCGGTACGTACCTGCTCACCGGGAGTATTTAAACGTGCCGAAGCGTCTGGGCGCCCCTGCCTGCTGGGGTATATCGATAAATGCTCCGCGCCCTGCGTGGGGCGCATTAGCGCCGAAGAGCACCGCGACCTAGCGGACGGGTTGTGCCGTTTCATGGCCGGTGGAGCCGAAAAATTTATTGCGGAACTCACCACGGACATGAAAGATGCTGCAGCCAATATGGACTTTGAGCGTGCAGCCGTACTGCGTGATGACATCGTGGCACTTACCAAAGCTTTTGAGCGTAACGCGGTGGTTCTGAGCGACTCAATAGACGCTGACCTGTTCGCCTTCGTGCAAGATGAACTGGAAGCGGCAGTGCAGGTGTTCTTCGTGCGTGGCGGGCGTATCCGCGGCCAGCGCGGCTGGATCGTTGAAAAAGTAAACGACGGCAGCGAAGGTGAACTCATCGAACAGCTTCTCGTCCGGTTATATGGTGAAGCCGCCGCACACGTAGCGAGCGCATCCAGCACCCTGGCCGAAGAGACTGACGCGAACCGCCACGAGATTCCCCGCCAAATCCTGGTGCCGGTACTGCCGGATAATACCGAGCAGCTGCGTGAGTGGCTTTCTGGTGTGCGCGGGGCGAAGGTAAGTATCGCGGTGCCACAACGCGGCGATAAAGCCGAGCTAATGAAAACTGTTGCCGAGAACGCCCGCCACTCACTGGCTCTGCATAAGAGCCGCCGGGCTGGGGATATTACCACCCGTTCCGCTTCGCTTGTTGAGCTGCAGGAGGCTCTGGAACTCCCCGAACCTCTGATGCGCATTGAGTGCTACGACATTTCGCACGTGCAGGGAACGAATGTGGTGGCCTCTATGGTGGTGTTTGAGGATGGCCTGCCCGCTAAAAGTGCTTACCGTAAATTCTCGGTTAGTGGGGATGCCGCACGGGATGATACCGCTAGTATGTATGACGTAATAACTCGCCGTTTTAAGAGGTATCTCACCGAGCAGCAGCAGCGTGCGCAAGCAGGCCCGCAGCGTTCGGGAGAGGTAGCTTCAGATGCGCATGCGCAGGAGCCGGCGAAGTTCGCGTACCCCCCGAACCTGGTGTTGGTTGATGGTGGCCCGCCGCAGGTGGCGGTCGCCCAGGCTGCTCTGAGTGACTTAGGCGTGGTGGATGTGCATGTTGCTGGTATCGCTAAACGCCTGGAGGAGCTGTGGTTGCCGGATGATGATTTTCCGGTGATTCTGCCGCGTAATTCTCAGGCGCTGTTTTTGGTGCAGCGTATCCGGGATGAGGCGCACCGGTTTGCGATTACGTTCCATCGTTCTAAACGCGGTAAGGCGATGGTTGCATCCGCGTTGGATGCTGTGCCAGGGCTGGGCCCTGCTAAACGTGAGGCGCTTATTAAACACTTTGGGTCGTTAAAGAAGCTGAAGGCGGCCAGCATCGATGAGCTGACGCAGGTGCAGGGGGTTGGTCCGTCGCTTGCTTCGAAGATTAGGGAGCATTTTGACGCAGAAGCTTCTGCCTCAGGATGATGCGGTGACCGTCTAATGCCTGTCTAGTATTATTGGATTACTAGCTTACTTGCATTAACAGGGGAACATAATATGAGCGTTGAGTTACAAGAGCAGAAACCGCAGATTTTGGTGATTACAGGTATATCTGGGGCGGGGCGCAGCACCGTAGCTAACGTACTTGAGGACGAGGGCTGGTATGTGATTGATAATATTCCGCCACAGATGCTTGAATCGCTGGCGGAGCTGGTAACTCATGACGGTGCTCGTGTGCCGAGGGTGGCCTTGGGTATTGATGTTCGCGCCCGCGCCCTGTTTGATGATCTCCCGGCTGCTATCGATACACTCCGAAAATCCGATGTAGATTTTTCGATGCTCTTTTTGGATGCTAAAGACGAGACGATTGTGGCCCGGTATGAGGCGCAGCGTCGCCCGCACCCGTTGCAGGGGGAGGGCCGTGTCCTTGATGGTATTCGCGCGGAGCGCACCCTGTTTGAGGTGTTACGAACAGCATCCGATCATACGATTGACACAACCGGGATGAACGTTCACGAGCTGGCTCGTACAGTACGTGAAATGTTTGCTGAAGGCGCTGATAAGAAGCTGAATCTGAGCGTGATGAGTTTCGGATTTAAATACGGTGCACCCGCAGATGCGAACTATATGGCGGATATGCGGTTCATCCCGAACCCGCACTGGATTCCTGAGCTTCGCCCGCTCACCGGCCTAGACGCACCGGTACGTGACTATGTGCTGCAGAACACCGGTACGGAGGAGTTCATTAGCAACTATCTTGCGGCTTTGCGCCCGGTGCTGGAGGGGTACCGCCGTGAAGGGAAATACTATGCGACTCTTGCGATTGGGTGCACAGGGGGTAAGCATCGGTCGGTTGCCGTGACTGAGGAGATTGCTCGAAGGCTCGGGGAACTGCCCGAAGTAAACGTTAACGTACTGCATCGTGATAAGGGTCGCGAATAATGTCTGAAGGAACGAATACGCCCAGCCACTCTTCGGGTAGCAGCAAGAACGTTCCGAAACTACCGCCGCTTCCTACCCAGGCGTTGCGTCTGCTGAAGACTACCCGCCGGGTGCCTAAAGTGACGGCGCTTGGTGGCGGGCACGGGCTGTACGGGTCGCTTTCTGCACTGCGGCACGTTACAACGGATGTGACAGCTATTGTGACGGTCGCCGATGATGGCGGGTCGTCGGGTCGACTGCGGAATGAGATGGGTGTGCTCCCGCCTGGGGATTTGCGTATGGCTCTTTCAGCACTGTGCGATGACACCGACTGGGGGCGTACGTGGAGCGATGTGCTTCAGCACCGGTTCAGCGCCCCGGAGGGGCACACCGGTGAGTTCCCGTTGGACTATCACGCCCTCGGTAACCTGCTGATTGTTACACTCTGGGAGTTGCTGGGCGATCCTGTGGCTGGCCTGGACTGGGTGGGTGCGCTTCTGAACGCGCGCGGCAGGGTGCTTCCGATGGCTTTGGAGCCGCTGGTGATTCAAGGTATTGTGCTTCGCGAGCACGGTGGAGCTTTTGAGCGGGTGCAGGTGCGCGGGCAGGTGAACCTGGCCCATGAGCCGCAGGTGCACAATATTGAGTTGGTTCCTGCGCAGGCCCGCGCCTGCCCTGAGGCGTTGGCCTCAATTGAGGAGGCAGACTGGGTGGTTCTTGGCCCCGGCTCGTGGCGTACTTCCGTGTTACCGCACCTGCTGCTGCGCGAACAGTGTGAGGCGTTAAGCACAACAAACGCTAAACGGTGCGTGGTCATGAATCTGGCGTTGGACGATAAAGAATCCAATGGTCTGGACGCGGCCGCTCACTTGAAGCTACTGCAGCAGTATGCCCCCAATCTGCGCCTTGACGTGGTGATCGCTGACCCAAGCAATATGGGTGTGCAAAGCGAATTTGAGGACGCAGCCAGAGAGCTGGGCGCGAAGGTGCTGTGGGCGTCCGTGCGTTCAACCACAAACCCGAACGTGCATGACCCGCTCAAGCTGGCTTCAGCGTACAATGATATGTTTGCTATGCGTTTATAAAACTTTAAGGACGCAGCTAAGACACACACGAAACACACATGCACACGAACGCGGCTATTTGCCGTGTCCCCCGCTTCGAGCGGGTTAGGGCATTGCCCTAATTCTGTTTTGTAAGGAGAGAACAATGGCTCTGACCGCCCTGGTGAAAGAAGAACTTGCCCAATACGAGGCGAGCAAGGCGTCGGTGCGTAAGGCCGAGGTTTCCACTATTTTGCGGTTCACCGGTGCCCTGCATATTGTGGCGGGCCGCATCGTTATTGAATCTGAGGTGGATACCGAGCAGACCGCACAGCGTATGCAGCAGACTATTGCCGAGATTTACGGACATGAGTCGGAGCTGACGAGTGTTACCGGTGGGGGACTGCGGCGCGGCGGACGTTATATTGTTCGTGTTGACTCCGGGGGAGAGGCGCTGGCCCGGCAGACCGGGCTGCTGGATTTGCGGGGCAGGCCGGTGCGTGGTTTACCCCCCGCTGTGGTGAACGGTTCGCTGCAGGATGCTGAGGCCGTTATGCGCGGTGCGTTCTTGGCGCACGGGTCGTTAACGGAGCCCGGCCGTTCATCCGCGATTGAGTTCACCTGCCCCGGCCCGGAGGCGGCGCTCGCGCTGGTGGGCGCGGCCCGGCGTCTTGATGTGATGGCGAAGGCCCGCGAGGTGCGTGGCGTGGACCGGGTGGTGGTGCGTGACGGTGAGACTATCGCCCACCTGCTGGAACGGATGGGTGCCTCGGAGTCGCTGCGTACGTGGCGTGAGCAGCGCACCCGCAAAGAGGTGCGCGCCACGGCGAACCGGCTGGCAAATTTTGATGACGCAAACCTGCGCCGTTCCGCGCAGGCTGCTGTGGCTGCGGGCGCACGGGTGGAACGGGCTCTGCATATTTTGGGTGATGATGTTCCCGAACATTTGAGGTACGCCGGGCAGCTTCGGGTGGCTAATAAACAGGCGTCGTTGGATGAGCTGGGCCGGTTAGCGGATCCGCCATTGACGAAAGATGCTATTGCCGGGCGTATTCGCCGTTTGCTGGTGATGGCTGATAAACGTGCACAGGAACTGGGCATCCCCGGTACGGAGCTAAAAGAAGACATTCAGGGAGCAGAGGCCGCCAGGGGTGTCTCTTCTGCCGCCCCCACCGGAGCATAAAACACATGTGCGCACGCCGTGGTGCGCGTTTTTCCCCTGCCGCAATAGGGTTTTCTTGTGGTGTTTTGCCCGTAGGATTGTGCCCTGATAACCCTAACTGCGATGAGGCTGTGCGGACCCCTCACACCCTCATTGTGTTTGTGTTGGAATGCAATTATCCCAACGCGGAGGATGGATATAATCCATATAAAACAACAGAAAACAATGGAAAAACAGTCTAAAAGTGACTTGATTCACTAAAAAATCCTACATGAACACACCCAAACACACACAAACTAAGGTATGATTATTACCAACATCAGGCGGTACGCAACCGCGCACCACAGAGCACGGTATGCCTTTACCATAACCGACCACAAGTCCCGGTGAATGCTGCGGCCGCCGCCCAACGCACTGACAAGGAGAACTTCAGTGACTGTACGTGTAGCAATCAACGGCTTTGGTCGCATCGGCCGCACCTTCTTCCGCGCAGCACGCGAGGAAGGCGTAGGCTTCGAAATCGTCGCCATTAACGACCTTACCAACGTTGATACCCTAGCTCACCTGCTCAAGTACGATTCGATCATGGGTCGTCTGGACGCAGAGGTGGAGGTCAAGGAAAATGCGCTGGTAGTAGACGGCAAGGAAATCAAAATCCTGGCTGAGCGCAACCCTGCTGACCTTCCCTGGAAGGATCTCGGCGTTGACGTAGTACTCGAATCCACTGGTTTCTTCACCGAGGGTTCCAAAGCGCAGGCACATATTGACGCTGGCGCAAAGAAGGTTATTATTTCTGCCCCCGGTAAGAATATTGACGGCACCTTCGTGATGGGCGTGAACGACGACCAGTACGACCCCGCCACCCAGCATATTGTTTCGAACGCATCCTGCACCACCAACTGCTTGGCTCCGCTGGCGAAAGTCCTCAACGACTCCTTCGGCATTGAGCGTGGCCTGATGACCACCATCCACGCATACACCGCCGACCAGCGCCTGCAGGATGCTCCTCACTCTGACCTGCGCCGTGCCCGCGCAGCAGCCGTGAACATGGTTCCCACCTCCACCGGTGCGGCAGCCGCTGTAGGCATTGTGCTGCCTGAGCTCAAGGGTAAACTGGACGGTTTCGCGGTGCGTGTTCCCACCATTACCGGTTCCATCACCGACCTGACCTTCACCACTAACCGCGAGGTTACCAAGGAAGAGGTTAACGCGGCTCTGAAGGCAGCAGCAGAGGGTCCGATGAAGGGCATCATTAAGTACAGCGAAGATCCGATCGTCTCGAAGGACATTGAGGGCGAAGGCATCTCCACCATTTTTGATGCACCGCTGACCAAGGTTATCGGCAACCAGGTGAAGGTTATCGCTTGGTACGACAACGAGTATGGCTACGTAGCACGCCTGGTGATGTTCACCAATAAGGTTGTGGCATCGCTCTAATGCGTCCGCGTGTAAACGTGTAAAGAGAACCCCGGATTCACCGCGTGATTGAGGCGGAGAACCGGGGTTTTCCCATAACAGCCGCTATCATTAAAAGTATCTAAAACCCATTATTAGGAGGATTATCCTATGGCTAAGGCACTGGCAGAACTGCTCGAAGAAGGCATCGCAGGCCGCCACGTTCTCGTTCGCTCCGACTTGAATGTTCCCCTTAAAGATGGCGTGGTGACCGACGACGGTCGCGTGCGTGCTTCCCTACCCGTTATTGAAAAACTTGCTAAGGCTGGCGCCCGCGTGATCGTAACCGCGCACCTTGGACGCCCCAAGGGCCAGGTGGACCCGCAGTATTCCATCGCTCCTGCCGCTGCGCGTCTAGCCGAGCTGGCTTCCGTACCCGTGCAGGTGGCTACCGATCTGGTGGGTGAAGATGCAAAGGCTAAATCAGCAGCCCTGAAAGACGGCGAAGTGCTGGTACTGGAAAACGTGCGTTATGACGCCCGCGAAACCTCGAAGGATGATGCAGAACGCGGCGCATTTGCCGACGAGCTAGTGGCACTGACCGGGCAGAACGGCGCATATGTTGATGACGCGTTCGGGGCGGTACACCGCAAGCACGCCTCTGTGTACGACGTAGCCAAGCGCCTGCCCGCATACTTGGGCGATCTGGTGAAGAAAGAAGTGGACGTTCTGGCAAAAACCTTGAACAACCCCGAGCGTCCCTTCGTGGTCGTCATGGGCGGTGCGAAGGTTTCCGATAAGCTTGCCGTTATTGACAACCTTATCGGCAAGGCCGACGCTATTCTCATTGGCGGCGGCATGGGTTACACCTTCGCTTACGCGCAGGGATACAAGGTCGGTAAGTCGCTGCTGGAGAAAGACCAGGTAGAAGCCGTGCGGCGTTACCTTGAGACCGCCCCTGCGCAGGGTACTGAGATCGTAACCGCCGTAGACGTGGTGTGGGCCGATGATTTCTCGGCAGACGCTAAGACCGAGATCCGTCCCATCGAAGACCTTGAAGGCGGCGAGTTGGGCGCCGAAGGTGAGGGCCTGGATATCGGCCCGAAGAGCCGTGAACTATTCGCCGAAAAGATCAAGGCAGCTAAAACCGTCTTCTGGAACGGCCCGGTAGGCGTATTCGAGCTTGCCCCCTTCGCTGGTGGTACAAAGGCCGTCGCAGAAGCAATTGTTGAGTCTGATGCATTCTCCATCATCGGTGGTGGTGACTCTGCATCGGCTGTGCGCAACCTTGGGTTCGTTGACGAGCAGTTTGGGCACATCTCCACCGGTGGTGGAGCATCCCTCGAATACATTGAGGGTAAGACCCTGCCCGGCCTGGACGCACTGGGCGCATAATTCCCTTGCTCTGTTTCTGATATACCCCGGCATTCGCGCAATAGCGAAGGGCCGGGGTTATCTATAGAACCAGCAATTCATGGTGCGCATCTGGTAATAGGACAATCCAGTAATGACCGCTAAGTGGTGGGTAAGAAGAAGCGCCGTAGCGTGTATATTTGGCGGTGAAAATTCGCGGTAAACCGTGTATTTACACCCCAGAAGCACTAAAATAGAGAGTGAACTTTTCCGTAGCTATGCCCTCTTTGGGGATTGGAGCGAATATATGTCGCGTAAGCCGCTTATTGCTGGTAACTGGAAGATGAATCTGAACCATATTGAGGCCGTGACTCTAGTTCAGAAACTAGCCTGGACCCTTGACGACGCGAACTTTGACTTTGATAAGACTGAGGTAGCGGTTTTCCCGCCGTTCACCGATATCCGCTCCGTACAGTCTCTCATTGAGGGTGACAAGTTTAAGATCGAGTACGGCGGGCAGGATATTTCGGCTCACGACTCGGGTGCATACACCGGCGAAATTTCCGGGTCGTTCCTCGCCAAGCTCAACGTCACATACGTGCTAGTGGGCCACTCTGAGCGCCGCACCTACCACGGTGAAACCGACGAGGTGTGCGCCGCCAAGGTTCAGGCTGCGTACCGGCATGAAATCACCCCCGTACTGTGCGTGGGAGAGGGACTTGATATCCGCGAAGCCGGTAACCATGTGACCTACACCCTGGAACAGCTGCGTGGCTCAATTTCTGGTCTGACCGCCGAGCAGGCGAAGAGCCTTGTCATTGCCTATGAGCCGGTATGGGCTATCGGCACCGGTAAGGTCGCCACCGCAGAAGACGCACAGGAAATGGCTGCCGCTATCCGCGCGGAGCTGACCAAGCTCTACTCGGCCGATGTTGCCAACCAGGTGCGTGTGCTCTACGGCGGTTCGGTCAAGTCCTCCTCAGCTCCTTCAATTATGGAGCAGGCTGATGTTGACGGTGTGCTTGTTGGCGGGGCGTCGCTACAGGCCGATGAGTTTGCGGCTATTGCGCGGTTCGACGCGTAACATCTAAGACATTATCGCCGGTTATCCTCCGCATTCTGTGCGGCGGGGTAACCGGTGATTTTTTATGCCGCACCGGGCAGTGTGGTATAGAAAACACGGGGAAGACCCCGATGATGTCGCAGAAACCTTAAAACTTGGGGTAGAATTCAAATATAAAGATTTCATAAAGAAAAGACTCATACATTCCTTCTTCTCGAAAAATTTAATATCTAAAATCCCTTTAAAATATTATTTCGTATATTTTGAGGTATTTTCGTGTGCTTTGATTATCTACAATAATTTGGTTTTACAGATAATTTAGCATTTGTTATACTTTTTCCGGAATGTTTTGAGAAGGTGAGATATGAAGTCGCGCAAATATACGTCTGTTTTTATTGGTTCGTTAATTGTTTCATTAATATTGGTGGCTCTGGGTTTTGTCCCAGGTTACGGAGAAGTTGCTAAAAACTGGAGGGCGCTGCTCGGAACTGACTTCGGCTGGTTTTACCTCCTGCTTGTAACTCTTATCGTATTGGTCTGCGGGTTTTTTGTTTTAAGCCCCATGGGACAAATTAAACTTGGAGAGCCTGACTCAAAACCCGAGTATTCCACCGGTTCATGGATTGCTATGCTTTTCTCGGCTGGTATGGGTATTGGTCTAGTTTTCTATGGTGCTGCCGAGCCACTTTCACACTTTGCTAACAAAACTCCGCATGCTGCGCCGGGGTCACAGCAAGCAATGGCGGATTCCTTTCAGTTTACGTTCTTCCACTGGGGTATTCACGCCTGGGCTGTGTACGGTATTGTGGCTCTGGCTCTGGCATATTTTGGTTTCCGTAAGGAAGAGAAGTATCTTCTTTCTGTCACCCTTAAGCCGCTTTTCGGTAAAAAAACCGATGGCTGGCTGGGATATATTATAGATATTGTTACTGTGGTGGCAACTGTTATTGGTGTGGCAACCACGCTTGGTTTCGGCGCTATTCAGATTAACGGTGGATTGAGCTACCTTACTGATAATGCCATTCCTAATAACATGGAAGTACGCACTGTTATTATCGTAGTAACCACTGCTCTCTTCGTGCTCTCAGCTCTTTCGGGGCTGGGTAAAGGTATTAAAATCCTTTCAAATCTTAATATGATTCTGGCTATCGCACTTCTGGCGATTGCTATTGCGGTTGGGCCCACCGTCAAAATTTTTGACAATATGACGGAATCCATCGGCCTGTACATGCAGAACTTTTTCGAGATGAGTTTCCGAACCGCCGCATTTAACGGTGGCGAACGCGCCTGGATTGATACCTGGACCGTGTTCTACTGGTCATGGTGGATTTCCTGGTCGCCCTTCGTGGGCCTCTTCATCGCCCGCATCTCCAAAGGCCGTTCAATACGTGAGTTTATTACTGTAGTACTTCTGATACCTACCGTCTTAAGCTTCATCTGGTTCTCCGCTTTCGGTACGATGGCTAATACGGTACAGCAGAACGGTCTGGAGAATCTGACGAAACTAGAGGATGAGCAACTGCTGTTCGGCACGTTCAAACACTACCCGCTGGGTATATTAATGTCGATCATCGCAATCATCCTGATCTTCACCTTCTTCATTACCTCGGCAGACTCAGCAACTTATGTGCTCGCAATGCTTTCCGAAGATGGGCGTCTTATCCCCACTAACGGAAAGAAAGTTGTGTGGGGCGTTATCGTCGCGGGTATTGCAACCGTGCTGATGTATGCTGGCGATGGTCTAGACGCTTTGCGGAATACGCTGATTATTATTGCGTTACCGTTCGCCGTTGTGGTTGCGTTAATCGTGGTGGCGCTAATAGTTGAGGTGTACCACGAGAAGGTACAGATGGGCTTGTCGATCTCGCCTGACCGTTACCCCGAAAAGGGACAGCCGTTCAAGTCGTACGAATCGTACGAAAGCGAAGACGAAGCTGAGAAATCTATTGAGGATGAGGCGGATACATCTGCTCAGCAGGTAAAACAGGGGAAGAAAACCTCTGAACCTGCGAAGCAGGAATAACCTGCCTTCGACTGAGACGTAAAAACATAAAGAGCCCCTGCTCGCTCTGAACTTGATGGGATGCCGCGAAACGTCCCAATAGTACAGATAGCGGGCAGGGGCTCTTAGCGCAGTAGGTGGGTTCTTGAAACGATCCGGTAATCATGACGAGGACAGCTCCACGGTCACACCAGATACTATAAGCCTAGATAAGGTAGTGCTACTTCCCTCACACCCACTGTTGCCCATCCATCCTATGAGGGAAAGCTGCTCGCGGGTAGCCAAAAAACAGGTGCTGCCCTGAATAACGAGCCGAATACTGGGTAGACTTAAAACCATGGATTCCCTTCTCGCGCCCATCATGATCACTCTCCTTTGCGTCATAGTGTTCATGATTATCCGCAACCGCAAAGTCCCTGCTCCCACTATGCCCGGAGAACCCGGTGCGAGCTACAACCCAACCACACACTATTACGACAGTAAACGTGACGATTTTCTTAACTGGCTTCACGCCCGCACCAGCTCCCCAGAAATCCCGGTGCAGGTGAAACTGAGGGACTGGGTAGACCAGGGGTTCTATGCCGAAGACAGCGGCAACTACTGGGGTATCGCCCAGCAGTTCACCTACTATCTGCTAGAAGGCGGGTATGTGCGCGCCTACGACACGGAGGGGAAAGAACTGACCTCCCAACGTGTGCTGATCGACCGGCCGGACACGCTGCAGCTGACCCCCAGCGAATACCAGCGCCGCACCACCCGTTAAATTTTTCACCCCCGGTACTGTTTAGCTATGCGCAGCATTAGGGGTGACCAATCCGCTAAGGTGACGTATAGTTAATACGGTCTGCCAAACGGCAGATACGAAAATTACTAGTAACCGCCAATCCCAACAGGAAGGCCCACTGTGGAGACCCTCATGACTGTACTCATGGTAATCATCGCGATTACCAGCGTTATTGCCGTGCTTTTGGTGCTCTTAAACCGCGGTCAGGGCGGCGGCCTCTCGGATATGTTCGGCGGCGGCATGACCAGCTCCCTCAACTCCTCAGGTATGGCATCGAAGAACCTGATCCGTCTGACTGTCACCGTCTCCATCATCTGGGTAATAGCGATTGTGCTCTACGGATTGGCACTACGCTTTAACGGTCAAATCGTGCTCTTCTAACGTCCTAAAGGTTTTTATCCTTAAGCCCCGGCAGGTGAACCAACCCCGCCGGGGCTTCTCCTATGCCCAACCGCTGCCCGTGCCTACAAACGGACAACCGCCGATTATAGTAAGAATGACGAAACCCTGCTTAAAATGTCAGGGCGTTCAGGCATAGTAGTATCGTAAAGCTTCTGCACCACCCCTCGGAGGAACCCTCATGGCATACGAACTGGACTACAACTATCTAGGAGCCTCAACGCTGCTGGAACGTGACGGACACCCCGAACTGGCCCTAGCAACCAGCGGCGGCAGCACACCAGAAGGTGCGGCGGCACACCCTTACTTCTTCTCAGGATTCATGGAACGCCCCGACGTGATCGCAGCATCGTTGCTGGTGGTCGCACGTGTGGCCCGCACCCGCTACTACACCCCGCCCGGCATGGTCGCCGCCATTTTGCGGGCCGCAGACCCGGTAGTGACCAGCACCCGTGAAGGCCTACGGTTTGAATCCTTTAGCGCCTGCTGCGGTGTCTACGCCCGACTTGACGTAGACTCCTCCGCCCTAGACGCCAGCCACAGCGCCGTGGGCGTGACAAATGTGGACGTGAATCCGCCGCTTCGCACCGCCTTAGCTTCCCTCCGGGCTGGTGAGCCTCTCCACATGGATGTTGGTGATGAGGGGCTACTGACCACCACCTTAGACGGTGAAGTAATGGAAGATAAAGTGCCCCTGCCGGTGCGCTGGCTCAAAGGGTTCGCCGAAACACAGATGCTCTCATCCCTGATGAAACCCACCCATTCTCTGGACGCGGCAGCAGCCCGCACCTTCATCCAGGGGCTGCCGCGCCAATCCGCCACGAAAAGCGTCATGTGGGCCACCCGTGCGGTGCGTTCACTGAGGCTGGCCACTCGAGCCACCGCCGGGTCGGTGTGCGTGGCTGGGCCGGAGCGGCTGCGGGTGCTTGAGCCGCTCATCCGCTTCATGACCCGCCTGGAAGCATACAGCGAACCGGTCACCTCAGGTAACGCCCCGGTAGCGAGCGTGTGGGTGGCCCACCTGCCGGGTGCGCGCCTGAGCATCGGGTTGAGCCCCGAAAAATCACGCGGATTCTCGGGGGAAGGCTCTGTGCTGCAGGCGCTCTCCGACCCGTCAGTTGCTGAAAACGCGGATATGCTCAGTGTGCTTCTCTCCTTTGAGCCGCGTATTGAAGTGCCCGTCATGTCTGCACGCAGCGGGCTGAACGAGACGCAAGTACGCGACGCCCTCGCGTTACTGGCATCCTCCGGGCAGGTCGGTTTTGATGTGCAGGCGGGGGAGTACTTCCACCGGCCGCTGCCCGTGCAGGCGGATGCTCTGCAGGCTATGCATCCGCGGCTGGTGGGTGCGCAGAAACTGGTGGACTCCGGCGCGGTGCGGGATGACGAAGGCGGAACTTACCGTGTGCAGTCGCGGGACACGTTCTACACGGTAACCCCCGCCGAGAAAATCGAAGAATACCGGTGCACCTGCCCGTGGTGGGTGAAATACCGGGGCACCCGAGGCCCCTGCAAACATGTACTGGCGGTAAGCATTAAACGTCGCGGCGGACTGAATTAGCCCGGCACCGAACCGTATCCGCAAAAGTCATGTTCTCCTTGCACACCCGAATACACAAATAGGTAATAATGGACGAGAAGAACTATCCGCAGCACATGAGCCTTGAAGAACGACGCGCCCGCCTGCGTGAGCTCATGAAACGTGACGACGCCACCGTTGAGGAGTATCACGCCATCATGGGCGGAGCTACCGAAGAAGAGCGTGTGTCTCTGGCGAAAACCCTTAAACCCGCACAGGTGGTGGACGTCAAAAACTACACCCCGCTCGCTGCTTATGTAGCGGGTGCTCTCATCCGCAAGCCTGACGGGTTTACAGGGGCAGAACGACCTACCCAAAACGCCACCGCCGCATTTCACCAACTCCTGTGGAATAACCGTAAGGAGGGACAACATCAGGATATTGGGAAATATTTTGTGCTGGGAGCATCCAAACGAAGCGAGGACTGGATTCTAGCATTTGTGGAATCTATCGCCGAAAGCTGGGCGTACGGGGAGGAAAGCTGGCCTGTATCTCACCAACTGCTGCAAGAACGAAACATCATCTGCGAATCTCCGCAGTATCTCGGGCAGTTCATCAGGAATATTCCACCGGTACGTGAGGATTCAACCTACAATCGTGCGGCCGCTCTTAACTTCTTCAAAGATGACCCGCTGCTGCTGGAGCAAGAATTCTGGGCGCTTTTTCGTGTTGAAGGAACAATGCGCGACCACTACTGGACGCTGCTTGGGCCTACCGGCAGCATGCTCACCCTCATGCGTCACATGCAGGACGTCTATGAGGGGTTCCGGGAAAGGGTGCTGGACGAATCGCTACAGTCGCTGACCCGTGATTTCTCGGCCGCAAACAGTAGGGTTTTTCACCAGATCTATCGGGGTATGGAACCCACCGAAGCAGAGAACCTGGAACGAGCCCACGTTCTTATGGCACTGTTGGGGTCTGCGCCCTCAACTACTGTAGGTTTGGCGCAAGAAACACTAATGCCTCTGGTAGCTTTGCTGAGCGGTGAACAGGCAGCCCAGCTGGTGGAAGCATCGCAACCGGTGCTGTTCCGGACCGAGAAGAAAGTACTTCGCGCCCACCTGAAGCTGCTAAAGCTACTGGTCAAACACCATCCCGAACTGGCCGGGAAGGTGAGCTTAACGGTGGGTGAGGCGGTCGAAACCATGCCTGTCGATGTACAGGATACCGCCCGCAAACTTATACTCGCGCACCATAGAAACAATAGTGAGGACGCGAAGCACAATCCAGGCCGAAGCATTAGTATCCCGGATATTACCCCACATGATGGTGAACCAGGTGAATACTTCACCATCTGCAAACCCCTCACAAGCGATACGGAATTCTTGGAAATCCTTATTGAGCATCTGGAAGGTAATACGGACGGGTTTGACTACCCGCCTCTGTTGTCTTACCTGCAGAAGAACCACACTATTGAGCTGGATAAGGCACAACGGCAGTACGTATACACCAAATACAAGACCCTCCTTGCTAACTCTGCACTACGGTGCCTAACATATCTTGTTCTCAAGCCGTATCAGCAGGAAGACGGTTTAGACCTGCAGCACACGTACTTTCGGGGGTACTACACATCTTCCTTTTACCAGAGGACTGTAACGGGGGAACTGGTTCGAACAGTTCGCACGGCACATAATTACCGTGGGCCGAAGGCTCTTCTTGCAGAGCAAATTGCCAGCCTAGACCCCAGTGAAGAAAACCGCACGCCGCTGGTTGTGGTTCCTCTTCCCGCCCGGAAGGACGTACCGTGGGTGCGATCCGAACAGAGGGTCTGCTGGGAGGAAAAAGACGCAACTCCTAAAACCCCCGAAACCCCGTTCGAGCAGGCGGCGCTTAACACCCACGGAACCGTCGAAGAGTATCTGGAACGCAGCGGAGACGGGGAATCCTGGAACATCTGGAATGACGAGGTGGTGCGGTGGTACGTGTGGCTGACCCAGAACAACCCGGATGTGTTGGCGGTACAGTTTCTCCCGCTTGCCTTCGGCGCCGTCTATCAGTCACAGCAGATAGGGCTGCCGAGTCTGCTACAGGCTCTGGGGCATTCCCACCGAGTACTAGGGGCACCCTCGTACACGGTGATCGGGCAGGCTATGGGGGCTCAGCGTCGCGAGTACCGCACTATTGCTGCCGAAGCCATAGCGCTTCTAGCCGAACGAGGCATGCTGGATACTGCCGCGTTCTCAGCAGAACTGTCGTGGCTTCTTACGCAGAAGCACCTGATGACGAATCGTACAGTTGAAACACTCACAGATGCGGCATCCATTAGCCCATTAGCGGGGTGGCGCATCCTGCAAATCCTTGCGGAGATACTGCCTGTGGCAGGTGAGGTTAATCGCGGTGGCTCCCTCGTGCAGCTAGCGGGTCAGCTAGCGGAGGAATACGGTATAACCATTGAGATACCCGAGGTATTGCGGCCCAAAATGAAAGGCTCGACCGTGTTGGCGAAGAGCCTGCGGATACTTGATACATTGCAGCCGCATCCGACGGAGCTTGCGGAGCAGGCCCGGAACCAAGCGCGAGAGATTGTGACGAAAAACGGTGCGGGGCACGCCGAAAAACTTTAGACTGGGAAAAACCAGTAACCTATATCACCGATAGGAGTTTTAATGACCGCACAGCATCACACACAACCAGCTTTACTGGCACAGCCAACCTTACAGGAGCGTCGTGCCCACCTTCGGGAACTCATGAAACGTGACGACGCAACCGTTGAGGATTATCACACGGTGATTAGCGGGGCGACAGAGGAAGAACGCGCGTCGTTGGCCAGGACGCTATCGCCCACGAAACTTGCGAAAGCCCGAGGGGAGAAAGCAGCCCTGGCCGCATATGCAGTAGGGGCTTTAAC
>ERZ773049.552-NODE-552-length-23161-cov-10.523327_pt1 | contig 23161 bp, 18 predicted proteins | sample MGYA00580633_ERZ773049 | MGnify/ENA primary metagenome ERZ773049 (study PRJEB29015, sample SAMEA2737991) | human oral metagenome | biome: human oral; feature: human-associated habitat; material: dental | place: China | collected 2066 ...
AGAATGCGCTTTTCCGTGAGCCGGCGCCGCGTTTGCCCAGGTGAGGAAAAGCGCATTTTACGGAAAAGCGCATTCTGGGGTTTGACGTCACGTAAAGACGCATTCTGCGAGCTCCAGAACCGCCAGAGTGCGCCTTTTGGTGAGGTGCGCCCCCGGGGCGCGGCCAAAGTGCGCCTTTCCGTGAGGCCCGACGTGCAGGGTGCGCTTTTCCGTGAGGTAGCGGTTGCCAGAGTGCGCTTTTCCGTGAGGTGGTCTGCCAGAATGCGCTTTTCCGTGAGCCGACGCCACGTTTGCGCAGGTGAGGAAAAGCGCATTTTACGGAAAAGCGCATTCTGGGGTTTGACGTCACGTAAAGACGCATTCTGCGAGCTCCAAAACCGCCAGAATGCGTCTTTTGGTGAGGTGCGTCCCGGGGGCGCGGCCAAAGTGCGCTTTTCCGTGAGGCCCAACGTGCAGAATGCGCTTTTCCGTGAGGTGTGCCCTGTGGGCGCGGGCCAGACTGCGCTTTTCCGTCACATCGCAACCACAGACTGCGCTTTTCCGTGAGCCGGCGCCGCGTTTGCGCAGGTGAGAAAAAGCGCATTTTACGGAAAGGCGCATTCTGACATCATGCTCTCGCGAAAAAGCACATTCCGTAACTACAGAGTCACGGAATCGAGGATGCCGAGCTCGTCGTCACCGCCGGGACAACCAGCGGATATAGAGCACTGGCTGAACTGCCCTTCTCGCTTGTAAATCACAACGACTCACTCGGCATGGCAGGCATGCATGTGGAGCTCTTCCGCGCCTCACGCGACACCGCAGACTCCGTGGGAATGCACCTCGTGGTTGCGGCGGTTACTTCACATACTGGCCTATGGCGCACTTCTCGTCGTTATGTCTATCCGGACGGGTCGCGATGACATCGATCTCCGAGACGCCCACCCAGTCCGGGTGGTCAACGCCCACGTCACAGTAGCAAATAACGACCTTGTACCTCCTGCCGGCATCGGTGACGATGCCGGTGACGTGGGGGTCCACGGAGCGCCCCAGGACCCTGCCGCCCTCGGCGTACAGCCCGCCCCCCGACACGGTGCTCCAGCCGCCCTCGCGCCAGCCGGCGGAGAGGTCGACCCTGCCCTCGAAGAACCCCATGCCGCGCACTATCTCGGCCCTGAGCTCCGGCCGGGCACGGGAGGCCTCGCAGAACAGGGCCTCCAGGCCGTCGGCGTCGTCCTCGTTGAGGCAGGCGAGGACCCTCCTGGAGAGGTCGTGCTCTATCTCCCTGTCGGTGCGGTAGCCGAGGCAGCCCGGGAGGGTGGCGGTCGCCAGGGCGACGCCTGCGGCGAGGAGCCGCCTCCTGGTTATGGGGCCTGCCATGCTACCTCCCCCTCCGCCGGGCGGCGGAGGGCAGGGGACGATGTCCAAGAATCATCTCAGAATCTTCCCCATGACGCGTTTCTCCCCTTCCTCGCCATCCGGACGGGTCGCGATGATGTCGATCTCCGAGACGCCCACCCAGTCTGGGTGGTCAACGTTCACGTCACAGTAGTAGATTCTCACCCCGTACCTTTTTCCGGCATCGGTGACGATGCCGGTGACGTGGGGGTCCACGGAGCGCCCCAGGACCCTGCCGCCCTCGGCGTACAGCCCGCCCCCCGACACGGTGCTCCAGCCGCCCTCGCGCCAGCCGGCGGAGAGGTCGACCCTGCCCTCGAAGAACCCCATGCCGCGCACTATCTCGGCCCTGAGCTCCGGCCGGGCACGGGAGGCCTCGCAGAACAGGGCCTCCAGGCCGTCGGCGTCGTCCTCGTTGAGGCAGGCGAGGACCCTCCTGGAGAGGTCGTACTCTATCTCACTGTCGGTGCGGTAGCCGAGGCAGCCCGGGAGGGTGGCGGTCGCCAGGGCGACGGCCGCGGCGAGGAGCCGCCTACGCGTGAGCATCAGAGCCCTCACCCCCTCCATACGAGCCAAGCCTTCTTTGTGCTGTCATCGAAGATCATCAGTTTGCCCCCATACTTCCCGTGAGCGACACCGTTGCAATCAGACGCCCCAGAAGAGTGACCCCTATGTCCGTGCCCACCTCTTCCTATATGCCAGTATAGAGGATATGTGGGTGATCTATGTTAGAAAAGTGCAGAAGTACGGCGATCCCCCTTGCTGGCAAGTCAGGCTCACGCGGTTTTCCTGTAGATGAGCATCCGATGCACGAGAGGTGTGCCGCATGCTAGCGCCGCTTGATGACTGAGCGACAATACTGCGACAGAGAGACGTCACATAAGCAGCTGGCGCGGGTGACACGCACCCATCGCGCATCACCCCACACGCATATCACTCGACAGCACTGGCACACACCGTCCAGCATGCCCGCCACGTGCCGTCGCGCCAGACACGAAAGCGCCCGGCAGCACGTGGCTGTCGGGCGCTCGTAAGGAAAGCTCTTTGGAACCAACTGCGATGCCTGCCGCAGAGCCGACCGTCGGTCTCTCTCAAGCAAGCCCCAGTACCTAACGCTAGTCGATGGAGACCTTCGTGACGCTGGCCTTCTCCTCCTGCTTAGGCACATTGACGGTGAGCACACCACCATCAAGCTTGGCGGTAAGCCCGGACGTCGTGGCATCCTTGAGGTAGACCCCACGGCTCGCCTGCCACTCCGTGGTTTCCTTGTGCAGGTAGTTCTTGCCCTTGTCCTCCTCGCTCTCCTTCTTGTCTACCGAGATGGACAGGCGACCCTCGTTGAGCTCCACGTCAATCTCGTCACGGTTGACACCGGCCAGCTCTGCGGTCACGACGTACTTGTCACCCGCGTCCTCCACGTTCATCTTGAAGCTGCCCTCGTTGCTCAGCACCGAGAGCGGTGCGGAGAAGAACGAGTCAAGCGGGTCAAATGCCCTACGCAGTGCCCTCTCGTACCTGTCGTACGGAACCATGTTTGCCATACTGATCACTCCCTTGTGGTATGTGGCGCCTCGTGCGTGCGCCTTTGTGTACGCTCATATATATTCCCCGTAGGCACAGTCCTATACCTATAAGACAAAGATTTTCTTATTGATGTGTGCTTAGCTAAGTTAAGTCTGACTATAGCAGATATAGGATAGATCGAACTTGATAGACCAATGGTGCAAAAGTGCCCATGCGTCCGCACGCACCTGACTACGCTGGTCTATGATAAGCTGCGTGAGCAGAGACTAGCTCGGGTGCCATGCGCGGCGGCATGGCATGTGCCCCGGAGGTGCGGTATGGGCGTGAATAACTACGACGATAGGAACGAGGGTGCAGCCCGAGCGTCGCAACCTGCCCCTGCCCCCCCGCCGTCAAAGGACCATGCCCCCCTGCAAGCCGAGTCCGAGCGGGTGCGACCAGTGCGCCCGACGCCGCCCGCACAGAGCGCAATCGCCAAGGCGGACGCACGCGCATCCGAGGCTCTCGCATCTGAGGCTCTGGAAGATCCTGACGTACAGCTCGGATCTGAAGCAATGAGCTGGGAGGGCGTCGCGGCAAGTCACAGCGCGCCTTTGCCTCGCTCCGGCGGAGAGCGTCCCGTGTCGGAAACCCACAGCACGGCAGCAGGTCACGTCACGGTCTCACCCCGCGCCGCTGCGGGACACACCCTCCACATCGAAGGCACTCCCTCTCGTGTACAGCCTGGTTTCATCCGTCGGCGCGCCCCGCACCATACCCAAGATGCCATCGATGACATAGCGCAGGACGGTAACTCGATCGGCGAGTACACGCACGACTCGAACGTCTCGATTCGGGGAAATGTACGCGGTGGGGCGTTCTCGGGAATGCCCTACCGTAGGGCACGCAGTGGCATAGATCAGGTCAAGAGCGGAAAGTATGGGCGCTATCTTGAGATCCCCAAGGGTCGTCGATCCATTTTCGTATCCCAAGAGCAGCAGAAGCGCCGTCGGTCGGCCCTCTCGCTCGTCGCGATCATAGTCTTTTTGGTCATCGCTTTCCTCATCGTCTGGAGGCTCATCGCGTCAGTCGCCCAATAACCGGTCAAGGGCCTCTGAAGTCCGTGTCCCGCAGCTTGTGGAGCACATAGAGATGGAGTCCACCTGGACAAAACGCTTGTACGTTAGTGCCCCACAGACCTCGGCCCATCGCGCGCCCCTCCCAAGGCGCCTCGGAAAGGGGCGCGCGGTACGGGTGCCGGACTTGTGGGGCTCGGCCGTGCCACTCGGTGACGCCGAGTGCACGGTCTTAGCGCCACCCGGTGACGTCGAGTGGCACTACTTTTCCTGACAACTGCGCATATGTTGACTCCCATGCCACTCGGTGACGCCGAGTGCGTAGTCTTAGCGCCACTCGCCACCACCGAGTGGCGCAGCCAGGCCATGTACAGCGCGGTTCAAGAGTCATCAAAGAGGTGGGCGACGCCGGACGGTAGCAGGACAGTAGCACGATGGCCAAGGACATTTGACCTGCTCGTGGAGGGTAATCAGCAATACTCCATTGGCCGAATAGTGCGCGCAGTGATGCAGGGAGCTGAACTTCTTAGATAAAATTGAGGTATAGGGACAAATGCAGTTGCACCGTAACCTGCCTCAGTAACGTGTCACGGATTGCGACACCGGTCAGAGCATGACCGGTGATTACCGTACGTTGCAAGACACTGCGGACAAGGCAGGAAGCGGGACAGATGCGCTCGGGAAGCGGGGGGTGTCATCGTAACGATGAGGGTCATGGTAGTCGAGGACCAAGCCATGTTGCGCGAGTCCCTTGCCATGGCTATCGATGCTCAGGAGGACATGCAGGTTGCGGGAATGCTTGCTGATGCCGCCGAGGCCCCTGATCTCGTGGAACGCATTCATCCCGATCTTGTTCTCATGGATGTATGTACCGAGAATGATTCCAGCGGCATAGTTGCTGCCAAGCGGATAAAGGATCAGCACCCGGAGGTTTATGTCGTCATCATGACAGGCATGCCTGATATTACCTTCGTGCAGCAGACACGCGCCGCGGGTGCCGACAGCTTCGTGTACAAGAACGTCTCCACGACCGAGCTCCTCTCTGTGATTCGTTCCACGATGGAGGGGTATTCCACCTTTCCCGCACGCCCTCGCTTGGCCACAGCAGCGCTCAATCTTACCGACAGCGAAGTCGAGGTGCTGCGTCTGGTCTGCGAGGCAAAGTCGCGCAGGGAAATTGCCTCAGAGCTCTTCCTCTCGGAAGGTACCGTCAAGCGTCGTATCTCAGAGATCTTGGCGAAGACCGACTATGACAGCATCATGAAACTTGCTGTGAATGCGGTGGCCAAGGGCTACATCGTGCCTCGCCTAAGGGGAGTGTGACGCACTCTCATCCTCGCCCATCATAACGGCGCAGTGGGCCAGATGTCCCAGAGGCCGCCCACAAATGAGCCATGGGGGGCTTCCATGGCCACAGGCAAACGCTGATGATTATCTCAAGGTGAATGTAAGGTAGATGGCTCTCTTTTAACGCTGCTAGCAAGATGGCCTGCAACAGGAGGGCCTGTCGAAGGAAGACGTGGGCAGATGGGAGGCTTCACCTAGCGAACATACGAGATACAGCCGGTCAAGCAGGCTCCCAAAGAGGGAGCCAAGGAGTGGAAGGGAATGGACATCATGAGAAAGGGAAGGGTCATACCCGCGTTTTTCGCTGCGATCGCGGCGGTTGCGGTCTGTCTTTTCGCCTCAGGCTGCCTGGGCACCGGGCCTTCGGAGGCCACGAAGGCGCAATGGAAGCCCAAATTCGTGGGTACCTGGGACCTGCAGGAGGCCAAGGGCGACAGTAGCTACTCTGCCGAGGACCTACAATTGGTTCGCGAGATGGGCTATGACTTCTACCTGGAGCTCAAGGAAGATGGTACGGCCGCCCTCGTGATAGACGACGATAAGACGTCAGGCACCTGGGAGGTCAAGAGCGAAAACGTGGCGACGTTCAGCGCCGAGGGCGACACCATGGAGATGAAGCTTGCTGACGGCAAGCTCACCGCCGAAGAAGGTAACAAGAGCCTCACGTTCGTGAAATCCAACACAAACAAGGGGTCTTCGACAACGGGTACCACGACACCGGCGGCAGGTAACGCAAACGGGTCCTCCACCAGCAGAAGCGGTAGCGAGAACTCCACCACCAAGGTAGACCTTACCCCCGTGACCATTGCCGATGATGAGGTGTGCAAGATCGTTGTCACAAGCAAGGGGGAGGACTTTACGGGAGATCCCGGCTACAGTCTTACCATCACCAACAAGAGCGATAAATCCATCTTCGTCACAGACGCCACTGACAGCTTCTCTGTGAACGGGAAAATGGCTACTGCCTACCTAAACGTGAGCATCAAGGGCGGTATGTATGCGGACAGCTTCATGTATTTCACGAGAGATGAACTGGGTGGTGGCCTCGACAGCCTTACGGCCGTCGAGGGTGAGATTGAGGTCTATAGTGACGGTGACTTCGAGGAGCTGGGTCACTATCCGTTCCGCATGTAGCGTGTCTTGTGGTCGACGTGGGGCGTGAGGCCCACCCACCTGTCTGCCTGGACCTCTCGTCGGTCTGGCACCTATCACGGGACATGGGAACATGAGACCATAGGCCACAAGGCAAAAAGAAGCCAGGAGGCACTATGCGTTCAGGAGTGTCCCGCAAGAGCGTCCTTTGGGCAGCAGGCCTCGGCCTGCTGCTCCTTGTGCTCGAGCTTACGCTTCCCTCGACGACGCGGGTGTGGCCCTACCCGCACGAGAGTGCCTATGGTACCACCGGTCCCATGATACTGATGGTGCCACTGTTGGGACTCTGGACGCTCTCGATATGGCAACGCTGCCCAGATGCACAGGTCAGGTGCTACCTCATGCGCTGTGCCGCCATGCTTGCCCTCCTTCAGCTGGTTGCACTCGTCAAGTACACCGCGCAGAGCGACGCTGCGGTTGCCCTCGGCTGGTACCTCTACTACCCGACCATCGTTTATGTGCCGCTACTCGTGCTCTTCTGTGCGCTCAAGACGACGGGACTCGAACGGCGCAGCTGGGTACGGAGGCTCAAGGTCTGTCTGCTTGTGGCGGGAGCAATCCTCTGCCTGCTCGTACTTACCAACGATTTGCATCAGCTCACCTTCCTGTTCGATCCCCTCGACCCACTCTGGGACGTTCGCTATAGCTATGGTCCGGTCTATGGTGCCGTCTATGCGTGGCTCGTGCTCGTGCTTGGAGCGTTCTATACGCTGACTGCCGTCTATGCCCGGGGCATGCGCAGACGGCTTGTAGCACTCGTCTTCGTGATGACCCTGCTGGTCTTTGCCTACTCCATCTCGTACAACTTCCGTTTTGACCCTGCCCTCAACAGCAACTTTGCGCTCACGTTCACGATAAGCTGCGTCGTGAACATCGAGGGTTGTTTGCAGCTGGGACTCTTTCCCGCCCACAAGAAGCTCACGCGACTTTTCGAGTCCATGCCCTTCGACGTCAGGCTCCTGACACACTCTGGCGAGACGGCCTTTGCATCCAAGGCGGCGGCTTCAGTGCCCGACAGCGTACGGGAGCGACTTACGCACTTCGAAATGCATCCCGGTGCACGGGTGACCTTGGAAGCTCCTGGCGAGAAAGACAGGCTCTATAGAGGCTTTGGCGTGAGCGGCGGGTACGTGCTCGTGAGCGAGGACATCAGCGAACTCAACGAACGGCGGCAAAGGCTCGCCGTGCAGCTGCTCCAACTGCGGCGGCGCAACCGCGTGCTGAGGCATGCGCATGCCGTTCGCGAAAGCCTATATCGCCAGCAATGCGAGGAAGAGCTTCTGGATGAGGTCGATGCCTCACTGAGAGAAACTGTCCAGGCCATCAGGAGGATACTCGCGTCGTTGCCCCCCACATCCGATGAACCCGCCCGTATCGAGCGGCGTCGCAAGCTGCTTCTTGTCAAGTTGTTGGTCTCATACTGCAAGCGCAAGGGTGCGCTCGTGCTTTTGGGAACGGATGACACGAGTTTTGATGCGCAGCACCTGAGACTTGTGATAAATGAGAGCATGGCAGATGCCCGCTCGTCGGAGCTTGACTGCGCTGCCTGGGTGGGCTTGGATCGTCCGCTACCCATCCAAACCGTGAACACCATCTATGACTGTATGTACGACGTTCTGACGGCAACGTTCGTGCGTAAGGACGCGACACTCATGGTCTTTGTCACCGAGAAGGAAGCGGACCTCGTGGAGTTGCGCTGCGCCCTCGAGACGACAAAGAGCGAGCAGAGCAGCCCCTATGCCTTGGGAGACGAGTTGCGTCGCCGCCTGGAGGTGCGTGCCGTTCAATTTTGCCTTGAGGAAGATGAGGGCGTCCTGCACCTCAACGTCCTCATAGCAGCGCCTGCGGCCGAGCCCGCAGCTGCCCTGACGGGAACATGATCATGGCTTCGGGTCTCGTGTTTCCCAAGCACGTGGTGCTGGAGTTTATGATCGTGCTCCTTACGCTACTTGCCACGCTTCAGCTAACCTTTGCCCTCATGAGAGCCGCTTTTCTTGCCACATCGGCGTCAGAGCGTCGTGGTCGCCTTCTTGGTGTGCTCTATGCCGTCTTTCTGTGCCTAGACTTTGTGGTGATGGCTGCAGTCTGCGTAAGCGGTGCCTACGGGGACCCGCTCTTTGTCCTTGAGTTCTTTAGTCTTCGGGTGCCGCTCATGGTACTGATGTGGGTGGTCGCGCCCTCCATGGCGGTGGCCTGTATGCAGGTGGTCCTCCTGCGGCGTCCTCTACTCCTGTGTGACGTGGTCGTGTTACTTGCGGTCCTGCCTCCTGTCGCCCAGGAGCTTGGCCCTCTCTGGCCCTTCGCCCTCATCCTTATGGTGGCCTACTTCGTTGGCAGGGGGGTAGGCGATGCGGGCGAGCTGCTGAGGCTGAGGAAGCTGGGTCTTACGCGCTTCTCGCCGGGGGAGGCGTTGGGCGTCGTAACCGAAGGCATGCTTTGTACCAGAGACGATGGTCGCGTCCTTTTCATGAACGATGCCATGCGCTCCTGTCTGGGGGAGCTTGGCCTCCCGCTCGACCTGGGAGACTTTCGAGACCTTTGGGAGAGGATCGTGAGCCTTGCTGCGGGAGGCGCACGCTCGACAGACGGGGCCAAGCGTGGGGTAAGGATACGCATTAGCGCAGACGAGACGCGCTACTTCACCTGTGAGCCCCTCTCAACGAGACACAAGGGCAGGTGCATCATCGCCTATGACATAAGCGAGCGCGACCAGCTTGATCGCCGCCTTGAGCGAACGGGCAAGGGGCTCGAGCGTGCCGGAACGGAGCTTGCCGAGTCACTTCAACGCGTGCAGGAGGTGGCGCGCATACAGGCGAGCCTGCACATGCGCTCACGCGTGCATGACGTCATCGGCCAGCGTGTCTCTATCCTGCACCGCTATCTTGAGGACGACCAGCTGCCCGACGAGACGGTGGCGACACTTGAGCCGCTGCTGGTGGGTATCCTGGACGACCTGCGCGTCCATGAGGCGGATGATCCCCAGGCCTCGCTCGCTGCCGTCATCGCCGCCTTCGAGCTGGTGGGTGTCAGGTTCTGCGTCACGGGATCGCTTCCGGCCGACGATGAAGTGGCAGGGCTCTTCGTACGCGTGATTCGGGAGGCCTCGACCAATGCCCTGCACCATGGGCAGGCGCACACCATCTGGCTTTCGATGGACCAGACGGCGCGCTCGGCACATCTCTCTGTGGAAAACGATGGTACGGTACCTGCCGCCGTGCGTGAGCGAGGGGGCATAGCCGGAATACGGCGACGTGTGGCGAGCGCAGGAGGTTCCCTCTCCATTAACAGGGAGCCACGCTTCTCGATACATGTAGAGGTACCTCTTGTACGGTAGAAGGATGCCCCTGTGGCGGGTACCTGCGGGGCGAGGGCGGGGCGGGATGGAGCGCCACCTGCCTCCTTCCCTCGCGCGATAGTGCCCCGCAGATTCTGGGGCACTAAGGAGAGGAGCTCAACTGGGCAAACGTCCACAGGAAGGTACCCCGCAGATTCTGGGGCACTAAGGAGGCGGGGAGCCGGGGTCCTTGAGACGCACCCGACAATGAGCTCCGGTGACGCCTTGCGTCTCGACGCGAAAGTCCCACTCATGGGGCGGCGAGAGCGTCTATTTCCAGGGGTCCCTCTCGAAGAGTGGTTCGGGCGCAGCCGGGCGATCCGAGAAGGGATCATATCCATCGTCGTCCTCGTTCTCGGCCCGCAGAAAGGGCTCGTCGACGGGGTCGAGGGCGTCGATAGGACCCCACCCATCCGCTAGCCTGTGCTCGCGCTCGACAGCGACTGTGGGCGTAAGTGCAGGGATGACACGGCCGCCAGATGACGCCTGCCGCCTCGCGAGACGTCCCTCGCGCCCGGCAGTCTTGCCCCGGCCCGATAGCTTGTCACCTGTGGCCGCACGGCCCACGTGCGACTCCACTCGCATGGGCTCAGGCGATCCCTTGGCCTGCTCACTTCGCATAGATGTCGGAAAAGGCAACAAAGCTGCAGAGGCTGCCATCATACTGGGAGAGGTCGAGGCTGCTATAGAGCGACTTTGGGGCAGCCGTCGCGGTGGCTCGAGTCGTGCCACCCTCGCTGGCGATGAGAACGGTCCAGTAGTAATCATCCATTTCTCCGTAGGCGCAGATGAACGAGGTGCTGCCGGACTGGGTGGGGTGCGAGGTCTGGGTAGGCTGCTGAGTGGTCGGGGCGCTCTGGGTTGGCTGGGCAGGTTGGGCGGTGTGGGCAGACTGCGGGAGCTTCGCTGAGCGCTGGTCTACGACCTGCTTCTTGCCGGTAAATCCACAGAGGTTCATGATGGCCTGCACCGCAGAGTCCGAAAGTGAGCTGGCACCCGACGGCAGTTCGGACGTGGGAATGTCAAGGCGTATGCCACTGAATTTGGTGCCCTCGGAGAGAAGCTCCGAGTCGGTAGAACCCTTGCCCGCATCATAGGAGCGCGAGAAGGGCTGCGGACTGAAGGTGATCGTACCCTTGCGCTCGGAGTTGTAGAGGGCCTCAAGGGCGTTGTTCGGGTCGATATAGTTGCCCTCGAGTATGAACTTCTGCTGAGACAAGAAGTTAGAGATGATCTTGGGATTGTAGGAGAAGTAATCCACCAAATGGTGGTAGTCGGCAGGCGACGACGACGATATCTCGAGGTCAACCGTTGAGCCCGCCTTCACTTTGCTACCCGGCTCGGGGCTGCAGCTGACGACGACACCGAGGTCCTTATCAGACTTGACATACGTGACATTTGCCTTAAGCCCCGCTGCCTCGATGACCGAAAGCGCGCTCTTCTCCTTCTTACCAAGTACATAGGGAATGGTGTGAGACTGAGCGATGGTGAGCGTGATGGTGTCGTTCGAGCTAAAGTTGCTGCCGGCAGCAGGCTCCACGGCTATGACCGTGCCCGCAACCTCGCTTGAGGCCTGATAGGTGAGGGTGAAGTTCTGGGCTCCTACATCCTCTAGGGCGGCCTTTGCGTCGTCGAGGGGCATGCCCGTCACGTCAGGAATCGTGCGAGCAACACCCACATGCAGCGTCACCTGGCTACCCACCGCAAGGCGGCTCCCGATGGCGGGATCGACGCTTATGACCTTGCCCACGCCATCATCGACACGCTCCTCAACGACGCTCACCGAAAAGCCCTTCTCCGTGAGCGTCGTGGTGGCCAGGCTCTGTGACTTGTTGACAACATCGGGAACGACCTTGCCACCCCAGAGCTCCGCGCCATAGGCCACGAATGCGCCAACGGCGATCATGGCTGCCGCCATGAACAGAAAGACTATGAGCGTACGTGCCTTACTGCGACTCTTACCCTCTCCTGGCACAACCTTGGACCGCATGACCCTGCGTCCATGCCTGCCGTTTCCCCTCTCATCAACGTCGCCGGCGTCAACCGCACCGCTCAGGGGCTGCTGGACGACACCGCCCACAAATCTTCCGAACACGTCCGTCGACATGTCCCCACCTTGGTTACGAAGCTCCTCCGTCGGTATGGGGAGCAAAACCGCGTTGCCATGCGGCGCATCCGCCCCTGCCGCCGAATCTGCCGTGGCATCCAAGTCGAGCGAGGGCACGGTATCGGACGCGGTCCCGGAGGCCATCTCGGCTGTGGGCTCCTCGGCCGCCTCGACACGGTCCGCTTCAATAGTGTCCTTAGGCGCGGCGTGAGCGGGCGTATGCGTTGAGGTGACCTCAACGGCAGGCCCGGGAGCCGCGTGAGCGGGCGTGGGGGTAGCGTCAAACTCGGGCGCAGCATGAGCGGGCACAGGAACGGCGGCATCTTCGAGCTCGACATCGGTGTCTGACCCAGCGTTAGTGTTGGACTCAGTTTCAGGTACCGCAGCATGGGCGGGGCGATGCTTGGCTGACTCGGGCGCTTCTATGGGTTCTGCCTCCGCCACGGACTCGGGCGCGACATGAGCAGCATGGGCTGCGTGCGCGGGCGCGGCAATATCCTCGACCTCAGGCGCAGCCGCGAAATCAAGCGGAGCCGCATGTGCGGGAGTAGCAACAGACTCGGACTCCGGAGCGGGTCCGCCCGCATGTTTGGGTGCATGTGTGCCCTCTACCTCGTGCTCGACTCCTGGCACAGGATTCACCTGCCCCTCGGATGCCTCAGACGACTCGACCACGTCGTCGCGCTCCTCTGCTGCCATCAGAGTCCCTTCTGCCTGCGAGCTATATTGGATCACATGGCGTATGAACGAACGCCGCGCCATATCGTTCTCGCTGCTTCTTGGTCACAGAATGCAAGTTAGGATAGCATGCCTTGCTCCGTGGCGGGGCGCAGAGCCGCGAATGCCAAGAAAGACCGTCAAACCAACGGCACGGTTTCCGTGATCGCCATGTCGCACCCGACGGCCTTCTGGTACCCAAGCTGGCCCCCGTCACTGGAAAGCAGGCCGATGGCGATTGGAGTCGCGAGTGGGCTGATCTTTGCACTTTCGCCTAACCGTTAGCCCTGTGGTTATGCCTTTAAGTGAAATAGGAGGCTTCGTGAGTTCGTGTGGGTAGGTGGTTGCGTCACCGCCCCGGTGGGGCGGGCCTCACCGGGGCGGTGACGCAGGAGTGTACACAGATCGGTGGAAATGGCCTCTCGGCGCCGTTTTGGGGCATTTGTGTACACTGTTGCGACGCGATTCGCCGAGGCGTACACAAGTGCCCACTCTGCAACCGGCGACTCACGTAAAGACGCACTCTGGGGTCTCGCTCTCACGTAAAAGCGCATTCTGAGGTATCACTCTCACGGAAAAGCGCATTCTGCATGCGAGCGGTCTCCCAGAGTGCGCCTTTCCGTGAGAGTCCGCGCGCAGAATGCGCTTTTCCGTGACGTCGCCCGTCCAAAATGCGCTTTTCCGTAGAGTGCGCTTTTCCTCACCTGCGCAAACGTGGAGCCACCTCACGCAAAGGCGCATTCTGCGCAGACGGTCTCACGTAAAAGCGCACTCTGCACCCGCCGCCTCACGGAAAAGCGCAGTCTGCACCGGCGATGCCACCGCGACGTGACCAAAGGGCGCACTCTGGGCGAGCGACGTCACGAAGGGCGCACTCTGCATGCGAGCGGTGGTTGCGTCGAGAGGCCATTTTCGCCGATCTGTGTACACTCCTGCATACCCACGGCCGCTCGCGCGACCGGGCGGGTCCATGGATCCCTCGACACCGACGGCCCCATGGCCCCGTGACGCCAGGGCGCTCAGACCTGAGGTCCATGCCACCGGGGCGGTGACGCAACCATCCACCCACGCGAGCTCACGAAGCCTCCATTTTTCACGCAGAAAAAGCAGGCCAGGCAGTTCATGCTCTGGCCTGCATATACTTTGGTAACCTGTACGAGGTTTAAATTTGTGGCCTTCGCCTCAAGAGGGGCACGTGCCTTGGCTTGTTCCTACTCGAAGCTATCCGGCTCGACGGGCGTGCCGTCAGGGTCCGAGACGCTGCCGGCGACCGAGCGATTGTCGCTCTTCTCGTCATCGCGCACCGCGACCAAGTGATCACCCTCGCCCACGTCGATGCGCACGGTATCGCCCTCGTGCAGCTTGCCATCGATGATCAGGCCGGCCACGTTGTCCACGACCTGGCGTTGGATCAGGCGCTTGAGGGGGCGGGCACCGTAGACCGGATCAAGGCCGTCGAGGGACAGAGACTGGATGGCGGCGCCGGAGAGCTCGAGCGTGATGCGCTCGCGCGCCAGCCGCTTGCGAACGTCCTTGAGCTGGATTTCGACGATCTGCTCGATGTCCGCAAGACCCAGCGACTGGAAGACCACCACGTCGTCGATCCGGTTCAGGAACTCGGGCTTGAAGGTCTGGCGCAGCGCATCGTTCACGAGCTTCTGGACCTTCTCCGGGTCGCTCGTGGCGTTGGCGCCGGCGATGAACTGCGAGCCCACGTTGCTGGTCATGATGATGATCGTGTTCTTGAAGCTCACGACGCGACCCTGGCCGTCGGTGAGACGCCCGTCATCAAGCACCTGCAGAAGCACGTTGAAGACGTCGGGATGGGCCTTCTCCATCTCGTCGAGCAGGATGACGCTGTAGGGCCTGCGGCGCACGGCCTCGGTGAGCTGGCCGCCCTCGTCGTAGCCCACGTATCCGGGGGGCGCTCCTATCAGGCGCTGCACGCTGAACTTCTCCATGTACTCGGACATGTCGATGCGCACGAGGGCTCTCTCGTCATCGAACAGGCACTCTGCCAGCGCCTTCGCGAGCTCCGTCTTGCCCACGCCGGTGGGACCCAGGAAGAAGAAGCTGCCGATGGGACGGTTGGGGTCAGAGAGGCCCGCACGGCTGCGGCGAACGGCTGCCGCCACGGCGCGCACGGCCTCGTTCTGGCCGATGACACGCTGATGCAGCTGCTCCTCTAGGTTCTTGAGCTTCTCGATCTCGCCCTGCATCATCTTGGACACGGGCACGCCCGTCCAGGTAGACACAACCTCGGCGATCTCCTCGGGCGTGACCTCCTCCTTGAGGATGCCCCCCTCGTCCTGGCGCTGAGAGAGGTCCGTCTCGGCCTCGTCGTACTGTCTTTGCAGGGTCGGGATCGTGGAGTAGCGCAGCTCCGAGGCACGCGCAAGGTCACCGTCACGGATGGCGCGGTCCACCTCGGCCTTCGCGTCCTCGATCTGGCTCTTGAGGTCCTGCACGCGATCGACGGAGGCCTTCTCGTTTTGCCAGCTGGCCTTCATGCCGTCGAGCTTCTCCCGCGTGATCGCGATCTCGCCCCGCAGGGTGGCCAGACGCTCCTTGGAGGCCTCGTCGTCCTCCTTCATGAGGGCCTGCTCCTCTATCTGCATCTGGGTGAGCTGGCGGTCAACGGCATCTATCTCGGCCGGCATGGAGTCAAGCTCCATGCGCAGGCGAGAGGCCGCCTCGTCCACGAGATCGATGGCCTTGTCGGGCAGGAAGCGATCGCTGATATAGCGATTTGAGAGATCTGCGGCGCTGACCAGCGCAGCATCGGTGATACGCACGCGGTGGTGCTGCTCGTAGCGCTCCTTGAGACCACGCAGGATGGACACCGTGTCCTCCACGGTGGGCTCGCTCACGTACACCGTCTGGAAGCGGCGGGCAAGCGCCTGGTCCTTCTCTATGTACTTGCGGTACTCGTCGAGCGTGGTCGCACCGATGGCATGCAGCTCGCCGCGGGCCAGGGCGGGCTTCAAGATGTTGCCCGCGTCCATGGAGCCCTCTGTGGCACCGGCCCCGACGATGGTGTGCAGCTCGTCGATGAACAGGATGACCCTGCCGTCGGACTTCTTGACCTCCTTGAGTACGGACTTCAGGCGATCCTCGAACTCGCCGCGGTACTTGGCGCCTGCTACGAGGGCGCTCATGTCGAGCTCGATGATGTCCTTGTCCTTGATCGTCGAGGGAACGTCACCGGCTACGATGCGCTCGGCGAGCCCCTCGACAATGGCGGTCTTGCCCACGCCCGGCTCGCCGATGAGCACGGGGTTGTTCTTGGTGCGACGTGAGAGCACCTGGACGGTACGGCGAATCTCTTCGACACGGCCGATGACGGGATCGAGCTTGCCTTGGCGGGCGAGGTCGGTCACGTTGCGGCCGTATTGTTCCAGCGCGTCGAACTGGGTCTTCGCGTCCTGCGAGGTCACGCGCTCGTCTCCGCGCAGGTCGTTGAATGCCTCCTGGATTCGCTTGCCTGTGACGCCCGCACCCTTGAGGGCAGAGCCGGCGTCCCCCTTCTCGTCGGCGAGCGCGCAGAGCAAATGCTCGCTCGTGACGTAGGAGTCCCCCATCTTGCTCGCGAGCTTCTCGGCAGCATCGCCCACGCGGATGAACTCATTCGAGAAGTTCATCTGCGTCATGTCGCCCGTCACGTGCGGGGCGCGGGCTATAGCGTCGTCTACCTGTGCCTCTACCTGCGCGGGGTCTGCGCCCACCCGCTCGATGATGGCGCGAAGGTTACGCTCCCCCGACGAGAGCAGGGCCTTGAGCAGGTGTATGGGCTTCACCTCGCCAGCCTCGGCGTCCGCCGCGATACTCAGTGACGCCTGCAGCGCCTCTTGCGCCGTCACCGCCCACTTATCAAATCTCATACATGCATCACCTCTCCTGTAGGGCGATCCGCACGACACGCCACCTGCATCTCTGCGTGGTGGCCGAGACGTACAGAGCAGCCCCTGTCTTTTCAGGAGATAGTATTCCCGATCTCCGTCATACTATGCATGATCTAAGTGTCTAAATATAAGATTTTCTAAGCTCTCTCTGCATATCCTAGGTATTACAGGGCGTCTGGTCTGCAGCAGCGAGCTCGCACTCAGTCTCATCGGGGTCACAGTTCACATAAAAGCTGATGTTGGCAAGGATCTTCGTGTAGGGACCGGCGTGCTCATTTCTCACGTAGACGTCGTAGCTGCAGTCGTCAAAGGGGTTGAGGTCGGGTGCGCGCAGCCTCTGTTCATCGGCCACCTCGTCGTGAAAGACGTCCGTCGCGCTGGCAAGGACGCACACCGTCTCAAAGAGGAGGTCGAGCATCTCCCCGTATGCACCCTCGCCCAATGCCCCGCCGTAGACGATGTCATCTTGCAGGTCCTGGTAGGACAGACCGTCACGGTGCTCATCCATGACGAACCAGATGCGCTCCCCCTTGAGGCTGACCCAGCCAAGCGAGGAAGAGGCGTACACCCGAAAGTCGCCCTCCCGCCCGTTGAGGTAGAGAGTGATGGCGTCGCCCCTGTCAGCCTCATCCCTCGGGTCGAGCTCAAGGGACAAGAACCGGGAGACCTCGCTTCGCTGAAGTCTTCGCACGAGGCCATAGACCCTCAAGCGCAGCGAGCCTGGCTCCCGCCCCTTTGAGTCCTCGTCCTGTGACCAGGCCAAAGATCTCGTAGCGTTCGCGCAAGGCGAGGCAGAGGGGGTGCCGTGCGCCCACACCCAAGTGCCCGAAAGGGCGGGACCATAGCTAAGTGCGAGCTTACGTGCATCCAACTCGCAGGAGCCGTCCTCCCTCGCCCAGTTGCCGCTGTACGGGGGCGTCATGGGCGGATTGGGAGGGCTCGACTGCCGCGTGCGATAACCAGAGAAGGACACGCAGGGTCGAAAGGAGAACGCAGGACCAAGCCGCAGCTCCCGCAGACTCGAGCAGCCAAAGAGCATGTAGGCCAGATCCTCCGCCCTCGACGTGTCCCAACCTGAAAGATCGAGCGAGGAGAGGGACGAGCAGCCGAAAAACGTATGGGACAGATCGGTCACCTTGGACGTGTCCCAACAAGAGACATCCAAGGCCAAGAGTGAGGAGCAGTTGCAGAACGTCTCGTGCAGGTTTCTTAGCTTGGGCACGGTCCAGCCCGTGAGGTTAAGGGTGGAGAGCGAGCTGCAATCCTTGAACATGCTAGACATGTCCTCAACCCGTGACGTGTCCCAGCCCGAGAGGTCGAGCCGCTCGAGCGAGGAGCAGCCCTCGAACATGCTGGACATGTCCTCCACCTTAGACACGTCAAGGCCTGCAAGATCCATGCTCACACAGCTGTCAGAGTTCCAGAACAGAGTTTCTGCCCTGCCAATCAAGTGCACTGTCCCGAGCACTCGGACGGCACGGACCTTGTTCTGCGTGTGCCCAATGCCACGCGTGAACCAAGTAAAAACGCTTGTCCCACGCTTCTTTCCCTTTGCTGTTCCCTCCCTCTGTCCAGGGGCGGGAGCGATCCAGAAGGTACCATCCGCGTCGAGCCCACAGCGGCAGCTGTCCCATGCGGTCCACGTGGCGACGGCTGGCTCTTCGAGGGCTGCCGCGTCCGATCTCTTGGAAGACGCGCTCCCGTAGGGCATCTCGCACATCTCAGGACCTCCCGCTCTCGCTTGGACGGACATCGCAGTTCACGTGGAAGGTGACGTTGGCGAGCGTCTTCGTGTAGGGCTCAGAATGGGTATTCCTCACGTAGACGTCGTAGCGGAAGTCATCAAAGGGGTTGAGGTCGCGGGCGTGCGCCCTCTTCTCGGCTACCGTCTCTGTATGGTAGACGTCAGTCGCACCAGCAAAGGAGCGCACCGTCTCAAAGAGGAGCGCAGCCACCTCAGAGGAGGTCACGCTCTCGATCGCACCCCCATAGACGATGCCACCTCGCAGATCCTGGTAGGTCAGCCTGTCCCTGAAGCTCTCCGTGACAAACCAGACGAGCTCATCTCTGCAATGGACCTGAGAAAACGGGGAGGCAATGCTCAGCCAGAAGTCCCCATCCAGTCCATTGAGGTAGGGGGAGGGAACACCTGGCCTCCCGCACCCAATCCCCCGCTCGGACGAGAAGGTCAAAAAGTTAGAAAAGTCGCTACACTCAAGCCTTTCTTCGAAGAAGATGAATTCCTTGCTGGAGAGGTCGATACCGTAGGAGGGCGGACGTTCCACCTCTGGCACCTGGAGAACACCGACGCTCACTCCATAGCACACGATTCTTTCCGCACCTTCGTCCCTCTCGGGTGGCTCACCAACAGCCCGGACACCTGTTGCCCACACCCACGTACCCGCAAGAGAAGGCTCGTACCTTTCTGCCAACTCGGTCGCACTCATCTCGCCTGTGCCATCCTTACGGACCCAGTTACCGTTATAGGGGGGTTCCGTTGGAGGATCAGGGAACGTGGCCCAGGGTACCCCCTCCCGATACGGGTGGGGTCGGAAGGAGTATCGTGGACCAAGCCTCACCTCACGCAGGCTCGAGCACCCATACAGCAGGTTACCAAGATCCCTCGCGCCCAGCATGTCCCAACTCGAGAGGTCAAGGTACGTGAGGGAGGAGCAGTTGTAGAACGCACCGCTCATCGCCTCCGTCTTGGAGGTGTCCCAACCCGAGACATCCAGGGAGGTAAGGGACGTGCAGTCCGCAAACAGACCAAACATCGTCCTTGGGCTGCGCAGGCCCCAACCCGAGACATCAAGACGTGTGAGGGAGGAGCAACTGCGGAACATGTAATACATCTCCTTCGCCCCGGACATATCCCAGCCCGAGACGTCCAGGGAGGCGAGTGAGGAACAGTTCGAGAACATATAGGCGACGCCCGCCGCCTGCGACATGTCCCAGCTCGACACATCGACGGAAACAAGCTTTCTGCAGGAGGAAAACATGCACGACATCCCCGCTACCCTCGATGTGTTCCAACCTGAGAGGTCAAGGGAGACGAGCGAGGAGCAGGTGCGAAACATGCCCGCCGTAGACTCCACCTGCGGAGTGTCCCAACCCAAGAGGTCGAGGGTCACAAGTCCCCTGCAGTTGCTGAACACGCCTTCCATGGACCTCACCCCCGAGGTATCCCAACCCGAAAGATCAAGGGAGGTAAGGGACAGGCAGCGATAGAACATCCGGGTCATGTCCTGCAGCCCGGACGTGTCGAGTCCAGTAAGATCCATATCCTTGCAGTGCGTAAGGCCCGCGAACATGCGGTTGGCATAGCCGACAAGGTGGACGGTGCCGAGCACCTTTACGGATCGTATGTCCTTGGACCGGGATCGCCACGGAGCTCCCTTGCCGTAGCTGGGCTCTATCCAGGTCTCGCCCTTTGGCAGGCTCTGCGCCGTTCCCTCCATCCGACCTGCGGCAGGGGTGATCCAAAGCGTGCCTCCCGCGTCGATCCCCCAGCGGCAGCTGCCCCACGAGTACCACCCGCCTACGATGGTGTCATCGATGGGCGCGGTGTCCTTTGAGGTGCGGGGGGCACCCTCGCACTGGCCCGTCTTGTCCATGCTAGTCCCCCTTGCCCGGAGCGTCGCAGTTCACGTGAAAGCTGATATTGGCAAACGTCTTCCTGTAGGGAGCGGTGTGGGCGTTTTTCACATAGACATCGTAGGAGCTATCCCTGATCTGATCGAAGCTCGATGCATGCCACCTCTTTGCATCGACCACCTCATCGTGAGAGACACTGGTCGCTCCTGCAAAGATACGCACCACCTCACAGACAAGGTCGAGCAGCTCGGCCCTAGGTCTGTCCAAAATCGGCCCATTGTAGATGATGTCCCCATAGACATCCTCGTAGCCATAGGTATCCCTGGCGGAATCCTCGATGAACCGCACGAGCTCACCCCTGAAGCAGACGTCAAGAGTGTCGGAGCCAAAGCCAGCGTAGAAATCGCCGACCCTTCCATTAAGGTTCAGGCAAAACCCGCCATCGCTCTCCTCTTGGAGGTCGTAGGTCAAAAACCGCGAGACCTGGCTTCGCTGGAGCCTTCGCATGAACCAATCAACCTCGGCGCGGGTAAAGTCATCGCCCCTCTCGACGAGGCCAACCGGCCCGTCCCCAACCCAATGCGCGTGCCTCACCCTTCTGCGAATTATTCTGCCCATGCGCATCCCCCCAACCGACTACCCCCCGATAGGCAGGCAACTCAGCCGCCATCTGCCTCCATGCTACACCTCCTCACCCAGTCTACTCCCGTGGCGTCACAGTTCACGTGGAGGGTGATGTTGGCGAAAGTCCTCGTGTGGGGGACCGCGTGGGCGTTTCTCACGTAGACGTCGTAGCGCCGACAGAGGGAACCCGGTCCCGGTGCGGGCTCCTCAGGGTGCCCCTCCTCACAGAAGGCACCCGTCACCCCCGCAAGGGCGCACACCAGCCCGTAGAGGAAGTCTATGATCTCCTCATGGGCCATGTCGTCGGCGTCACCTCCGTAGACGGCGGTACCTCGCGCGGTCCGGCGGGCGACGTCGCCGCCGGGGCCTCCCGAGGCGAGCAGGACGCGCACCCCCATGACACGGACCTCAACGGCATCAGGGGACAGCCTCACCCTGAAGTCTCCCAGTCTCCCGTTGAGGAGCAGGGAGCGCAAGTCTCCCTCCTCTAGCAGATCATAGGTCAGGAAGCGCGAGACATCGCTCCTCTGGAGCCTCTCCATGAGCCAGGCGGCCTCCTCGCGCGAAAGGGGCAGCCCCCTGCGCCCGAGGCCGGCCGGGGGCTTAGGCGGCTGCGGGGCGCGCTCGTGACCGGCGTCGCAGTTCACGTGAAGGATAACGTTGCCAACCTTCGTCACGCGGGGGCCAGAGAGATCGTTCCTGATGTAGACGTCGTAGCGGCGGCCACGGCGCACCTCGTGGGAGACGGCCTCCGCACCGGCTAGGGCACGCACAAACTCGAAGAGGGCTTCAGGCGCCTTCCCGGAGGTACTCTCCCAGACGACATCCCCTCCCGCGTCCTGTGGGACGGCACCGAAGAAGGGGACCCAAAGGCACTCCCCCATGATGCAGACCCTCGCAACGCCCGATCCGAACTCCACCCTGAAGTCACCGTCATGCCCGTTGAGGAGCAGGTGCAGCCGGGGGTCGCCCTCCCCCAAGTCAAACTCGTAGGAGAGCAGGCGCGAGGCGTCGCTGTCCACAAGCCTCCAGTAGAGCTCGTCGCGGGCACGCTTCTGCCAGGGACCCTTCCCCGCCTTCCACGCGGCCATCTGGGGGTCCAGGGGAGGGGACGGGTGCCTTAGGCGGACGTTTGTGCCCTCATGCACGACCGACGTGTCGGTGGAACTGGAGGCGTCAGGGTTCACCCACACCCCCGCCCAGTCGGCCTCACTGGCGTCGCAGTTTACGTGGAAGGTAATGTTGGCGAGCGTCCTCCTGTAGGGACCGGTGTGGGCGTTTCGCGCGTAGACGTCATAGCGGCAGTCGCGAAACTCGCTGAAGTCGTGCTCACGCCACCTCCACTCGGGAATCGTCTCGTCATGGAAGATGCCCTCCGCGCCTGCGAAGATGCACACCACCTCAAAGAGAAGCCCGAGCACCCCCTCGTGGGACCTGCCCTCCATGGGGCCGCCGTAGACGACCTCACCTTGCACGTGCTGATGGGCGGTGAGACTCCTGAAGCGCTCGGGAACAAACCAGACGTCCTCCCACATGCAGCAGACGTCGAGGCTGTAAGGCTCGACGCCCGCATTGAAGTCCCCCCGCCTCCCGTTGAAAAGCAAGCTGAAGCTGTGCTCCCCCTCGTCGATCTCGTCGGCATCGTAGGAGAGGAAGCGCGAGACGTCGCTGCACTGGAGCCTGCCTATGAGGTGGCGGCGGACCTCCTCCCACGAGAACTCCATCCCTTTGGGTGGAGGGTCCGGCCAGCGTCCCCGCTCGACGTAGAACCGCACCTCGCCCTCGTCCGCCATAGCCAAGCTCCTCCCGAAGACCTCCCGACGAGCCCGGGATCTCCCGGGCACGGCCCCGCGCGCCGCCGGGTCCCGGGCAAACCTAACCGAGCTCCATCTCCCACGGCCGGTCCTTCCACTCGGTGTCGCAGTTCACGTGGAAGGTGATGTTGGAAAGCGTCCTCCTGTAGGGGCCGGTGTGGTCGTTTCGCACGTAGACGTCGTAGATGCAGTCGCCGAAGTCCCCGAAGTCCGACTCGCGCCACTTCCACGCCGGGCGGGTCTCCTCGTGGAAGGCGTCCGTCGCGCCGGCGAAGACGCGCACAACCTCGAAGACGAGGCCGAGGATCTCCTCGTGGGTCCTGCCCGAGATCGGCCCGGCGTAGACGACCTCCCCATATGCGGCGTCGCGGGAAATCCCGACGCGGTGTGCCTCGTCGGCGAGGTGGACGCACTCCCCGAAGCAGCAGACCTCGCAGGACCGGGCGTCGAGGTGGGCGTAGAACCCGCCGACCCACCCGTTCAGGTACAGGCTGTAGTCGTCATCACCCTCATCGTGGAGTCGGTAGGAGAGGAAGCGCGAGACGTCGCTTCGCTGGAGCCCCCCCATGAGCCAGGCGGCCTCCTCGCGCGAGAAGCCCAGGTCCCGCAGGCCC
>ERZ773049.554-NODE-554-length-23049-cov-8.048360_pt1 | contig 23049 bp, 15 predicted proteins | sample MGYA00580633_ERZ773049 | MGnify/ENA primary metagenome ERZ773049 (study PRJEB29015, sample SAMEA2737991) | human oral metagenome | biome: human oral; feature: human-associated habitat; material: dental | place: China | collected 2066 ...
GGGCGGGCAGCCTGCACGCAGCAGGCCAGCCAGCAGGGCGGCAATGGTCCCGGCCAGCACATCGCCCGTGCCTGCCGTGGCCAGGACCGGGTGACCGCTGGTGTTGATCGCCAGGCGACCGTCCGGTGCCGCCACCACGGTGCCGGCGCCTTTCAGCACCGCCACGGCCTCGAAACGTGCAGCCAGTGCGCGGGCGCAGGCCAGCCGGTCTGCCTGGACATCGGCCACCGACACCCCCAGAAGGCGCGCGGCCTCCAGCGGATGCGGCGTGAGGATGCAGCAGGGAGCCGCCGGCGCCTCGGTCAGCAGACTCAGCGCATCGGCATCGATCACCAGCGGCGCCTGGCTGGACAACGCGTGGTCCAGCCACTGTTGCGCCGTCTCGTCCTGCCCCAGACCGCAGCCCACCACCAGGACAGGTGCGGACCCCGGCAGCGCAACATCGGCGTCCCACACGAAGCGCATGATTTCCGGGTGAAGCGGATCGACCGGCTGCCGAGCCTTGCCGGATGCGTCCTGCGGGGCGTCCGCTTCGTCGTCGGCCTCGTCCTTCGGAGCTGCCGCCGATGCGTCCGCGTCCGAGGCGCCTGCGTCTGCTGTCTGCGCCTGCATATCCTCGGCATCGTCCTCCGGCCGCAGTGCCCCGGCATCCTCGGTCGCCCCCGTCTGAGGGCAAGTCTCTGACTCGACGGCAATCCACACCCGTCCGGCGCCGGCGCCCGCTGCGCCCTGCGCGGCCAACCGTGCCGCACCGGCCATGCCCAGCCGGCCGCCCACCACCAGCACGTCACCGCCATTGCCCTTGTGGGCATCGCGCGCACGGGCAGGCAGCAGGGCCGCGGCGAGGGGAGCCGTCAGCAATACGCCCGGCAGGTCGTGCGGGAAGCTGTCTTCATCGACCGGGCAGGGGGCATCCGCGTCGGCGTCGTCCATGCCGGAGTCGTCGAAGTCGTGGCCATCATCCGGATCCGTTTCGGCCTCGGTCGGCACATCGCGCCATTCACCCGTATCGGCAGGGCGGTCCACCGCCTCCGCCGCCTCCAGCGCCCCCAGCTCCGTTTCCAGCGGCAGGTCGGACAGCGGTGCCACCCAGACACGGCCCGCATGCCGCAGGCCCGCCCCCGTGTGCAGCCCCGGCTTGTCGGCAATCATCGTCACCGTCTGGCGTGCCTGCATGACGGGGGCATCCGCCCCACCCACCGGCGCGCCACGGTCCGCGTCCAGCCCGCTGGGCACGTCGATGGCCAGCACCGGCACCCGGGCGCGGTTCACCCGCCGGACCAGCCCAGCCACGCGACCCGCCAGGGGTCGGGTCAGGCCAATGCCGAAGAGTCCGTCAATGATCAGGGCAGGCTCGGCCGGCGGCATGTCGCCGTCATCGTCGCCCTGTTCTTCATCCGGTGCGTCGCCGTCCGGCCACAGCCACTCGGCCACCTGCTCGAAACCGTGAATGACCTGGCCATCCGCCCGCCAGGCTTCCCAGGCAGCGCGGGCATCCTCGGCCTCCGGGGGCATAGTGTCCAGCCCCGGCATGCCGGCCGCCCACACAGCCAGCCCCGCGCGACGCAGGATGCGTCCGGCCACCAGCGCATCGCCACCATTGTTGCCCGGTCCCACCAGCAGGATCACCGGCGCGTGCGCCGGCAGGTTCTTCCACATGGCCATCGCCACCCGGGCCACGGCCGCACCGGCGCACGCCATCAGCTCGCCGGGTTCCGTCTCGTCCAGCCAGCGGCCTTCCAGACGGCGGATGGTGGCCAGGTCCAGCACCCAGGCGGGGGTCTGCGAAAGGGCCGGGCGGACCGCCGCGGTGATCGAACGGGTTTTCATGGTTCCGAAGCAGCTTGTCTTGATGCTGACAGTATGCCACCCGGCCGATGTCTCCATCAGCTGCCATGATCCGTTGCAAGGTCCCCGCCCATAGAGCCCCCACAGACGGCCTCGGTGTTTCCCTGTTTCCCATGCGTCAGGAGCCCATCCTGCAGGCAGCCGGTTATCATCGACGGCCTTCGGACGATGCCCATCCGGCCTTTCCGCGAACCCTCACGCCTCCCACGACAAGGACCTCGCCCATGACGGATTCCCCCTCGCTGCCCCGACTGGATGCCCACGCCGCCCGCGCCCTGGCGGTGCTGCTGGAAAAGGAAAAGACCGTTCCCGACAGCTATCCGATGTCGCTGAATGCCCTGCTGGCCGGCTGCAACCAGCGCAGCAATCGCGATCCGGTCATGAACCTGAACGAAACCGATCTACTGAACGCGCTGGAGACGCTGCGCAGCCTGTCGCTGGTGATCGAGAGCAGTGGCGGGCGGGTGACGCGCTATGAACATAACCTGCCGCGCGTGCTGAGCATCCCGTCCGAAGCGGCAGCGCTGCTGTCGGTCCTGATGCTGCGTGGCCCGCAGACGGCAGCCGGGCTACGCGCGCACGTGGAACGGCAGGCAAAGTTTGCCGATACCTCATCGGTGGAAGCCTATCTGCAGGAAATGGCCGAGCGCACGGCCGGCGCCCTGGTGGAGCTGATGCCGCGCCAGCCCGGCGAACGCGAGGCCCGCTGGCGACACTGCCTGTCCGAGCCGGCCGGCACCGCGACGGCGGAGCAGGGCAGCGCCGGGCACGACGCTCCGAGCCAGCCTGCCGCCAACCCGGCCGACGCCGAGGCCCTGCAGATGCTGCAACTGCGCGTGGACGATCTGGAACGGCAGGTGGCCGCACTGACGGAACGCCTGGAACGGCTGGAGTCCTGACCCCCGGCTGCCCCATAGGGAAGCGCCCCCAAAAGGCGCCCTTAGCAAGGGAAGCAGCACCAGAAAGAAAGGCCCATCCGCAAGCAGGCCCCACCAAAAGAAAAGCCCCTCCTGCGAGGGGCTTGCTTCATCGGGTGAAGGCACCGGGGTGAAGGCACCGGGGCGAACGCCCCGGCAAGCCGTCAACGGCCGATGATCATGGGTACAGACCGCGCTCGGCACGGGCCTGCAGCACCCGCTGGCAGGCAATGATGTAGGCCGCCGTGCGCAGCGACACCTTCTTCTCGGCCGCGATCCGCTGAATGTCGCGGAAGGCGCTGAGCTGGATGGCTTCCAGACGCAGGTTGATCTCGTCCTCGCCCCAGAAGAAGCTGGAGAAGTCCTGCACCCACTCGAAGTACGAGACGATCACGCCGCCCGAGTTGGCGATCACGTCCGGCACCAGGGTGATGCCGCGGTCGGCAAAGACCTTGTCGCCGGCCTTGGTGACCGGGCCGTTGGCGCCCTCGACCACCAGCCGGGCCTTGACGCGCTCGGCGCGCTTGTCGTCGACCTGACCTTCCAGCGCCGCCGGCACCAGGATGTCGCACGGCAGACCCCAGAAGTCCTCGTCACCGATGGCCTCGGCCTCGGCAAAGCCCTTCACGCCGCCGGTCTTGCGGGCATGCGCCTGCAGGGCAGGGACGTCCAGGCCCTTGTCGTTCTTCACCGAACCGGTGTGGTCCTGAATGGCCACCACCTTGGCACCGGCCTGGGCCAGCAGTTCGGCGGCCACGCCACCCACGTTGCCGAAGCCCTGCACGATGACGCGCGCGCCATCCAGGGCCAGACCCATGTTGCGTGCAGCCTCACGGGTGGTGAGGAACACGCCGCGGCCGGTGGCCTTGACGCGCCCCAGCGAGCCGCCCAGTTCGATCGGCTTGCCGGTGACGACGCCGGTCACGGTGGCACCCTGGTTGGCCGAATAGGTGTCCATCATCCAGGCCATGATCTGGCCGTTGGTGTTCACGTCCGGTGCCGGGATGTCCTTGGTCGGCCCGATGATCACGCCGATCTCGCTGGTGTAGCGGCGGGTGAGCTTTTCCAGCTCATTGGGCGACAGCTTCTTCGGATCGACCCGGATGCCGCCCTTGGCGCCGCCGTAGGGGATGTTGACGGCCGCATTCTTGATCGTCATCCATGCCGAGAGCGCCATCACCTCTTCCAGCGTCACGTCCGGGTGGTAGCGCACGCCGCCCTTGCCGGGCCCGCGCGAGACGTTGTGCTGCACGCGGTATCCCTCGAAATGGGCCACCGTACCGTTGTCCAGCTCGATCGGCACATCGACGATCAGGGCGCGCTTGGGCTTTTTCAGCGTCTCGACCCACTTGGCCAGCGGGCCAAGGTGAGGCGTGACCTGGTCCACCTGCGCCAGATAGGTATCCCAGGGGCTGCCGGGTTGCGGCTTGAGATACGACAGGTTAGACATGGATGATGTCTCCTTAGAGTTGAAAAATCGGAATCGGAATCGAATAGCTCTGATACTACCCCCGTCCGGGAAATCAGGCATCCCATGTGCTCTTTCACGACACAGCTGCGCCCCGGCCTCCGGTGCACTGCAGAAAAGCCCTGCATGGCAGGGCAGGGGACCCCTTCAGGCTTTCCTATAATCACCCCCTGGAACACGCCTCCGCACGGGGCAACCCGCCTTGCCGCCGGCCTGTTCATTCCCGACGCAGACCCCCGATCCGGACCTTCATGGCCATGAGCACCCCGACCTATCCAACGCTGCCCGGTGGGCATGCACTGAGCCCCTTCCGTGCCCAGGCACTGCTGCAGAAACTGCAGGCCATCGACGATGCCATCGAGACCCTCGATGCCGAATGGTTCTACCCGCTGGAGGTCTCGGCCCCGGGGCCGGATGGCGCCCTGGCCGGCGAGCGGCTGGCCCGCCTGCAGCTGCTGGTGGACGAGCACCCGCTGCCCGATGCCCCCGACGGCAAGCATCAGCGCTCCCTCTGGGTCACGGCCCGTCAGGGCACGCTCTCGCCCTGGTCCTCCAAGGCCATCGACATCCTGCACCATGCCGGCTTTGCCGATGTCACGCGCATCGAGCGCGGCATCCGCTGGAAGCTGGGCTTTCGGCACGGCCTGCTGGGTGGCAGCAAGGCCCAGGACTATCCCGAGGCGAAGCTGGCCCTGCTGGCCGCCTGCCTGCATGACCCGATGACCGAGAGCTGGTTCACCACCGCACCGGATCCGGCCCGGCTCTTTGCGCCCCATGCCCCTGTCCCCCTGGCCACCGTGCCGCTGGGCGACGATGCCACCGCCGCCCTGCGCGCAGCCAACACCCGGCTGGGCCTGGCGCTGTCGGCCGACGAGATCGACTACCTGGCCCGCGTCTACGGCGAGCTGGGACGCGACCCCACCGATGTCGAGCTGATGATGTTCGCGCAGGCCAACTCCGAGCACTGCCGCCACAAGATCTTCAACGCCGACTTCATCATCGACGGCAAGCCGCAGGAACGGTCGCTCTTCGGCATGATCCGCGAGACCCACAAGGCCCACCCGCAGGGCACGGTGGTGGCCTATTCCGACAACGCCGCCATCCTGGAAGGCGGCACGCTGGCCGCCTGGAACGTGGACCCGGCCACCGGCCGCTATCGCTGGTCCGAAGAGCCGGTGCATCGCCTGCTGAAGGTCGAGACCCACAACCACCCCACGGCCATTGCCCCCCACCCGGGCGCAGCCACCGGCAGTGGCGGCGAGATCCGTGACGAAGGCGCCACCGGCCGGGGCGGCACGCCGCGCTACGGCCTCACCGGCTTCACCGTCTCCAACCTGCGCATTCCCGGCTGGGAACACCCCTGGGAAGCCGCCAACGGCCGGCCGCCCACCCTGGCCACCCCGCTGTCCATCATGATCGAGGGCCCGCTGGGCGGGGCCGCCTTCAACAACGAATTCGGCCGCCCGAACCTGCTGGGCTACTTCCGCACCTTCGAGACCCCGCTCTCGCAGGCTGCGGCCGACGGCCCGCACACCGGCTGGGGCTACCACAAGCCCATCATGATCGCCGGCGGCGTGGGCTCGGTGGATGCCCGCCACCAGCACAAGCTGCCGCTGCCGGCCGGCACGCTGCTCGTGCAGCTGGGCGGCCCGGGCATGCGCATCGGCCTGGGCGGCGGTGCCGCCTCCAGCATGGGCGTGGGCAGCAATGCCGCCGAGCTGGACTTCGCCTCGGTGCAGCGCGCCAACCCCGAGATGGAGCGCCGCGTGCAGGAAGTGATCAACGCCTGCCGCGCCATGGGCGACAACAACCCCATCCTCTCCATCCACGACGTGGGCGCGGGCGGCCTGTCCAACGCCTTCCCCGAACTGGCCCATGACGCCGACAAGGGCGCGGACTTCGACCTGAGCCGCATCCCCGTGGCCGAAAGCGGCATGTCGCCGGCCGAGATCTGGTGCAACGAGTCGCAGGAACGCTACGTGCTGGGCATCGCCCCCGAGCGGCTGCCCGAGCTGGAAGCCCTGTGCGCCCGCGAGCGCTGCCCGATGGCCGTGGTCGGCACCGTCACCGACGCCGAGCACCTGAAGCTGGCAGCCCCGGGCGAGCCGCCCGCCGTCGACATCGACATGAGCGTGCTGTTCGGCAAGTCGCCCAAGCTGCGCCGCGAGGGCACCACGACTGCCCGCACCGAACTGCCGGGCATGGACCTGAGCGAGCTGAACCTGGACACGCTGGCCACGCAGATCCTGCAGCTGCCGGCCGTGGCCAGCAAGAGCTTCCTCATCACCATCGCCGACCGCACCGTGGGCGGCCTGTCGGTGCGCGACCCGATGGTGGGTCCGTGGCAGGTGCCCGTGGCCGACTGCGCCGTGGGCCTGCTGGACTACCGCAACCACCACGGCGACGCGCTCTCCATGGGTGAACGCTCGCCCGTGGCCGTGCAGGACTCGGCCGCCGCCTCGCGCCTGGCCATTGCCGAATCCCTGACCAACCTGCTGTCGGCCGTGCCGGACGACCTGTGCCAGACCAAGCTGTCGGCCAACTGGATGGCCGATGCCGGCAGCGCCGGACAGGATGCCGCCCTCTACGCCGCCGTGGAAGCGGCCAGCCGCCTGTGCATCGAGCTGGGCATCAGCATCCCGGTGGGCAAGGATTCGCTTTCCATGCGCGCCCGCTGGCAGGGGGACGACGGACAGCGGGTGGAAGTCGGCTCGCCGGTGTCGCTGATCGTCACCGCCCACGCCCCGGTCAGCGACGTGCGCCGGGCGCTCACGCCCGAGATCAGCCCCGAGATGCAGACCAGCCTCATCCTGGTGGATCTGGGTGCCGGCAAGCAGCGCCTGGGCGGCTCGGCCCTGGCCCAGATCACCGGCCGGGACGGCGACCCCGTTCCCGATCTGGACGACCCGCAGCTGCTCGTGAAGCTCTGGCAGGCCGTGCGCGAAGCCCAGGCCGAAGGGCTGCTGCTGGCCTACCATGACCGTTCCGACGGCGGGCTCTTTGCCACCTCCTGCGAGATGGCGTTTGCCGGCCATTGCGGCGTGTCGCTGCAGCTGGACATGCTCACCATCGACCCCTTCACGGCCGATGCGGGCGACTACAAGATCCGCACCGAGCAGGTGGCGGAACTGCGCCAGGCACGCGTGCTGCGCGCGCTCTTCAACGAGGAGCCGGGCGTCGTGCTGCAGACCACCCGCGCCAACCGCGACCGCCTGCTGGGCCTGCTGCGTGCCCACGGCCTGTCGGTGCATTCCCACGTCATCGGCACGCCCAATGACCAGGACACCATCGAAGTCCACAACGACGGCAAGTGCCTGTTCAGCCTGCCGCGCACCACGCTGCAGCAGGCCTGGGCCGAGACCAGCCACCGCATCGCCAGCCTGCGTGACGACCCGGCCTGCACGGCCGAGGCCTTCGCCCTGGAAGGTGCCGCCCAGGATGAGCCGCCCCACCTGTCGGTGCGCCTGTCCGCCACCTCCATCCAGGCCTGGCGCGACATGCCGGCCGCACCTGCCGTCGTCGGCCAGCGGCCGCGCGTGGCCATCCTGCGCGAGCAGGGCGTCAACAGCCAGCGGGAAATGGCCGCCGCCTTCGACCTGGCGGGCTTCGAGGCCTACGACGTGCACATGAGCGACCTGATTGCCGGTCGCCACGACCTGGCGCAGTTCCAGGCGCTGGTGGCCTGCGGCGGCTTCTCGTATGGCGACGTGCTGGGCGCCGGTGCCGGCTGGGCCCGCACCATCCTCTTCAACCCGCAGCTCTCCGACGCCTTCGGCGCCTTCTTTGCCCGGCCCGACACGCTCACCCTGGGCGTCTGCAACGGCTGCCAGATGCTCTCGCACCTGAAGGGCCTGATCCCCGGCGCCGACGCCTGGCCGCGCTTCGTGCGCAACCGCTCCGAGCAGTACGAAGGGCGCTTTGCCAGCGTGGAGATCCTGTCCTCGCCGTCGCTGTGGCTGAGCGGCATGGCGGGCGACCGGCTGCCCATCGTCGTCTCGCACGGCGAAGGGCGGGCCGACTTCTCCGACGTGAAGGCACAGGGCGCCGACGGCACGCTGTCGGCCGAAGCGCTGACTGCCCGCATCGCCGCGGCCAACCCCGCGCTGCAGTACATCGATGGCCGCGGCAACGCCACCGAGACCTATCCGCTCAACCCCAACGGCTCGCCGCGGGGCGTGACCGGCTTTGCCAGCGCCGATGGCCGCGCCACCATCATGATGCCGCACCCCGAGCGCGTCTTCCGTCTGGCCCAGTGGTCCTGGAAACCGCGTGCGCTGCAGGAATCCGGTCTGGACCACTCGCCCTGGATGCGCCTCTGGCACAACGCGCGCCGGCAGTTCCAATAAGGCCATGAGGCTGCGAGCCAGGGCCGCCGCGCTGCTGCTGACGTTGCTGGGTCTCTGGCCGGCAGCGGCAGCAGCCGGCGGCCCGCCGCCTGACCCCGGCGACGCAGCTACCCTGCGTGCCGGTGAGGACATGGCCCTTGCCCACACCCTGGATGGCCGGCCGCTTGACGCGGCGCTGCGCCGCCAGCTGGCCCACTGCACCGGCCAGACCCCACCCTCGGCACAATGCCTGGACGCCGTCATGGCCACCGGCCTGCATGCACGCAACGACCTGGGCTACCTGTTCTACGACCCCGCACAGCCGCTGCAACAGGACCTGGGCCACGGCGTACACCTGACGCTGCCAGCCGGCGCACTGGCTACGCCCACGATGTTCATCGTGGGCGTTCATCCGGGCATCGACGCCTATCCGCTCGTCAACATCGTGCCCGACCTGCCGCTGAACAGCACAGCCACCCTCACGCTGCAGCCGCAGGACGTGAGGCGCTACCGGCGGTGGATGCCCGATCCGCCCGAAAGCGAGGAACAGACACAACCCCGGACACTTCGGCTTTCCCGAACGGGCGTCATCATCAATGGTCAACTGCAAGAGGGCAGTGATCGGCAGGCCATGGGCGGCCTCGTCCAGCGCATTATCGGCAAGCCCCGAACGCTGGACCCGTGCCTGAACAGCCTGACCGATCCCGAAACGAGACGGAAGATTGCAGAACAGGCCCGCCAGGGCATCTCGCTACCCCAGGGCTGCCGCTTCGTGCCGCCCTACGTGCACATTGCCGTCACCGAAGGCAGCGATGCGGCACCGATGCAGACCGAGCTGGTCTTTCGCACAGGTTCTGACGGGCTGCAGCTTTTCCGCCTGGAAGCGGTGACGGGATTCAGCGTCCTGATCAATGGCTTTCTCTGGCACGGCGACCCGGGTACTGGCGCAGGGCAGGGCGGCTGGGCCATAGGCTACGCACGGGGGCTGGACGTGGGCAGCGGACGTGGACGCCTGACCATCGGCGACAACACCTGGCAGAAACGCACGCCCGGACAGCTTCAGCAGCAGACCCAACGAACCGCCGGCACTGGCCGCAAGCGCGTCGTCCGCTTCGCCACCGATCAGCGCCAGTCGTCCTGGGACACGCGGACGGATGCCCAGAGCAACTGGCCCGACAACCCGGTCGTGCTCAGCTCCTCCACCTCCATCGTGCGCGACGGCCAGTGTGCGCAGGACGCCCTGACCACCCGCTGGTCCGCCTTCGGCACCGACGGCAAGGGCAGAAGCGTCTTCATCTCCTCCACCTCACAGGGCCGAACCCACGTCGACGAACTGTGCCGCGTCTTCCTGGCGCTGGGCATTCCCAATGCCATCCGCCTGGACGGCGGACCCAGCGCTACCATGACCATCGAGGGTCGCCTCCTCAACCCGCTGGTCTCGCTGTCTCACCTGATGGCCTTTGGCCCGGCTCGGTATGTCATCGATGGGGTGGGGGCGAGGGCCATCATGAACGCTGAAAGGGGGAAAGAACGATGAATCTTCGCTTCCATCTGATTGTTCGCTGCCATCGCGTGCTTCTGTCGATGGCTGCACTGGCCTGCGCCCTGCCCATGACCATGCCCGGCATGGCCGACGACACGACGGGCACCGAAGAGGCCCCGCTCGGACACGATCCACTGGTCTCTCTCATGCAGGAACTTCGTGCCCAGGTGCTCAATGAAGCCAATGACCCACGATCGGCCATCAACAATTGTCCCGGCGCCCGAAAAAGACTGGGCCTGCCCTTCGATCCTCAGGCCCGCCTTCCCACTCCCGGAAACTGCGAAGAGATGGAGCGGCATCTGCTCGCGGCCAAGGTACCGCTCCAGGTCCGGGCCATCAGCTACGATGGCAAGCCCGTGGACATTGCCTCACTGGCGCAGATAGAAGTCTGCGACGACACCAAATGCCACGCCATCCAGCCATTGCCGGACGTGAAGACCGTCGACGGCAACACGTCCGGCCGGGCCACTCTGCTGGCGAGGACCGAGATACCCGCCATGTCACTGCACCGTGTGCGCATCCGGATCCGCGACACATCACCCGCTGCCGTTACCGAGTCCGTGAAGTTCTCGGACACGATGGATTTCGGTATAAGCTGGCTCCAGTACGTCGGTGGCGAGATCCTGCTGTCACTGGCCAATGAAAGGAACAGCACAGATTCCCACCCGCAAAACGGTTGGCCTGCCCAAGACCCGCTGAGACTGATGGCGGCAACTGCCGGCCTCAACACCGAACCACCCGCCGATGACCCCGGCAGACAGTCCGGTGTCAGATCCCTGTACTACAACCCGGCGCAGGAAATGCACGCCGATCTTCCGGAACAGACGCACCTGTTCATGCCGCCAGGCGCATTGCCGGGTCCGGCCATCATCTACGTGACCTTGCATCGTCTGCCCAGCCAGCCCTTTCCCTCCGTTTCCATGAGTCCCGAAATCGCATTCCTGCGCCCCGTCGCCCTGAAGCTGCACGCTCAGGAAGTTGCCCGGAAAGGCCCATGGGCCCATACCGTTACCGACAAGAAGTCACCGCCCCCCGGTACACCGCGCCAGTACGAGATCGACGATACCCGAGCATTGAGACGACCTGGGCTCACCCAATAATGCCAGCTTGGACGCATCATCGCGCTGAACTGATTCCCTGCCCACTCCACGCCCGCTGCAGCCGCCGCTTGATGAAGCGGGCAGGGGAGACGGCCGCAGCCAGCCGCGCGTCCATCACATCCGGCTCGCCGCAGGCGCGGGCGGCAATCATCTCGGCGCCGATGACGGCGTAGAGCGCCCCCCGGCCCGCCATGCCGGTCAGCAGGTACAGGCCTTCCCGCTGCGGCATCGGCAGCCGGTCGTTGCGTGCCAGGTCATCGGCATGGGAGGCAATGGCCGTCAGGTCTGGCGCCGGGCCGATCATCGGCAGGTTGTCGCGCAGCTGCAGACGCTCGCCAATGGCACTGGGCTGCCAGGATTCGGGCCGCTCCAGAAAGGCTCTGACATCCGGGTCTTCGTCGCTGTCGGCCTCACCCGCCTGCAACCAGTACGCGTGCACTTCTTCCGAGCGCAGCCAGAAGCTGCCGGGCCGTGTCAGCACCAGGCCACGGCCGCTGGTCATCGGCAACAGGGCAGGGTGTCCGGGGTCCTCATCCGGGGGGCCGCCATCGGCCCGCGCCAGCCACACCCGGGCGGCACTCAGCCGCAGGCGGCCATGATCGGCCTCCTGCATGCCTGCCAGCGTCAGGGCCTGTTCACGACAGGCCAATACCACCACATCGGCATCGGCCACCCTGTTCCCCTGGTCATCGACAACCCGCCAGCCGGTCGCAGTGGCATCCACCCGGCCGACCCTGATACCCATGCTCACGCTCACCCCCAGGCGCTGCTGCACCGCCTGCCACCACCGCCGGGGCGAGACGGCGGCACAGTCGGGAAACCAGACGCCGCAGCCTTCCAGCCCTCGTACAGCCTTCTTGGTACCTGGGTATCCATCCCGTGCAGGCAGGCCGCCCGCCGGAACCTCATCCAGCGGCCAGCGCCGGACCGGCATCGCCGACGCCACCCGTGCTACCGCGCTGTCCACATGCGCCACGCAGCGCTCGGCCCGCGCCCGGTCCATCGGCTGCAGCCGCCCGCAGACTTCAAAGGCCGGAACCAGGTCAGCCGCCGGACCAGCACGCAGCCGACCATGCAGCTGCATGGCCTGCACGAGCAGGCGGCTGCGCAGGTCGAAATCGGGCGTCAGGCCCGGATGCTGGGCAATCAGCGGCAGGCCTGCCACCGCGCCCCCCAGCCGGTCGCGCGCTTCCAGCACCCGCACCTGCCAGCCCCGGCGCGAGAACGCTTCAGCACTGGCGCAGCCCGCCAACCCGCCTCCGATGATCACCACCTGCTTCATCCGTTCGTTCGCCTCGGTTCCATTTTTCGTCGTGGCCCAGCAACCCGACGCGATCCATGCTAGTCTGCCGGGGTTTTCCCGGATAGGAGTCAACACTGCCATGGATCGTGCCCACGTAACAGTCGTCGAACATCCGCTGGTCCAGCACAAGCTTACGCTGATGCGCAAGGTCGAGACCAGCACCAACAACTTCCGCCGGCTGCTGAGCGAACTCAGCGCGCTGCTGGCCTATGAAGTGCTGCGCGACATGCCGATGCACGAGGTGACCATCCAGACCCCCCTGGAGACCATGCAGTCGGGTCTGATCGACGGCAAGAAACTGTGCCTGGTCTCCATCCTGCGGGCCGGCAGCGGCATTCTGGACGGCTTTCTCAGCGTCGTGCCGGGCGCCCGGGTAGGCCACATCGGCCTGTACCGCGACCCCGAGACGCTGCAGGCCGTCGAGTACTACTTCAAGATGCCGCCGGACATGGGCGGGCGTGACGTGATCGCCGTCGACCCGATGCTGGCCACAGGACACTCGGCGGTGGCGGCCATCAGCCGCATCAAGGAAACCAACCCGCGCTCCATCAAGTTCGTCTGTCTGCTGGCGGCGCCCGAGGGCATCGAGACCCTGCAGAATGCCCACCCGGACGTGCCCATCTTCACGGCCGCCATCGACCGCTGCCTGAACGACCACGGCTACATCCTGCCGGGTCTGGGTGACGCCGGCGACCGGATCTTCGGCACGAAGTGACCCTGCCTCCCACCGGACGGCTCGCCCCGTCTGGTCCCTCCTTCCGATCATTCTCCATTCCATGACCCAATCCTCTTTCGACTTCGATCTCTTCGTCATCGGTGGCGGCTCGGGCGGCGTGCGCGCGGCCCGCATCGCAGCCCAGCACAGCGCGCGTGTGGGCATTGCCGAGGGCTTCCGCTACGGCGGCACCTGCGTCATCCGGGGCTGCGTGCCCAAGAAGCTGCTGGTATACGCTTCGCGCTTCCCGCAGAGCTTCGAGGAAAGTCGGGGCTTCGGCTGGAATGTGCCCTCGGCCACCTTCGACTGGGAAAAGCTCGTCGCCGCCAAGAATGCCGAGATCACGCGGCTGGAAGGCGCCTATTCCGCCAACCTGGACAAGGCCGGCGTGAAGCGCTTTGCCGGTCACGCCCGCTTCCTGGGCCCCAACCGGCTGGCCATCGACACGCCTGAGGGTCGCCAGGAAGTGACGGCGAAGGAGGTGCTCATTGCCACCGGTGGCGAACCGGTCATGCCCGAGGACCTGCCCGGTGTGGAGCTGGCCATCAGCTCCAACGAGGTCTTTGACCTGCCCGTGTTCCCGAAGCGGATCGCGGTGGTGGGCGGCGGCTACATCGGGGCGGAATTCGCCGGCATCTTCCATGGTCTGGGTGCGAAGGTCACGCAGATCCATCGCGGCCCGCGGGTACTGCGCGGCTTTGACGTGCAGATGGCGGACCTCATTGTCGAGACCTACCGTGACAAGGGCATCGACATGCGGATGAACACCACACTCAAGCGTCTGGACCGGCAGCCGGATGGTTCCATCCGCATCACGCTGCACGACGACAGCACGCTGGACGTGGACCAGGTGCTGATCGCCACCGGACGCCGGCCGGCCACCCGCAACCTGGGGCTGGAAACGGTCGGTCTGGAGACGGGCAAGGCGGGCGAGATCCGCGTGGACCAGCTCTCGCGCACCCAGGTGCCCGGCATCTACGCTGTGGGTGACGTGACCAACCAGGTCAGCCTCACGCCGGTGGCCATCCGCCAGGGCCATGCCTTTGCCGACACCACCTATGGCAAGAAGCCCTGGGTGGCCGACCTGGACTTCATTCCCACGGCCATCTTCTCCACGCCAGAGCTGGGCACGGTGGGCCTGAATGAGGAGCAGGCGATGGAACGCTGCGCCGTGGTAGATGTCTATCGCAACAGCTTCCGCACGCTGAAAGCCACGCTCTCGGGCACCCAGGAGCGGGTCCACCAGAAGATCCTGGTGGACGCCAGCAGCGATCGGGTGCTGGGCGTGCAGCTACTGGGCCCGGATTCGGCCGAGGTGATCCAGGTGATGGCCACGCTGCTGCGCATAGGCGTGACCAAGCGCGATCTGGACCAGACCATGCCGCTGCACCCCAGCAGCGCCGAGGAACTGGTGACGATGCGCACGGTGGCCCAGCGCCACATCCGGAAGCCGGCCCAGTAAAAGGGGACCGACCGGGGACGGCCGAGCCCGCATCGACGGCCCCGAAACGGGGTCGTCGAAGGGCGCTTCCATCCCGTCCCGAGACCCTGGCGGCCCGTGATCCATTCACCATCCATATGGTGTCCGCCGGCGCACCACGCGGCCACCCCTGTGGCCGGCAAGACATCGCGCCGACCGGCAGTCGGCCGATGTCGGTCGAATAGACGGCGGGCAGCAGACTTCTGCTCACAAACTGGCATCCTCCCTGCAAGTAAGTCCCTGAAAGCTTGCCCGGGAGCCTCTTGTGCCAATCACCGGTACCGACATCGATGCCAGCCACCTGGCAATCCTGCGGGAGATCCGCCAACCCATCCTGACCGCGCTCAACCGGAGCTTCCGCAACGCCTACGTGGCCGTGGTGGACGGGCTGATCGAGCGCATCGTCGAGGAGACCAACTGGGAAAAGCAGGATCAGCTCAACGTGGCGCTGGACATCCTGCGCAACGGCAAGGCCAGCATCGAGCAGCAGTTCGAGGTCGGCTGTGCCCGCAGCTGGAAGGAACGCACCGGTGTCGCTTCCGACGGCAGCTACAGCACCCCTCAAACCACCATCATCCAGGACGAGCCGCCAACGCTGCGTCTGGTGGACGATGACACCATGCGCGACCAGCTGCTGGTCGCACGCATTTCGGCTCGCGCCCGTCGCCGGATGGACGAGGAGCTGGCCGACGGCCTACGCGCCCGCTTCGGCGCACTGCTGCAGCAGGACTGGTTTGCCGAGAACGAATACCCGATCGCGCCGGACATCATCTTCGAGGTGCTGCGCGGCATTCTGACCCAGCACCAGGTGCGCCCCGGTGACGGCACGGCATCGTTCCTGCTGGACCTGTTCGAGCCCAAGTTCACGGTCGAACTGATCGAGCTGTACCAGGACGTGAACCGCAGGCTCATCGCCTACGGCATCCTGCCCGAGCTGCGCTACAGCATCTCCAAGTCCCGCGCCTCCCAGTACATCAGCGGCGAGCATGACGACCCGCTGGGCGAGGGCGCCGAACACGATGAGCACGGCGGTCGCGGCAACGGTCGCGGGGGCAGGGCAAACGGCCACGGCGTGATCGAGGTCTCCGAAGCCGAGATCGGCCAGTGGGCCGACCAGATCGGCAGCGGTAGCGAACAGAGCCCGGCCGTGCTGGCCCAGGCCACCCGCTATCTGGCCGATCCGCGCAACTTCGGCAATGACGCCCAGATGGCCGCCCACAAGCAGGCGACCTCCGACCAGCTGATGGCGGTGCTGAGCGAGCTTCAGGCCCGTACCGAGGAGGCCAACAGCCCCGAGGCCGTCGGTGTGGTGATGCAGGAGATGCGCCAGCAGTCCTCGGCCGCCGCCCAGACACACGGCTCGCCGCTGGACCGACTGATCATCGAGACGGTCGCCCAGGTGTTCCAGCTGGTCTACGAGGACGACGCCATCGCCAACGCCATCAAGCAGCAGCTGCTGCGGCTGCAGGTGGCAGCGTTCAAGGCTGCACTGCTGGACGCCAGTTTCTTTGCGCGCCCCGACCACCCGATGCGCCGTTTCGTCGACCGGCTGGCCCAGATGGGCTCCGACCCGGACTTCGAGACCGAACCCGGCTCGCCGCTCGTCGAGGACATCGAGGATCTGGTGACCTGGGTGCTGAACAACTTCGAGCGCGAACTGGTTGTGATCGGCGAGGCGCTTGATCGTGCCGAGCGCATCATTGCCGACGAGACGGCACGCCGCGACGCCCGACTGGAGAAGATTGCCGAAGCCGCCAGCCGGGCAGAGCGCATCGATCAGCTGCGCCAGGAGATCCGCGACGGCATGCGTGCACGGCTCACGAGCGGCCAGATCCCGGAATGCATCCAGCACTTTGCCGAGCATTCGTGGACCGAGGTGATCGTGCGGCTACGCGACGGCACGGGCGAGCTGCCGTTCGACGAGGCCCGCGCCCAGCGCGTGCTGGAAACGCTGCTGTGGAGCGTGCAGCCCAAGAAGGCCACCGAGATCAGCGAACTGGCCCGCACGCTGCCCCAGATGATTGCCGACCTGTCGCGTGGCATGGCCTTCATCGCCATGCCGGGCGCCGAGCGTGAGGCATTCCTGAAGACCCTGATGGCCTGCCACGGCCAGGTCATCCAGCAGAGCAAGAACCGTCCTGTGACGCCCGTTGCCTGCCCGAACACCGCTGCACCGACCGCCAGAACGGCAGGCGCAGCCGGGCAGGGCATGCCGGCAGGTCAGGGCGCACAGGCCACGAACGGGCAGGGCATGTCCGCCCTCGCCGCTCTGGCCAAGAATGCAGCCAAACAGCCGCTTCCATCGCAGCAGACGGCTGGAAAGAACGCCGCCAATACCGACGACTACGATCCGGCCTGGGACGAGATCACCCGTGCCGGCCTGAAGAATGGCGACGAGATCGAGCGCGACCACGAAGGCGAGACCCGGCGCTACAAGCTGGGCTGGGTCAGCCCCTCAGCCACGGTCTTCATCTTCTCGCGCTACCCGCGCGAGCACTGGACCGTCAATCGCCGCGAGCTGCACGAGCTGATGGCTGGCAAGCAGGTGCGCGTCGTGCGCAAGACGGCACCGGTGGCGGCTGCCATCGACGCGCTGCAGGCGGCCTGACAGTCGCGTCCGTCCGCAGCGTCCGTCCGATTCCCGGTTGCCACGCAGGAACCCGCGCGGCAGCCGGATCCGTTCTCAGAGGTCCGTGTTCAGCGCACGGCCTTGATCACGGCGCAGGCAGCCCGGCCACCGGCATCACCGGTCGGCTGGCTGTGCAGGTCGTCCTTGCCCTTGTGGACGATCAGGCCCCGGCCCAGAATGTTCTGCGGGCCATCACCCAGCGTCAGCTGCGTCTGCGGCAGCACCAGGTCCACCTTGGCCACGCCGTCGGCACCAGCATGGATGTTGCCCAGATCGCCGGCATGATGGTGATCGTCATCCCGTGCCGGATCGCCGTGCTTCTGGCCCGGCAGATGGAAATGGCCGCCAGCGCTGGTGGCATCCGGCGCACTGCAATCACCTTTCTCATGCACGTGGAAGCCATGGTCGCTGTTGGGCTCCAGGCCGGCCACTTCACCCTGGATGCGGATCCGGTCACCGTCGTGCACGAAACGGATCGTGCCCTGGGTCTGCGAACCCACGGTGGGCTGCAGCTGGGCCACGGCCTCGGTGGCGCGCTGCGCACCATCGGCAGCAGCAACGGCGCCGTGCTCATGGGCGCCGTGCTCATGGGCGCAGGCAGAGATCGACAGCGTGGCCCCCGATGGCCTTGCCAGACGAAACAGGGAGCAGGCCGGTCATCGTGCCCATGAAGCCTCGGTGAAATCCCTAATTTGACATAATAACCATTATGCGTAGTCGTTGATAAGCAACCGCATCGTTTAACATCACGGTATTGCAGACACGAAGCGTCCGATCCATGCGACCCATGCACGGCGCCCGTTGAGCCACCGTTTTCCAACACGCACAGGCTTCCATCATGAAAACCACGTCCCGTCGTCGTCTCCTGCTGGCATTGTCCGCTGCGGTGGCCCTGTCTGCCTGCACCCAGTCGGCCAATCAGTCTTCAACCGGCGGTGCACGTGCACCTTCCAAGGTGGTCATCGGGCTGGATGACAACTTCCCGCCGATGGGCTTTCGCAACGAGAAGAACGAGCTGGTGGGCTTCGACATCGACATGGCCCGTGAGGCTGCAAGGCGCATGGGTGTCCAGGTCGAGTTCAAGCCGATCGACTGGAACGCCAAGGAAGCCGAGCTGATCGGCAAGCGGGTTGACGCGCTCTGGAACGGTCTGACGATCACCGAGAAGCGCAAGCAGAACATCGCGTTCACGCCGCCGTACATGCAGAACCACCAGATCATCATCGTGAAGCGCGGTTCACCCATCGGCAACAAGACCGGGCTGACCGGAAGGATCGTGGGCGCACAGGATGGCAGCAGTGCCGTCGATGCCATCGAGGCGGATGCCAAGGTCTCCAAGTCCCTGAAACAGCTGAAGAAATACGGCGACAACGTGACAGTGCTGCTGGATCTGGACGCTGGCCGGCTGGACGCCGCCGTGCTGGACGAAGTGGTGGGTCGCTACTATGTGGCGAAGAAACCCTTCGCCTACGTGGTGCTGGAAGAGGACTTCGGCACCGAGGACTATGGCGTGGGCCTGCGCAAGGAAGACACCGCGCTGCAGGAGAAGCTCTCTGCCGCGCTCGAGAGCATGAAGAAGGATGGCAAGGCCGGACAGATTGCCAAGACCTGGTTCGGCAAGGACATCATCCGCTGACCCTGACGGACGGATGATCGCCCTGCCAGGGCGGCTTCCGTCCCGCAAAGCCCGGCATCCTTCGGCTTTTCACAGTCTTCTTCACTCATCAACCACGAACTCACGGCGACTGCGGCATTGGACTATATCCTGAGCATTCTCGGACCCCTGGGCGAAGGCTCACTGGTCTCGCTTGAGCTGTTCTGCATCACGCTGCTGCTGTCCATTCCGCTGGGCGTGGCGCTGGCACTGATGCGGCTTTCCCGACACCGCTGGCTGGGCGTCACGGTCAGTGGCTACCTGTGGCTGATGCGGGGCACGCCGCTTATGCTGCAGCTGCTGTTCATCTACTACGCGCTGCCGCTCCTGCCAGGCGGCGGCATCCAGCTGCCGGACTTTCCGGCGGCCGTGGTGGCGTTTGCACTCAACTACGCGGCCTACTTCGCCGAGATCTTCCGGGCCGGCATCCAGTCCATCGACCGCGGACAGTACGAAGGCGCGAAGGTTTTGGGGATGAGCTATCCGCAGACGATGCGCCGCATCGTGATGCCGCAGGTGATCCGTCGCGTGCTGCCGCCACTGTCCAACGAGTTCATCACGCTGGTCAAGGACACGTCGCTGATCTACGTGCTGGCGCTCAACGACCTGCTGCGGGCTGCCCGGGGCATCGTGCAGCGTGACTTCACCATCACCCCCTTCATCGTGGCAGCCGTGTTCTACCTGCTGATGACGCTGCTGCTGACCTGGATGTTCCAGTCCCTCGAAAAACGCTATGCCAGTCACGACGCCTGAATCCATGGCCCCCCTGCCCGGCTCGACGGCCCCTGCCGGCCCTTCCGGCGCTGCATCGGCAATGATCGACGCCCGCGACCTGCACAAGCGCTTCGGGTCGCTGCAGGTCCTGACCGGCGTGTCGCTGCGCATCGACCAGGGCGAGGTGGTGGCGCTGATCGGCCCCTCGGGTTCGGGCAAGAGCACACTGCTGCGCTGCCTGAACCACCTGGAGCTCGTCGACCAGGGCGAGATCCGCATCAATGGCGAGACCCTGGTGGCAAATGACGCCCAGGGACGCGCCCGCTACGTGCCCGAATCCGAAGTGCGCCGCATCTGTCGCCGCATGGGCATGGTGTTCCAGCACTTCAACCTGTTCCCGCACTTCACGGTGCTGGAAAACCTCATCGAGGCCCCCATCACGGTCAAGGGCATGAAGCGCGACGAGATCGTGCCCCGCGCCGAGGAGCTGCTGCGCAAGGTCGGGCTCTTCGACAAGCGCAACGCCTACCCGGGCCGCCTCTCTGGCGGCCAGAAGCAGCGCGTGGCCATTGCCCGGGCACTGGCCATGGATCCGGACATCATGCTGTTCGACGAGCCCACCTCGGCGCTGGATCCGGAGCTGACGGGCGAGGTGCTGCGCACGATGCGCCAGCTGGCCCAGGAACACATGACGATGCTGGTGGTCACGCACGAGATGGCCTTTGCCCGCGAGGTGGCTCACCGGGTCTGCTTCATGGACAAGGGCAAGATCGTCGAGGAGCGGGCGGCACGGGCCTTCTTCGAGGACCCGCACCACGAACGGGCACGCGCCTTCCTGGAGCACGTGCTCTGAGTGTCGTCAGGACCCGGAAACCTTCCGGGTGCATTCGGCACAGACGCCATAGAGCGTCACTTCATGGTGCTCCACCATGAAGCCCTCCGGCACCTCCATGCCTTCCAGGCTGCCCGGGCAGCCATGGATGTCGAACACACGCTGGCACTTGCTGCACTGGAAGTGGTGGTGGTGATGCGCGTGGGCATGGCGGCTTTCATAGCGCGGGCTGTCGCCCGGCAGCGCCACGGCCTGGATCATGCCGTCCTGCTGCAGGTCACGCAGGTTGCGATAGATGGTGGCAATGCTGAGCGACGGAATGGCCGCCCGCCCTGCTTCCAGGATCTCCTGCGGGCTGAGCGGGCGCTGCGCTTCGTCGATGACCCGCAGGATCTCGGTACGTTGTCGGGTCAGTCGTTTCATGCGCGATACGGGTCTCGATTCGGAATGCGAGCGATAAGTGCCCTGCCCTCAAGTATATCGGTCCCCGGCGGCGTGCTTGTCCAGCGTGGCCTGAACGCGTTCATGAGCCACCCGGTCGGCCTGGGTCATGCGGGTCGGAAAGCGCCGCCATTCCGCGGCTGAGGCCAGCTCGAAGGACTCGTGCCAGATGCCCGGCTGCTGCGCATCCGGCTGCAGGCGCCACCGCAAGGCGCCATTGCGCAGCCGGCTTTCGCGCAGCGCGACCATCGCCTGACGGAACTCGGCTTCCCGGCCCGCCTGCGGACGGTATGCGTACTGCAGGCGCAGGGACTGGCCGTCGCCCATCGCGCCTGACCTGGCCAGGAACTCATCGGGCGTCACGTCGGCATCCGTGCCCAGGCGCACCGGCAGCCGGCGGCTGGCCAGCGCAAACAGCGCCAGCAGCACGGCCGAGGCAATCAGCACATGCTGCAGGTCGCTGCGATTGACCATCCAGCCCCAGAAAAGGCTGCCCAGGGCCAGCCCGGCCTGCACCGAGATCTGATTGTTGGCCACCGCTCGTGCCCGCACCCAGCCCGGTGCGATGCTCTGCGCCACGGTGGAGAGCCCCGCCAGCACCCCGACCCAGCCCATGCCGGCCATGAAGGTACCCACCACGGCCACCGGCACCCAGTGCGACAGGCCGACAATGACGGCCGCCAGGCTCCACAGCCACAGGGAGGCGCGGATGATGCGCCCTGCCCCCGCGCCCTGGCGCAGGAAGCGCGGCAGCCACAGGGCCGAGGCCACCGCGCCCAGGCCGAAGGTGCTGTAGAGAAAGCCGTAGCCGCCCGCGGCCAGCCCCAGCCGCTGCTGCGCCACCAGCGGGAACATCGCCCACAGGGCGGCCGCGCAGAAACAGAAGCAGAAGTTGATGATGAGCGCTGCCCGCAGCACCCGGGCATGGCGCGCAAAGCGCAGGCCGCTGACGAGGCCTGACCACAGGGTCTCGTTGCCCCCGGCGGGCACGGGTGTGCGCGGCTCCAGTGCCTGCCAGGCGGCCGGCAGCATGGGCAGGAAGAAGAGCGAAGCCACCAGCACCGCCAGCCCGTCTCCCATCAGGGCAGCGATCAGCCCGGCCATGGCCGGGCCGACGGAGCGTGCAGCATTGAAGGCAATCGAGCCCAGCGCCACCGCCTTGGGCAGCAGCGGCCGCGGGACCAGGCCGTTGATGGAGGCCTGCTGGGCCGGCTGGTAGAAGGTGTAGCCCAGCCCGCAGAGCAGCGTGCAGACGACCAGTGACCAGGGCTGCAGCCAGCCTGCATGGCTCATCAGGCCCACGCTGGCCGTGGCCAGGCCCATCATCAGGTGAGTGACGACCAGGATGTAGCGCCGATCGACAAGATCGGCCACCGAACCGGACACCAGCCCGAACAGCAGGAACGGCAGCGTGCTGGCGGCCTGCACCAAGCCCACCAGCAGCGCCGAGCCGCTGAGGCTGGCCATCAGCCAGCCGGCCATGGCCGACTGCATCGTGTAGGCCATGGAGGTGGTGACGGCGCCGATGTACAGCAGCCGGTAGGGACGGATGCCCAGCGGCGAGCCGGCCAGGAAGGCCGCTGCCCTGCCCTTTGAAGGAGTCGGCGCGCTGCCGCTCACGGCAGCATCACCACTGCGGCCACGGATGCCTTTTCAGCAGCAGGCGTGAAGATGAACGGAACAGCTATCGGCACGATCAGGGCTGGACCTTCAGATCGGGACACGGGATGCTCACTTCATCGCCGTCGGCAACCACGTCACTGAGGGTACCGGCGCCGGGGCGTCGGGTGACCAGCAGCGACTGCCAGCTGCATTCCTCCCCCCGGAAGACGGCGATGGCCCGGATGACCTGGCGGTTGCGACCTCGGGCCGAGGACGGATCGCGCTGGACCTGCCAGCGGCGGTCGATGAAGTAGGTCTCGCTGGGCTCGCGTCCCAGCAGCGTGCTGGTCATGCTCTGCAGCTGCTGGACCATGCGCGTGGTGCCCACAGCCTGCCGTGGAGCGGGCCGCAGCGGCGTGACGGCACTGAGGCGTGCACCGGCCGGCAGCGCAGCCAGGGTGGCCTGGGCCGGCAGGGA
>ERZ773049.557-NODE-557-length-22887-cov-5.095086_pt1 | contig 22887 bp, 17 predicted proteins | sample MGYA00580633_ERZ773049 | MGnify/ENA primary metagenome ERZ773049 (study PRJEB29015, sample SAMEA2737991) | human oral metagenome | biome: human oral; feature: human-associated habitat; material: dental | place: China | collected 2066 ...
AGATTATTTGTGTAATAATTTGGATGACCTTTAAATGCGTCTTTGATTTTAAGCACGACAAGAAATGTCATTTCTTGCTTTCTTCTGAGATAGACGTGTAGGAGTTCTACTACACCCGATGGTACATTTCGCTTAAAGGGAGGCGGAAACGGTCGCCCCAAACGCCGTCGGGAAGGCGTATGCCGCATGCTATCACCATATTGATGTCGGCCGAATAGGGTAGGTGGAGCAGGCGTTTAACGCGCCAACTGTCGAATCCTTCGAGCGGACAGGTGTCGTATCCCACTTCGCTCATGGCCAACATGAACGTTTGTGCCACCAAACCGCAACTCTTGTGCATAACAACGCGCATGTCGGCCTCGCTTGCTTGTCGAACAATAGGGCGGAAAAGGCCTATCACCTGCACCAATACCTTGCGTAGAAGTCCGGCCAAGCCGAAACAACGCCCATACCAAAGGGGAATAAACTTGCGATAATAAAGCTGCCATCTGCGTATGCGTTTCTCTTGTTTCTCGGCAAGACTGTTTCGGCGAACATTGTCTTGCTCGAAAGCAAGCACAGCTTGGGCACGGCGTTTAATTAAGTCGGGGCGAGTTACGAACACCACTAGCTGTTGAGCGGAACTAGCGGCAAGCTGGCCGAGGCATGCAGGTGTCATCTTCTCCAACATGCTTTTATCGGTGATGTGGTAGCATTCCCACAGCTGCATGTTGGAGCTTGTAGGGGCAAGCGTGGCCAGTTGTAGGCACGCTTTCACTTGTTCTGGGTCGATTGGCTTGGCTGAATCGAAGTGGCGCACGGAGCGTCGGTGGTTCAAAATATCTTCTAAACGCATGTTGTTTGCATGTTTTGGCGTGTTCGCGGCCGCATATCGTACGTGGTTTGGCCGTGAAACGCGCGGTTGATTGTTTGCAAAGATACGCAGCTTTGAAGAGATGACAAACGAAAGAACGGCTTTTTTGATGTGTTAACAGAGGGAGAGTTAGCAGGTTGGATGGTAGTTGGCAAGTTGGTGAGTTTACAAGGCAACAGGCTAAAGAGTAGATATGTTTAACCAGTTATGAGTTCACAAGCTTGAAAAGGCCACAAAGAAACAAGGCATATTACTCCCCTCTCCCCTTGGAGAGGGGCTGGGGGTGAGGCTGGTTGTGGCTGAGTCTGTATAGGATTAAGGCTTTAAAAAAAATCCCCACAGCGCAAGGCTGCGGGGACTCTATAAAATGAAAATATCTCACAAAGAGCGTTGAAACCTAAGTTTACAAATCGCAGATTGGAGTTTGGTTCTTATTCGGCACGGAGCGTAAAGCGGGTGAAGGCCACAACGGTGAGGTCCTTGTCGGCAGCTTTAAGGTATTGTGCCACGCTGAGTTTAGAGTCTTGGATGAACTCTTGTTCAAGCAGGCAGCTCTCCTTAAAGAACTTAGCCATACGTCCCTTGGCGATGTTGTTCACCATTTCTACGGGCAGTGCGGCAGCCTTCTCTTCTGCCACTTCTTTCTTAATGCGGCGGATTTCGTCGGCTTGTGCCTCAGTTATTTCCTTTTTGGCAATGCCTTCGGCGATGTGTTCCTCGTTTTCGGCAATGTAAAGGTTGAAACCAGCCTTCTTCAAGGCAGCTTGTACAGCCTTTTCTACTTGCTCTTCCTTGGTTTTTTCGATAGCCACTTTCAGCTCTTCGTCCTTAACCGACTGGGGAACGCTAGCCTCATCCAGTGCGATGGGCTTCATTGCAGCCACTTGCATGGTAACAGCGTGACCCTCTTCGGCAGCAGGCTTGTTGGTTTGAACCATTGTGCAGAGCAAGTTCTTGTTCATGTGGTTGTAGGTGTAGATGTTTTCGCCCTCGATAAAGTTATATCCATCGAGTTCCATCTTCTCGCCGGTGATGCCCGAACGAGCAATAACGGCATCTTCAACCTTTGTGCCATCGGCCAACGTAAGGGCTTTCACCTCGTCTAGGTTCTTGGCCTTAGCCGCAACGGCAGCGTCGAGAATGTCTTGCGTAAGCTGAATGTAGTCTTTTCCATTAGCCACGAAGTCGGTTTCGCACTTCAAGGCGATGATTGCGCCAAATCCGTTTTCAGCCTTCACGAGCACACATCCGTTAGCGGTTTCGCGGTCTGAACGCTTGGCGGCGATAGCCTGACCCTTAGCGCGGATAATCTCTATTGCTTTCTCGATGTCGCCACCGGTTTCGTCGAGTGCTTTCTTACAATCTGCCAAACCAGCACCGGTGAGTTTGCGCAGCTTTTGTACGTCTGCTATTGAAACAGCCATAATATATTCCTTTTTCTTTTTTGTTGTGTTGAAAAAAAGAAGCGGCGCGGGTGGTCAACGTCGTGCCCCTTTGCCGCTTCATATTGTTTGTTAGGCCTCTTCTTTGGTCTCTTCGGCTACTTCGGCCTCGGCCTTAGCCTCTTCCTTACGAGCCTTTTTGGGGGCGCGTGGAGCTTCTTCGGCTTGTTCGGCAGCGGCCTTTTCGTCGGCTTTCTCTACCTTACGCTCTTCCAAACCTTCGGCGATGGCAGCGCAGCAAGCGGTGAGTACCACCTCGATGCTGTCTTTTGCATCGTCGTTGGCAGGGATAACGAAGTCGATGTCGCGTGGGTTCGAGTTCGTGTCGACCATTGCGAACACGGGAATACCCAAGCGCTTAGCCTCTTTAACGGCGATAGCCTCCTTCATGACGTCTACCACGAAGAGTGCGCTAGGCAAGCGAGTGAGGTCGGCGATAGAGCCAAGGTTCTTCTCTAGTTTGGCGCGTTGGCGCGTTACTTGTAGCAACTCGCGCTTAGAGAGGTTGGCAAATGTACCGTCGCTCATCAGCTTATCGATGTTTGTCATTTTCTTCACAGCCTTACGAATGGTTGGGAAGTTGGTGAGCATACCGCCCGGCCAACGTTCGATAACGTAAGGCATGTTTACGCTGGCGGCTTTTTCGGCCACAACGTCCTTAGCTTGTTTTTTAGTAGCGACAAACAGGATGCGCTTTCCCGACTTAGCTATTTGTTTGAGAGCTTCGGCAGCCTCGTCAACCTTAGCCACAGTTTTGTGGAGGTCGATGATATGGATGCCGTTGCGTTCCATGAAGATGTAGGGAGCCATTGCGGGGTTCCACTTGCGGCGGAGGTGTCCGAAATGGCAACCGGCCTGTAACAGTTGGTCAAAGTTTGTTCTTGACATGTCTTTGTTTTGTTTGATGTTTACTTTCTTTTTAATTCTGTTTGTATTTAGAACCAACGGGCAGGTAATCGCGGCCGAGGCCGTTGTCGAGTCGTGTCCGTTTAGATACTAAACGTTGTTCAGCTTGTGTTTGTTCCATCTGTTGTGGCTTTGCTAGCCCTGAAAAGGCTTAGGCCGCACAAGGGGCGGGCCTTAGGCGCAGGCCAACAAGCGAGGGATGGGAGGCAGACACATTAACGCTTGCTGAACTGGAAGCGACGACGAGCCTTGGGCTGACCTGGCTTCTTACGCTCAACGGCGCGCGAATCGCGGGTTAGGAACCCTTGGTCTTTCAGGGCTTTCTTGTCTTCCTCGTTCACCTTAACCAGTGCGCGAGCGATGGCTAGGCGCAAAGCTTGGCTTTGTCCGGTGTAACCACCACCGTCGAGGTTGGCCTTGATATCGTATTTCTCGGCTACTTCGAGCAGTTGCAGCGGTTGCTTAACCACGTACTGCAAGATGGCAGAGGGGAAATATTGGTTGATGTCTTTCTTGTTGATCGTTATCTTGCCAGTACCTTCCGAGAGGTAAACACGAGCTACAGAGCTCTTGCGGCGACCAATTGCATTTACTACTTCCATTTCTTTTCCTTATTTATACTGGTTAATGTCGATGGTCTTAGGCTTTTGTGCAGCCTTATCGTGCTCGGTTCCTTCGAAAACATAGAGGTTGCCCAGCAAATGGCGGCCTAGGATGCCTTTGGGCAGCATGCCTTTAACGGCGTGACGGATGATGCGATCTACGCCACCCTTGCGCTTGCGCAATTCGGCAGGCGTGTTGAAACGCTGTCCACCGGGGTAGCCAGTATAGCGAGTGTAAACCTTATCGGTTTCTTTCTTGCCTGTGAAAACCACTTTGGCGGCGTTGATGATAATTACATTGTCGCCACAATCAACGTGGGGAGTGAAGTTTGGTTTGTATTTGCCGCGGATAAGCTTAGCTACCTTCGAGCAAAGACGGCCCACTACCTGGTCGGTAGCGTCGATAACCACCCACTCTTTCTTAGCTGTTTCCTTATTAGCGGAAATAGTCTTGTAACTTAAAGTGTCCATTCTAATTTTTAATTGATACTACTAAAAAACATTTTTCGGTTTTCGCAGCCGATTCACTAACCGTCAGGCTCGGCCAAAAGCATGACTATTAACACGGTTGCAGCGGAGGCTCTAAGTTCACCCCCAATAATAATCGGACTGCAAAGGTACATATTAATGTGCTTTAACTAATAAGTGCGATTGCTATTTAACTTTATCGTTATGCTTAATTAACAAAGTTTAGCTGTTCAAGATAGTCGATTGGGGTTAATGCAATTCACGCCATCGTTAGGCTTGTGGCGCAGCCCAATGCGTTGTTATTCCTATCAGTCACGATAAATCCATCGCCCTTAGAGCCTTATTGTAAGCCCCATGCCCACTTGTCTGCGAGGTACATTTCTCATGTCGAACTCATTGGTGAAGTACATATAACGGTACTTTGGCGTGCCATCGGCCAGCACATCATTGCAAAACAGGCGCAATGTGGCCATGTCTTTGAGAAACGTCCAACGCAAACTCATGTCCACTTGCACGCGCGCAGGCAATTCCCAAAGCCCTTGTTGCGTTTTGGTTTGCCCAAAAGCGTCTACCGACAAAGCGATGTTGGGCTTGGTGCAAAGCGTGGCCACACCCGTGAATTGCGCCTCGCCATGAATGATACGACTGTTCACAGCCTCTTCCCACATCCTGGCTTCGTGCTTGTCTCGCGTCCAAGCACCACCCAAAGTAAGGCAAGTATAGAGCCGCGAACCAAACTGATGCGGCATAACAGCCTGCAAACCCACCTGCTGGTGGCGGTCGATATTGCAGTTCTTCAGCAGCACATAGTCTAGAAAGCCATTGCCATAAGGCTGCTGCATGACACGTCCCGAGGCACGATTGTACCAAGTTCTGAACTGGAAACCGCCCTTCGTGACATACGAAAGCTGTGCCTGATAATGCAACGAAGGCATTGGCCATGAGTCGTTAACCGTGTACAAGCGTCCGCCATTGTCGGGTTGCGAGATGCCGTTCAAGTCTGAATAGTGCGGATAATCCCGACTTCCACTCACGCTCAACGACAAAACGTTGCCTTCGCAGGGTGCGTAGCTGATGCTGAAAGTGGGCAACGCGCGCCATTGCGTTGTCATAACGTGATGATAGTAATCGGCAGACAAAGACACTTCTGCCGATAGTTTCTCGCCAAATCGTTTGCTCACGCCCACATAAGCGGTAGTGAAATGCTCCTCAGGATAATGCCACGACACGCTGTATTCGCCCCTCACTTGGTGCCGCCTATGCACCACCGAGTTGTGTTTCACCTTCTTAAACCATGCACCATAGTTGATGGTCCAGCCGTTGTTCAGTTCGTGTTCTCCTGCGATATAGGCGCGCCAGAGGTCTGTCCGAAGGCTATCGGTCACCAATAAATTTTCTTTCAATAGTCTGGCAAACCACGGACTGTAATCTGGATCTAGTGTAAAGGGATTAACGTAACCCATCAACACGTGCCTTTCGGGTGCCCGAAAGAAGGCGGCCTCTATGCCCAACCTAATGCCCAAAGGCGTTGCATAGTCTATCCTTGCATTGTGCAACCACGCCTTTGCCTTGCCATCGGCATAACCCAAGTGCCAGTCTGTGTTGCTAACGCTTAGGTCGTTGTTGGTGTTAAAGCCCTGATAGGTGGCACTTAGCGTGTGGCGCGCGCCAAAAGTATAGGTCGCCGCAAGTCGGTAGCTGTGTTTGCTGGTTGCCGTAAGTCGTTCTTGCGTGTTGGTTATGTCTTCGTAACTAGGCGAAAGCACTTGGGGAATGTCCGTTCGTAAGGCATCGAGAACCCTGCCGTGGCTGTGTAGGTAGCTCAGATCGAGCGAAAACGGCCCTTTACGAAAACTGCCCGATGCCCTTTCGCCGAACAATGTGCGATGCCTAAACGCGATGTCGCCACCCACTTCGGCCGCAAACGGTCTGCTTTCTTCATCTCCGCGCTTAAAGGTAAGGGCGATTAGGGGTGCGTTGGCTTGCATGCGCGCAGCGGGGTTGTGTACAATTTCCACCCGTTCGATGCCGCTTGCAGGCATGGCGCGCAGCAATTCTTGCAGTTGGTTGTAGGGAATGTTCTGCGTTTCACCGTTGATAGACACGGCAATGGCGCGTCCGCCGAGCGTATAAACACCATTTTGCACGGTTATTCCCGGCAGTGCACCAATGGCATCGTAAACGTTCTCCACGCCTTTTTGTGCCACAAGTCGTGGCAAGTCGTAGCTAACGGCATGGTTCAAATGCTGTTCTTCTGTTTGTGCTTGCACGTTAGGTGCGGCCAAGGCAGATAGTGCAAGGGCTAAAAGGGCTGTCAATGTGTTTCTTTTCATTTGCATCTGTATCAGGTGATTGCTTGTTTGGGGGCGCGTTTGTTTTAAGAAAGACGTCGTTTCATTCCGCTTTCTTTCGCAACTAACTCCTGCAAATTTATCGAATTTTCGGGTTTACGCCAATGTTTTATGCAGAAAAGTTTAGCGCAAACTGCAAATATTCTGCTATTGTAAACCATCACCCGCACTTGTTTTCATGCTTGGCAATGGCTTATGTCCATGCCCATGCGGAGGAACTTACATGCTCTTTTATCTCGCCAGTTCCTAGCGTGTTTCAATTGAATTTGTTGTCAAAAACACGATGGATGACTTGCATAAGTCCATAGAACGTCGTACTTTTGTACCCAAAGTCTAAACCAACAATCAAGCAAATGAAACAGCGCGCATTGCACCTACTGTTACTCTTAGCCTTCGCGATAGGCGTTGCGGCTCAGTCGAAGCTGTACAATCAGTATGGATTTATCTACGCCGATGCCATGCTGAGCACCCCAAACAAAGCCATGACTGTGCAAGCGATGATAGATACGGGCTGCTCGCTGTGTATGATAGACTCTACATACGCCGTAGATTCGTGCAAAATACAGTTGGGCGCAACGGAAAAATTGATTCTTAGTGCAGACAACGAACGTGTAAGGACAAAACCGGTTACGCTTGATTCTATTTCGTTTTGCGGTAAAACGTATAGAAATGTTGCTTGTTTGGTTTTCAACATTGCCGAAAAGCTGCAACAGTACACGCCCCAATTCATCATCGGAGCTAACATTCTGAAACAAGACCTGTGGCTCTTTAACCTCAAAGACATGCTGGTACAACGAAACCTCACCGGCAAATGTGCGCCCGACTATACACTAAAATGGAAGAACCACAGGCATTATGCTGATGTTGGTCGCGATCTCATCACACTTCATGCCGAGATAAACGGCATACGGGGGCGATTTGTGTTCGATACGGGTAGCCGAAACAATTATGTTCCAAACAACATCAAGCTTGAACCTACACGCGAAGTGGAGAGGGAAGTGGCCAGTGCATCTAGAAAGCTGCGCAAACTGGTGGTGAAAGAATGCGAGAACGTTGCCGTTATCTTGGGCAAACAGCACTTTGTGTTAGATTTCAGACTGTTCGATCGTAGCGTTGGCACCTTGAACTTGTCTTTCCTTAAAGACCGTTCGTCCTTGCTTAACTACAACAAGCGAACAATAACCGTGCTACGCTAACCGCGCATGCCCGCCGCACGCTTTGTGCGTAAAGTGTTGGGCTATGGGAAACGTATCATTCACAAGGCGATAGAATCATTACGGCGGTTCTTTGGTTTGTTGCAACGGGCGATTAAAAGAGAAATGTGTACATTAAAACAATACATTATTATTATGGCAGCAAATATATCAACATGGTTGAAAGCCGAAGTTAAGGCAGAAGGTTTAAAACAAGAGGGCGGCATCTTCGTGTATATGGATAACGACTTTGTTAGTGGGGATAACCACAAGTACATGAAGATGTACGATTGGATGTCTTACGTTTACGATTTTGGAGAGAAGTGGATAGGGCGGCTTAAATATGGTGGAGCTATCGACCAATTGCGCTCCCAACTGATGAGCCGTTTGGAGTGGCGAAACAACATCTCCGTGCTATACGTATCTATTGGTACGGGAGCCGACTTGCATCATCTGCCGCAGGGTGTCGACCTTAAAACGATGGAGTTGGTGGGTGCTGACATTTCGTTGGGCATGCTCAAGAGATGCAAAAAGAAGTGGCAGAAGAAAACAAACTTAACGCTTGTGCAATGTCCTGCCGAAGAACTTCCTTTTGCCGACAACACTTTCGACCTTGTTTTCCACAATGGGGCCATCAATTTCTTTAACGATAAGGCTCGTGCAATGAACGAAATGCTGAGGGTTGCGAAACCTGGTAGTAAGATTCTTGTGGCCGACGAAACAGCCGACTTTGTGGAGTCGCAGTATAAGAAAAGCGTTTTCTCTAAGTCGTATTTCGATGGTAAGACGGTAGACTTGCACGAAATAGAGCAATGTGTTCCGCCACAGGCAGAAGACAAGCAAACAGAACTGTTCTGGAACAACAGGTTTTATGGCATCACGTTTAGGAAAAGCAGAGGTTAGGTGGCTGCGCCCTTTAAAGGTGAAAAATTGAAAGGGCTTATAAAGGTGAAAAGGTGAAAAGGTGAAAAGGTGAAAAGATGGCTGCGCACCACCGATGAACAAGCAGACCTAATGTTGTTAAATAGCTAGGATAACTAGAATAGCTAGGATAACTAGAATAGCTAGGATAACTAGAGAATCTAAGAAAACTAGAGAAACTAGACAACCAGAAAAACCGGACAGCTAGATAACCTAGATAAACCACCCCGACCAGCTCACAAAACCTAACGCTTACCAACCAAAAATGTCTTGTTCTTAGTACGGATTTTAACATTATGAGTGCCCTTTTTATCCACCAATCGTTTGCCAGCGTGCAAAAAATCGATTCTCGCGGGGGTTGTTTTGATGCAAAAGGGGGTTGGTTTGTGAATGCAACAAAATGAATATTTATTTGGAAGGGGCGCCATTTGTACCTGTTTTGGGGCTATTTGCTGCTAAATGTGGTGCAATATGCCGCTAAATACAGTGCGTTTTGGTGCTAAACGCAGTGCGTTTTGGTGCTAAATGCAAGGTAAAATGGTACAAAACGCAGGGTGAAATGGTGCAAAACGCAGTGCAAAATGCTGCTAAACGCAAGATGAAAGGCATAAATATTCACGGCAATGGTATAAACAAAACCTTTTATCACCACCAAAATCATGGCTGAAAGGGGTGAAATAGGGGGTAAAAAGTGGGTTTCTAGGTGTCAAAAGCGTGTAATTGGACTTGAAAAATTTCGAGCAGACAACCAAACTAGAAAGGCAAAATGGTGCAAAATGCCAGTTGTTTGTTTAAAATTGGACAACTTAAAAGGTGTGGAAGGCTATAAAAAGTGCCGATTTACCTACTTTATGGCCTCTATTTTCGCTAGAACGGTGCGAAAATTAGTGCGGTATTGTAAAATAAAAGATAGCAATTTAAGTTTTTAAGTTGATGGTTTTTTGAGTTCGTAAGTTTGTGCGTTGATGGGTTCGTGAATTTTTGAGTTGGTAGGTTTGTGAGTTTGTGCGTTGATGAGTTTGTGAGTTTTTAAGTTGATAAGTTTTTGAGTTGATGGTTTTTGAGTTGATGAGTTGGTAAGTTTTTGAGTTAATGAGTTTTTAAGTTAATGTACTCGTGGGTCTGTGAGTTGATGATTTTTTGAGCTGATGGGTTCGTGCGTTTGTGAGTTGATGATTTTTTGAGCTGACGAGTTTGTTGTGTACTGATGTTATAGTTAAACGGAATTGGTTTTTGAAAACCATAGTTGCATCGTAAGCAAACCAAAGTGTTCCTTCTCTCTGTGTAAGGGTTTGTTGATGGCGAGGCTACACACGTATGGCATTCTTATAAAAACAATTACCCCAAGGCAATTCTGTTTGATTATCATTCTGTGCAGGTAAATGTTGAATGCCGTTCTAAACAACCGTAGGTAATGCGTTTTGTCGCAACGTGGTTGAGAGTGGCGTTGCCTTGTTTGGGAAAAACAAATCGGCGTTCGCATCTCTTTATCAGAGTGCGAACGCCGATTTTAGGTTGTTTGCTATAACGTTTATCGTGTATTGCGCATGTGCTTGCGGTTAGCTTAGCTTGCCCTCGTGCACAATGGCCTGCACAACAATTTCGCGTTTCACGGCATTGTTGAGCACTTTCGCGGCAACGGCCGATACGTCGGCAGGCGTTAGGGTGCTGAACACGGGGTCGACAGCGGCACTCTCTTCGGGCGTTATGGTCTCGCCTGTTTGGGCATATACACCCAATGTGGCCATCCACAGCATGGGATTGGTAGCCATTTCGGGCGATGCTGGCGTTTGTTCGTCTACCGCCAAGGGCACAACAGCAGCCTTAAACTCGTCGGCCGAGAACTTGCCAAGGCGTACATCGTCGAGCAAGGCCTTTACCTGAGCCAGCGCGGTGGCAACAGATGCACGTGCTGTTGACAGGTGTATGCTGAGTGTCTCGGCTGTTTCGGGTTCCGAAACGTAGTCGGCCTTCACACCAACCGTGTAAGTTAGGTGTTGTTTCTCGCGCAACTCGTCGAAATACTTGGTCTCCAAGATGGCGCGCATCACTTGGAATGCAGCGCGCTCCTTGTCGGTTAGGCGCAGGTTGTTGGCAAACGACAGTTCAATTTCTGCCAAATCGCCCTGCATTTCCACGTTGAAGGTGCGTTTGATGAGGGGCTCTTTCGATGCAAAGTTCATGGCCGTGGGTGCTGGCAACGTTTGTTTGGGGTCGCCTTTGAGCGATGCCAGATAGCGTGTTACCAGATTTTTAGCCTGCACTTCGGGTATGTCGCCAACGATGAAGTAGGTGTAGCGCGCCGCATTGCCGAAATGGGCGAAGAATTGTGTGGGAAGTTCGGCGAACTGCATGCGGTCGAAGAAGGCCTCGTCTTGTTCGGGGTTGGCCTCCGAGGGCGGGAACAGCAGTCGGCGAATAGAGTCTTGTGCGGCATCCATACCTTCGAGCGCGCGGTTGGCGTAGAGATACTTGCTGCGCTGAACATACTTTGAGAACACGCTTTGAGAGAAGTCGTGGCGCGACAGTATGAGATTGAGGTAACCGAAGAAGTTGTCGGCTTGCGCAACGGGTGCACTGCCCGACAAGTCGTCGGAGTAGTCGCCAGGCGACATGGTCAGGTCGATGTCTTTGCCTTGCAGCCACGATGCCAGTTGGTTGCGGTTGTATCCGCCCACGCCCGTTTGCATCAGCTGATTGCGCATGCCCATGTAGCTGGGCAATTGTTGGGGCGTAACGGCAGCGCGTCCGCCGGGAGCCGTTGCCGAGAAAAAGAACATTCCTTTGGCTTGCGGCAGGTACTTGTAGATTACGCGTGCGCCGTTAGACAGTTTCCATTCCTTGGCGGCAAGCTTAGCTATGGCCTTTTCGCTTACAATCTTGCCTGCAACGATGTGGCTGAGGTCGAGGTTAGCCAGTGTGTTGTTGTCTTGTGCTATTGCCACTTGTGGCCTTTCGCTGTTTGCAAGTGTAGTAAGGAAGTTGGTTTGCGATATGTTTAATTCGCCTGGTTTGCGCTCGTAGGTGATGAAAGCCAAGTTGTTTTGGTCGAGTAATTTGGCTACCCAGGTGTTAAAGTCTTCCACTTCTTGTTCAACCAGCACTTCAATGTTGCGTTGAATTTGCTCGCGGAAGTCGTTGATGGGCGTTCCGTAAAGGAAGTTTTGTTTCATCAGGTTGAACACGTTGTCGGGCGTTCCCAGTCCCTTCGCCTCCAAAGCGTCTTTCATTCCTTGGTACATTTCGCTCTTTTCGGCCTCGAATTCCTTACTCGAAAAGCCTTCGCTTGCTATTGCTCCCCTTACGTCGAGCAGCTGTTGCATGGCCTGATGCGCGTTGTTGGCATAGGGAACAACATCCCATGCCACTTGCGCAAAGCCGCGTACGAGGGGCGAAAGGCTTACGGATGCCGCAATGAAGGTTTCGGCATCGGCATTTTTAAGACGGGCAAAGCGGCGTGGCGCCAAGGTGTTGAATATGCGCGTGAAAAGGAAGTTGCGCGTACCCTCGTCGGAATTGGGATTGTTGGGCAGGCGCACACGTTGGTAAAGGCCGAACGATGGGCTCTTGTTCTCCTTGTCAACGAACTGCATGTACAGCGGTTGAGCATTGTCGCCGATTTTACGGAGTTCGGCATCGTAGGGCGTTGCCTTCTTAGGAAGCGACGAGAGGGTGGCTTTGATGGTGCGTTCGGCTTGGTCGAGGTTTACGTCTCCTATGATAGCTACGAACTGCAACTGCGGTCTGTACCACGTATCGTAGAAAGCGCGCACGTCTTTGGGCGTGAAAGAGCGTAGGCGAGCCTCGTTGCCAATGACGTTGCGGTAGGCATACTTCGAGTAGTTGTACATCACTCGTGCCGTGCTGTCGGTGATGCGACGGTCGATACCCTCGCGCCTGCGCCATTCTTCGAGAATAATTCCACGTTCTTTCTCAACGTCGGCGGGCTGTATCTTGATGCCGTGACACCAGTCTTTGAGCAGCAAGTACATCTTTCCCATCAGCTGTGCGTTGGCTGTTGGCACGTTGTGTACGGCATAGCGCGTATCATCCACACCTGTAAAGGCCTCGAAGTCGGTTAGTCCGTTGGCTTTAAGGAAAGCCATAACGCCCCCAGGGAAGTTGTCGGTGGCATTAAAGGCCAAGTGCTCCAGGGCGTGGGCCAAACCCGTTTGGTTGTCGGCCTCGTTCACAGCTCCCACGTTTTGGTAGAGGTAGAATTGGGCCTCGCCAGGCGTAGACCCGTCGTTATATATATAATAGGTAAGCCCGTTGGGCAGCTTACCTGTTCTTAGTACCTCGCTTTGGGCGTAGGCCTGTTGCGCCAAGCCGATGGTGGCAAGGCACAACATGGCCGTACGCATGCGTCGCGTTAGGTTTCTTAGCGTTGTGTTCATACGGACTTACTTTTCTAGCAGTTCCAAAGTGGCCAGCTTATGCTTGATGGCGTTCTGCACCATAGCTTGCGGCATCTCCATGTTTTGCATTCTTAGCGACTCGGCATAGCCTTGGTTGTAGCACTCGCGCGCCTTAGCGTAGTTTTTCAGCTCACGATACGAGTCGCCAATCATCACGAGATAGTTTACGCGTTCCATTATTGCGCTTTCGGCTTTCAATGCTTGTTCCACCCATTCGATGGCTTGTTTGTGGTCGTCGGCCGTTAGTTTCTTGCCGGCAGCGTTGTAAAGGTCTTGTGCAGCCTTACCATAATCGGCCGGTGCAACCTTGTCGCCCATCTTTTGCAAGAGGGTTTTCATGTCGCGGATGTAGCCTTTCACGTCCTTATTCTTATAAAGGTTGTACAGCGCATCGTAGTAAAGCTTTGCCCTTTCGTAGGGTTTGAGCGTGGGCAGAGCGGCAACTTCGTATGCCTTGGCATACTCGTTCTTTATTTTTTCCACGTATTGCTTGTACTTGTCGCTGCCTTCTTTCACCAGTTCTTCGGCCCAAGCGTCGTTCGCCATCACCACATAGTAGGCTGCCGGTGTGCCAATGGCCGCCTTCCACGCGTCTAGGTTCTGGTTGATAAAGTCAACCATCTCTTGCTTATGCGCCTTATCGTCGTTTCCTTCAAGGTTGTAGATAATGGCGTAGTCGTCTTTGTTGATGAGTTTCGGACCTTTCTTAGCGGCGATATAGCCCTTATAGAGCTTTTGTATGCGCACAACCCACTTGTCGGCATCCATTCCTTCTTGCGCTGCAAGGAAGTTCGGGGCCTTCATCAGCAACTGTTGTTGCACTTCCAGGTCGTTGGGATTTTTCTTGTACTCGTCGTATAGCTGTTCAAAACTAACGCCTTCGCCGGCCACAATCTTAGCAGCCTCGAGCAAATCCTCTTTTCCCAGAGCGCCAACGTTCACGCCAATGGTTCGTCCATCGGGCGCAATGAAGGCCACAGTGGGGTAAGCCTCCACCTTATATTGCTTGGCAATCTCCTTGTTTTCGGGCTTTTCGGCATCTACTTGCAAGCTGATAAATCGGGGATTGAAGTATTCGCCCACCTCGGGGAGCGTGAAAACCTCCTTGGCCATGCGCTTGCATGGCACGCACCATGTGGCATAGAAGTCTACAAAGAGGGGTTTGTTTTGCTTTTTAGCCTCGGCCAAGGCTTCGTTAAACGAACCCTTGAAGAACGTTATGCCTTGTTCGCCCTGTGCCTTGCATAGCAGGGCCAGCATCATGAGGGGCAATAATATCAGTCGTTTCATAATCTTTATGGGTTTTGTTGTTCTGGTTTGGGCTCGTCTACGCCAACGATGATGGTGTAAACGTCGCTGATTGTTTGCGAATGCCCATCGTTATAAACTCTTAGCGAAAGGGTGTAACGTCCGCTGTTTGGCAGTTCGGCCACGCCTTCGTGCATCAATACAATCATGCCGCCGTCTACTTTCAGCAGTCCCTTTTGGGCTAAGGCCTTAAACTTTTCGGCATCTCCGCCTTCGGTAGCCTTAACGTCGGCCAGTTCGAAATTAATGGGGTTGGTGCCCGCCACGCCCTGTATGCGGTACGACACCCAGGGCCGATGGTCGTTATAGCGCAGGGTGCTGCTGTGTGGGTTGTGGTACACGTTGAGCGTGTCGGGGCTGAACGATGCGCCCTCCGTTCGTAGAAATCCTACGGGCATGGTGTTGCAGGCGGCCACCGCCACGGCGATGAAGGCCACTGCAAAGAGCGCGCGCGCCAAATTATATATCTTCTTCATGTGTTAAAAGTCGCTTAGTCTGAAATCATAATCCATTGAATGCACCACGCCCGTAAGCGTTTGGATGTTGCTCGATGCCACGGCACTCTCTTTACTTGCGTCTAACGAGGTGACATAAATCCGCTTAGGACCTGCACCCGGCACGCCGTTGTATGTGTCGTTGAAGGTGTAAATCCAAAACTTCTTGCCCGATGCCATGTCGAATGTTTCGCCGCCGGTGCCGATAAGCACGTTGGGGTCGCTGCTTTTTCGCCCGGGTTTAAAGTCGTCGAGCATCTTGCGCTTGGCAAGTAGGCCGTTAAGCACGAAGGCTTTGCAGTCGTCTACGGGTATCTCGTCTACGGTTTTCATGCCGTTTCCAAATAGATAGGCGCGTATGCTGTTGCTGGTGGCGCCGAAATAGGTGATGTCTTTGCCGTAAGAGCTGGTTCCTTTGAACACGTCTTCTAGTCCGGCGCGCGTAATCATCTCTTGTAGCAGTTTCCAGTTGTAGGGGTCTTTGCTGAAATAATCCCACATTGTGCAGTCGTGCACGCCGTAAGATTCGCCCGTATCTTCGAAATTGTATTGCGTGCAACTCACCGATATAAGTGTCAGCAAGCATGCCGCAGCGAAAAGTTTAATGCGTTTCATTTTCTATTTCTTTCTGTTTGAGGCCGCCGATTTTACTTGTTGTTGCGGCGGTCGCGGTTAGGAAATGTTGCTTGTTGCCTTGCTTATTCGTATCGTTGCCAATACGTTTTCTGGCGGATAAGCTTGTTAATGGGGTTTCCGTTCTTATCAGTCTTGGCGTCGATGGGCAGTGGAAGGCCCAAAGCACCGCCGCGCATGTCGCTCAAAGTAAGGGTGGTGAACTTGCCAGTCAGCTCGTCCTTGATGTAATTGTTGCGGATGATGTCGGCGTAACGCGCATCGTTCTCGGCGATAAACTCGCGTTCGCGTTCGCGGAAGATGGCTTTGCGCAGTCCCTTCGTGTCGTTGGCCGAGGGATAAGCGGCGGCTCCTGCACGATTACGGATAACGTTGAGGTCGGCAATGGCCTGCGCATCATTGCCCAATTTGGCCGCACATTCGGCGCGGAGCAGGTAGAAGTCGGCCAAACGCCAGTACACGTAGTCGGCATTTATCGAACGATACAGCTTGCCCGACGACGATGTTTGGTCGGGATCGAGCACGGCTGTGCGGAACTTATAGGGTATGGCGTAGTTATGGCCGCCAACAGTGTGGTCCTGATCAAACTGATAGAAGAAAGCCGTGCGGCGCAAGTCGCCCGCATCGGGGTAAAGCTTGCTGATGGTTTCCTTGTAGAGCTTAAACTTGGGGTGCGTGGCGATGTCGGCCAGCGTTTGTGTTTCGTCTACCGGCCAACATACAAAGCCTTCGGCCACTTTGTTGGGCGAGAACGTTTGTCCCGAGCGCGCTTTGTCGTAGAAGAAACTGAAAATGGCCTCGGGATTGGTCTTTTCGGGCGCGGAGAAACATTGGCAAAGCTCCTCTGGCGTACTGCAAAGGCTGTAATCGCCGACTTGTTTGTTTATCAGCATGGTGGAATACTCCATCGACTTGGTGTAAGCGGCCTGTGCGTCGCCCTCCAATTTCAGCAGCTCGATGATGCTCCCTTTCCAGGCATAAAGGTGTGCCAGCAGTGCAGCACATGTTCCTTTAGATGCCGTTTGCCTGTTGGTAATGGGCGTTCCGTCCATCTTACGCAGCTTGTCGTAGGTGGGCAACATGTTGAAAGCCTTTGTGGCGTGGTCGATGGCAGCGTTTATCACGTCTATTCGCGACGAAGTGGCGTACTCCTTAATCACTTGAGAGTTCTCGGTGATAACCGCGTCGTCGAAACGTTGCGCCAAAAGGAAGTAACAAAAGCCCAACCCGAATTCGGCCTGTCCCAAGTAGTGGTTGCGGCGGTCGTCCCTAAGGTCCTTTGCGCGATGGATATTGTCTACAATGACGTTAGATGAAAAGACGATGTCGTAGAGTTCTTTCCACGATTGGTTTTGCCCGATAACTCGTCTCGGGTTCCAGCGGCGTATCTCCATGTCATCTTGCAGTGTGTCGACAAACATCCCAACGGTGCAAAACGTGTTGTTGTTGGGTGCGTAGATGTTGAGAAAGTATTCAACCGAGGCGGTGGCAGAGTTCACTCCTGCCTCGTTGTTGAACGATGTGTCGTATGTTTGCGCATTCTCTGGCAGTATGTCTAGGCTGCAAGACGTTAGTGTGCATGCCATGAGTAGCGTTGCGATGCTTATTTTTTTCATCTTTCTAGAATTTCACGTTGAAACCAAATGTAAGTTTGCGGTTTAGCGGATACTGTGAGCCGTCGTCCTTGCCCGTGTATGGGTCGATAACTTCGGGATCCAAACCAGAGTAGTTGGTGAGCATGAAGAGGTTTTCGCCCGATAGGTACACGTTGATGCTCTTTATGAACTTAGACTTGAACCAGGTTGCGGGGAGGGTGTAGCCCAACACCAGCTGTTTCAACCTAACGAAACTGATGTTCTCGATGTTCGAGTCTACATTGCCGTCGAAGTGTCCCAAGTAACCTGGGTCGGCAAACTCTAAGGAGGGTTTCGTGGCGTTGGGATTGTCTTTGCTCCAATATTCGTTGGCTCTGAAATGGGCCATTAGGGGATTTACGCTCTTGTTAAAGGTGAACGCACTGTTTTGAACCATGTTCATTACCTTGCGGCCAAGCACGTAGCTAAACAGCACGTCTACGTTAAAGCCCTTCCAATCCAGGTGACCGTTGATGCCGCCGTAGGCTGTGGGCAGGGTGCTGCCGGCATAATACAGGTCGCTGTTGTCTATCTTACCGTCCTTGTTTTGGTCCTTAATCTTCCTACCGCCAACGCGCAAGGGATAGTTGGGGTTGCCAAAGTAGAGGGGCAAGCGTGAGCCCGTCTGACTGTAATAATAAGGTATCTGGCTCTCGTCTTTTACTATTCCCTCGTCTTGGTAGGTGTAGATGCCGTAAACGGGTCGGCCCAACACCTTGTCGTTGAGGTCTTCGCCGTTATCTGTCTTGCGGAAAAGGTTGCGGTTGTGCGACACGTTAAGACCAACACTCAGGTTAAGGTCCTTGCTGCGGATAAGGTCGGCTTGCACATCAAACTCGATACCTTCGTTAGAGATGGCCGAAACGTTGTCCCAAACCTTGCCTGTATAGAAGAAGTTGCCAGGCAAGTATTTTTCCATAAGCAAGTTGCTTGAATACTTGTAATAGTAGTCGAGCTTGAATTTCAGTCTATAATCCAACACTTGCAGGTCGAGGCCCACATCGTACTGGTCGCTCTTTTCCCAAGTAAGGTCTTTATTGGCTAATGCGGCGGGAACCAAACCAGCGGTGCCGTTAAACACGTCGGTTTCTGAAAGTGTGCCCAATGCCAGGTAAGGCTCTTGGAACTTCTGACCCGAACGTCCCCACGAAGCGCGCAGCTTGGCAAAGCTAAGCCACCACAGCTTTTTCATGAAACGCTCTTCGCTGAACGCCCAACCCAAGCCCACTGAGGGGAATGTGCCCCAACGAACATTGCTGCCAAAGACCGAAGAACCGTCGCGGCGAACAGAGAACTCGCCCAGATACTTCTTCTTGTAGCCATAGGCGGCACGTCCAAGGAAACTGAGCATGGCCTGATCTTCCTTGTTCGAGTCGAAGTTTCTCGCAGGTTTGGCCTCTCCGCTGATGTCTTTAAGCAGTGTGGGCCACCCCTCGCCAACGTATTTTACCTGGTTGGTGGGGCCTCCCTTAGCCCATCCGCCGATGGTTTGCATCAAATCGTAGTTGTAAGTAATACCTGCCATCAGCTCCAACTTATGGTCTTGGGGCAATGGCACATTGTATGTGGCAATGTTTTCGGTTTGTAGGTTGGTCATTGCTGCGTTCGAACCGCGCGCCTCAGAGAGGTTGTCGTACATCAAATAGCTGGGACGGAAGATGTAAACGCGCGTGAAATAGTGGTCGATCGACGCTGTGGAGGTAAACCTCAAACCCTTTATGGGCGAATAGTTAAGGCCTCCGTTCAGGCGTAAGTTGTAGTTCGAGTTGGTTTGGTCTACATCGCGCAGTTGTTTCACCGCTTCGCGTTCGGCCGTACTGCCTTTGCCGGGCAGCACACTTGGCGTTTGCTTGGGGTCGAAGGTTAGTCCCTGCACGCGTCCGCCCGAACCGGCGCTTTGGTTGGTGTAAGCCATGTTCAAACGTATAAATACATCGAGCTTGGTAGAAAGCTTGAAGTCGAGGTTTGTGAGCAAGCTGTAACGCCGGAAGTTGGAGTTAATCATAATACCCGTTTCGTCGTACACACCTGCATTGGCCATGTAGCGCATGTTTTCGGTACCGCCGGCCAGTTGCACGTCGGCTTTGGTAACGCGCCCTAGCCTAAATCCGTACTTCCACCAGTTGGTGCGGTTGTTGTAGAAGGTGTTCAGCGAGTCTTGCATGATGGGGCTAATCTTCCTGTCGCCCGTCATCACGTTTCCGTTCCGCCACAAGTAGTCCATACCTCCGTCAAGGTCGTCGCCCCATCCCCATGTGTCGGCATAGTCCTTAGGCATCACAATGCCGTCGGTAGCGGCATCGTAGTGTGCCGAGCGGTATTTTTTTGCCAGCATCAGCGCGATGTCGCGTTCGGCCTTTCCGATGGTCTGTTTGGGCGTTGCGGGCAACCACGATAGGGATTGCGATACGTTTACCTGTATTTCATTGCGCCCGGCCTTACCTTTTTTGGTGGTGATGAGGATAACGCCATTACCTGCACGCGAGCCATAGAGTGATGCCGAGGCAGCATCTTTCAGCACTTGCACGCTCTCGATACTGGATGGGTCCAACCCGGCAAGGGCGTTAATGCCACCCATGTTTTGGGGGTCGTTGGCCACGGGCACACCGTCTACCACGTAAAGCGGCGTTCCATCGTTTGCGCCTTGCTGGTTGAGCGAGCTAAATCCACGTATGGTTACCTTCGAACCGCCACCACCTGGCGAACCAGACAGGTTGGTAACGTCTACACCGGCAATACGTCCTTGCAGCAAGTTTTCAAGGCTAGGCGAGGGCACTTTCTGTAAATCCTCTGCTTTTACCGAGCCAATGGCTCCCACTTGCTCGCGCGTGTTACGCTTACCATAGGCAATGACGGCCACTTCGCCCAGCATTTTTTCTGCCGAAGGCAACAGCACGCTCAACTCGCGGCGTGCATCATACTTCACGGTCTTGGTGTCGAAACCCACGCTCGATATGGTTACGTTGCCCTCTTGGCGGTCTACCTTCATGGTAAAGTGCCCGTCTAGGTCGGTGGTTGTGCCTTGGGTAGTGCCTTTAATCTGCACGGTGGCAAACGAAACGGGCTGTCCGTCCTTGTCTTTCACAAGTCCTTTAAGCGTAAAAGCTGTTTCTTTGTGTTGTTCCATGCGGTAGACGTTGATTTTCTTTCCGTCTACGTTGTAGGCGAAAGCGGTTCTGGCCAGCAAGCTTTGCACGGCTTGCAAGGCATCTACGTTTTCAAAAGAGATAGTTACCGTCAACGTGTCGTTTCGCACGTCGTCGGTGTAAGTTACTTCGTAGTCGCCTTGTCGCCCCACGAAATCGAGGATGCTGGCTAGCGGCTTGTCCTTAAACGATACCGAGATGCGTTTGCCCTGAGTCTGGGCTATTGCCTCGGTGGGTAGGAGTGTGGCCAAGGCCAAGGCTCCTAAGAACACTGCAAGTAGATAGCGTTTCAGATGTATTGCCATACAATTAGTTTATAAAGAGTGATGATATTTAATGAAATACAGGTAAGACATTGATTAAATTACCGCTTGTTTAACGAACAAAGGCCATACAAACGGCACGTTGTACGATTGTAGTTTCAAGGCGGCAAATATAGTAAAAAAACCGCATAAAAATCAATCCGACAAAAAAATCTTCTTCATTTTTACCTTTTTTCACATCAAAAGGCGCACTTTTCTATCAACCAAAGGTTGAATAAACAGATGCAAAGCTAACAATTTGCGCAATCGATTGGCATGCTGTGAATGTGGTATTTAGCTTTCCTCGTAAGCAAGTTTTACGCCAAAACTACTAATGTTGCAGGTACGATGGGCAATAAATGTGATGTAAACGTTACTTGTTTTGCACCGCTACATGGCAAAATCGTCTTGACTTTTAATGTTTCTATAAATTAAAGCGGGGTTTATTGTCTTTGTTATGCCAGCACACGATAAACACGCCGCACATGTGCGAAGCGCGGAACGAAGATGCGATATGATATGAAGCTCTGCCGCATTTGTCTGTGACCAAATGTGGTTATGCCTCAAAAAAAGTAATCTGGTGGAAGCCCGTTCAACCCCCTCTTTACAAGTTGAAAGCATCTTCCCTGTGGCACATAATGAGGTAAAAGTAAAGACTACTTCTTTATGTTTCTTATGTTCTTATGTCAAAATGGGCGCATTTAGGTCACAATACGAAAAGATGAGCGATTAACTCGTTCACTTATAATGAGGGAAACGTAAAGCGCACTTCTTTATGTTTCTTATGTTCTTATGTCAAAATGGGCGCATTTAGGTCACAATACGAAAAGATGAGCGATTAACTCGTTCACTTATAATGAGGGAAACGTAAAGCGCACTTCTTTATGTTTCTTATGTTCTTATGTCAAAATGGGCGCATTTAGGTCACAATACGAAAAGATGAGCGATTAACTTGTTCACTTATCCTCTCGTCAGCCCTTCAATCGTTGTAAGCTTTTCAGCAAGAATTTTAACATTATGAGTGCTCTTTTTGCCGCCAATCGTTCGCCTTGCTGCAAAAAATCGATTCTCGCGAGGGTTTGTTTTGGTGCAAAAAGGGGGTGGTTATAAATGTGGGCAAAATGAATTTTTATTTGAAAAGGCTGCCCTTTGCACCTGTTTGGGGGCTATTTACAGCAAAATAGAGTGCGTTTTGCCGCTAAACGCCTTGCGTTTTGGTGCAAAATGCCTCGCGTTTTGGTGCAAAATGGAGTGCATTTTGGTGCAAAATGGAGTGCGTTTTGGTGCTAAATGCAAGGTGAAATGGTGCTAAATGCGAGACGAAAAGCATAAAAAACCACTACAAATGGTATAAACAAAACCTTTTGGAGCTATGAAACACATGCCCGAAAGGGGCCAAACAACCATCAAAATGTGGGGTTTTAGGGGTAAAATGGGGGTAATTTGGGGTTGCAAAAATACGAGTTGGCAACCAAACTAGAAAGGCTAAATGGTGCAAAATGCAAGTTTTCTTCTTAAAAACAGACAATCAGGAAGACGTGGTAGGCTAGAAATAGTGGCTATTTACCTACTTTTTAACCTGTTTTTTCGCTAGAATGGAGCGAAAAATAAAGCGTAGTTGTAAAATAAAAGTAGTGTTTTTAAGCTTTTCAGTGAGTGTGTTTGTGAGTTGATTAGTTTGTAAGTTGGTGAGTTTATAAGTTGATAAGTTTTTGAGTTTGTAAGTAGTTTTCGGCGTAAAGGGCAACGTCAGCCTTTCGATATGGCATCGAAAAGTCGTTGTTCGGCGGTGGCAATGAGGTTGGCATCGTCGAAATGATGCTGGTATTTTAAGTCGAGAAAGGCGCAGCGAAGGGCAAAGAGCAAACGCAACCGCTTGCCAGAACCTGATGCCCAGCTTGCCAACTGGTGCATCTGCTGAGCATCGCAACGCCCCAAGAGGTATTCTTCAATGTTTAAATTCTTAATAGTCATGCTTAATATAAAAGAGAGAGTTGTGCAAAACGTAGTTACCCCGCACGCATTGCCCACACAGATATGGGTACAGATGCGCGCGTTTTCTACATTGCTCTATTATCATTACAATCTAGAAGGCAAAACAACTTAAAAAGAAATACAGGAACAGCCAGCTTTACAGACTTCAAACCTCACCCCCAACAGAGCCCCACCCACTCCCACTACCGGCCTCACCCCCAACCCCTCTCCAAGGGGAGAGG